>Ga0055531_10002774_pt1 | contig 11500 bp, 9 predicted proteins | sample AraplaCvi_mCL_r2_FD_55008 | JGI IMG/M metagenome (GOLD analysis project Ga0055531, IMG submission 55008) | Arabidopsis root microbial communities from North Carolina, USA - plate scrape MF_Cvi_mCL_r2 | ecosystem: Host-associated > Plants > Roots > Endosphere | place: USA: North Carolina...
ATCGCGGGTGCGATGACCCAGACCTGCATCGATTCGACTGCGCGCGGCGCGCTCGACTTCGGCTATCCGGTGACGATCGCGAGCGATGCCTGTGTCGCCGGCGCGCTCGAATGGGAAGGCAAGGCGATCTCGGCGGCGCAGGTGCAGAAGACCTTTCTCGCCGCGCTCGCCGCGCTGATGGCGGTCAAGCCGGTTGCGGAGATCATCGCGCCTCCCGAAGCCGAAGCCCCGGCGGTCGAGGGCGGGCCCGCGGCCTGATTTCCGGTCGCGTTGCCTGCACGCGTGCCGCTTGACGCGGGAACTCGGGCAAATCCCCACGGTTGATCCCGTCGAACCGACAGGGAGAAATTCCGATGGCCGACCAGGAGTTTACCGACGCGATTGCGCTTCTCAAGGCGGATCACCGCAAGGTTGAGGCGCTCTTCGAGAAATATGAAGGAACCGGCGGTGCCGCGGCGAAGAAGAAGCTCGCGCACCAGATCTGCGTCGAGCTCAAGATCCACACCCTGCTCGAGGAGGAGATCTTCTACCCCGCCTATCGCGGCAAGATCGAGGATGACATGCTCGACGAAGCCTATGTCGAGCATGACGGCGCCAAGGTGCTGATCAACGATATCGAGGCGGGTGGCCCCGAGGATGATTTCTACGACGCCAAGGTCAAGGTGCTCTCCGAAGAGATTACCCACCACGTCAAGGAGGAGGAGATGCGCGGGGAGGGCATGTTCGCCCAGTGCCGCAAGGTCGAGGATGTCGACCTGGTCGCGCTGCGTGACGCGATGCTTACCCGCAAGAAGGAGCTGGTGGCGCAGGAGGAAAGCCAGGGTCTGCCCCCGGCGGAACCACGCGCGGTGAAGCTCCAGCCTGCCTGACGTCCGGCGTCCGGACCCGGGTCTCCAACGTCGGCGATTGGTGGCGGATGTTGGGCCTCGCAAAGTATGAGCCGGAAGTCCACACAAAGCCGCCAGTCCCAAATTAAAGACCCTCTCGAAATTAAGCCGATTCGCTGATCTTCCAACGAAATTTGGGCGAGCCGTCGAAACGGTGGTTCTGAGATACCCGACAGGCAGATGGTTTGGTCTGCTTCGGGATCGTATCTGAAGCAGCTTTGCGCCCCAATACGGTCGTTCCAGCCACCAGCACGTGAAGCTAGAAGCTGCCATTCGTGAGGAGTCTTGGTCGACGGGGAAATTATCGGAGCTAACAATCCCTCCGTTCCCGATGACATTGAGCATTTGCTTCTTCAGCCGTCCTCGTCATCCATGCGCTTCTGTGATCGCATGTCTGCACAGGCCGAAGCGCTTGCCGATCGTGGCGTCGGCCGGATCGCGCACCGTAACGGCAGCGCCGAGCTCCCCAGTGCCGGTCACCATCGCGCCGCTGGCGTCGATCACCGCGGTCAGGCGACGTATCCAGCTTTGGCGCTATGCGCCGCCTCGTCGACGATCAACTGGCACACCACAAACCGGATCACGCTCCCGAAGGAACTGCTACAACGGGCTTGGCCCAAGGAGGATTGGCCGCTCTCTTCGCTATCCAATCGGCGAACGCGCGTGTCTTGGACGGCGTACCGGCAGCCGCAGGGGTGACGACATAGACAGCGCCACGATCCGCGATCGGCCAGTCGGGCAGAACCTCGACCAGCTTTCCCGACGCCAGTTCGTGGCTGATATACCACTCGGTGGTGTGGACGATGCCCAGTCCGGCAAGAGCTGCATCGGCCAGCATTTCACCGTCGGTCCCCGCCAGAAGCGGGGAGACCGTGATGCTTGTCGGGCTTTTCGAGCCGCCCGCGAACACCCAACGGTAGGAGTCTGCCCGGCCCGTAAAGCATAGGCAGGCGTGGCCCGCTAGATCGGCGGGCGTCGCGGGTGCGCCGCGCCGAGCGAGATAGTCGGGGGAAGCAACCAAGAGCCGTCGCCGTTCAGCGACCTTTCGGGCGATAAGCCGAGAGTCGGGCAAGGTGCCAAGCCGAATGGCAAGATCGTAGCGCTCACCCACAAGATCGACGAACCGGTTCGTAGCATCTGCCTCGATTGTCACCTGCGGATGCGCCACGAGAAAATCGACGATCATCGGCCCGATCCATCTCCGGCCAAAGTTGCCGGGGATACTTATCCGCAAATGTCCCGTCGGCTCGCCATCGGCGAACGCGGCCGCCTCGCGATCGGCCAAATCCAGGTCGACGATCAAAGGGCGGACCCGCGCCAGATAGGCAAGTCCCGCTTCGGTCAGTTCGACACGTCGGGTGGTCCTCTCCGCGAGCCGCACGCCCAGCCGGCCTTCCAATGCCTGGAGGCGCCTCGATATCATGGCCGGATCCTTGTCGAGATAGCGCCCCGCAGCGACAAAGGATCCGGTGTCGGCCAGCGCTACGAAAGCACGCACCTCGTTAAGATCGGACAGATTGGATTGTTGCATAATCGTCAGCTGTGAAACACGGATCGATGATTTTCCAGTCTTTCCGAGCTGCGCCCCGGCGTCCTCTGATCTCGCTCGCTCGGGCGAGTCAGTTCGGCATGCGGAGGACCACGCGGAACCGCGCCCGACCGCTCATCATGTGGTCATATGCCGCCTGCGCCTGCTCGAGCGGGAATACCTCGTTCATGGACGCGACGCCGTTCAACGCGCTGAAATTGAGCGTATCCTCAGAGTCCGCAGCGACGCCCGAGTACCAGCCCTTGATACTCGCGCGCTTCATGACAAGGTCGAGAGCCTCGACGCGTATCGGTCCCACGACGCCGACGATCATGAGCGATCCGTTGGGGCCAAGTCCCGAAGCGATCGCTTCCATCGCCGCACCGTCGGTGACCGTAGTGATGATAGCCCGGGCGCCGCCCATCGCCTGCAGGGCAATTCCAGGGTGCTCCCCTTTGCTGTCGATATAGGCGTCGGCACCAAGCGAGAGTGCCAAGCCTTCCTTGTCTCGCCCCCGGCTGATCGCAACGGTGCGATATCCCAGCCGCGAGGCGTACTGGATACCAAGGTGACCAAGACCACCCATGCCTTGAATGGCAACGAGTTCACCCGGGCGGGCGCCGCAGTTGCGGAGTGCGTTGAAGGTGGTGATGCCGGCGCACAAAAGCGGAGCCGAGTCCACCGGATCAAGGCTTTCGGGTACGCGCGCCAGTGCCGAGACATGCGCTACCATGTGGGTTGCGTAGCCGCCATCGCGCGAGAGGCCGGTCGCGCCCTGCACATTCTTGCAGGCGAAGGAATCGTTGCGCCGGCAGTTGGAGCAATATCCGCATCCACCGCTGTGCCAGCCGATGCCGACCCGGTCACCTGGGGCCCAGCCTTCGACATCGGGTCCAACTGCTTCGATCCGCCCGATGACTTCATGGCCTGGCACGCGAGGATAGACGAGCCCAGGCATCTGTCCCTGAACCACCAGCGCGTCGCTATGACATACGCCGCACGCCTCCACCATCACACGAACCTCGTGCGGGCCTGGTTGTGGAATATCCCGAGTCACGAGTTGGAGGCGGCCTCCAGCCTCCGGTACGATCATCGCCTGCATCTGGGTCATCGATCTTCTTTCTGAACTAGACGTGCGGAAGGGGGGCGCACCGGGCGGGGGAGAACCCGGTGCGCCACGAGAGATCACCAGTCGAAGGTGATGGCGATCTTTCCGAAATGGCCGCCCTTGGCCATCAGTTCATAGGCCGAGGTCAGGTCAGCGAGACTGAAGGTCTTGTCGATCACCGGCTTGATGCCGGCACCCTCGATCGCAGCAACGGCTGCGGCGAGATCGGCAACAGAACCGCCGTTCGTGCCCTGGATGCGGATTTCCTTGAAGATCACCGGGAACATATTCCCCGCGGCGCCACCGCCCAGGAAGCCAAAGAGTGCGACCGTGCCGCCGTGCTTCACCGCCGAGAGCGACTTGTCGAAGCCTTCGCCACCGACCGGATCGACAACGAGGTCGACACCGACACCATTGGTCTCGGCCAGTGCGACCTGATCCCATTCCGGATTGGTGCGGTAGTTCACGGTCACGTCTGCGCCCAGCGCGCGGGCGCGCTCGAGCTTTTCGTCCGACGAGGAGGTGATCAGAACCCGCGCACCGCGCGCCTTGGCGAGTTGCAGGGCGAAGATCGATACGCCGCCGGTGCCGAGAATGGCCACGGTCGAGCCCGGCCCGACATGGCCGTTCTCCAGTGCACGCCAGGCGGTCATCGCCGCGACCGGCAGGGTGCCGATCTCTTCATAGCTCAGACGGTCCGAAACCTTCACGACGCTCGATGCGTCGATGTCGATGACTTCGACCAGCGAGCCCGGCAGCGTGGCGCCACGCATCGCATTGGCCAGTTCGGAGGTCGCGGGGCCGCCAATCCAACGCGGCTTGATGTGAACAGCGACGCGGTCGCCAACCGCAGCCTGCCATACGTCCTTGCCAACGGCAACGACTTCGCCGGCACCATCAGCCAGCGCGATGTTGGGGAACGGCGCGCCGGGATAGTTGCCCGTCGCGACGGCCAAGTCGGCGAAGTTCAGGCTGCCCGACTTCATCCGGACCTGGATGCGGCCCGGGCCCGGGGCCGCGAGTTCGGGGTGCTCCACCGTCTTCAGCGAGTCGATTGTGGGCCCCGTAATTTCAATGGCTTTCACGGTATTCTCCTTCCGCTTCAAATCTAGGCGGACGGATAGAAGACGAAAATGCTGACTATGAGCATTTCATAAATGACAATTCCGCATCAATAATCGTATTTCTGGCAAGGGCCGTCAGGCAAGCCGGACGTCGATGGATCGGCTGGCGCTTCGAGAAGCTATCCAAGAGCGGCACAAGGCGGCAGGCAAGCGTCCCAGCCGCTCATCCTGCAGACGAAGCGCCGCACAGGTACAGCTTGCTATTCCGTGATCCATGCCCCCGGAGCCCCGGAGCGGCCCAGGCGCGGTATTGGCGCGACGCGGGCTGTATTGCGGAACCCGATCTTATGAACCGCCTGGTGCTGTTCAGGAGGGTCTGAATGGTCTCCGGCGAACGTCTGACCGCGGTCGCTGCTAGGATAGGGTATGACTAACCCAAGGATCGTGGGTTTCGGGCGCAGCGCCATAGACGACGAATCCGGTAATTCCCGCAAGGGCGACAAGCTGCGCACCGAAGGGTGCGCGCTGGCCGCGATGCGTACTTCTGGATTCAGGGTAGCGTCTTGGCACTCGACGATAGTGCCGGCGAGCAGTTTTCATCTTCCTAACGTTGAAGGTTATTGCAGTCTGCCTTCGGCGAGGTTCCGAACGCGCGACGGTAAGCGTGTCCGAAGGCGCCTTGTGAGGTGTAGCCGACCCTGCTCGCAATGCTGGCAACCGTCTCATTGCCACGCGCCAGTGCAGCGCGAGCCAGTGCGAGACGCCATGCCCGGATATAGCCGAGCGGAGGCTGCCCTACGAGGCGAGTGAACTCAGCGGAAAATGCGGCACGCGACATTCCCGCGTGATGGGCAAGCCCCGCCACCGTCCACGGCTGCGCGACATCGCCGTGAATCGCACGAAGGGCCCGTCCGATACGGATGTCCGAAAGCGCGGCAAGCCACCCGATATTTGCCGCAGCAGTGCCGCCGGCATAGGCGCGGATAGCTTCCACCAGCAGCAGGTCGGCGAGCCTGGCGGCAACGATCTCGCTGCCTATCCTGCCGCCATCCAACTCGTTGCCAATAAGGGCGAGGATTGTCGCAACCGCATCGGCTGACGGCGAGGATCGAAGCACGATCATGAAGGCCGGGAGCATTTCGAGCAGGAAGTCTGCGCTTCCTGCGGTGAAAGTGACAGTTCCTCCGATCCCGATCGTATCATCGCCACCGACATGCGCGACGTCATCTTCCGCATAAAGCGACTGGCCATCGACGGGCATCTCTGCGGGGTCGCTCGCCACCGTGTAGGCAGTGCGCCCGAGCAGACACACATCCCCCTCGTTCATCAGCTGAGGCGCGCGCCCTGGAATCAACATCCACTGCTTCCCACGAAGCAAGGCCACGAATTTGAGCCGGTCTACGGCCGGGAATGCGAAAGCCCAACTTCCGGACACCTCCATCCTCGTGCGTCTCGTAACGCTGGCGCCAAGGACGCTCAGCACATCGGAAAGCGGATCCGCCGCACTCTTGGACGATCTCGACAAATTCATAGACGATGCACCCTAGAGCATCTCGCCGCCGCCGCCCATTTTTCTGTCGAGGAGATCGACGATGGGTATCAAGGGTAAGGTTGTCGCCATCACGGGCGCGAGCAGCGGAATTGGTCGAGCGACAGCGAAGCTGCTGGCCGAACATGGCGCATTCGTCGTGCTGGGCGCGCGCCGTGAAGGCGCGCTTGCGGAGGTTGTGGACGCGATCGTCGCTAGCGGAGGGCAAGCCGTCTCCAAGGCGACCGACGTACGCATGCGCGGCGACCTAGAGGATCTCGTCGCGTTCGCCGTGGCACAGGGCGGCCGGCTCGATGTCCTCATCAACTGCGCAGGAATAGGGCCGATCTCTCGCCTGGATGCATTGAATGTCGAGGGTTGGGACGCCATGATAGATGTGAACTTGCGCGGCACGCTTTACGGCATTGCCGCGGCCCTTCCGGTGTTCGCGCGGCAGTCCAGCGGCCATGTGATCAACGTCATTTCCACCGCGGGCATCAAGATGGTGCCGACGATGGGAGTCTATGCCGGCACCAAGAATGCGGTCCGAACGGTGACGGAGATCCTCAGGCAGGAGGCAGGGCCTCATCTACGCGTGACCGAAGTGTCTCCTGGAATAATCGACACGAACTTCGGCGACACCATCACCGACAATCCGACGAAGACGATGATCCAGGAGCGACTGGGTGCAATCGCGATCCCGCCCGATACGATCGCGCGCGGAATTCTCTTTGCGATCGAGCAGCCACCCGAAGTCGAAGTCGGCAGCATCGTCATCCGCCCCACCGCGCAAGGATGAACCGCCGCATTCAACACCCCTGAGCGGTTCCAACTCCCTGGAACGCCTCCGGAAATGCGCATCCATTCCCTTGGGCAGCAGCGTTCGGCTGCCGCCGATGAGATACTTTTTCGACGGCACCGCCAGCCGCCCATCCGCTTTATCAGCCGGCTGAACCCAGGTGGGAGCTTGCCGTTCCCCGCCGGCCAGCCATTTGCCGGCGATCGTCCGAGTTGGGATAGCGCTGCGAGCGTGCTGATATGCATGTCCCGAGGAAATTCATGCAATCGGGTGCTTGCTGTTCGGGATTAACAGATAGAGTGAGCCAAATCTATAGTATTCAATATGGTTCAAAATCAAGTTTGTATTTAGCGACCGCTGGACTTTTTACACGGTGATGCGGGGCAGGATCTCGACAGCGTTCGAGATTGCTTGACACGAGTGCCGCACTAGAGGCTGGCGCACATCATCACGCAGCGTTCGATCGAAATAATCGCGCGCAATAGAGTGCCTTATGGCTCGGCGGCGGTTGAGGACGCGACGATCGGCAATAACACGGCACTCGCGCTGGACATGCCATGCTCGAGCGTGATGGTCGTGGACCGATAATCATCGGGCTTGGCGAAGAATATATTGGGCACATAGGTCTGTGGGTTTCGGTCGTACAAAGGGAACAATGACGACTGCACCTGGACCATCATGCGATGACCGGGTTTGAACGTGTAGTTCACCGTCGGCAGCCTGAACTTGTATTCCTGTACTACGCCAGAGGGAATTGCAGTCGGGTGTTCGAGGCTTTGGCGATACCGGCCCCGGAAGATCGCGAGACTTACGGGAAGCTGGTAGCCGGCGAGTTCGGGCGCGTCGGCATTGGTCGCCGGATACACGTCGATGATCTTGACCACGACATCGGTGTCGCTGCCGGTGGTGCTCAAGAAGATGTCGGCGAAGGGCGCGCCTTGGACGCGCACCGCCTTTTCAAGGATCGGCGTTTGGTAGCTCAGCACGTCAGGCCGCGTGGATACGAAGCGCTGATCCTGCACAAGCCATGTCGACCAGCTTGCATGGTCGCCCATCCTTACCGGAAGTTGCTCGAACGGAACCGGCTTGGCGGGATCGGATACATAGCTTTCGCGTCCCGATGCCGGACGGGTGTGCGCCAGGCCGCCCCCCGGTTGCAGATACATCGGCGTCAGCGCCTCGGGGCCCGCACCGGGCCAGTCGGCAAACCTGTCCCATCTGTCTTCCGCCGGATCATAGATGATGACATGCGGGGTAGGCTGCGCGGGTTTCCTGTCGCGCAGATAGGTGTCGAAGAACGGCACCAGCACCTCGCGGCGAAAATAGGCGGCGGTGTCGCCGCTCCATTTGAGGGACCCCAAGGCATCGCCACGTCCGTTGATCTGGCTATGATACCAGGGCCCCATGGCGAGGTGGTTGTTCGCCGCCATGCCCTTCGCCTTCAGCGCCTCCCAGCTATGGACGGCGCCGTATATGTCTTCCTGATCCCATAGCCCCTGCAGCCACATCGTCGGAACCGAGGAAGGACGTACGGCGATGATCTTGTCCAGGGCCTGGCCCTGCCAAAGCGCATCATAGGCGGGATGGGCGGACAGGCGTTGCCACCAGGGCAGCCGATCGATGCCGTGGGCCGCAGCATAGGCTCCAGCCGAGCCAGCATCGAGCATTTCCTGATAGTCGTCGCGACCCGTCCGGGAGATCGCGCTGCCTCCCCGTTTCGCGCTGGTCTGCTCGGCGAAATAGTCGAACATCTTCTGTCGGAATGCGCCGTACTGAAACCAGTCGTCTCCCATCCAGCCGTCGATCATCGGGCTTTCGGGCGCTGCCACCATCAATGCCGGATGGGGATCCAGGAGCGCCATCACCACTGCCCAACCGTCATAGGAAGACCCGATCATCCCGACGCGGCCATTGCTTTCCGGGACATGCTTCACGAGCCAGTCGATCGTGTCATAGGCATCGGTGGTATCGTCGGTCTTCGTCGGATTGAGCGGACCGATCGGAGGTCGCGTCATCACATACGTGCCTTCGGACCCGTATTTGCCGCGCATGTCCTGCGCTACCATGATGTATCCGTTGTCCGCCCAAATTCGATCGCCTGGCAACAGCCGATCGCGGAGCCTGGGACTGTTGCCTGAAAGAAATGAGCTCGCGTCATAGGGCGTCCGTTCAAGCAACATCGGCGCGCGGGCGGAGCCACGCGGAAGCACGATCACCGTATGCAGCTTCACGCCGTCGCGCATCGGGATCATCACCTCGCGCCTGACGAAATCCTGGTCGTTGGCGGGCTCGTGCCACTCCTTGGGGATGTCGCCGCCGGTCTGGACGGGACTGACCTGTGCTTGTGCCCATATCGGAGAGAAGGTCAGGAGCAGGGCCGCAGCAGCAAATACCTTGGATGACATTCGTTATCACTCTTTTTCAGGACGACACGCTTCCCACCAGGATAGCTGGGACCGGCGTGTTCCGACCAAGCTGACCTGAAGCGCCTCAATGACCGCTCAGCGACCCACAATATTGAACGGAGAGAGTTCAATCATGTAAGTTTACGATCATTGTTGATCCGCCCACATGCTCGCCCATGGCACACGCAATCCTCACAGTCACGTGCAGCGGCGGCACCTATTTCGATCGCGACCATTACGTCGATGTCCATCTTCCCCTGGCGCTTGCCTGCTGGCAGCCACACGGGCTGGAGAGCGCCTCCGCCTTCTTCCCACGTGATGCCGACGCCGCGGATGTTTCCGTGGGCATCTACCGCATGCCCGAAGGCGGCCGCCTCCTCGTCATCGGATCCAATACTGCCGACAGCATGCCGTTTCCGGGCCTTGCGGCCTACGTGCTCACCAAGGCGGCGATGCAGGGCATGGCACGGGGCCTGGCACGCGATCTGGGTCCGCGCGAGATCACGGTCAACGTGATCCAGCCAGGACCGACCGACACAGACATGAACCCGGCCGACGGTCGGCGTGCGGCTGGCATGCTCGAGCCGATGGCGATCAAGCGCTATGGCACCGCCGACGAAGTCGCGGGCCTGACGCTCTATCTCGCCGGATCGCAGGCTCGCGGGATCACCGGCGCGATGCACACGATCGACGGTGGTTTCGCCGCCTGACTTCCGACGTTCACCGAGCGGTCTGGGAGGGGATGCGGACGGGGTCGATCGGTCCAACAGCATGGGCCACGCCGATCCCGCGAACATTTCTCATCCGAACAACAGGAGACAGAACATGCAGATCGGATTCATCGGTCTCGGCAGTATGGGCTCGGCAATGGCCCTGAACCTGGTGAAGGCTGGCCATGATGTTCGGGCTTGGAACCGTAGCAAGGTCGCCCAGGACAGCGTTCCAGGCGTGACCCTCGTCGAACTCGCGGCGGATGCATTTGAGGCTGATGCAGTCTTCACGATGCTGTCCGACGATGCCGCCATCCGGGAGGTTATCGTCGATGCCGGCCTGCTCGAAAGCGCGCGACCAGGGCTGACCCATGTCGTCACATCGACGATCTCGGTCGCGTTCGCACGGGAACTGGAGCGCCTGCACGAAGTGGCGGGCATCGGCTATGTGTCCGCACCGGTCCTCGGCCGACCGAATGTGGCTGCGAACGGCCAGCTCAACATCCTGGCGGCCGGGAAGGCGGATGCAATTGCCGCGATCGAGGCGCTGTTCGCGCCGCTCGCCAAGAAGGTCTGGAATCTGGGGGAGAACCCGGCTCGGGCGAATGCGGCGAAGCTCGCCTGCAACATGATGATCGCCATGGCTATCGAGGCGATGGCTGAGGGTGTCGTGCTGACCGAGAGCGTTGGCCTCGACCGTGCGGATTTCTTCGAACTCATCCTGAGCACCCTGTTCTCGGGCCGCGCCTATGAGAGCTACAGCGCGCAGATCACGGAACGCTCCTTCGAGCCGGGTTTCAAAGCCAGGCTCGCTCTCAAGGACATGCGCCTGGCGACCGAGGCCGGCAACGACATCGGACGCACGCTCCCGATGCTCGAAGCTGTCCGCGAGGGACTCGGCAGGGCCGTCTCGGCGGGCTTCGGCGAGAAGGACTGGTCGATCATGGCCGATATGACGGTTCGTGGCGGCGACAGCGTTGCCGTGTCCGGAAACAGCGCGGAGAAGCAGTCGTGAAAACCTGGTTCATCACAGGTTGCTCGAGCGGCTTCGGCCGGCGGCTTGCGCTCGCTGCCGCGCAGCGTGGCGATCAGGTCGTCGCAACCGCCCGCAGGGTCGATACGATCGAGCAGATCGCCCAGCCTTTCGGCGGCCGCATGATCACCTTGCCACTCGACGTGACCGATGCGGCGGCAGCGCAGGCAGCGGTCACAAAGGCGGTCGAGACCTTTGGCGGGTTCGACGTGCTCGTGAACAATGCCGGCTACGGACTGTTCGGCGCGATCGAGGAAGGTACGCCAGAGGAATATCGGCCGATGTTCGAGGTGAACGTCTTCGGTCTGATCGAGACGACCAGAGCTGCCCTGCCTTTCCTGCGACGCTCGGGCGGAACGATCGTCAACATGTCGTCGGGCGCGGGAATCGCGGGCGGCGGCGGCGGCGGATATTACAACGCGGCCAAGTTTGCCGTGG
>Ga0055531_10002779_pt1 | contig 11488 bp, 14 predicted proteins | sample AraplaCvi_mCL_r2_FD_55008 | JGI IMG/M metagenome (GOLD analysis project Ga0055531, IMG submission 55008) | Arabidopsis root microbial communities from North Carolina, USA - plate scrape MF_Cvi_mCL_r2 | ecosystem: Host-associated > Plants > Roots > Endosphere | place: USA: North Carolina...
GCCTCGATCTTGTACGTGCTCATAGGGACTTGACAGCTTCTTTCCAATGACTACCTGAGTTAAACTATGCACCTGTATGCAGTTTTGTTGCAAGTATAGCCTGTTGTCCCAACGAAACTGTAAGCAAACGTTAATCGAAATCGTGCAGACTTTCCATTTATGATCAACAAAGAAGAAATCCAGCGCCGCATCGTTGAACTCGATGTCGAGCACCGCGACCTGGATGCAGTCATTGAAATGTTGACCCTGGATGGTCACCACGATCAACTTCAATTGCGCCGCCTCAAGAAGCGTAAGTTGCAATTGAAAGACTATATCACCCTGCTGAAAATGCAATTGGTGCCCGACGTACCGGCCTGAGCAGGGCCACTCATTCTTCGACTAACTTGACAGATCCACAACAGCCGACCGCCGCTCCCGGCGCGCCGAACGATCCGGTTTTTCCTCCGGGGGCGCACGACGCCGATATTGAGCGCCTGTTTGGACCCGGCGGCCCCCTGGGCCCGGCGGTGGGCGGTTTTCGCCCGCGCAAATCGCAGACCGAGATGGCCAAGGCGATTGCCGATGCCATCGCCAAGCAGCAGACCCTGATCGCTGAAGCCGGTACCGGCACCGGCAAGACTTTTGCCTACCTGGTGCCTGCCTTGCTGTGGGGCGGCAAAACCATCGTCTCCACCGGCACCAAAAACCTGCAGGACCAGTTGTTCCTGCGCGATATCCCGACCATCCGCGCAGCGCTGCAGGCGCCGGTTTCGGTCGCGCTGCTGAAAGGGCGTTCCAACTACCTGTGCCACTACCACCTGGAGCGCACGCTGCAGAACGGCCGCATGACTTCGCGCGAAGACGTCGGCTACCTGCGCGAGATTTCGCGCTTCCTGAAAATGACCAGTACCGGCGACAAGGCCGAACTGGCGCGCGTGCCGGAAAATGCCCTGGTGTGGAACCTGGTGACGTCAACCCGCGAAAATTGCATGGGGCAGGAGTGCCAGTACTACCAGGACTGCTTCGTGATGAAGGCGCGCCGCGAGGCGCAGCAGGCCGACGTGGTGGTGGTCAACCATCACCTGTTCTTTGCCGACGTGGCGCTGAAGGATACCGGCGTGGCCGAACTGCTGCCCTCCGCGAACACCGTGATCTTCGACGAGGCGCACCAATTGCCCGATACCGCCACGTTGTTCTTCGGCGACAGCGTTTCCACCTCGCAGATCCTGGAACTGTGCCGCGACGTGCTGGCCGAGGGCCTGGCCCATGCGCGCGACGGCGCCGAATGGGCCAAGGTCGTAACGCCCGTGGAAAAGGCAACGCGCGACCTGCGCCTGACCTTCTCGCAGGACATCGTGCGCATGTCGCTGCCGCAGATCGCGCCGTCCAGCGACTTCTTCCCGGCACTGCAGACCCTGAAGGATGAACTGGTTGACATGGTAGCCGTGCTGGAAAAAAATGCCGAGCGCGCCGAGACCATCGAGCAATGCCGCGTGCGCGGCAACGAACTGTCGGCCAAGCTGGAGGCCTGGAAATTCGACCCGAAGGCCAAGGTAGCTGCCGGCGAAGAAGCCGTGTTCTGGGTCGAGGCCTTCCAAAGCTCGCTGCAACTGCACAAGACTCCGCTGTCGATCGCACCGATTTTCAACGGCCAGCGCGAAGGAGTGCCGCGCAGCTGGATCTTCACTTCCGCCACGCTGGCAGTGAAAAACGACTTCACGCACTTCGCCCAGCAACTGGGCCTGGAAAACGAAGTCGCGCGCAACTGGCCAAGCCCGTTCAATTATGAGGAACAGGGCATCCTGTACGTGCCGCAAGGCCTGCCGGACCCCAATTCGATGGGCTACACCGACGCCGTGCTGGATGCGGCGCTGCCGATCATCGAAGCGGCCGGCGGCCGCACCTTCCTGCTGTGCACCACGCTGCGCGCCGTCAAGCGCGCGGCCGACCGCCTGCGCGACGAATTCGACAAGCGCGGCCTGAAGTTCCCTTTGTTCGTGCAGGGCGACCGTGGACGTACCGAGCTGCTGGACCAGTTCCGCAAGGCCGGCAACGGCGTGCTGATCGGCTCCCAGAGCTTCTGGGAAGGTGTGGACGTGCGCGGCGAAGCGCTGTCGCTGGTGATCATCGACAAGCTGCCATTCGCGCCGCCGGACGATCCAGTGCTGGCCGCCCGCATCGAAGTCATGGAGCGCCAAGGCCTGAATGGCTTCATGGGCCATACCTTGCCGGAAGCGATCATCAACCTGAAGCAGGGCGCCGGCCGCCTGATTCGCGACGAAGGCGACCGCGGGGTGCTGATGCTGTGCGACCCGCGCGTGATCTCCAAGCCCTACGGCCGTCGCATCTGGCAAAGCCTGCCGCCGTTCAAGCGTACGCGCGAAGCGGCGGATGTCATAGAATTCTTCAAAGGCCATTAACCACCGGGAGACGCAATGAAGCTGACACGCGCGATGTTGGACGAAGCAGCAGGCCAGGGCCTGCTGGATGAAGGCCAGGCGGGGCGCTTGTGGCAGTTCCTGGTGGAGCGTGAACAGCACACGCCCGGCTTCAAGCCGGCGCACATCCTGTACTACCTGGGCGGCCTGATCGCCATCGGCGCCATGTCGCTGTTCATGACGCTGGGCTGGGAGTCGTTCGGCGGCACCGGCCTGCTGTTCATATCCATTTGCTATATGGCGGCCGCGCTCGGTGCAGTCGAGTGGCTGCGCGCGCGCGGCATGATGCTGCCGGCTGGCGTACTGGCCGCCTTCGCGGTGGTGCTGGTGCCGTTGGCGGTTTACGGCCTGCAGCATATGCTCGGCCTGTGGGCGGACGGCGGCGCCGGCAGCTCGTATCGCAACTACCACTACTACATCGACTGGCGCTGGGTCCTGATGGAGCTGGCCACGCTGGCTGCCGGCGCCGTCGTGCTGTGGCGCTACCGCATGCCTTTCACCGTGATGCCACTCGCCGTCACGCTCTGGTACATGAGCATGGACGTCACCGAAATGCTGCTTGGCCATTACAGCCTGTTTTCCCACGAAGGCAAGGTTATTTCGGCAGTATTTGGCGTTGCCATGACGCTGCTCGCGCTGTGGGTCGACCTGCGCAACCGCAGCAGCAAGGATTTTGCGTTCTGGCTCTACATCTGGGGCGTGCTGACGTTCTGGGGCGCCTTGTCGTCGATGGATTCCGGCAGCGAATTCGGCAAGCTGGTGTACTGCCTGATCAACCTGCTGATGATCGGCATCGGCGCAGCATTGTCGCTCCGTGTGTTCGCGGTATTTGGCGGCTTTGGCATTGCAGGCTACCTGGGCCACTTGTCGTACACCGTTTTCCGCGACAGCCTGCTGTTCCCGGTCGCCCTGACTGCCATCGGCATCGCCATCGTCGCCGCCGGCGTATTCTGGCAAAGGCGCGAAGCGGCGATCGGGGCCAGCCTTCGCCAATGGCTGCCGGACCCCGTACGCCTGCTGGTCGAACGTCGCGCCGCATGAAGCTGCGCAACATGCTTGCATTCCTGATGCCTAGCCGCGAAGCGCGGCTAGTGCAGTTCTGCCGGCGCCTGGCCGGTCAGCAGCCAGTCTCCAATCGCCCGATAGACTTGCGCGCGCTGGCCTTGCAGGCCGTGCGCGCTTTCGCGGCTGCAGTCGCGCCGTGTGCCGGCGTAGACCGGCGGGAACGCATCGCTGTCCACCACGATCAACGGGAAGAAGCGCGCCTTGGGATAACTGTCGCGGAAAGGCAGGCAGGCGTCGCGCCGGTGATGCACGCCGAGCACAGGGCGTTTCAGGTGCGGCACTTCGGCCCAGGCATCGGCGCTGCCATTGATTAGCACCACCGCATCCACGGCCGGCAAGCGGTTCGCGAGATAGGCGGCAGAGAAGGCGCCGTCGCTGCTTCCCATCAGGACAATGTGCGCTTGCGGGTGGCGCTTGCGCATGAAATCGATGACAGCGGCGACGTCCTGCCGGTGCGCGGTGCCCTGGCGGCTGCCGATATCCAGTACTTCATGGTCGCTGGCGGTGTCCAGCGCCACCATGGCGCCCACCTGTTCCGCCATCTGGCGCTGTGCGCCGAACAAGGTGTCCGGATCGGACGGCAGGCTGCCCGGCCATACGCCTTGCAAGCCGCGCTGGCCTGAACCGCCAGCCAGGTAAAGCACCACATGGCTGGCGGCGCGTTCGCCTGTCATCTCCAGTACCCGCACTGCGGCGCCCGGCCGCGTCGGGATATCCAGCAGCACTTCGCCGGCCTGCACGGTGCCGAGCAGCGCTATAGCCAGCATAGCCAGCGTGCGAATCTTCATTTGCGATACCTCCCGCGCCGAGTGACTTTCACGCATCGCGATTCGATTGGCGTGTTGTGCAAAATTGTATATTCTCCGACAACGTTTTGTGCAAAAGTTGAGGTGAGACCATGAAGTGCAAGTTGATCCTGGGAGCGCTGGCGATTGCGATGGCGCCCGCCGCGCATAGCCAATGCTGTGGTTTTGGCATGAGCTACGACAACGTCGTGGTCTGGCCGCAGCCGGACTTGCGCATTCCGGTGCCGTCGTCGAACAACGCGAAGAAGGCGCCGCCCATCCTGCCGAAATCGAGCCCCGCGGTGAAGGCCAATGCGCACAAGCTTGCCCAGCACTTCCCGCCTGAAAAGCGCGCTGAAATGGAAAAGATCTATGTGCAAAGCATGGGCGTCTACCTCCAGGTCGAGAAGAAAATGGGGTGGACACCGCGCGATATGGCGGGCGGCCTGGCTGCTTTCCTGGTAGGGAATTACATGGTGCTGAAGAACACCGAAGTCTCGGATGAGGACTTCAATGCCGTCGCGCGGCAGATTCGCGCGCAGAACAAGCTCCAGAACATCAATGACCGCAACGAAGCGGACAAGGTGCGTGACGTGTTCGAACAGAGCGCCATGATCGGCGCCTTCATGGCGCTGGCCTATAAGTCGCACCAGCAGCAACCGCAGCCGCCCGCGGTGTACGAAAACATGCGCAACGCCGCCCGCGAAAACCTGCAGCTGGTGCTGAAGGGCGATCCCGCCAACCTGTTCATCGACAAAAACGGCATGAGGGTCCAATGACGATCTTTATCAAGAAGCTGTGTAACGCTTTCATCACGGACGCCGTGGTCAATCGCCGCATTGGCGGGATGGCGGCGCGCAATGTGGAAACGATCGGCGCCGCTATCGGCGGATTGTGGGTGGGCGGTACTGTCACTGTGTCGGCCGACGCGCTGGATTGGGTGCCCAACATCATGAACACGGCGGTGCACGACGACTTGCTGCCGGTGCATATCCCGCTGCGTGAAGTGCGAGCGGTGAGGCGCGAATTCGGCATCCTGACCGGCATCGTGGTGGTTGAACTGGACGATGGGGGCGAGTTCCGCTTCCGTTGCTTCAATGCGCGCAATGTGGCGGAAAACATGTCCGACCTGCTGCCTAGCCAGGTCATGAGCGCATGAGCCGCCTGCTGCCGAGGCTGACGCTGTGCCTCGCGCTGCTCGCGGCGCAGGCGGTCCAGGCGCAGGGCTTTGTGGGCCTGGGGCTCGATTATCCGATGACGACGGCGCCGTTGATCAACTTCGCCAACATGGCGGTGATGAACAACAATTCGATGAACACCGGCCGGCATTCTCGCGGTGAGCCGGCGCGGCTGAAGGCGCCCCAGGCGGTGCAGCGCAATGCACAGGAATTGGCCAGGATCTTCCCGGCGTCGAGCCAGGCTGCGATGACGCAGGCATTCCAGCAAAGCATGGATGTATATCAGCAGGTTGCCGCCAAAATGGGATGGCAGCGCGAGGACCTCGATGGCGCGATGGCAGCCTTCATCGTCGGCAACTACATGGTCTTCGCCAATCGCGAAGTGCAGGACGGGGAATTTGCCGCCGTGGCTGAGCAGCTTCGCCAGGGCGGCGGCACGCGCCGGCTGGCTGATACGCAAAGCGCCGAGGCGATCCGCAACCTGTACGAGAAAAGCGCTATGGTGGGCGCCTTCATGGCGCTGGCCTATAAATCGCAGCAGCAAAAGGCGCAGCCGGAGCACGTGGCTGCCAACCTGCGCAACAGCGCGCGCGAGAACCTGAAGCTGGTCCTGGGGACCGACCCCGAACGACTGCAAATCGGCGAGCGAGGTGTTATGCTTGTCAAATGACTATCCTTGACGGCTCATGCCACTGCGGCGCAATCACGATCGAGGTCCCGGCCGCACCGGCCTACCTGATCGACTGCAACTGCTCGATCTGCCGCCGCACGCGCGCGCTGTGGGCCCTCTATCCGGAGGAAGCGGTGCGCATCGTGGGCGATCCTGCGCATGCCGAGGATTACGTCTGGGGCGACAAGTCCCTGCGCACGGTACGCTGCCGCTCCTGCGGCTGTGTCACCCACTGGAAGTCGCTAAAGCCTGATGAGGATGGCCGCATGGGCGTCAACATGGCCAACTTCGCCCCCGAAGTTGTGGCGACGCTCGAAGTGCGCAAGTTTGACGGCGCCGATACCTGGACCTACCTATGATCGCCGACCTGCCGGCAGGCGCTCTGCTGCAGCGCTACCGTGATCAGGGCGCCTATACCGATTGCTTTGCGATCGACGTGCCGGGCCAGGTAGCGCATGCCGCCTATGTGGAAGCGTTCTATACCACCGCTGTATTCAAGCTGGAGCGCCTTTTGCTGGCGCTGTTCGTCGCGCGGCCATCGCGTGATGCGGAGGCGCGTGAACTGGCCAGCGGCCAGCGCCAGCAGTTCGCCGCCTGGTCGGTGGAGGGGCGGGCGCCAGGCCAGTTGCTGATGTGCGATTACGCCGGCAGCACGCGTTCCTGGCTGATGGCCGTGCCCACCGGGCAGGGCACGCGGCTGTATTTCGGCTCCGCAGTCGTCCGCTCGCGCCAGGCCGGCATGTTCCGCGCGCTGCTTGGCTTCCACAAGCAGTACTCGCGCATCCTGCTGCGTGCAGCCGCTTCCCGCGTGCTCAGGGCCTGAATATCGATGGACTCCCTGATTACCGCATCGGCGCGTTCCCTTGCCAGCGGTGATGTGCTGGGCGCCCTGAAGCATGTGGCTTTACGCGACGACCCGCCAGCTTTGGCCCTGCGCGGCATCGCCATGGCGCGGCTGGGCGATTTTCCGAAGGCACGCGAACTGCTGCGGCGTGCCGCGCGCGGCTTCGGTGCGCACGAAGAACTGGCTCGCGCCCGCTGCGTCGTCGCAGAAGCGGAAGTGGCAATGGCCATGCGCGATTTCGCCGCCGCGCCGCGTACCCTGGCGGCCGCGCTGGCGGTGCTGGAAGCGCATGGCGACTACGGCAATGCACTGCAGGCGCGCCTGATCGCCGCCCGAAAACTGCTGCTCCTGGGGCGACTGGAGGCTGCTGCGGCAGAATTGTCCCGCCTCGATATCCGGGCGCTGACGCCGGCGCTGGCGGCCGTGGCGCAACTGGCTGCGGCGGAACTGGCAATGCGTTCGCTACGCCCGGCGCCTGCACGGGCCGCGCTCGCCCAGGCGCAGGCGGCGGCCGCACGCTCGGGCGTGCCGGAACTGCTGGCAGAGGTGATGGAAGCCAACGCCGCGCTGCAACGCCCCGCTGCACGCCTGCATGGCGGCGCGATGTCGCTCGACGAAGTGGCGGCATTGCTGGCCTCCGGCAAGCTGGTACTGGATGCCTGCCGGCGCGGACTGGGCAGCGGGACGGCATGGCGTCCGCTGGCGCGCAGGCCGGTGCTGTTTTCATTGGCCCGCACGCTGGCCGAGGCTTGGCCGGGCGATGCCGGACGCGACCTGCTGATCGAACGGGCTTTCAACACCCGCCGCCCCGACGATACCCACCGGGCCCGGTTGCGGGTCGAGATTGGCCGCCTGCGCACGCTGGTCAAAGGCCTGGCCGGCATCGAAGCCACGCCGCTTGGCTTTGCGATCCGCCCCGTGGATGGCGGCGCGCTGGCGGTGCTGGAGCCGCCTATCGATGGCGAACAGGCTTCGCTGCTGGCGCTTTTGTCCGATGGCGCGGCCTGGTCGACTTCCGCATTGGCGCTGGCGCTCGACGCCAGCCAGCGCACCGTCCAGCGTGCCCTGGCAGAGCTGGAAGCGGATGGCCAGGTGCGCTCGATCGGCAATGCCCGCACCCGGCGCTGGCTGTCGCCGCCGCTGGCCGGATTCACGACAATCTTGTTACTCCCTGCTGCACTGCCATTGGAATAAAGTTCACTTGCGGCGCCATTCGAGGCGCGCCTCATAAGGAGCAAAGCAATGACCCGAAATTCAAGCAAAATGCGCAAGGCTGAAATCCTGCGCGAATACGGCCCGTTCGATGGTGTCAGCAAAGTCGGCGGCGTCACTTACGACGGCCATCTGGTGTGGGCGGCGACCGGCGCCCGCCTGATCGGCTTTGACCCCGAGAGCGGCAAGCAGGCTCGCTCGCTGGACCTGGCTGCCGATGCCGGCACGGCATTCGACGGCAAGTTCCTTTACCAGATTGCGGCAGAGCGCATCAACAAGATCGACCCGGCCAGCGGCACGGTGCTGTCGTCGATCCCCGCGCCCGGCAAGGGCGGCGATTCCGGCCTGGCATGGGCGGAAGGCAGCCTGTGGGTAGGGCAGTACCGCGACCGCAAGATCCACCAGGTCAACCCGGAAACTGGGGCCGTGCTGCGCACCATCGAATCGAACCGCTTCGTTACCGGCGTGACGTGGGTGGACGGTGAGCTGTGGCATGGCACCTGGGAGGGCGACCAGAGCGATATCCGCCACGTCGACCCGCAAAGCGGCGCGGTGCTCGAAACGTTGGAAATGCCGCCAGGGGTCTTCGTCAGCGGCCTGGAGTCGGACGGCGCCGGCTTGTTCTATGCCGGTGGCGAGAACAGCGGCAAGGTGCGTGCAGTGCGCCGCCCACGGGGAGCATGATCATGAACGCCATCGTCAACCAGGAGCAATGGGTCGCGCAGCGCAAGGCATTGCTGGTGCGCGAAAAGGAACTGATGCGCCAGCAGGACCAACTGGCCAGCGCACGCCGCGCGCTGCCGTGGGTGCGCGTCGACAAGCAGTACGTGTTCGATACGGCGCAGGGCAAGCGCTCGCTGTCCGACCTGTTCGAAGGACGCAGCCAGCTCGTTGTGCAGCACTTCATGTTCGCGCCGGGGCAGGAGCGCGGCTGCGCCCATTGTTCCTACATGGCCGACCATACCGACGGTGCGCTGGCGCACCTGGCGCAGCGCGACGTGAGCCTGGTGGTGGTGTCGCGCGCACCGCTGGCCAGCCTGGAACGCATGCGCAAGGAAATGGGATGGCAGTTCAAATGGGTGTCGTCGGGCGAAAGCGATTTCAATTACGACTTCCACGTCAGTTTCGCACCGGAAGAAATGGCCGAAGGCGAGGTTTATTACAATTACACCGGCCAGCCTTTCCCGCACGAAGATGCCCCCGGCGTCAGCGTGTTCTACAAGGACGATGCGGGCGTGGTCTATCACACCTATTCGACTTACGGGCGCGGCGTGGAAGTCATGATGCATACCTATCGCTTCCTCGATATCACTCCGCTGGGCAGGCATGAGGAAGGCTTGCCGTACACGATGGCGTGGGTCAGGCACCACGACCGCTACGCGCAGCCGGCCGCGTCGTGCTGCGCTTCAAAAGCCTGATGCGGGGACGCCATGTCCAGCTTCCGGCTCTGGCGGGCCGTGACGGCCATCGCCTGCGGCCATGCAGCGTCGATGGCGCTAGTGGCGGCAGCGGTGGCATTCAGGCTGCCGCTGGATCGACCGGTGCTGCAGTGGGGCGCTGGCATGCTGCTGCTCGTTGCACTGGCATGCCGCATGCGCAAAGGCCATGCAATTGCGGGGCAGGCAGGGATGGCGCTGTGGAGCTTCATTACGTCGCTTGCGCACGGCGCCGGCTTCGTTATGATGCCGGCGCTGATGACGATCTGCGGTACCGGCGCCACCGGCCCGCTGTTGCAGATGCTGGCCGCGATGGGAGTTCATCTGGCGGCAATGCTTGCGGCAAACGGCGCGGTGATCTACCTTGCCGCGCGCCTAGTGCAGTGGCTTAAGGCTTGACGATCACCTTGCCGGTTACCTTGCGGGCGGCCATCGCTTCCAGCGCGCGCGGCGTATCGGCCAGCGCGTAGCGCGCCGAGATGTGCGGGCGGATCTTGCCCTCGGCCAGCCAGCCCAGAAGCTGCATCATGCCGGCCAGGTTGGCTTTCGGCTCGCGCTTGACGAACTCGCCCCAGAACACGCCCATCAGCGAAGCGCCCTTGAGCAGCGTGAGGTTCAGGGGCAGTTTCGGGATTTCGCCGTTGGCAAAACCCACCACCAGGTAGCGGCCGCGCCAGCCGATCGAGCGGAAGGCCGGCTCGGCGTATTCGCCGCCAACCGGGTCGTAGATCACGTCGGGGCCCTTGCCGTCGGTAGCTTCCTTGATCGCCTCGCGCAGGTCGCTATCGCTGTAGTTGATCACGACGTCGGCGCCATGCTCCTTGCAGACCGCCAGTTTTTCCGCGCTGGAGGCTGCGGCAATCACGCGCGCACCGAGCGCCTTGCCGATCTCGATCGCTGCCAGCCCGACGCCGCCGGCGGCGCCCAGCACCAGCATGGTCTCGCCGGCTTTCAACTGGGCGCGGTCCACTACGGCGTGGTGCGATGTGCCGTAAGTCAGGATGATCGCGGCTGCGGTGTCGAAGTCCATCCCGGGCGGCATCGGCATCAGCGAGGCGGCTGGCACCAGCAACTGTTCTGCAAAGCCGCCATGTGCGGAGAAGGCAATCGCCTTGTCGCCCGGCTTGAAACCCTGTACGCCTTCACCGACCGACAGCACCACGCCAGAGACCTCGTTCCCCGGCGTGAAGGGCAAGGTGGGCTTGTACTGGTACTTGCCCTGGATGATCAGCACATCGGGGAAGTTGACGGCCGCCGCTCTCACCTGCAGCACCACCTGGCCCGGGCCGGGCTGCGGGTCGGGTACTTCTTCCAGCACCAGCGTGTCGGGCAAGCCCCATTCCTTGCAAACGATAGCCTTCATATGGTCTCCCTGATTGACGAACAATGCGTATCGAACGATCGTGCGATTATGCCCGAGAACACTTTGCGCCGGCACAAAGTTTAACGCGCGGGAGGGGAATACATTGGGCTGGCAGGGGAGGCGATTGCCATGAGTATCCGGTACGGCTGCTTTTTCAGTTACGCGCATGGCCAGCACGCATATATGAGCCACTTCAAGGACGACCTGGTCGACGCCCTGAAGTGCTATCTTGAGCCCCATTTCGACAACGAGACCGAACTCTTTGTCGATAGCGAGCAACTGGGCGGTGGCGACGATATCGACCGTCGCCTGGCATTGGCCATGTGCCAGAGCGCTACGATGATCGTGATCTACACGCCGAAGTACGAAGCCCACCCATATACCCGGCGCGAGTTCGCTGCCATGCAGATGATCGAGGCCGAGCGCAGCGGCTGGTACGAGCTGCCCAGCCACCTGATCATCCCCGTCATCATGACGCGCCATCCGCTGAACCTGCCGCGCCAGATCAGCGAGCC
>Ga0055531_10002785_pt1 | contig 11470 bp, 12 predicted proteins | sample AraplaCvi_mCL_r2_FD_55008 | JGI IMG/M metagenome (GOLD analysis project Ga0055531, IMG submission 55008) | Arabidopsis root microbial communities from North Carolina, USA - plate scrape MF_Cvi_mCL_r2 | ecosystem: Host-associated > Plants > Roots > Endosphere | place: USA: North Carolina...
TTCAAGAAGCGCTTCCTCAACAAGGGCGTGCTGGCGCCGTTCCTCGAGCGCGTGCCGGTCCACCTGATCGACCACGGCGACCTGGGCGTGCTGGGAGCGGCGTGCTGGCTGGAGCGGGAACTGCGGCGCGAGTGAACCGCGGCGTCGCCCCGACGGCCCTCTCCGACTCCGTATTCCGGAAGTGAGGTCTCCGCAGATCACCGATGGTCAGCGGCCACGCTCGGCAGGACAGTGCGCTTGGGCATTGGATCCAGACGCAATGGCCAAGACGAAGCCGTCGTAGTTCCGACGCTCAGCCACTGGACAACCCTCCGGAGCAGGAGCAACCGCCATGGATAGCGTTCGTCCGCATTCAGATGAGTTCACGCGAGGTGAACAGCGCAATCACCGTCCGGCCGCCCATGTGCAACTGAGGCGTGTCGGCTCGGCGGATCAGGGTCTTGCGGATGTGCTCGCGAGCAGCCCGCGGCTGATGGCTCAGCGCCGAACGTTGAAGGCCCTCTGCGGACAGCCAGTTCAGCTGAACGATGGCGACAAGGGGCAAGGGGAGGAAACGGCCCCCTCCACGTCGAGCGGCTTGACCGCGAGAAGGTGGGCTGCCGGAGGTTTGGCGGGGTACTTCGGTGCTACGAGGTCTCTCGCGACCGGGGGCTGGATTCCTATGCTGACCCAACTTGGCGGCCTCGCAGGAGAACTGCCCGGGATGCTGTCCGGCCTCACCGATTTTCGGACGATGTTTGCGAGGGGGAATCTTGGGGCACGCGCGCTCGCAGTAGCTCCCGCCCTCGCCTCCTTGGCGTGGCTCCTCCCTCGTTCTTCGTCCACTTCATCGAGCGGAAATAGGATGGCTGGTTGGGGACAAAGCCAGCCACTCTCGAGCCAGCAGAATTCGAATGAAATGAGCTAGCAGGCTGTCCGGAGATCTTCCATGCGGAGGACGATGTTCTGCTGCAAGGACTGATCCGCAATCTTGATGCGGTACGGACGACCCCATTAACGATGGCGCCGATCTCTATCCGCACGACCACAACTGAATGGCCTTTTTCAGAACGTCGTCCCAGCACTCCTCTTGCACGACCGCCATGTGGTGCAGAGCGACATGGTCAAGGTACTCTGCGACCGCAAGGCGTTGTTGACTGCCGAGCAATGAGAACTCCTCCGACGAAGGACCGAGGGAGATGTAGTTGATGAAGCGCATCAGAAACAGATCTCCGGATCTATCCCTGCTGCCGACCTCGGCGAGCTCCATCAATCTCGGCAGCAGGTATGCGGCAGCCTCAGGCACGAGGAAGCCCAGTGGCCCCCAGGAGACCAAGCCGAAATCCCCCGCTTCGATGGCTTCACGGGGCTTCCCTCCAAGCATCTCCTCATATTCAATCCGCTCCGGCTCGTAAAGGTCATCAACGATGTACCGGCTCGGCTGACGGAAATCGCCGAATGCGCTGTAGATCCTTGGAATTGGTGAAGACATCTCTTCTTGATTCATCAGCGCATTGTGGCGCTGATGTCGGCCTTCGCCGTTCGATGCCACCGGAGCTGCAAGCTGGGAGCGCACGCTGGCTTTAGGCACTTGCCGGTCGCGAACCCGCCGGCGCTCAGCTTTCATGTCCAGACCGAGCAAGGAAACGGTCTCTCGGATCAGACCAACCAATGTCCCGCGAGAGGCAGAGGCCGATCTTTCGATCCGCCGATGGCCGAATCGCAGGCGCCAACGGGACGCGCGAGATACTCGCCCGATGGCCGACGAACCGACACGCCCTTCTTCCTCGCCCGGACCCGAGCCGAAGCCACTGGAAGGCCAGCATGATGCGCGGCCGCTGTCCCACGAGCATCACGAGCCGGATTTCATCTCCGCCGTGCGTGAGGATCTCTCCGATTGGCGCCAGTGGCTGTCTCGCGCCGTGGTGCTCGCCTTCGCCATGGCTGCGGGCCTGGCGGTGGTGCTGTTCACGTGGGTCAGCGACCAGGCCATCTCGGCATTCGCCGCGATGCGCAGCTGGTCGGCTTGGGCACCATTGATCTGGACGCCTTGTTGCACGGCGGCGCTCGTCTGGGTGACCCGCCGTTTCGCGCCTGGCGCCGCCGGCTCGGGCATCCCTCAGGTGATGGCCGCCCTGTCGACCCGCGTGCCGGCGAGTCAGCGGGGACTCTTCGTGTCGCTGCGCCTGAGCATCGCCAAGCTCCTGCTCGTCTCTGGCGGCTTGCTCGGCGGCCTGGCGATTGGCCGGGAAGGCCCTTCGGTGCAGATTGCCGCGGGCGTGATGCAACACGCGCAGCGGTGGCTGCCGCGACGCTCCGCGCTGAACCATGACGGCCTTCTGGTGGCCGGCGGGGCTGCGGGGATAGCGGCCGCCTTCAATGCCCCGCTGGCTGGCGTGATGTTCGCGATCGAAGAACTGACGCGCAAGCTCGAACAGCGCAGCAGCGGCCTCATCATCGCGGCCATCGTGCTGTCGGGCCTGATGGCGGTCTCGGTCTTCGGCAATGCGAGTTACTTTGGCCGCCTCCGTGTGGACCACCTGACCTGGTCTCATCTGCTTCCAGGCTTGCTGACCGCGATCGGCTGCGGCCTGGCAGGCGGCGTGTTCTCACGCTTGTTGCAGCGCAGCCTGCTTGGCGGCGACGATCGATTCAGCCGATGGCGCGCCCGGTTCCCGGTGCGCTTCGCCTTCGCCTGCGGGCTGGCAATCGCGCTGCTGGGTCTGGTGAGCCAGGGCGCCACTGACGGCAGCGGCTATGAGTACACCCGCGGGCTGGTCGAAGGGCATCTCGACCTGCCGGTGCTCTACGTGACCTTGCGGATCGTGGCCACCTGGTTGGCGGTCTGGTCGGGGGTGCCTGGGGGCATCTTCGCGCCGTCACTGGCCATTGGCGCCGGCATCGGCAGCGACATCGCTCAACTCACCGCCACCACCGAAGGCGCCGCCGCATTGATCGCCATCGGCATGACGGCGTTTCTCGCCGCCGTGACCCAGGCGCCGGTCACCGCCTTCATCATCGTGATGGAGATGGTCGACGGCCACTCCATGGTGCTGAGCCTGATGGCAGCCGCCTTGCTGGCGAGTCTGGTGTCGCGCTGGATCAGCGTGCCGATCTATCACCGCCTGGCTCAGGCACAACTCGCGCGACTGCCAGCCGACACCGCGGAACCCACCAGTCCGCCCTCCCGCGCCTAGGCGCGCTTCGGTCACGAGCTCGTCGCGCTCGCGGCCACGGCGGCGAGCGCGCGGCCAGTCAGTCGATGATCTCGCCCATGCCGGCTTCAACGCGAGCGCGAAGCGTCTCGATGAACTCGGTGTCGTACTTCTCCCAGTCCTCCAGCTCGCCCACGACTTTCAGGGCGTGCGTGCTCCGATACGAGCGCGTCGGATTGCCGGGAAACTTCTTGTCCGTCACGTTCGGATCGTTCTCGAAGTCGCCGAGGGGCTCGACGATGTAGACCCGCGGTCGGCCGTTCCCCTTGGCGATCTCGGCAGCGAGTCCGGCGCCTTTGGCGATCGCCGTGAAGTAGATGTGGTTCATCACCAGGCTCGGCTTGTAGTTGGACGTGAAGCCTGGCTTGAGCAGATCGCCGGACCGGAGGTCGGCTTTGGTGCCATGGAAGAAGGGCCCCTGATCGAGTGCCTGCATGTGTGCTCCGTGCGGGGAATCGGCGTTGAACGCAGCGCTCAACGCCGAATGGGGCGCGACAGGACGTCGTGCGCGGTCGGCATCTTACGTAGACCGACGCGCTCGTCGACGCCGCGCGGAGCTCGGCAACGCGACCGCGCCCTGCATGAGCGCCTGAGCGACGCGATGAGCAGACCAAGACCCGCGATGACCATGGCCGATGTCGACGGCTCCGGCACCGGCGCCACCGGCGGGACCGCCAACGGCGGCGCGACGGTGGGTGGCAGCTCCGTCACGACCGGCGGCAGCACGAAGAGCGGCGGCGGGGGAATCGCCGTCGGTGGCGAGCCCGTTGGCGGCGGCCCGATGGACACCCTCGGCGGGCTCACGAACGAGCCCGGTGGCGTCGCCGGCACACCGGTCAGCGGGGACGGCGGCAAGCTCGACAGCGGCGCCGGCGAGTCCCCAGGCGCCGGCGCGGGCACACCGGCGCCGGGTGGATCGAAGACCAGTTCTTCATCATCCGGAGGCCTGGCGCCACCGCCACCGCTGCCCGGCGCGCGCTCGATGCGGCTGACATTGCGACACACCGTGGGAACCATCACGCAAGCCGAGCCCTCGCAGTAGACGAGCGCGCGCTCGCGCTGCCCTTCGCCCCAACCGGCGCGGCTGACGGTGCCGCACACGCGGCCCTCGCCGAAATGCATGCCGCGAATGTCGGGCTCGTAATCGGTGCGGCCCACGATGCGATCGCGCGAGATCTCGACCACGTCGTCGTACTCGTGCGCGCGCATCCGGGCCTTGAGCCGCTCGCGCACTGCGGGCGCGATGTCCGTATAGCGATCGACCGCCGCGGGCACGTCGCCCATGAAGCTGTCGTGCCCCGGCCTGTCCCAGGAACAGGCGGCCGGTCCGGGGGCGGTGGCGGCAGCCACGGAATGGGCGATCGCCGCGCCCATGGCCATCGCGGCCAGTCTGGTCAACAAGCGGTGCATCGGCAGGGTGGCGGCCCTGGGGACCTTGTCGGAGTGGAAACCGACAACGGTCTGGCAAGTCAGATACCTGGGGGGCAGGACTTGCGCTGGCGGGCCGGGACATGCCGGTGCGTATTTCGGAGGCGCTGCCTTGAGGTCTAGTCGGTTCTGACTGAGCAGCGGTCGTCATACGGGAACAGGTCGGCATGGTCCTTCGTGCAGACCACGAAACATCGGTTGACGACCAACTCACGGCGCTCCTGCGCGCTCAGTCCCCCGTCGTCCACATCACCCGGTGGAAGTTTGGACAGATCGATGTCGCCGTCCACGTTGAAATGGAACATTCCGTCTAGGAGATAGTCCCGCCGAAAGTCCGTTCGCCAAGACGAGTTGCTTCCCCAGCCATGGGCCAGGCCTTGATGCGGGCGCGTCTTTCTGCGGTGCGCCCAATACAGCGTTGATTGGTCCGCTATCCCCGGGGCCATGTGCGCGGAGCCTGCGGACACCGTGACCCCGGCACGCATGAAAAGCATCGGGCCGAGCATCAGGCAGGGCCAGTGGTACTTCAGGATTCGAGCCGGTCGAGCGGGATCGGCAATGGGCGTCAGTCCGACGATCTCGTGATGGAACGGCGACCATCGTTCGGAGTGAACGATGTCCAATCCGATGCATTGTGCGAACCGGTGGAATTCGTCCTCGGTGACCGCTGGCCCCGGCCACTCGCTGCCATCGGCAGACCCCGTCTGGAATCGAAGCGCGAGCAGTTCGAGCACACGGTGGGCCGCATAGAGATGCCAGAGTTCTTCGCTGGACATCTTGGGAATCGGAGTGCCTGTGCGGGCACCCAGAGATCGCAGCAGCTCGATTTCTGAGAGGTTGTTTTCCAACCAAGGGCGCAGGAGGTCATCGAAGGCAGCCTGACCTTCGTATTCCAGCAGCGAGTGATACAGAGAGCGGAAGGACATCTTCTTGGAGGCGTTCGTCGGTCTTGCGCAGATTGTCCGGCGTATGTCCTATAGCTGGGTCAGCACTCTTGCAAGCTGCTCAGAAGCGTGCGCGGAACCGGGGATCGGGGAGGCGGATGCAATGTCCGCTCCGTCTCACTGCAAGCGGCCGGTTCGGGCTGCAAGCGACATTCATTAAGTGGCGTTCTGGCTGCTGCGCTCGGTGGCCGTGCTGAAATAGTCGCCATGCCACGCTTCATGCTCGACCGAACTGTTCAAGCCCCTCCCGGGTACGCTGAGCGCGGCTGCGCTCTTGTGAGCTACCGGCTGCCGCTTCTTGACCATTGCTTCGTGCTTTGCCACGAGACGTCGCTCGTTCAGCCTGACGCGACGCGCAATGACCTGCTTCAATTCTTCATCTCTGAGGCCGGCCGGCTGGCTGAACAGGCAGTTGGTGACAGGGAAGCGTTCATGCTCATTCATAGCGGGCGTTCTGTCCGGAAGCGTGCGAATTGGCACCTGCATGTGTTCGTTGTGCAGCGTCGCTGGCAGAAGGCATGGGTCTACGCCATCCTCGCCTTCAAGAACATGGCGCTTTGCTTCCACCACGGTTTGGTTGGCCTGAGGCCCCAGTGATCAGCGCCTTCGAAATCCGAGATCGTGCCAGTCCTCGAGTGCCGTCGAGCAGGCGCCTACAGAGGGGACTCCACCCGAGTGGACGTACTGCCCTGGCCATCGGCGGTGGCCTCGCTGGCGGCTTCAGGCTGAGAGCCGAAGTTCACTAGCGCCCGCTTTGCGGCTCCTCAGCGCCGGGCAATGAGTCCAATGGACTGCGCGCTGCGCCACCTCCCATCGTCCTGAGCACATGGTGTAGATCATGCTGGTCGCCACATCTGCCTGCCTCAGCCGTAGGCGCTGGCCAAATTCGACCCCCGTGAGGGTCAGATTTCGGCAGAGCTCAGCCGCCGTGGATACAAAACGCCAGTGTTTACGTGAATGACTCGACCAATCGAGCGGTCGTACATTGATATAAAACTGTGCCCACGGGAGGGTCTTATGACAGATGGTGTGGTAGCCAATGCGTCAGCGGGCGAAAGCCCCGTTGAGCTCAATTCAGATCGAAAGAAGCCAATTGAACTTTTCTTTGGCCTTGTTGGACCAACCGGGGTCGATCTGTCAAAGATTTGCGCATCTCTCCAATCTCAATTGAAGGCTGTTGGATATGAGACTCGCACTATTCGGCTCAGTGAATTAATACATCCATTTGTCGGCAAGAGGCAAACTTGGAAGAATGAATTCGAGCGTATCGAATCGCTAATGACGGAAGGAACCGAGCTTCGTCAGAATTCGGGCCAGCCGGATATTGTGGGACGCCTGGGTATCGCGGAGATTCGCACAATCAGGAAGGAGTTGACCGGAAGTGAAAATACTACGCCAAAGAAAGGAGTGGCGTACATAATTCGCTCCTTTAAGCGACCTGAAGAGGTTGCCATCTATCGTGAAGCGTATGGAAAGGCATTCACGCTAATTTCCGTATACGCGCCTAGAGCCACGAGGATTCAAAACGTGTCCCGAATACTTCGTGGTAGTGTGTCAATTAATGGGCAGGATGCCGAGGAACTCGCCATTCGATTAATTACGAGGGATTACGAAGAGGATGTTAAATATGGCCAACGACTCGGAAGGACATTCCCTCTGGCTGACTATTTTGTAAGTAGCTCGTCTCGGGCCCAGCTGGACGCCCAATTTCGTCGCCTAGTGAGGCTTACCTTTGGCGATCCCTATATCTCGCCTACTCAGGACGAAGAAGGGATGTTTTTTGCTCAGGCGTCCGCGTATCGTTCTCTAGACCTATCAAGACAGGTTGGCGCCTCAGTTCTATCGCCGGAGGGGGACATCATTGCCACCGGATGCAATGAAGTTCCAAAATTTGGGGGAGGACTTTACTGGGGACAGGACGAGGGCGTCACTCGCGACTACGAAATTGGTCATGACTCCAACGTGACCATCAAAACCGAATTAATTGAAGATGCGGTACGAAGAATGCGAAAGAAGGGGTGGTTAACCCCAGGGCTGTTAAAACAATCCGACGGCGACTTGGCCAAGGCGTCTCTATATGGCGATGATCCATTTTTTAGGGATTCAAGGCTATTTGATGTTATTGAATTCGGGCGCGCTGTCCACGCGGAAATGGCCGCAATAACTCAGGCAGCGAAGATGGGCACATCCCTGCTGGGGTCACGACTTTTCTGCACCACTTTTCCGTGCCATATATGCGCGCGGCACATTGTCGCAAGTGGGATTAAGGAAGTTGTCTTCATTGAGCCGTACGAGAAGAGCCGGACCGATCAACTGTTCGCTGATTCCATAAGTGTTGAACCCCATGAACCATCACCAAAACGAGCAAACTTTCGATCATTTGTCGGTGCAGCGCCTAGGAGATATGCCGACTATTTTTCGATGACAACCGATCGAAAAAACAAGGATGGGAAGATATTGGATGACGACGCCATCGCCGCGAGTCCAAAACTAAAGAGAATATCGTTGACTTATCTTCATATCGAAGATATCATCGTCAAAGAGGCTATTCAGCCTCAGCTACAGCCTGAGTTGAAGTCGGAGGATCTATGAAACAGGAATTGAAGCAAGGTTTCCTGGAGCAGTTCTCTAATTCGAAAAAGGCAGTATCTAATTGGCCTGCATGGATGCAGGAATCCGCGGCGGTGTCGGTAGCGGCGTTGCCTCGCTCCGGGGATAACAATCAACGCGCGAATACCGAGTCAAAAAAGGCGATTGAAACGCGCACCAAGCAGCGTTGATGTTCACTTTTCCCGTGCGCACCTGGCGGACGTCCGTAGGGGACTTTGCGGCGCGCATCAAGTGGGGGGCTGCAAGCTCAGTAAGGTCGGCGTGCGCAGTCCGATTAGCGCACTGAAGGTCAGGCTCCTGCTGACTGACCGTAAAGCGGTCCCTGGCGGATTTCTCTTGTGGCCGATGATAGGCGGACGCCCCGGCCTAGTGGACCGGCTGCTCTCGCTGCGATGCTGCCGCGGCTTCAGGCTGGTCAGAGTCATTCGCAGCATGGGACGTGAACGACAGTGCCAACCTAGACCGGTCGTTGATCGCTGGCAACCCCACCGTCTGCGCCACTGCCGACACCAGCCGCTCGGCCGAGACACTCCAGCTCCGCCAACTCGAACGACTGCTCCGGCTCGCCGCGACTGGCTCAAGTCGACCCTCCCGAGACATCCGCCGTCCTGATCTCGTTGCCGCAAAGCTGCCGGTCGGCAAGCTACACAGCCACGATGTTTGCGACCAGCGTCAAGAACCTGAACTGCCGGAGCTTAAGCGGGCAGCCAAGTCAGGTTGACGCCAGTCAAGGCACCGCGCCACGTACCAGCGCATGCGAGGAAACACCGGCGCTTCGGGCCTCCAGTTCCCTTATCGCGGCAGCTACCGCAGACCAATCGGTCGGCGGTGCTGGCAGCTCAAGGGCGCGGTCGATGGATCGCTCGCGGACTAGCTGCTCTCGACGTAGCTCTTCGATGTCTATGCGAATGTTCTCAGCAAGAGCACCTTGGGCAACTTGCAAGACTCGTTGAGCCATTTGTTCAACCAGTCGCTCATGGAACCCTAGGACCTCTGCTCTAAATGCCGCACGAGGTATGTTCCAAGCGCCAAATTGAGCGGACCAAGTTTGGCAGCCGTCCAGGAGCTTGCCTCGGTTGTCCCACTGAATGTGAACGGAATTGGAGTCCGACCACATGACGACGTTAGTTGACGGGGTGAGGTAGCCGGAATCCAGTGTGCGACGACCGAGCCACGAGCCCGCGTCGTCCAGCAGACCCAGGACCTCCTCTGAGGAATCACGCTCATCTATCGTCGCGCACCACTTTGACCAGAAATGGTCCCAACCTGAAGACTCATCGAGAGCGATGTACCTGCGGAGCTCTTCAGGAATCGGCTCTAGCGCGTAGGGCGCGAGGTCAAGCACGTCCTCAAGAAGGCGAACGACTTGGTAGTCGCAGAAGCGTGATACGCCAAATCGAGTCTGGGCGGCATCGCTGTACTCAAACAGCCTGTGGTCGCCGGCCTGAATCCAGTACTCGCCGTCGGTCAGGCCGAACCAGTGCAGATTCGGGTCAGTGGGTCCGTCCCATGGCTGAACCTGTTCGACCGGACGAAGCTTGAATTGGAAGGTCGGACCCTGCATTGGTTGAAGGCTCAGCGGGTAAAACGTGCTCCGCCACAGGGCCTGTGGCAATGCAAAAGACTACCTTAGGGTAGCCAGGTCAGGGCGAAACCGAAACCCATCGTGGCCCGCTGCGTCGGCACTCTCACTGCATGCGTGCTCTCAGCGCTCAACATGCAGCTAGACGCTGCTCCATGACGGAAGCCGATGACGCAGCCTTCCCGCTCGGTAATAGGTGGCGACCGCCGCTCCCCAGATCAGCGTTGTGGCCGCACTTGCAAGAAGCACGGCAAGCAGCGACGTCGTCCATGTCTCGTGATCCATCATGCACAGCCCTAGCACGCAGAGGCCAAGGGGGAGTCCATTGACAAGCGCGACACCGCCGAAGCTCATGAAATGCGGCGGAGGAATCCGAATCCCCAACTTCCAATACGCGGCATACATGGGCGGAAGATATGTGCCTCTGTCCATCCCTGTTCGCTCGAGGATGCGTAACGCCCGGGTCACCTTCTCTTTGAAAATTTCAGAGCGCGTCTTCATCTGTTGACGGAACGTTTTAGAGGCACAAAGAAGCCCGACGTGCGTCAGCCCCTCACTCCACCGTCACACTCTTTGCCAAATTCCGCGGCTTATCCACGTCCGTGCCGCGCGCGCACGCCGTGTGATACGCCAGCAGCTGCAGCGGCACCGTATGCAGGATCGGGCTCAGCGCGCCGTAATGCTCCGGCAGCCGGATCACTTGCAGCCCGGGCTCGCTCTCGATCCGCGTGTCGCCGTCCGCGAAGACGAACAGCTCGCCACCGCGCGCCCGCACTTCCTGCATGTTGCTCTTGAGCTTCTCCAGCAGCGTGTCGTTCGGCGCCACCGTCACCACCGGCATCTGCGCCGTCACCAGCGCCAGCGGGCCGTGCTTCAGCTCACCCGCCGGGTAGGCCTCGGCGTGGATGTAGCTGATCTCCTTGAGCTTCAGCGCGCCTTCCAGCGCGATCGGGTAATGCAGCCCGCGGCCCAGGAACAGCGCGTTCTCCTTGCGCGCGAATTCCTCGCTCCACGCGATCACCTGCGGCTCCAGCGCCAACACCGCCTGCACCGCCACCGGCAGGTGGCGCAGCGCCTTCAGGTGCTCCGCCTCCTGCTCGTCGGTCAGGTGGCCCCGCGTCTGCGCCAGTGCCAGCGTCAGCAGGAACAGGCCCACCAGCTGCGTCGTGAAGGCCTTCGTCGACGCCACGCCGATCTCGGCGCCGGCGCGGGTGATGTAGGCCAGCGCGCATTCGCGCACCATCGCGCTCGTCGACACGTTGCACACCGTCAGCGTGTGCAGCATGCCCAGCGAGCGCGCATGCTTGAGCGCCGCCAGCGTGTCCGCCGTCTCGCCGCTCTGGCTGATCGTCACCACCAGCGTGCGCGGATTCGGAACGCTCTCGCGGTAGCGGTACTCGCTGGCGATCTCCACGCTGGTCGGGATCTTCGCGATGCTCTCCAGCCAGTACTTGGCCGTCGAACCCGCGTAGTAGCTGGTCCCGCACGCCAGGATCAGCACCGAGTCGACCTCCTTGAACACCCGGTACGCGCCGTCGCCGAAGAGTTCCGGGCTGATGCCCGTCACTGCGTCCAGCGTGTTGGCGATCGCCACCGGCTGCTCGAAGATTTCCTTCTGCATGTAGTGCCGGTACGGCCCGAGTTCCGCGGCACCGCTGTGCGCATGCACCGTCTTCACCTCGCGCTCGACATTGACGAAACGCCCCGTCGCC
>Ga0055531_10002789_pt1 | contig 11467 bp, 9 predicted proteins | sample AraplaCvi_mCL_r2_FD_55008 | JGI IMG/M metagenome (GOLD analysis project Ga0055531, IMG submission 55008) | Arabidopsis root microbial communities from North Carolina, USA - plate scrape MF_Cvi_mCL_r2 | ecosystem: Host-associated > Plants > Roots > Endosphere | place: USA: North Carolina...
CAGCGCGGCATGGTTGCGTGACGGGGGACGATGACATGAACGACCAACGCAAAGTCAAGCGCCCGCCCTCGCTCCTCGAACGCGCAGCCGACATGTTCGGCCTTGACCCCGTCGCGAATGCGCCGACGATCGACGTATCAAAGCTGCCGCCCGAAGCGCCCAAAAAGGCGAAGACGGCCAAGGTGGATCCCGTGGCGGAAACGCCGCAGCCTGAAATCCTGGAGCCTGTCGTCGAGACGGCGCCGGCCGCCGAAGCCGCGCCCGCCGCGCCGAAGCCGTCGCCGCGCAAGGTCGTCGCAAAGGCAGCTCCCGCGATCGTGCCATCGCGGCAGGGCACCATCGATCGTGCACGCCTCGCGTCGCGCGGCATGATCGTTCCCGGTACGCCTGTTACAGGCATTTCCGAAGAATATCGCATCGTGAAGCGCGAGCTGATCCGCAATTTCGGTGGCGTCGGCAATCGTCCGATCCTGCCGCGCGGCCACCGCGTGTTGATCGCTTCGGCGAACCCGGGCGAGGGCAAGACCTTCTCGGCCGTCAACCTCGCCTTGAGCCTCGCGGTCGAGGCCGACCATGATGTCCTGCTGATCGACGCCGACATCGCGAAGCCGAGCGTTCTCGAAGCCTTGGGCCTCGAAGACGGCCCCGGCCTGATGGACGCGCTCGCCGATCCACATCTGCCGCTCAGCGACTGCCTGATCCAGACCGACATTCCGGGTTTAAAAGTGATGCCTGCTGGCACTGGGCATATGCACGACACCGAACTCCTCGCCTCGGCGCGGACCGAGGCGCTCCTCGCGCAGCTCGAAGCGGGCGCGCCGGGGCGCATTCTTATCATCGATTCGCCGCCGGTGCTCGCGGCTTCACCCGCCGCGGTGCTCGCGGGACATGTCGGACAGACGATCATGGTCGTGCGTGCCGACGAAACGCTCGAATCGGCGCTGCGTGACGCAATCGGTCTGATGGGTGCATGTCCGCATATGCAGTTGCTCCTCAATGGAGTGAAATATTCGCCGGGCGGTCGCCGCTTTGGCACTTATTACGGACAAGGAGGCGCGTGATGCGCACCACCCCCATGCGTCGCGGCGCGGCGCTGGCGGCCCTCTTGCTCGCCGGGACGGCGACGGGCGCGCACGCGCAATTTTCGGGTGATCCCGCCTCGGGCGGCGGTAACGCGACCTCGGCCGGCGCGGCTGCTCCCGAAAAAGGGCGCGCCGAAAAGCGCGCTGAACGGCGCCGTACCCAGCGGACGGTAGACGTCAGCCCCTATCTCGAAATCGATCAGGTGCTGACAGCCGACCTCAAAAACGGCGGCGACGTCCTCACCTACACGAACCTCGCGGTCGGCGTCGATGCGTCGATCGCGACGAACCGCGCCGAACTCGCCGGGACCGTGCGCTATGAACATCGCATCGGATGGAATGGCGGCCTTGGAGATTCCGACACGATCAGCGGCCTTCTCCGTGGCCGGATTGAGGCCGCGCGTGGCCTCAATCTCGAAGCTGGCGCGCTCGCGACGCGCACGCGCGCGGACGGGCAGGGCGCGGCGAGCGGCCTGTTCATCGGCGACGCCAGCAATGTTGCGAACCTCTATTCGGTCTACGCCGGTCCGACCTTTGCGCGCCGCATCGGCGGGCTCGACGTCGGGGCGGGCTATCGTTTCGGCTATACCAAGGTCGACGTCGACGAACCCGCGATCCTGTCGCCGGGCACGCAGCCGCAGGATATTTTCGACAGCTCGACGAACCATGTCGCATGGGCCAGCGTCGGTGCGCGGCCGGGCGACCTGCCGTTCGGATGGCAGGTGTCGGGCGGATATGAGCGTGAGGATGCGAGCCAGCTCGACCAGCGCTACGAAGGCAAATTCGCCCGCGCCGATGTGACGGTGCCGATCGGCCCGACTGTCGCTCTGCTCGGGGGCGTCGGTTATGAGGATATCGAAATCGGCCAGCGCAATCCGGTCGTGGACTCCAACGGCATACCGGTGCGCGATTCCAATGGCCGCTTCGTCACCGACAAATCGACGCCGCGCCAGCTTTCGTTCGACACCGACGGGCTGATCTGGGACGCTGGCGTGATGTGGCAGCCGAGCCGCCGCACCTCGCTGACCGCCCGCGTCGGGCGCCGTTACGGTGACACCATCTACACCGGTAGCTTCTCCTATCGCGCCGATCATGCGACCTCGATCCAGGTCGGGGTCTATGACGGGCTTTCGAGCTTCGGCCGCGGCCTGTCGGGCGGACTTGCCGCGCTGCCGACGCAGTTCGACCCCACGCGCAATCCCATCAGCGGCGACATCAATCCGTGCGTGTTCGGCCAGCAGGGCGGCGGCTGTTTGAGCAACCAGCTCGGTAACGCGACCTCGGCGCAATATCGCAGCCGCGGCGTGCAAGCGACACTGTCGTCACGCTTCGGCGGTTGGCATTATGGCGTCGGCATCGGTTACGACCGGCGCAAATTGCTCGCGCCCTTGCTGTCGCCGATCGGCAATCTCAACGGGATCAAGGACGAGAATTATTATCTCTTCCTGTCGGCGGGCCGTCAGCTCGACGTTGATTCCGACCTCACCCTGTCGGGTTACGTCAATTATTTCGACAATGGCGCGCCGGGCGCCAGCGACGTTCAGTCGGCGGGCCTGACCACATCCTATTCGCGGCGCTTCTGGCGCGGTCTCACGGGGACCGCGGCGGCCAGCATCAACGCCTTCGACCAAGAAGGCTTCAACAGTCAGCTTATCGGTTCGGCCTTGGTGGGACTCCGTTACAACTTCTGACCAAGCAACGGGATTTTTTGCGATGTACGATCAGTTCTATGGTTTCACCGGACGTCCGTTCCAGTTGACGCCAGACCCGCATTTCTATTTCGAAAGCGGCACCCACCGAAAGGCGATGTCCTACCTCGGTTACGGCCTAGCCCAAGGCGAAGGCTTCATCGTCATCACCGGCGATGTCGGGGCGGGCAAGACGACGCTCGTCGGCCATCTGATGAACACGATCGACCCCAACCGGCTGACTGCGGTCAAGCTGGTGTCGACGCAGGTCGAGGGCGACGATCTGCTCCGCCTCGTCGCCGAACAGTTCGGCATCGAGTGGGAAGGGCAGAGCAAGGCCGAAATGCTGCGCTCGATGGAAGAGTATCTGCGCGAACAGGCGCGCGCCGGTCGCCGCACCTTGCTGATCGTCGACGAAGGGCAGAATCTTGCCATCTCGGCGCTCGAAGAGCTGCGCATGCTCTCGAACTTCCAGCTTGGAGGTCATTCGCTGCTGCAAATCTTCCTGCTCGGCCAGCCAGAATTTCGTCAGACGCTTTTCCATTCGCCGACGCTCGAACAGCTACGTCAGCGCGTGATCGCGACGCACCACCTCGATCCGATGGAGCCCGAGGAGGTCGAGCCCTATATCCTCCACCGTCTCGGCAAGGTTGGTTGGACGGGCAATCCCAGTTTCAGCCCCGACGCGTTCGAGGAAATCTTTGATTATAGCGAAGGCGTGCCGCGCAAATTGAACGTGCTGGTCAGCCGCCTGCTGCTCTATGGCGCCGTTGAGCAGATGAACCGTATCACCGCGCAGAATGTGCGCTCGGTCATCGCCGAGATCGAGGCCGATCGCGGCATCGATGCATCGACGCTCGCGCCGCTGCCGGTGGACGAGATCGTTGCGGCGGCNGCGACTGCGGTCGCACCCACGCCCGCGCCCTTTGTCGCGCCGACCGCGGCGAACGAAACGGCACGTGAATGGCCGCAGCGTGTGGCAGCAGCACCCGTGGCCGCCGCGACCGCGCCCTTCGCCGCGCCTACCGAACCCGCGCCGGTCGTCACGCCGACCCCATCCGACGCCGCGCCTGCCGCGCCGACCATCGACCCCGAACAACTCGCAACGCTCGAAAAACAGATCGCGTCGCTCGAGGAACGCCTCGTCGAACAGGACGCCGCACTGCGCCGCGTGCTCGACCTCTTGATCGAATGGGTTGAACGCGATCCGGACAATGCCCCCAATCCGGCGAATTCGCGGACCTGGGCGGCCTGACAACCCAGCCAAAATCGGCTATCCCGCTGATGAAGGTGAGCAAAAATGCAGAACGGCTTGTCGGTCGATGTCGAGGACTGGTTCCAGGTCGGCGCCTTTGAGCGCACGATCGACCGTGCCGACTGGCCGGCGCTCGAATGTCGCGTCGAGGCGAATTGCGACGCGGTGTTGCAGATTTTTGCCGATGCAAACGCCAAGGGCACTTTCTTCACCCTGGGCTGGGTTGCCGAACGCTATCCCGCGCTGATCAAGCGCATCGTCGCGGCCGGGCACGAACTTGCCAGCCACGGCTATGACCATAAGCGCGTCTTCAACATGACCGCCGACGAATTCGCAGCGGACCTCAAGAAGACGCAGGCGATCCTTGAGGATTTGGGCGGGTTGGCTATCCGCGGTTATCGGGCGCCGAGCTTTTCGGTCGATACGCGCACGCCGTGGGCGCATTCCGTACTTGCCGAACAGGGCTATGCCTATTCGTCGAGCGTCGCGCCGGTGGTCCACGACCATTATGGCTGGCCGCAAAGCCCGCGCCACGCATGGCGGCCGCTTCCTGACAGCGATCTCGTCGAATGGCCGGTCACGACCGCGCGCTTCGCCGGGCGGACATTGGCAGCCGGCGGCGGCGGGTTCATGCGGATTCTGCCCTATGGCTTCACGCGCTGGGCGATAGCGCGGATGAACGCGGAGGGGCATCCGGCGATCCTCTATTTTCACCCATGGGAAATCGATCCCGGCCAGCCGCGGGTCGCCGATGCGCCTATCCGGTCGAAGATACGCCATTACAGCGGCTTATCGGCCATGGCCGGCAAGCTCAGGAAATTGCTCGCCGACTTCGAGTGGACTCGCGCCGACGCGCTGCTCTCGGCGCAGCAGCAGCGCGCGCAGCCATGGCGCATCGCGGCGTGAACGCGCCGACGCTTGCCGTGAAGGAGGGTTTTTCCGGCGCGCCGCTTTCGGACGCGGGCGAATGGGATGCCTATGTCGCCGCGCATCCCGACGCGACGCCGTTCCATAGCCGTGTATGGTGCGAGGCGATCACGAAGGCCACGGGCCATCGCTGCCATCTCATCACGGCGCGTGATGCCTCCGGCGCGCTGACTGGTATTCTGCCGCTCCACCACATCCGCTCGCCGCTGTTCGGTCAGGCGCTGGTCGGCAGCGGTTTCGCGGTCGATGGCGGCATTCTTGCCGACAATGCCGCAGTGGCCGCGACGCTCGGGCAGGGCGCGGCGGATATGGCTCGTTCGCTCGGCGTTCCGTCGGTCGAATTGCGCGGCGGCGGGCTGCCCGCGGGCGAGGGCTGGACCAGCGAGGGCGACGTTTACGCAGGCTTTGCCCGCGACCTTGCCGCCGATGACGACGCCGAGCTTCTTGCCATCCCGCGCAAGCAGCGTGCCGAGGTCCGCAAAGTTCTCGAAAGCACGCTGACGGTCACGACGGGTCGCGATCCGGCCGAACGCCGCGATCATTATCGCATCTATGCGACAAGCGTCCGCAATCTCGGTACTCCGGTTTTTCCGAAAGCGCTTTTCGATGCCGTCCTCGATGCCTTTGGCGACGCTGCCGACATCCTGACCGTCCGCGAACACGGGCGCCCGGTCGCCAGCGTCCTCAGCCTCTTTTGGCGTGGCACGGTGATGCCCTATTGGGGCGGCGGCACAACCGACGCCCGCCGCCTCCGCGCCAATGAGCTGATGTACTTTGCCCTCATGCGCCACGCCCGCGCGCGGGGCTGCACGCGCTTTGATTTCGGCCGCTCAAAGGCCGGCACGGGTCCCTTCGCCTATAAGAAGAACTGGGGTTTCGAACCGCAGCCGCTATTCTACGGCCGCTGGCTCGCTCCGGGTGAGGCTCCGCGCGATACCAATCCGAACAGCGCTAAATATCGCCTGCAGGTCGACCTGTGGAAAAAGCTGCCGCTGTGGGCGGCAAACCGGATCGGCCCGCTGATCGCCCGCGGGCTCGGCTAATGCCCGAGATCCTGTTCCTTGTTCACCGCGCGCCCTGGCCCCCCGACCGCGGCGACCGGATCCGCAGCTGGCATATGTTTGAGGCGCTCTCGAAGCTCGGGCCGATGCATGTCGCGGCGCTCGCCGACAATGACGCCGACGCTGCCGCCGCGCGCACGAAGATGGCGCCGCTTTGCAAGAGCTTGACGATCGAAGTGCGCAAGGGCTCGCGTCCCGTAGCGCTGGCGCGGGCCATATTGCGCGGCGAGCCCGTGTCGAACCATTTGTTCCGCAACGCTGCGCTGGCCCGCCACGTCGATGACCTCGTCGGTCGAGGCAATGTCACGCATATCGTCGCCTTTTCGGGCCAGATGGCGCAATATATTCCGTCTGGCTTTGACGGGCCGGTGCTGATGGATTTCGTCGACGTCGATTCCGCCAAATTTGCGACCTATGCCGAACAGGATAAAGGTCAGCCGCTGAACTGGGTTCATAAGCGCGAGGCGCGCGTGCTGGGGGCCTATGAGGTTGAGGTGGCGCGCCACGTCGGCGCTAGCCTGTTCGTCAGCGAGGCCGAGGCGGCATTGTTTCGCGACCATAGCGGACTTAACGCGGACAAGGTCCGCGCGGTCGAGAATGGCATTGATACCGATCGCTTCGATCCGGAAACCGCGCTGGAAACGGTCGGGCGGGGCGCTGGGCCGCTGGCCGTCTTCACCGGCCAGATGGATTATCGTCCCAATATCGATGCGGTCCGGTGGTTCGCAAATGACATCCTGCCATTGATCCGCCAGCGCCATAGTCAAGCGCGCTTCGCGATCGTGGGCCGCGCGCCGACCGAAGAGGTGCGCTCGCTCGCGGCGCTCCCTGGCGTCACTGTCACCGGCGAAGTGTCCGACGTTCGCCCCTGGCTCGCCGCCGCCGACGTGGTCGTCGCGCCGTTGCTGCTCGCACGCGGCGTCCAGAACAAGCTGCTCGAAGCGATGGCGATGGCGCGGCCCGTGGTTGCGAGCGTCGCGGCTGCCGAAGGGATCGATGCAGCGCCGGGCCAGCATCTGCTCGTCGCTGACGGCGCGGGCGCGATGGCGGGCGCCGTCGTTTCTCTCTTCGACGATCCGGCGGCTGCGCGGGCGATGGGGCAGGCGGCGCGTGCGCAGATGATCGCGCGTTACGGGTGGAACGCGCGCTTGGCGCCGCTCGGTAAGTTGCTCGGGCTGCCGGCATGACGATCTGGCAACGCCATCTTGCCGCGCTGGCGCTGCTATCGGCGGCGATCCTTGCGATCTTCTGGCGCGAAGCAGCCGATGTAGCGGGAATCTGGTGGAACAGTTCGACCTTTACCCATTGCCTGCTGATCGTGCCGATGATCGGCTGGCTGGTGTCGCAACGCGTGTCGCTGCTGCGACCGCTGACGCCGGCCTATTGGTGGCCGGCGCTGATATGGATGGCTGGCGCGGGACTGGTATGGCTCGTCGGTGAGGCGGCGGGCGTCGGTTTGTTCCGTCAGCTTGGCCTCATTCTGATGCTGCAAGGGGCCGTCGCGGCGACACTGGGCGAAAAGCTCGTACGCGCTCTGCTCTTCCCGCTCGGCTATGCGCTGCTGCTGGTGCCGTTCGGCGAGGAGTTGGTGCCGCTGCTCCAGACGCTCACTGCGCATATCAGCATGGTCCTCCTCCACCTCTCGGGCATAACGGCGGAGATGGAGGGCGTGTTCATTACCACGCCTGCCGGTTTCTTCGAGGTTGCCGAAGCCTGCTCGGGCGTCAATTTCCTGATCGCGATGCTGGCCTATGCGATATCCGCGGCGCATCTCTGTTTCCGCAGTTGGACGCGGCGGATCGTCTTTGTCGTGGCGGCGCTCGCGACAACGATCCTCGCCAACGCGTTGCGCGCCTATGGCACGATGGTCGCGGCAGAAATCTGGGGGATCGAGGCCGCTGGCGGGATCGACCATATCTTTTATGGCTGGTTCTTCTTTGGCGCCGTGATCCTGCTCGTCATGCTTGTTGCGCGCCGTTGGTTCGACCGGCCGGCAAATGACGCCGCGGTCGATGTGCGCGGGCTGGACGGCGTGCCGCGCTTTGCCGGGCCCGCCAAACTGGTGCTCCCCGCGGCGTTGGCTGTTCCGTTGCTGTTCGTCGGCTGGGGCAATTTGGTGGGCTCCCGCAGCGCAGCCTTGCCCGCGACGATCGCGATCGGCGCGCCGCCGGGATGGCGCGATGTTCGCGTGGAGGGAATGCCGTGGGTGCCACGCTTCGACGGCGCCGATCGGCGGCAGCTACACCATTTTTCCAATGAAAAGGGGCAAGTCGTAACAGTTGCGATCGGCGGCTATGAACGGCAGGCCGAAGGGCGCGAGGTCGTCGCTTTCGGGCAGGGCGCGGTCGATCCCGACAGCAAATGGGCGTGGAGCGCCTCGCTGCCCGCGATCGATGGTGCGAAGACCGAACGACTGTTACATCCGGGACCGGTGCTACGCGACGCGGCGACCTGGTATCTCGTCGATGGCAAGATCACGGGTAGCTCGCGCGCGGCGAAACTCGCGGGTCTGAGGGCGCGGCTGCTCGGCGGCGACCCGCGCGCATTGTCGCTGATTATATCGAGCGAGGAGCGGCGCGGGGGCCGCAATGCGATAGAGGATTTCCTTTCCGCGTCCGGCGGAGCCAAAGCGATGGCTGACCGCGCGCTGAAAAGCAGCTAAGCGTCAGAATATGTGCGGCATCGCGGGTATCTATCATCTTGAAACGGCCAAGCCCGTTGATCCCGCGCGCCTCCGCGCCATGCTCCAGCCGATGCAGCACCGCGGACCCGACGGATCGGGCGAGTGGACCGCCCCCGGCGTCGGCCTTGGCCACCTGCGCCTCTCGATCATCGATATCGCAGGCAGCCCGCAACCGATGGCGAGCGACGACGAGATCGTCACGCTCACCTATAACGGCGAAATCTATAATTTCCGCGAGCTCCGCGCCGAGCTTGAGGATCGCGGCCACCGCTTCCGCACCAGCGGCGATACCGAGGTCATCATCGCGGCGTGGCGCCAATGGGGTCCCGACTGCCTGTCGCGGCTCAACGGCATGTTCGCCTTTGCGATCCACGATCATCAGCGTGGCTGCCTGTTTCTCGCGCGCGACCGGCTCGGGGTAAAACCGCTCCACTATGTCCGTCTCTCGGATGGGTCGGTGGCCTTTGCGTCGGAGTTGAAGGGCCTGCTGCGCAATCCGCTGCTGCGGCAGGAAGCGAACCTGACCGCGATCGAGGATTTCCTGGCCTTCGGATATGTGCCCGACGACAATTGCATCGTCGCAGGCGTAGAGAAGCTGCCCGCCGGCCATTATCTGATGCTCGAACGCGGCAAGCCGGTGCCTGCGCCGACGCGCTGGTGGGCTCCCGATTTCTCGAAGCGCGTCCGGGCTTCGGAAGGCGAGGCGGCAGAGCATCTCGTCCATTTGATGCGCGCGGCGGTGACCGACCGCATGGTATCGGACGTCCCGCTCGGCGCCTTCCTCTCGGGCGGCGTCGACAGCAGCGCGGTCGTCGCGCTGATGGCTGAGGCGAGCGCGAAGGCGGTCAAGACCTGTACGATCGGTTTTGATCAGGCCGCGCTCGACGAAACGGCTTACGCCCAGCAAATCGCCGAGCGCTTCGCGACCGATCACCGCACGCGCACCGTGTCGTCGGGCGACTTCGCGCTCGTCGACAGGATCGCCGATCATTTCGACGAACCCTTCGCCGATGCAAGCGCGCTGCCGACTTACCGCGTGTGCGAACTCGCGCGTGAAGAGGTGACGGTTGCCTTGTCGGGCGACGGCGCCGACGAGGCGTTCGCCGGCTATCGCCGTCTGGTCTTTCAGCATCAGGAAGAAAGGTTGCGCGGCCTGATTCCACGCTTCCTGCGCCGCGGCGTGCTCGGTCCGCTGTCGCACGTCTGGCCGCAGATGGACTGGGCGCCGCGTCCGCTCCGCGCCCGCGCCACGCTGGCCAGCCTGTCGAAGAGCGGGGCAGAGGGCTACGCCGAAGCGGTCGGCGTGACGGGACAGGCGCAACGCTCGCGGCTGTTCAACGATGCGGCCCATCACGCACTCGGCGACCATGTCGCCGAGGCGCGCTATTGGAAGGCCATGGCCGAGGCGCCCGCGCGCGAGGCGCTCGATCGCGCGCAATATGCCGATCTGATGATCTGGCTGCCAGGCGATATCCTGACCAAGACCGACCGGATGAGCATGGCCGTCAGCCTGGAGGCGCGCGAGCCGCTCCTCGACTACCGGTTGATCGAATTCGCCGCGAGCCTGCCCGCATCGATGCGCGTCAAGCGCGGGACGGGTAAGGCGATCATGAAACAGGCGATGGAACGCTATCTGCCGCACGACATTCTCTATCGGCCCAAAATGGGGTTCGTGACGCCGGTTTCGCACTGGTTCCGCGGCCCGCTCGCCCAGCATGCGAAGGCGCTCGCGACGTCGTCGACGCTCGCGCGCTCGGGCTGGTTCGACATGGCCGAAATCGAGCGCATCGTTGCCGCGCACCAATCGGGGCGGCGCGACCATGGGCGGCTGATCTGGCAATTTTTCATGCTTGAAAAGTCGCTGGCCAAGCTGTTCGGAATTTGATGCGCGGCGACGGCGTTGGGATCGGAAACAGACTGGCGTTTATCGAGAAAAATCCGCTCGAACTGGACGCGGGCTGGGCAGAAAATATAGAAATTCCATCCCTATATCATCTGAAATGTCCCGGTATTTGAAAACGCGGTATATGCCTCGACACTTCGACGCATATTCTCCAGCATTGTCGGTAGTTCATTCGCATTAAACCACTGTAAATCCAAAGTTTCCGAACTATCCGCCGCAATATGGCCCTCATATTCTGTCGCGTAGAACATCATAACGAAGAACTGACAGACGTCTCCGTTCGGAAACCGAACGGTTTCAAATTGCGGATCGCTGCCAAAGCCAAAAGGTCTGGGATTTCGTATTCTGAGCCCGGTTTCTTCGAAAGTCTCGCGGATCGCCACCTCCGTCAGATCCTCGCCTTCTTCCGCATTTCCTCCGGGCAATCCCCAGACCGAAAAGTCACTTCGATGCTGCAAGAGGATCGACCCATCCTCCCTGGCGATGATGACGCGCGCGCCAGGAACAAGCAGACATCGGCTCCCTACCAACGACCTGAGCCTTCCGAGGTAGCTATCCGCAAATGTCATATGAACTCCGGCCTGCAGGATGTTGCCCGAGATTGTCCTGACCGTCCGCTTTCCGCAAGCCGCACCAAGACGGCGATCGACAAAAATCATTCGTTTCCGGCCATTCCATCCAGATTGGCGGTGAACGGCGGATATTGGGGTGAGAGCTGTCGTTACCCTCTTTGGATATCGCCCGGCTGGATCCGGGATCGGGTCGGAGCAAGGGCCGCGCAATATTCCAAAGTTCAGGAAAGTTCAGCCCTATGAGCGCCCCGATTTGCAAGTCGCGGACTGCTGGATGTGCGCGGCATGTCCGATCA
>Ga0055531_10002791_pt1 | contig 11462 bp, 4 predicted proteins | sample AraplaCvi_mCL_r2_FD_55008 | JGI IMG/M metagenome (GOLD analysis project Ga0055531, IMG submission 55008) | Arabidopsis root microbial communities from North Carolina, USA - plate scrape MF_Cvi_mCL_r2 | ecosystem: Host-associated > Plants > Roots > Endosphere | place: USA: North Carolina...
GCTTCGCCGCCAACCGGGTGCAGCCCGTCTCCGTGACGCCCGCGCGGCTGCAGGACATCCGGCACACCGCCTCCGCCATCGGCACCATCAGCGCTTCCAACACCGCCGTCGTGCGCGCGCAGGTCAGCGGCGTGCTGCAGCAGCTGCACTTCACCGAGGGCCAGCAGGTCAAGGCCGGACAGCCCCTGGCGCAGATCGACCCACGCGCCTTCCAGGCCGCGCTGGGCCAGGCCGAGGGCCAGCTGGCCCGCGACAAGGCCACGCTGGACAACGCGCGCATCGACCTCGCCCGCTACCAGGACCTGCTCGCCAAGGACGCGATCGCCCGCCAGCAGGTCGACACGCAGCAGGCGACGGTCCGCCAGCTCGATGGCACGGTGAAGGCCGACCAGGCCGCCGTGGACAGCGCCCGGCTGCAGGTCACCTACACCCGGGTGCTGGCGCCGATCTCGGGCCGCGTCGGCCTGAAGCAGGTCGACATCGGCAACGTCGTGCAGACCAGCGACGCCAACGGCGTGGTCAGCATCACGCAGACGCGGCCCATCGCGCTGACCTTCGCCGTGCCGTCGGCGCTGCTGCCCCAAGTGACCGCCGGCCTGAAGGACAAGGCGTCGCTGACGGTGGAAGCCTGGAGCCGCGACGGCAAGACGCGCCTGGCGACCGGCCGGCTCGCGACCGCCGACAACGCCATCGACCTGAGCACCGACACGATCAAGCTCAAGGCGCTGTTCCCGAACGAGGACGACGCGCTCTACCCCAACCAGTCGGTGAGCGTGAAGCTGCAACTCGCCACCGAGGCCAACCGCCTGGCCGTGCCGGCCGCCGCGGTGCTGCGCGGCGCGCAGGGCTTCTACGTCTACGTCGTCGGCCCGGACAACACCGTGAGCACGCGGGTCGTGCAGACCGGCGCGGTCGACGGCGACTGGATGGCGGTGGACGGCCCGCTGCAGGCCGGTGACCGCATCGTCGTGGACGGCGTCGACCGCCTGCGCGAGGGCGCCAAGGTCGAGGTCATCGCCAACGACCCGAAGCAGCGCGCCGGGGCCAACGCGGCGCCGCGACGCGGCCGCGGCGCGAGCGCACCGGGCGGCGCGGCCTCCGGCGCGCGCGGCGGCAGCCGTCACGCCTCGGGCGCTTCCGCTCCCGCCACTTCCGCGACCCCCGGCGACAACGGCAACCCGGCCGACGCGGCGCTGCGCGCGCCCACCGCCGAGGCGCGCAACGACGCGGCCCAGTCCGGCGGCGAGCGCCCGGCCTGGCTGGATCGGCTGCCGCCGGACCTGCAGGACAAGGTCATGAAGATGAGCCCCGCCGAGCGCGAGGCCTGGATCGCCGAGCGCCGCGCCGAACGCGCCAAGCGCCAGGCCGCCTCCGGCAACGCCCGCTGACCGCGACGAGGGCAAGGCCATGGCCATGAACCCGTCCCGTCCCTTCATCGAGCGGCCGGTCGCGACCTCGCTGCTGATGCTGGCCATCCTGCTGGCGGGCCTGCTGGCCTACCGGCTGCTGCCGCTGTCGGCGCTGCCCGAGGTCGACTACCCCACCATCCAGGTCACGACGCTCTATCCGGGCGCGAGCCCCGACGTCATCTCCACCACCGTCACCGCGCCGCTGGAGCGCCAGTTCGGCCAGATGCCGGGGCTGGGGCAGATGACCTCGTCGAGCTCGGGCGGCGCCTCGGTGATCACGCTGCGCTTCTCGCTGGGCCTGTCGCTGGACGTGGCCGAGCAGGAGGTGCAGGCCGCGATCAATGCCGGATCGAACCTGCTGCCCTCCGACCTGCCGATGCCGCCGGTCTACAGCAAGGTCAATCCGGCCGACGCGCCGGTGATGACGATCGCGGTGACCTCGCCCTCGCTGCCGGTCATCAAGGTGCATGACCTGGTGGAGAACCGCCTCGCGCCCAAGCTGTCGCAGGTCGACGGCGTGGGCCTGGTGAGCATCGCCGGCGGCCGCCGGCCCGCCGTGCGCATCCAGGCCAACCCGAGCACGCTGGCCGCGCTGGGCCTGTCGCTGGACGACGTGCGCAGCGCCATCGCCTCGGCCAACGTCAACCAGGCCAAGGGCAGCTTCGACGGCGCGCAGCGCGCCTCCACCATCGACGCCAACGACCAGCTGCGCTCCGCCGCCGAGTACCAGAACCTGATCATTGCCTGGAAGAACGGCAACCCGCTGCGGCTCAGCGATGTCGCCCAGATCGTCGACGACGCCGAAAACCTGCGCCTGGCGGCCTGGGCCGACACGACGCCGGGCGTGATCCTGAACGTGCAGCGCCAGCCCGGCGCCAACGTGATCCAGACGGTGGACCGGGTGAAGGCGCTGCTGCCCAAGCTGCAGGGCACGCTGCCGGCCTCCGTCGACGTGCAGATCCTGGCCGACCGCACCACCACGATCCGCGCCTCGGTCGACGACACCGAGATCGAGTTGCTGCTGGCCATCGCGCTGGTGGTGGCGGTGATCTTCCTGTTCCTGCGCAGCGGCAGCGCCACGCTGATCCCCAGCGTCGCGGTGCCGCTGTCGCTGGTGGGCACCTTCGGCGTGATGTACCTGGCCGGCTTCTCGATCAACAACCTGACGCTGATGGCGCTGACGATCTCCACGGGCTTCGTCGTCGACGACGCGATCGTGATGATCGAGAACATCGCCCGCTACGTCGAGGAAGGCGACTCGCCGATGGAGGCCGCCTTCAAGGGCTCGCGGCAGATCGGCTTCACCATCATCTCGCTGACGGTGTCGCTGATCGCGGTGCTGATCCCGCTGCTGTTCATGGGCGACGTGGTGGGCCGGCTGTTCCATGAATTCGCGATCACGCTGGCGGTGGCCATCCTGATCTCGGCCTTCGTGTCGCTGACGCTGACGCCGATGATGAGCGCGCGGCTGCTGAAGCCGGAGACCGAGCAGAAGCACTCGCGGCTCGGCACCTGGTTCGGCGAGAAGTTCGAGGCCATGATCCAGGGCTACGGCCGCGCGCTGGACTGGGTGCTGGACCGTCCGGTGCTGACGCTGCTGGGCTTCGCCGCCACGCTGGCGCTGACCGCGCTGCTGTACGTGGTCGTGCCCAAGGGCTTCTTCCCGGTGCAGGACACCGGCCTGGTGCAGGTGATCACCGAAGCGACGCAGAGCACTTCCTTCGATGCGATGAGCGAGCGCCAGCAGCGGCTCGCCGAGGTCTTCCTGAAGGATCCGGACGTCGACCACATCGCGTCCTTCATCGGCGTGGACGGCGCGAACGCCTCGCTGAACACCGGCCGGATGCAGATCACGCTCAAGCCCTTCGCGCAGCGCCACGCGTCGGCCACCGAGGTCATCGCGCGGCTGGGCGACCTGAACCGCCAGGTGCCCGGCATCACCGCCTACATGCAGCCGGTGCAGGACCTGACCATCGAGGATCGGGTCTCCAAGACGCAGTACCAGTTCCTGCTGAGCTCGCCGGACTCGACCGACCTGCAGAAGGCCAATGACGCGCTGCTGGCGCGGCTCAAGCAGCTGCCGCAGCTGGCCGACGTCGCCAGCGATCTGCAGAACCAGGGCCTGCAGGCCTGGGTGCAGATCGACCGCGAGGCGGCCGGCCGGCTCGGCGTCACGGTCGCGTCGATCGACACCGCGCTCTACAACGCCTTCGGCCAGCGGCTGATCTCGACGATCTACACGCAGGCCAGCCAGTACCGCGTGGTGCTGGAGGCGGCGTCGGAATTCCGCAGCGGCCCGCGCGCGCTCGAAGGGCTGTACGTGCCGGGCAGCACAACGACGACCGGCGCGACCGGCACGGCCACCACCACGACGGTGCAGGTGCCGCTGAGCTCGGTGGCGCAGATCGTCGAGCGGCCGGCGGCGCTGGCGATCAACCATGTCGCGCAGTTCCCGGCCGCGACGATCTCGTTCAACCTGCCGCCCGGCGTCGCGCTGGGCGACGCGGTGCAGGCGATCAAGGCCGAGCAGGCGAAGCTGGACCTGCCCATCAGTGTCGAGACCAGCTTCCAGGGCGCGGCCGAGGCCTTCAGCAATTCGCTGTCCAGCACGCTGTTCCTGATCCTGGCCGCGGTGGTCACCATGTACATCGTGCTGGGCGTGCTCTACGAGAGCTACATCCATCCGGTCACCATCCTGTCGACGCTGCCCTCGGCCGGCGTCGGCGCGCTGCTGGCGCTGCTGATCGGCGGGCTGGACCTGGGGATCATCGCGATCATCGGCATCGTGCTGCTGATCGGCATCGTGAAGAAGAACGCGATCATGATGATCGACTTCGCGCTCGAGGCCGAGCGCGAGCAAGGCCTCGATCCACGCGCCGCGATCCACCAGGCCTCGCTGCTGCGCTTCCGTCCGATCCTGATGACGACGATGGCCGCGCTGCTCGGCGCGCTGCCGCTGATGCTGGGCACCGGCGTCGGCCATGAACTGCGGCATCCGCTGGGCGTGACCATGGTCGGCGGCCTGATCGTGAGCCAGCTGCTGACGCTGTTCACGACGCCGGTGATCTACCTCGGCTTCGCGCGCATGGCGCAGCGCTGGCGCGAACGCCGTGGCGTGAAGCGCGAAACGCGCGCCGCGGCGCAGCACCGCGGTCCCGACGCGCCGGAGATCGCCGATCCGGCCGCGCCGCTCGCGCCCGCCGGTCCGAGCCTGCTCCGGCAACCGGGCGATGACGGCGGAGCGCCGCGATGAATATTTCAGCGCCGTTCATCGCGCGTCCGGTCGCGACGACGCTGATCACCATCGGCATCGCGCTGGCGGGGATGCTGGGCTACCACTTCCTGCCGATCGCGCCGCTGCCGCAGGTGGACTTCCCGACGATCTCCGTGTCCGCGTCGCTGCCGGGCGCGAGTCCGGACACGATGGCGGCCACGGTCGCGACGCCGCTCGAGCGCGCGCTGGGCAGCATCGCCGGCGTGACCGAGATCACCTCGCGCTCGTCGCTGGGATCGAGCAACGTGACGCTGCAGTTCGACCTGAACCGCGACATCGACGGCGCCGCGCGCGACGTGCAGGCCGCGATCAACGCGGCCCGGACCCTGCTGCCCACCGGCATGCCGAGCAATCCGACCTATCGCAAGGTCAACCCGGCCGACGCGCCGATCATGATCCTGGCGCTGACCTCGCAGACGCTGACGCGCGGCCAGATGTACGACACGGCNTCGACGGTGCTGGCGCAGCGGCTGGCGCAGGTNGCCGGCGTGGGTCAGGTCAACGTCGGCGGCGGCGCGCTGCCCGCCGTNCGCGTGGAGCTCAACCCGGACAAGCTGGCCGCCAATGGCATCGCGCTCGATCAGGTGCGGCAGGCCATCAGCAACACCAANGCGAACCGGCCCAAGGGCGCCGTCGAGGAATCCGGNCGCTACTGGCAGATCGGCGCCAATGACCAGGCGCGCGCCGCCTCGGAGTACGCGCCCGTGGTGCTGTCCTACCGCGATGGCGCGGCGCTGCGGCTGCGCGACGTGGCCGAGGTGGTGGACTCGGTGCAGGACGTGCGCAACTACGGCGCGTCCAACGGCCAGCCGGCGATCCTGCTGTTCATCCAGAAGGAGCCGGGCGCCAACATCATCGAGACGGTGGCGCGGGTGCGCGAGCTGCTGCCGCGGCTGCAGGCCTCGATCCCGCCGGCCATCGAGCTCAAGGTCATCAGCGACCGCACGCCGACGATCCGCGCCTCGCTCGACGAGGTGCAGCGCGCNATGGCCATCGCCATCGGCCTGGTGATCCTGGTGGTGCTGCTGTTCCTGCGCAGCTGGCGCGCAACGCTGTTGCCGGCGGTGGCGGTGCCGGTGTCGCTGGCGGGCACCTTCGGCGTGATGTACCTGTGCGGCTACAGCCTGGACAACCTGTCGGCGATGGCGCTGACAGTGGCCACCGGCTTCGTCGTCGACGACGCGATCGTGGTGCTGGAGAACATCACCCGCTACATCGAGCAGGGCCTCAAGCCGGTCGAGGCGGCGCTGCGCGGCGCGCGCGAGATCGGCTTCACGGTGATCTCGATCAGCCTGTCGCTGATCGCGGTGTTCATCCCCATCCTGCTGATGGGCGGCGTCGTGGGGCGGCTGTTCCGCGAGTTCGCGGTGGTGCTGTCCTCGGCGATCCTGGTGTCCATGATCGTCTCGCTGACGACGACNCCGATGATGGCCTCGCGCGTGCTCAAGGCGCGCCAGGAGCCCGAGCCCGGCGCGCGCCACCGCAAAGGCCGGTTCGCGCGGCTGGCGGCGCGTTTCAACCGCNGCCTGGCGCGCGGCTACCGGCGCTCGCTGATGTGGACGCTGCGGCACCAGCCGGTGGCGCTGCTGTCGCTGGTGGCGGTGATCGCGCTGAACGTGCACCTGTACGGCGCCATCCCCAAGACCTTCTTCCCGCAACAGGACACCGGCGTGCTGATCGGCGGCGTGCAGGCGGACCAGGGCAGCTCCTTCGAGATGATGCGCAAGCGGGTCGACCGCTTCATGGAGATCATCCTGTCGGATCCGGCGGTGCAGAACGTCAATGGCAGCACCGGCGGCGGGCAGCGCAACTCGGCCAACTTCTACATCACGCTCAAGCCGCTGAAGGAGCGCGGCGTGTCGGCCGACCAGGTGGTGAACCGCCTGCGCGACAAGATGGNGCACGAGCCCGGCGCCAACCTGTTCATGGTGCCGGTGCAGGACATCCGCATCGGCGGCCGGCAGGCCAACGCGCAGTACCAGTTCACACTGCAGGCGGACGACCTGGCGGTGCTGCGCGAGTGGGAGCCGCGCGTGCGCAATGCGCTGAACAACCTGCCGGAGCTGACCGACGTCAACACCGACCAGCAGGACAAGGGCGTGCAGACCTCGCTGGTCATCGACCGCGACGCGGCGGCGCGGCTGGGCATCACGGTGAGCACGATCGACACCACGCTCAACAACGCCTTCGGCCAGCGCCAGGTGGGCGTGATCTACAACCCGCTGAACCAGTACCGCGTGGTGATGGAACTGGCGTCGCCCTACCTGCAGGGGCCGGAGACGCTGCGCAAGCTCTACGTCACGAGCAGCACCGGCGCGCAGGTGCCGCTGTCGGCGTTCAGCCGCTTCGAGACCACCAACACGCCGCTGTCGGTGAATCACCAGAGCGGCACGCCGGCCTCGACGATCAGCTTCAACCTGCCCGAGGGCGTGTCGCTGTCCCAGGCCACCGATGCGATCAACAACGCGATGTCGGAGCTGGGCGTGCCGGTGTCGCTGCGCGGGACCTTCGCGGGCACGGCCAACGCGTTCCAGGATGCGCTGAAGTCGCAGCCCATCCTGATCGGCGCGGCCATCGTCGCGATCTACCTGGTGCTGGGCATGCTCTACGAGAGCCTGGTGCATCCGGTGACCATCCTGTCGACGCTGCCGTCGGCGGGCGTGGGCGCGTTGCTGGCGCTGATGATGTTCAACACGGAGTTCTCCATCATTGCCCTGATCGGCGTGATCCTGCTGATCGGCATCGTGAAGAAGAACGCGATCATGATGATCGACTTCGCCATCGCGCGGCAGCGCACGACCGCGCACCTGACGGCGGGCGCGGCGATCTTCCGCGCCGCGAAGCTGCGGCTGCGGCCCATCCTGATGACGACCTTCGCGGCGATCTTCGGCGCGGTGCCGCTGGCCGTTGGCAGCGGCGACGGCGCCGAGCTGCGCAAGCCGCTGGGCATCGCGATCGTCGGCGGGCTGATCCTGAGCCAGCTGCTGACGCTGTACACGACGCCGGTCGTGTTCGTCACGATGGAGCGGCTGCGCCAGCGCGTGATGAAGCGCCGCGCGTTCAACAAGACTTCGATGAATCCCGAGCCGCCCGCGGCTCCGACCCTGCAGGGCTGAAACATGCCGACCCCGATGACCTCGACTTCATTCCTTCGTCCNTCGCTGCCNGCCGTGGCGGCGGCGGTGCTCGTCGCGCTGATGAGCGGCTGCGCGGTGACGCGCGTCGATCCGCCCGCGCCAGTCTCCGCGCCGGCGCAGTACAAGGAGGACGGGCTCTGGAAGAAGGCGCGGCCCGCCACGGCCGAGCCGGTGCCCGAGCAATGGTGGACGCTGTTCGGCGATCCGGTGCTCGACGATCTGCAGCAGCGGCTGGTGATCGGCAACGAGAACCTCAAGGCGGCGGTGGCGCAGGTCACCGGCGCGCGCGCGGCGCTGGAGGCGAGCCGCTCGGCGCTGTTCCCGACGCTGTCGGCCGGCTTCTCGGGCACGCGCAGCGCGAATCCGGACAGCAACGNGGGGAACGGCAACGCCGCGAATGGCAATGGCACGAACGGCTCGGTCAGCCGCGGACCAACGAACAGCGTGCAGGTGTCGCTGAACGCGAGCTGGGAAGCGGACCTGTGGGGCAAGCTGCGCCTGGCCAGCGAAGGCGCGAATGCCTCGCTGCAGGCGAGTGCGGACGATCTGGCCGCGGCGCGGCTGAGCGCGCAGGCGACGCTGGCGCAGACCTACTTCTCGCTGCGCACGGCGGAGGCGCAGGAAGCCCTCTACGACCGCAGCGTGAAGGCGTATGAGCGCTTCCTGGATCTGACGCAGGCGAGGTATCAGAGCGGCGTCGCGGCGCGCAGCGATGTGCTGCAGGCTCAGACACAGCTGCGCACGGCACAGGCGCAGCTGCTGGAGACGCGCTCGACGCGCGGCCAGTTGGAACACGCGATCGCGGTGTTGCTGGGGCTGCCGCCGTCGGCGCTCGCAATGACGAAGAACGCGGCGCTGCCCAAGGCGCCGGAGGTGCCGGCGATGCTGCCGTCGCAGTTGCTGGAGCGGCGCCCCGACATCGCCGCGGCGCAGCGGCGCGTGGCGGCGGCCTACGCGCAGATCGGCGTGGCGGACGCAGCGTACTTTCCGTCGCTGACGCTGTCGGCGAGCGGCGGGTATCGCAACAGCACGCTGAGCAACCTGCTGTCGGCGCCCAACCTGTTCTGGTCGATCGGGCCGTCGCTGGCGGCGGCGATCTTCGACGGCGGGCAGCGCAAGCTCGCCAGCGCGCAGGCCCGCACCAGCGCGGAGGTCGCGACCTCGACCTATCGGCAGACGGTGCTGACGGCGCTGCAGGAAGTGGAGGACAACCTCATCCTGGCCGACCACCTGCGTGAAGAGGCGCAACTGCAGCAGGAGGCGCTGGAGTCAGCGCAGCGCAATCTGGAGCTGGTGACGGACCAGTACCGCGCGGGGACGGTGTCCTTCCTCGACGTCACCACCGCGCAGAACAGCGCATTCAACGCGGAAGCCTCGCTGCTGTCGGTGCGTAACCGGCAGCTGGCGGCGATCAATCTGCTGCTGAAGAACGTGGCGGGACGGTGGACGCCGGCGTAGATCCAGTTCCTCTTGCACGCCACGGATTTCGGGGGACAACCGGGTTGTCTTCAACGCGCAACGACTGCGATGGCCCTCGACATCGAGGGGTCGGAAGCAGCCCTAGCATGCCTCTCAATGGACGCGGCAACGCGTCCCTGAATCGATTCGCGACGACGTCGCGAAAGGAGATGGCATGGCAATCAACACCGAGGCGGTCGAGGCCNTGCGCGACGTGGCCGAGCCGCATCGNGCGGCGAATGACCTTGTGCGGCTCGACGTCATCGAGACCTACATCACCCAGCACGCGCCGCAGTACCGCATCCAATTGCGGCCGCAGTACCGCGAACGTCTCGCGTGCATTCCGGCGAATCTGAGCAAGGAGCAGTTGGACATCGAGCTCTTCAAGGTCCAGAAGGACATTGAGCTGGACCACCGGCAACGCGCGGCCAGCATCCGGGCAATGCCGCTGGNCTCGACCAGCGGANGCGATGAGTACGCGGCGCTGTACCGGCAGTACCTCGATGAAGAGAACGAACTGGGCAAAGCGGCGCTCGCCCGTTACGTCGTCCACCGGCGCACGATCCTCGAGATGCTCGAGAACGCGCTGAAAGTGCAGGACACCGGCGCCTACGCGCGTGAGGACTTGATCCACAGCCTGATCTTTCCGATGCGCACGACTTCGGACGAGGTCGATTTCGCCCGCCAGAACCTCTGGGTCGTCGACGAGCGCCTGGCCTATCACACGCATCTCGCGTCGGACCTGCCCATGAGCCGGCTCACCGCCATCGACGTGGACAGCCGCGACGAGCCGGACCTCGTGGTCTTCAACACCCCCCGTGCCTTCGCCGATACCAAGAGCCCCTACCAGTCCGTCGTCATCGTCGAGTTCAAGCGCCCCGAGCGAAACGAGTACCCGGCCAAGGACGANAACCCGGTCGAGCAGGTGCTTCGCTACGTCCGCAAGATCAAGGAGGGCCAAGNGANGGACCGCGATCGGCGGACCATCAATGTCGGCGCGATTCCGTTCTACGCCTACATCCTGTGCAGTCTCACGCCGAGGATGCGCGCGATCGCCGAGGACCACGACTTCGTGAGGACGCCTGACAACGAGGGCTACTTCAAGTACCACCAGAGCCAGGGTTGCTACATCGAGATCGTCTCGTACGACAAGGTTCTCAACGATGCGAAGAAGCGCAATCGCGCATTCTTCGAACGCTTGCAAATCCCCGCCACCTGATGGACGTGCAGTGGACACGCAAACGACGACGGCTCCCGCAGGAGCCGTCCGTCATGGGGCGTGGACCGGGATCAGGCCGCNGAGGCCTTCTCCGCTTCGGCCTTCTCCAGCGCCGCATGCGCCTGCTGGTCCGCGTGGTAGCTCGACCGCACCATCGCGCCGACCGCCGCGTGGGTGAAGCCCATCTTGTAGGCCTCTTCCTCGAACATCTTGAAGGTGTCCGGATGCACGTAGCGGCGCACCGGCAGATGATGCCCCGACGGCGCCAGATACTGGCCGATCGTCAGCATGTCGATGTTGTGCTCGCGCATGTCGCGCATGACCTGGAGGATCTCCTCGTCGGTCTCGCCCAGGCCGACCATGATGCCGCTCTTGGTCGGCACGCCAGGCACCTCTTCCTTGAAGCGCTTGAGCAGGTTCAGGCTGAACTGGTAGTCCGACCCCGGACGCGCTTCCTTGTACAGGCGCGGCGCGGTCTCCAGGTTGTGGTTCATCACGTCCGGCGGCGCCGCNTTCAGGATGTCCAGCGCGCGGTCCATGCGGCCGCGGAAATCGGGCACCAGCACCTCGATCTGCGTCGCGGGGCTGAGCTCGCGGACCTTGCGGATGCACTCGGCGAAGTGGCCGGCGCCGCCATCACGCAGGTCGTCGCGGTCCACGCTCGTGATCACCACGTAGCTCAGCTTCAGCGCCGCGATCGTCTTGGCCAGGTTCAGCGGCTCATCCACGTCCAGCGGATCCGGCCGGCCATGGCCGACGTCGCAGAACGGGCAGCGCCGCGTGCACTTGTCGCCCATGATCATGAAGGTCGCCGTGCCCTTGCCGAAGCACTCGCCGATGTTGGGGCAGGACGCCTCCTCGCACACCGTGTGCAGCTTGTGCTCGCGCAGGATCTGCTTGATCTCGTAGAAGCGGGTCGACGGGCTGCCGGCCTTCACCCGGATCCAGTCCGGCTTCTTCAGCTG
>Ga0055531_10002800_pt1 | contig 11435 bp, 9 predicted proteins | sample AraplaCvi_mCL_r2_FD_55008 | JGI IMG/M metagenome (GOLD analysis project Ga0055531, IMG submission 55008) | Arabidopsis root microbial communities from North Carolina, USA - plate scrape MF_Cvi_mCL_r2 | ecosystem: Host-associated > Plants > Roots > Endosphere | place: USA: North Carolina...
ACGTCGAGCGGCGGCATCCAGTTCGTCAAGGACGGCGCCTTCGAGGCGGCGCTGATGGGGACCGTCGGCGAATGGTTCTCGGCGCATGGTCCCCTGCCGGTTCTGGCAAGCGGCATGATCACCAGCCGCAACGGCTGGGTGGAAGTACCCTACGTTGATACGCCGGGCGGTGTCGCCGAACTAGCCGCGGGAACGAAGACGCTGACGCTGGCGAACGGCGCGGTCATCACTTTCCTGCCCGGCATGCGCGATCCGGCAGCGAAACCGTTTCCGGACGTGATGCGCGGCGAGGAAACCCAGATCGTCGGGTACGGCCTCGACCGCGACCGCACGCTTGTCCTGCCCGGCACCCACAGCAAATGGGCCCGGATCAGGGACAACCGCATCGACGGTTTCCAGACCTACGCGACCGGCGAGGTGTTTGCGCTTCTGACCAAACATTCGTTCATTGCCAAGGCCCTGGAGCCGCAACCCGGCGCCGAACCGGACTGGAAGTCCTTCGATCGGGGCGCCGAATTCGCGGCAAGCGATTCCGCTTCCGCCGACGCCTTTCTCTCGGCGATCTTCAGCGCCCGCACCGGCATTCTGGACGGCAAGCTGAAGCCGGAGGATATTCTGGACTACGTCTCTGGCCTCGTCATCGGCTCGGAATTCCGCCAGGCCCGGGCCGCCGGATGGTTCAGGACCGGCGATGCGATCGGTATCGTCGGCAACAACGTGCTCAACAGCCGCTACGGCCGCATCGCGCCCCTGTTCGGGCTGACGGTCGAACCCGGCCCGGACAATGCCGCCAAACGCGGCATCCTGCTGATCGCCGCACACGCTACTGCAAAGAATTAAAGGGAGTTCCGAGATGACCTTCGAAGAGGCGCTCAAGGCATGCAATCTGGTCGCCATCCTGCGCGGCATCAAGCCGGAAGAGGCTGAAAGCGTCGGCGAGGTGCTGGTCGAGGCGGGCTGGCGGATCATCGAAGTGCCGCTCAATTCCCCCGATCCGCTGAAGAGCATCGAAAAGCTCGTCAAACGTTTTGGCGATAAGGCGCTGATCGGCGCGGGCACCGTGCTGACGCCCGCTCAAGTCGCAGACGTCGCCGCGACCGGCGCCAGGGTGATCATTTCGCCGAATGCCAATGTCGAGGTCATCAAGGCCAGCCGCGCGGCCGGCATGGTGAGCCTGCCGGGTGTCGCAACCCCCACCGAAGCCTTTGCGGCGATCGAGGCCGGCGCCACCGGCATCAAGGCGTTTCCGGCGGAAGCCATCCCGCCCCATGTCATCAAGGCGTGGAAGGCAGTGTTGCCGAAGCACATCCCGGTGCTTGCCGTCGGCGGCGTCACACCTGAGAACATGGCGGTCTACGCGCAGGCGGGTACGGCCGGATTCGGCATCGGCTCCTCCCTTTACAAACCCGGCGCCGATATCGCCTCCATCGGGCAAAAGGCGAAAGAATTCATCGACGCAATGCGTGCCCTCTGAGGTTAGAAAGCCCGTCGCAAAAGCGTCGTGAAGCGGAACTATCGTTTTCGTCCTGAGTTTCAGTCCGAGCAGGGCAAACCGGAGGGGGACTAGCTTGGCAGTGATCCGCAACAGCGCCGAACATCAGCAGAAGGTGTATGAACGGTGGGCGCCGGTCTATGACCGGGTCTATCGTGGCTTGCTGCGCGACGGGCACCGCACGGTTGCGAAGCTCGCCGCCGAGGCGGGCCGGGACATCCTCGAGGTCGGCGTCGGCACCGGGCTTGTCTTGCCCTACTATGAGAAACACTGCCGTGTGACCGGCATCGATCTTTCCGAACACATGATCGCCAAGGCGCGCGAAAAGGTCGCCCGCCACCGGCTTGGCCATGTGCAATCGCTGCATGTGATGGATGCGCACAACCTCGACTTTGCAGGCCACTCGTTCGATGCCGTCTGCCTTCCCTTCGTCATCACCCTGATCCCGGATCCCGAACGCGCGCTCGACGAATGCGCCCGCGTGCTGCGGCCCGGCGGCGAGATCATCGTCGCGAGCAAACTCGGCGACGGGCGCGGCCTGCAGGGAGCGATCGAGGAAGCCGTCGCACCGCTGGTCCACCGGGTGGGTTGGAGTTCGTCCTTCCGCATCTCCCGAATCGTCGAATGGGCCGAGCGCCGTGGAGATTTCGAGGTGGCAGGTATCCGCCGGGTTTTTCCGAATGGTTTCTTCAAGGTCATGCGGCTGAAGCACCGCCTGAGCGCCTGAACTCGGGTCACTTTGTCTTCAGTACCGAGACCGCAAGCTCGCTGTTATGGACATATTCGTTGGCGTCCGGCTGGCGTTGGACGAGCAGGATGAACAGCAAATCCGTCAGCATCAGCTGCGCGTCTCGTGCGGTGATGGACGAAGACCGCACGCGCTCCTCGTCGGCAACCGTATAAAGCCGGATATCCGCCGCCTGCATCAACGCATTGCCGTTGAGACCGGTAATCGCAATCACCGTCGCACCACGCTGCCGCGCCAGTTCGGCAATCCTCAGCGTCTCGATGCTGGTGCCGGAATAGGAAAGGGCCAGCAGCACATCCTGGCTGTTGAGCGTCGAGACATTGGCCATCTGCACATGGCTGTCGCTGTCGTGCAGCACGTTGCGGCCGAGCTTCATCAACTTGTAGGAAAAGTCCCGGGCGACCAGCGACGATGCCCCGACGCCCGCCATATGGATGCGTCGCGCATCGTTGAGAGCGGTCAACGCCCGCTCGATCTCCTGTTCGTTGTTGACCGCAAGCGTCTGCTGCATGGAGAGCATCTTGCTGCCGATCAGCTTCTGCAGGATCGTCAGGTAGCTGTCGCCGACCTCGATCGAGCCGTGGATCATGCCAGGCGGCGCATGCCATTCCTGAGCCTTCGCCTCGCTGACGGCGAGTTTGAGTTCCTGGTAACCGGCAAAACCGAGCTTCTGGCTGAACTTGACGACGCTCGACTGGCTGCGCCCCGTTTCGGCGGCAAGGGCCGCGGAGGAAAGCCGCAGCATCTGGTCCGGATTGTCGAGGATGAACTGGCCGATCTCCCGGTCCGCCGGTGCCATATCCTCAAGCTGCGCGTTGATCTTCTTTAAGACTGACATGCGTTCCTTCGGAAGCTTCGCGATACGGTTTGGACGATGGCGGAGGATAGCACCGCAACGCCCGTCTGCAACACCGTTTCCATTCTCGACCCCAGGATGGATTATCGCAGATAACACCGCCCAAAGGAATAAAAAATTCCGAAAGATTGACAGGAACGCCGGGTGGTTTAGTTTCGGGAAAGCGTAGAGTGATTTGAGATTCACCGCACCTCTTCGACAGGTTTCGTCATGGACAGATTACGGATCGTCGGCGGTCATCGGCTTCAGGGGGCCGTCACCATTGCCGGGGCGAAAAACGCGGCCCTTCCGCAGATTGCGGCCACGCTGCTGAGCCCCTACCCGGTCGAACTCACCAACCTGCCGCAGGTGAGCGACGTGGAAAACATGCTCGGCGTGGTCGAGCTGCATGGCGCCGCCGTCACCCGCAACGGCCAGTCCACCATCGTCGATGCGAAGGCGATCGTCTCGAAGGAAACCTCCTACGACACCGTCCGCAAGATGCGCGCGACCGTGCTGGTTCTGGCGCCGTTGCTCGCCCGTTTCGGCCAGGCGCGCGTCTCGCTCCCCGGCGGCTGCGCCATCGGAGCGCGTCCGGTCGACATGCATATCAAGGCGCTCGCGGCGCTCGGAGCGGATATCGATATCGAGAGCGGCCTGATCGTCGCTTCGGCACCGGGCGGCCTGAAGGGCGGACGCATCGTGCTTCCCTCTCCCTCGGTCGGCGCCACCGAGACGGCGATGATGGCAGCCACCGCCGCCAAAGGCGAAACCGAGATTCTCAACGCCGCCCGCGAGCCGGAGGTCGCGGACCTCGCCGCCTGCCTGATCGCCATGGGCGCGCGCATCGAAGGCGCCGGAACCCATCGCATCCTGGTGGAAGGTGCCACGACCTGGCAGCCGGCGAAACATCACGGCATCCCCGACCGGATCGAAGCCGGAACCTATGCCGTGGCGGCCGCGATTACCGGCGGCATGCTCGAACTCACCAATGCGCGCCTGGAAAACATGGCCTCGATCGTGCAGGTGCTGGAGGCGATGGGCGTCAGCATCTGGCCGAGCGACCGCGGCCTCGTCGTTTCGCGCGAGGGGCCGCTCCGGGCGACAGACATCACCACCGAACCCTATCCGGGCTTCCCGACCGATCTCCAGGCACAGTTCATGGCGCTTGCCGCCTGCGCGGAAGGTGCGTCGCTTATCCGCGAAACGGTCTTCGAAAGCCGCTTCATGCACGTGCCGGAACTGATGCGTCTCGGCGCCAACGTGGCGCTGCAGGGCACCACCGCGCTGGTGCGCGGCGGCGCGCCGCTGAAAGGCGCGCAGGTGATGGCGACGGATCTGCGCGCCTCCGTGTCGTTGGTACTGGCCGGGCTCGTGTCTCGGGCGAAACGATCATCAACCGGGTCTACCATCTCGATCGCGGCTACGAGCAACTCGACCGCAAGCTTCGCCAGTGCGGCGCCGATATCGAGCGGCTCAGCGCATGACGACCGGAACAGAGCACTTTTTCCTGGGCGTCGACGGCGGCGGGACCGGCTGCCGCGCCCGTATCGAGGACGGATCCGGCGTGGTGCTGGGACAAGGCCTTTCGGGCCCCGCCACGACACGTCTCGGTATCGAGGAGGCCTGGGCTTCGATCTCTCGCGCCTTCAACGCAGCCTTCGACGAAGCAGGCTTCGGACCCGACGAGGTAGCCCGCACCCATGTGGGCGTCGGCCTTGCCGGCACCGGACGCAAGGGGTCGGTCGAAGCGTTGATGGCGATCCCGCATCCATTCGCCAGCATCGATTTCGTCAGCGACGGCATGGGCGCCTGCCTCGGTGCCCATTCGGGCCGCGACGGCGCGATCGTGATTGCCGGCACAGGTTCGATCGGACTTGGTTTCGCCGAAGGGCGCAGCCTGCGCGTCGGTGGCTACGGCTTCCCGATCTCCGATGAAGGCAGCGGCGCCGATCTCGGCCTGAAAGCCATCCAGTTTGCGTTGCGAGCCAATGACGGGCGGATGGAAAAGACCGCTCTTCTGATCGAAGTCATGCAGCGTTTCCAGAACGATCCCGGGGAAGCCATCGCCTGGATGGACCGCTCGTCGGCAACCGACTACGCCTCGCTCGCGCCGATGGTCATGCGCCATGCGGACCAGGGCGATTCCGCCGGCCGCCGTATCGTCCAGAGTGCCGCCGAACAGATCGACACGCTGGTGCGCACCCTGTTCGACCAGGGGGCCCCTCGCGTGACGCTGCTGGGGGGCCTGTCGAGCCCGCTTGAGGCCTGGCTGGCACCCGATGTCCGCCGCCGCCTGAAACCCGCCGACGGCGATGCCGTCTCGGGCGCGATCATCCTCGCCCGCAAGGCCATACAAGCTTCCTGAGCCTCGATCCTGCTCCCCCGATAAATCCAGGCAACAAGGAATAATATATTCCAATACTCGATTGACTCGTGGAATGGATGATCCTAATCCTTTGGGAAAGGCAACGAAGGGTGAGGAGCAACCTCGTATGACGCAGATCCTGCGAAGCGCTGCACCGGGCCCCGATCTCGAAGGCAGGGTCATGAGCGACGAACGGCTGATATCCGAACTGGAAAGACTTGTTTCGGAAGACCGCAATCCCCGCTCCATGGATATCGACCTGCTACCGACCGTCGACGTCCTCCGCGAGATCAACGAGGAAGACAAGGGTGTCGCGACTGCGGTCGAAAAGGTCATCCCGCAGATCGCCGAAGCCGTCGATGAAGTGGTTCGCGCCTTTCAAAAGGGCGCGCGGCTGATTTATATCGGCGCCGGCACAAGCGGCCGTCTCGGCGTCCTCGACGCTTCCGAATGCCCGCCGACCTTCAGCGTTCCGGAAGGCATGGTCGTCGGCCTGATCGCCGGCGGTGACTACGCGCTACGCCATGCCGTCGAAGGTGCGGAAGACAGCCCGGAACAGGGCCGGCAGGACCTTCTGGACATCGGCCTGACCGCCGACGACGTCGTCGTTGGCATCGCCGTCAGCGGCCGCACTCCTTACGTTATCGGCGCATTGAACTACGCCAGGGAGCTTGGCGCCAGAACGGTGGCCCTCTCCTGCAATCCCGACGCCGTCATCGCCGATATCGCAGACATCGCCATTTCACCGGTCGTCGGCCCGGAAATCCTGACCGGCTCGACCCGGCTGAAATCCGGCACCGCCCAGAAACTCGTGCTCAACATGCTGACGACCGCCAGCATGATCCGCATCGGCAAGACCTATCAGAACCTGATGGTCGACGTGCACGCCAGCAACCAGAAGCTCGTCGCCCGCGCCGCGCGCATCGTCATGCAGGCGACCGGCTGCACGGCCGAGGAGGCACGCCGCGCGCTTGACCTCACCGGCAACGACGTCAAACTGGCGATCCTGATCGCGCTGACGGGAATGGATGTCGATACGGCGCGCGCAGCACTCGACGATGCCGGAGGCTTCCTCCGCAAGGCAATTGATGGGAAGACAGCGTAAAGCTGCTGAATGAGGACCGCGGCCGTTTGAATGTGANTGGCCGGGATGACGAAGAGATCTCAAAAGAGGGAGCATAAAATGGGAAGACATCTTTCGACCAAACTGCTGTCCGGCCTCGCACTGGCCGTCGCCATCGGCGCGACGGCAATCGCCTCGCCGGCATCCGCCGCCTCGCTGAAAATGGCCTGGAAGCAGGATGCGACCGGCCTTGATCCGCACAAGCAGACCGCGTTTTCGTCGATCCGCCTGCTGGAGCTGATCTATGAGCCGCTGGTTCGCTTCGACAAGGATCTGCAGATCGTCCCGGCCNTCGCGGCCTCCTGGGAATTCACGCCCGACGCCAAGCAGCTGACCTTCAAGCTCAACCCGAATGCAAAGTTCCAGGACGGCAAGCCGGTCACCGCCGCCGACGTGAAGGCCTCCTTTGAGCGCGTTCTCGACGAAAAGACCGCCGCCGCCGCGCGCGCCAACTACCTGTCGATCGCCTCGATCGAGACGCCGGACGACAAGACGGTCGTCTTCAAGCTGTCACAGCCCGACGTGCCGCTGCTCGCCGCCATGGCAAGCATCAACGCTGCGATCGTCCCGGCTGCCGAGATCGCCGCAGGCACGATCGGCACCAAGGCACTCGGCTCCGGCCCGTTCAAGCTCGACAAGTGGGAGCCCAACTCCAAGGAAACGCTCTCCGCCAACAAGGACTGGGCCGGCGGCAAGGTGGCGGTCGACGGCATCGACATCAGCGTCCTGCCGGACGAGACCGCGATCCTCGCGGCGCTCCGCACCAAGCAGGTGGATTTCGCGCTGATCAACGATCCGCTCGTCGCGACGCTCGTGCCGAAAGAGCCCAGCCTGCAACTGAACCGCATGCCGGTTCTCGCCTATCACGTGCTGCAGCTCAATGCGTCGCGCAAACCGATGGACAACCTCGCCGTCCGCCAGGCGATCTCCTGCGCCGTCGACCGCCAGGACGTGCTCGACACGGCTTCCGTTGGCGAAGGCAAGGTCACCGGCCCGCTGACCATGCCGGGCTATACCAGCGATGCCTCGACGCTGTTCTGCTACAAGAAGGATATCGCCAAGGCGAAGAAGCTGATGGCCGATGCCGGCTTCGCGAGCGGCTTCTCCGCCACCGTGATCGCCGCCAACGGCGAACCGGCAACGGCCGCCGCCGAAGCGCAGGTCCTGCAGTCGCAGCTCGCCGAGATCGGCGTCAAGCTCAACATCAAGATGATGGAGCTCAACGTCTATGTGGACACCTGGCTGAAGGGCGATTTCGACATGGCGGTGGCGCTGAACGGCGGCCGCGCCGACCCCTATCCGATGTATAACCGCTACTGGACGAAGACCGGCAANCTGCAGAAGGTGGCGAACTATATCGACGACACGCTCGACAGCCTGATGCAGAAGGGCCGCGTCGAGACCGATCCGGCCAAGCGCAAGGCGATCTTCGCCGATTTCGAAAAGCACCTCGTCGAGGTCTCGCCCTGGGTCTGGCTCTATACGTCCTACAGCTATACCGCCCAGCAGAAGAACGTTCAGGGCTTCGTGCCGACACCGGAAGGTTCGCTGTTCGGCCTGAGCAAGGTCACGTTGAAGTAATCGCGAAAGCATGACGGATACGAGGTTGTTGCACGAATGAGTTACCTGGCGCGACGGCTGTTGACGTTTCCGCTCGTGATGCTCGGGGTTTCCATCCTCGTGTTCTTCGCAATCCGCATGGTGCCGGGCGACGCGATCACCGCGATGCTCGGCACCGAGGCGGGCCTTCTGACGCCTGCCCAGAGGGCGGCGCTGGCCGCCTATTTCGGCATCGACAAGCCGATCCTGGTACAATACTGGAGCTGGCTCCTCGGCGTCCTCCAGGGCGATCTCGGCATTTCCGTCATCCACGGCAAGCCGGCCCTCGCCATCATCCTCGAACGTTTCCCGCTGACGCTGCAGCTCGCCCTGATGTCGATGTGCGTGGCGCTTCTCGTCGGCCTGCCGGCCGGCGTGTTCGCCGCCACCCGCAACGAAAAGATGTCCGATCTTGCAGTGCGGATCTTNGCGATGATCGGCCAGTCGACCCCCAATTTCGTCGTCGGCCTGCTGATCATCTACGCGCTGTCGGCCGGTTTCGGCATCCTGCCGACCATGGGCGAGTTCACGCCGCTGTTCACCGACCCCTTGCGCAATCTCGGCCAGATGATCCTGCCGGCGATCACGCTCGGTTTTGCCTTCGCCGCCTCGGTCACCCGCATCTCGCGCTCCGCAATGCTCGATGTGCTTTCCGACGACTATGTCCGCACCGCCCGTTCGAAGGGCGTGCCGAAACGCAGCGTTATCTGGCGCCATGCCCTGCCGAACGCGCTGATCCCGGTCGTGACGCTCAGCGGCGTCGAATTCGGCTACCTGCTCGGCGGCGCCGTGCTGGTCGAGCAGATCTACGCCCTGCCCGGCCTAGGCCGTCTCGTCCTCGAAGCGATCCTGCAGCGTGATTACGCCCTGGTGCAGGGCTGCGTCCTCTTCATTGCCTTCAACTTCCTGGTGGTCAACCTGCTCGTCGATCTCCTCTATGTGACGCTCGATCCCCGCATCCGGCTCGGAGAGGGCAACTGATGTCGATGCTGCGTGCAATTTTCAGCCATCCCAGCGGCAGGATCGGCGGGACCATCGTCCTGCTCTACATCGTCGTGGCGCTGCTCGGCATGTCCGGCATCACCCCGCACAATCCTCTGCAGCAGTTCCGCATCGACCGCCTGCATGCGCCGAGCGCCCTATACTGGATGGGCACTGACCTGTTCGGACGCGATGTCGCGAGCCGCCTGATGAATGGCATCGGCCAGTCCTTCCTCGTCGCCTTCTGCTCGGTGGCGATCGCCACCTTTGCCGGAACCGTGCTCGGCCTCACGGCCGCCTGGTTCGGCAAGGCCTGGGACGGGCTCGTAATGCGCATCATGGACGTGCTGCTCGCCTTCCCGGCCATCCTGCTCGCCCTGCTGATCATTGCCGTTGTCGGCCCCGGGACCTGGACCAGCGTCGCGGCGATCGCCATCGTCTACACGCCGATCTTCACCCGNGTGGTGCGGGGNCCGGCNCTNTCCATCAAGGCCCGCGAATTCGTGGACGCCGCACGGACCTTCGGCTCCAGCCGGCGCTATATCCTGACCCGGCACCTGCTCCTCAACCTCGTCGCGCCGCTGACCGTCCAGGTGACGCTGGCGCTGGCATGGTCACTGCTGACCGAGGCCGGTTTGAGCTTCCTCGGCCTCGGCACCCAGCCGCCGGCCTCCTCGCTCGGTCTCATGCTCGCCGACAGCCGCAACCTGATGGAAAACGCGCCCTGGATGCTGATCTTCCCGGCGGTCGCCATCATGATCAGCATCCTCGGCTTCAACCTGCTCGGCGACGCCCTTCGCGATATCCTCGACCCCAAGACGCGGAGGTCCGCGCCATGACACCGCTTCTCTCGGTATCCAGCCTGCGCGTCGGTTTCGGCCGTGATCCCCGGGCAAACGAGATCGTCAAGGGCGTCAGCTTCGACCTCGATGCCGGCGAAACGCTGGCGATCGTCGGCGAAAGCGGCTCCGGCAAATCCGTGACCGCGCTCTCCGTCAACCGGCTTGTCGATTTCGGCGGCGGCCGCATCATCGGCGGCTCGATCGCCCTGAAACGCGCCGACGGCAGCATCCTCGACATCACCGGGGCGCAAGAGCCTGTGCTCGAAAAGATCCGCGGTTCCGAGATCGGCATGATCTTCCAGGAACCGATGACCTCGCTCAACCCGGTACTGACGATCGGCACCCAGATCGAGGAATCCTTCCGACTGCATCGCGGCCTGACCGGCACGCAGGCGACGGCTGCCGCAAAGGACGCGCTCGACCGCGTCCGCATTCCCGATGCCGCGCGGCGCCTTAAATACACGCCGAACCAGCTTTCGGGCGGCATGCTCCAGCGCGTCATGATCGCCATGGCGCTCGCCTGCAATCCGCGCCTGCTGATTGCCGACGAGCCGACAACCGCACTCGACGTTACGGTGCAGGCGCAGATCATGGCGCTGCTCGGCGAGCTGAAGCGCGAGACCGACATGGGGATGATCTTCATCACCCACGATATCGGTCTGGTCGCCGGCATTGCCGACAAGGTCATGGTCATGCAGGCCGGCGAAGCGGTCGAACAGGGTCCGCTCGGCGACGTCCTCGACCAGCCGAAACATCCCTATACCCGGCACCTCCTCAGCGCCGTGCCGCATTTCGAATCCGGCCGCGCCGCCCGCTCCGATTTCAGCCGGGAAAAATCCGAGGCGATCGTACCCGCCCTGAAGGTCGACGGACTGACGGTGCGCTTCAAGGTCGCGGGCAGCATTCTTACCCGCTCGCCGGGTTCGGTCCATGCGGTCGAGAATGTCGGCTTCGACCTGATGCCGGGCGAGACGCTGGCGATCGTCGGCGAAAGCGGCTCAGGCAAATCGACGACCGCGCGCGCCATCCTTGGCCTCGTGAAGCCGACCCGCGGCAGCTTTTCCGCCAATAATGGCGCGATCGTCGACGGCAGTGATCCCTCCGTGCAGATGGTCTTCCAGAACCCCTACGCGTCTCTCAATCCGCGCCTGAGGATCGACAGCATTCTCGCGGAACCGGTGATCGCCGCCGGCGGCCGGATCGACGCCGAGACCCGCGCGAAAATGGTCGCGCTGCTGAAGCGCGTCGGCCTGCCCGAAAACAGCCTGCTGCGCTACCCGCACGAATTTTCCGGCGGCCAGCGCCAGCGCCTCTGCATCGCCCGCGCGCTGATGCTCAATCCGTCGATCGTCGTGCTCGACGAGGCGGTCTCGGCGCTGGACGTCTCGGTCCAGGCCAAAGTGCTGGAACTGCTGGTCGACCTGCAGCACGAATACGGCCTCGCCTA
>Ga0055531_10002804_pt1 | contig 11428 bp, 9 predicted proteins | sample AraplaCvi_mCL_r2_FD_55008 | JGI IMG/M metagenome (GOLD analysis project Ga0055531, IMG submission 55008) | Arabidopsis root microbial communities from North Carolina, USA - plate scrape MF_Cvi_mCL_r2 | ecosystem: Host-associated > Plants > Roots > Endosphere | place: USA: North Carolina...
CTTCGAACAGCGCGGTGCCGTTCTGGTTGGCGGTGGCGCCCACGGTGAGCACGAAGCGCGATACCTTCTGCGGCAGCCCCATCTGGTCGGCCACGCGCAGCGCGGTCGGCAGGGTGGCGTTGCTGGAGGCGGTGGAGAACGCCATCACCGTGGCCTCCTGGGTATCGCGGAAGAACGCCAGCGGCGAACGCCCCGACAGCCACACCGCCACGCCGTAGCTCACCACCATGTGCAGGCCCAGCGCCAGCACCACCACGCCGACGTAGGCGCCCAGGCGGATCAGCAGGTCGAAGCCGAAGATCGCGGCCAGGTTGAACATGAAGCAGGCCACCGCGTACGGCGCCAGGCGGATGACCAGGTTGATCAGGGTCATCGAGACTTCGAACACGCCTTCGATGACCTTGCGCAGCGGCGCGGTCTTCTCATCCGGCGACAGCACCATGCCGATGCCGAACATCAGCGCGAAGAACATCAGCGACAGGATCGCGCCGTTGCTGGAGGCGGCGGCCAGCACGTTGCTGGGCACGATCGACAGCAGCATGTCCATGCCCTTGGGCTGTTCGCCGATGTTGGCCACGATCTCGCGGCTGCGCTCGACGTTCTCGTGCAGCAGCTGCTGGGCCATGGCCGGGTCCACGCCCACGCCCGGCTTGAGCACGTTCACCAGCACCAGGCCCAGGCCAACCGCGATTCCCGACAGCAGCACGGTGTAGGCCAGGGTCTTCCAGCCGATCCGGCCGAGCGAGCGGATGTCGCCCATCTCCGACACGCCCATCACCAGCGCCGAGAAGATCAGCGGCACGATCAGCATGAAGATCAGGTTGAGGAANAGGCCCGACAGCGGCGTGGTCAGGTAGGTCATCACCGCGCGGGCGGCATCGGGCAGCCAGGGAANGCCCGGCCCGACGGCGTGCACGATCAGCCCCAGCAGCAGGCCAAGCCCGAAGCCAATGCCCATTTTCCAATGCAATGGCAGCTTCTGCCGGGTCGTTGCGGCCTCAGTCATGGAGCGGTGTTCCTTGAAAATTAGAGAAAGAGCTTAACAAAGCCGGCCAATCCGGCCCGGGGGCCGCTCAGCGTCCCGAAGGATAGAGCGGCGCCAGCCCAGTATTTTCTGCGGTCTGCGGCGGCTGCCAGTGCGGTCCGTCATGGAAGGCGCGGCGCAGCGCCTGTCGCGCCTGGGTCGCATCGCCCCCGTCGCGGCTCCAGCGCGCGGCCTGCATGTCGCTCAGGGCTTGCCGTTGGGCCGGGTCGACCAGCCGCGCCAGCACGGCATCCAGGCCGTGTACGCCGCCCATCCTGCCCAGCAGCGCGACGATCTCGTCCAGCCCTTCGTGGTCCAGGGCGCGGCGCAGCTCGCCGCGCGACGGGACCTGTGCGGAGGCAGCCGGCCCCACCGCAGCGTGGGATGCCCCGGGCGCTGCCACGCGCCGGCGCCGCCACGTCCACGCCAAGGTCAGAAGCCACAGCGCCGCAAAGCCGGCCGCTGCCGCGATCCAGCCCCAGGGACGGCTGGCCGCGGCCGCCACGGTGACGGCGTCGGACGGCGTGGCGGTGGTCCCGGGCAAGGGCGAGGTGGTATCCAGCGCGGTCGGCGGCGGCGCCGTCCCCGGGGCGCCGGCGGCCACGGCCAGGCTGAGGTCGGGCAGCGTGGCGGTGCGCGCCTGGCGGCCACGCACATCCCACCAGGCCATGCGCGGGCCGGGAATCACCAGGGTGCCCGGCTGGCGTGGCACCACCGAATAACGGCGGGTCAGGGTCAGGCGCGGGGTGCTGCCGTTGAAGGTTTCGTCGTACTGCGGCGGCTCGGCGAACACCTGCGCGCCCGGGCCGGCATCCAGCGGCGGCAGTTCGGGGAACTGCGCACGGGTGGCGCCGTCGGCCACCGCCTCCACCACCACCGTGACCGCCTCGCCGGCGCGGCCTCGGGTAGGCGCGGCGGTGTAGCGCAGGCGCAGATCGTGCAGTGGCAACCACGGCTGCGGTGCGGCGTCGGGTTGTGCCTGCACCTGCAGGGTGCGATCGGGCGCGTTGGCGCGCAGCCGGCCATCGCCGCCGAACAGGTCATCGAAGAAGCCACCAGCGCTGCGGCCGTTGAAGCGTGCGCCGGGCAGCACCAGCGGCCCGCTGCGCTCCGGAATGAGCAGGTAGCGGCGCTCGACCAGGTTGTAGCGCCGCCCGTTGATCTCGCGGACCAGGCTGCGATCCTCGCCGACGCGCTGCATCGAGGCGCCTTCGGGCGCATCCACGCCCAGTTCGCCCGACAGCAGTTGGGAAGCGTAGTACAGGCGCACCACCACGCCCACGCTCTGCTGCACGTAGGGGCTGACGTCGTCGACCTCCATTTCGACAAAGGCAGTGGCGTTGCCGGGCACGGCGGGCGTGGCGGCGGCACTGGCGGCCACGGTCAACTGCAATGGCGCGGTCCGCGCCGCGCCCACCTGGAGCGCCGGAACTGTCAGCACACCACTGCGCCGGGGGCTGAGCGCTACGCCGTACAACGAGCGCGACTGCATCGCGCCCTGGCTCCACTGCACCTGGCGGCTGCTGGTCTGGCCGCTGAGCTCGAAATCGGCCTGCAGCGGCGCGTAATCCGGTGCGCCGGCATCGGTCTCGATATTGAGCGTGACCGTGTCGGTGTCGTTGATCGCATCGCGATCCAGCCACGCGCGGGGCTGGGCCTGGGCCAGGCTGCTCACGCCCAGCAGCAGCCAGGCGCAGGCGCGCCGCCAACGTTGCGTGCGGGGTGCTGCGCTCATTGTCCGTCCCGTTTCCTGCGTTCGCTTTCCAGTTGGAATTTCTGCCGCAGCAGGTTGCCCGGTTCATCGGGCACCCGCCGCATCCACGCTTCGACCGCCTGGCGCTGTTCGCGCTGCTGCGGCGTCTCGTTCGCCTCGCGGCGCTGCGCCGGGGTCTTGCCGGCGTCGGCCTGTTGTTTCTCCAACGCCTGGCGCATGCGCTCGCGCTGGGCCGCATCGGCCCGCGCCTGTTCGGCCGGATCCGGCTTGCCCGGCTGTGGGTCCTGCGGCGGCGTGCCCTGCCCCGGCTTGGGCTGGCCCTGCTCGCCTTGCGAGGAGGGGTCCTGTTTCTGTTGCTGTTGCTGTTGTTGCTGTTGTTGCTGTTGTTGCTGCTGGGACTGCTGCGACTGATTCTGCTTCTGCTGTTGCTGCTGCGGTTGCTGACCGGCACCCGGCGGCGGTTTGCGCTTGCGCGCGGCGTCCACGGCGGCACGGTTGGCCACCGCATCGGGCATGCCCGGGCGCAGGGCCAGCGCCTGGTCGTAGGCGGCAATCGCCGCGTCGTACTGGCCCTGCCGGGCCAGCGCGTTGCCGAGGTTGTAGCGGGCGTCGGCGTCGTTCACGCCTTCGAACTGCTGCTGCGCCGCCTGGAAATCACCGCGCCGGTAAGCATCCACCCCCTCGGCCACGCGCTGCTGGTCGCGCTGGTCGGCGCGCTGCCACCAGTTGCGTTCGGCGGCCTGCGCGGGCGCGGGCATGGCCAGCGGCAGCATCACGCACACCAGGGCCACGGCCACCACGCCACGGCGACGGAAGGCCCACAGCGAGAGCAGCATCAGCGGAGGCAGCAGCCAGAAGCCTTCATCGCGCCAGGCCAAGCCTTCGCCTTCGCGGCTTTGCTGCTCGCCTGCGCTGGCGCGCGGGGTCAGCACGCCCAGCGCCTTCAGATCACCTTCGTCGTCGGCCACCGGCGCGTAGCGACCCCCGCCGGCATCGGCCACCGCGCGCAGCGTGTCCGGCTCCAGCTGCGCGCGCGCGATCTGGCCATCGCCGCTGCGGTACGCCGCACCGGCCGCAGTGCCGAGTCCGAGTACCGAGACGTGGATGTTCTGCGCCTTGGCGGCAGCGGCGGCAGCACGTGCGGCGTCATCGGCACGGTCGGTCAGCAGCAGGATATCGCCGCCCTTTGCGCCGGACTGCTGCAGCAACAGAACCGCCGCTTCAATCGCACGGTCGGCGCGTTGGCCGTCGCGTGGCATCACGTCCGGGGCCAGCGCATCCAGGTACAGCGCCACGTTGGCGGCGTCGCCGGTCAACGGGGCAACGGTGAACGCATCGTCGGCGTAGGCCAGCAACGCCACTTCCCCACCGCTGCGCTCGCGCAGCAGCGTGGCCAGCTTGGCCCGCGCCTGCAGCAGGCGCGACGGCGGCAGGTCGGTGGCGGTGGTGCGCGAGGAAAGGTCCAGCGCCACCACCAGCGGCGCCGGTGCCTGCCACAACGGCTGCGGCAGTTGTCGCCAACCCGGTCCGGCCAGGGCCACCACGGCCAGTGTCCAGCCCAGCAACAGCAGCGCCAGCCCGCTCCAGTCGCGGCGCCCGCCGGCCACCAGCAGGTGCGGCAGCAGGTGCGCATCCACGTTCTGTCGCCAGACGCTGCTGCGCCGGCGGCGCCAGGTCCAGAGCAGCGCGATCAGCGGCAGTGCGGCCAACGCCCAGAGCAGTGCCGGGCGCGCCAGATGCACGTGGCTCAAGAGGGTACTCATGCCCAGCGCCTCGGCAGCAGCCAGCCCAGCCCACCCAGCAGCATGGCGAGCGCCAGCGGCCACGCATAACGTTCGATATAGGGACGCACCGCCTCGCCTGCGGCGGTGATCGGCTCCAGCCGGTCCAGCTCGGCATAGATGCCCGCCAGTTCGTCGGTGTTGCGCGCGCGGAACGCACGGCCGCCGGTCAGTTCGGCGATGCGGCGCAGCGTGGCCTCGTCCACCGGGTCGTCGCCGGCGGCGATCTGCACGCCGAACAGGCTCATGCCACCGTCGCCGCCGAAGGCCACCGGATACACGCGCACGCCTTCGGCCTTGGCCAGTTCGGCCGCGCGCAGCGGCTGCAGCACACCGGCGTTGCTGACGCCGTCGGTCAGCAGGATCAGCACGCGTTGGCCTTCGGGCTGTTCGCGCAGGCGCTTGACCGCCAGTGCGATGGCATCGCCGATGGCGGTGTCGCGCCCGGCCAGGCCGACTTCGCTGTCCGTGAGCTGGTTGCGCACGGTGGTGAGGTCGGCGGTGATCGGGGTCAGCGTGTAGGCACGTTCGCCGAAGATGAGCAGCCCGACCCGGTCGCCGGCACGGCGGTCGAGGAAATCGGCCAGCACCGCTTTTGCCGCGGACAGACGCTGGACGACCTGGTTGCCCAGCATCATGTCCGGTTCGCTCATGCTGCCCGACACGTCCACGGCGAGCATCATCTGCCGGCCCTGCTGCGGCGGGGTCACCGGTTCGCCGAGTTGCTGCGGCCGGGCCATGGCCACGCACAGGCAGGCCCAGGCCAGCCACAGCAGCAGCCGCCCGATCCGCCAACCGGCCACGCCACTGGCCTGGCCGAGTTCGGCCAGCGCACCGGCGGCATACGGCACGCGCAGCGCGGGAGCCGCTGCGTTGCGGCGTGGCCACCAGCGCATCAGCCACGGCAGCGGCAATGCCAACAACGCCCACGGCCAGGCCAGGGCATCCAGCCACGGCAGCACGGAAGACAGGCCCGGGATCATCGGCCGCGCCTGCTGATCAGTTCAAGGAAGCGTGCGCGCGCGAGGTCGCGCACGCGCTGCACGTCGGCAGCGTCGAGGCTGCGACGGTAGCCCCCGTCCAGCAGCAGGCGTCCATCGCCGTCGGAGAAGGCGCGGCTGCCGGGTGCATCGAGGAATTCCAGCCAGGCCTGGCCCTGCAGCAGCTCCGCGCCCGGTTGGCGGCGGCGCGCGGCGCGGCGCAGCAGTTCGGCCATCGCGGCTACCTGGTCACTGCCGTGCTGCGCAGCATCGACCGTCGTGTCGAAGAGCCGCAGCCAGCGCCGCTGCTGGCGCCGTCGATGCGCGCGCCACGCCCAGGCCAACAGCACGACCAGCGCCAGCGCCGCCAGCACCAGCCACCAGCCCAACGGCAGCGGCCACCAGGACGGGATGGGCGGCAGGTGCACATCGCGCAGCGGCAGCGAGGTGGCCGCACTCATGCGACCACCGCCGACGGCAGCGGACCGAGCCAGCAGTCGCTGGCATCGTCGGTACTGACCACGTGCACCTGGATACGGCGGGCGCCGAGGCTGCGCTGCAGCGTTTCCAGCGGTTCAACGAAGCGGGCGTGCCAGTGTTCGCGCACGGCACGATCGTGCAGGTCCAGCACCACCTGCCGGCCCTGCGACAGGAACGGCAGCACGCCATCCGGCGGCGCCAGCTCCAGGGGATCGGCCAGCAGCATCAGCTGCACTTCATGGTGCATGGCCAGCGCGGTCCAGCGCGGAACGTCGATGGCCGCCGCGCGCGCCGGATCGGCCAGCACCACCACGCGCGCGCCAGGGCGCAGCACGCGCGCGGCCTGCTGCAGTGCGTGGTCGAGGCCGGCGTCGTCGGGCGGGGGCGCGGCGTACCAGCGGGCCAATGCATCGAGTACGCGGAGCACGCCGCGGGTACCGCCGGCCGGTGGGATCGGTGCTTCGCTGCGGCTGCCGCGCAGTGCGGACAGGCGGTCGCCCTGACGTTGCGCCAGCCACGCTGCCACGGCACCGACCCGCGCGGCCTGTACCGACTTGAAGCGCACCCGGGTGCCGAAGTACAGCACCGGGTCGGTATCGGCCACCAGCAATGTCTGGCGTTCGCGTTCGGCCTGGAACAGCTTGGTATGCGCGCGACCGGTGCGCGCGGTCACCCGCCAGTCGATGTGCCGCGCGTCATCGCCGGCGACGTACTCGCGCGATTCGGCGTACTCCATGCCACGCCCACGCATCGGCGACGGCGCTTGGCCAGCATGCGCCAGCCGCCCGCGTCGCGCCGGTGCCAGCCGGTGCGCGCTGCGCCGCAAGGCGACCAGTTCGGCCAGGCTCGGCTGCACGCCGTTGCCCGCCAGCGCATCGGCAGCAGTGTCGTCCAGGGCGGTCATGCGGATCTCAAGGCACCGGGATGCGGGCCAGCAGCTCGGCAACCAGCCGCTCGCCATCCCAGCCTTCAGCGGTGGCCTCATAGCTGGGCAGCACGCGGTGGCGCAGCACGTCGGGGGCGACGCTGCGCACGTCCTCGGGGGTCACGAAGTCGCGGCCGGCCAGCCAGGCGCGTGCTCGCGCGCAGCGCTCCAGCGCGATCGAGCCGCGCGGGCTGGCGCCCCAGGCGATACGCTTTGCCAGCGCCGGGTCATACCGACCCGGGTCGCGGGTGGCCAGCACCAGCTCAATCAGGTAACGCTCCAGCGCCGGCGCCATGTGCAGCGACAGCACCGCGCGACGGGCGGCGAACACGTCATCCAGCGGCATGCGCGCCGGCGCCGCCGGAGGCGTACCGAGCGCATCACGCGCGCGCTCGCGGGCCAGGCGCAGGATCTCGGCTTCGGCGTTGGAGTCGGGATAGCCGATCCGCACGTGCATCAGGAACCGGTCCAGCTGGGCTTCGGGCAAGGGGAAGGTGCCCTCCTGCTCGATCGGGTTCTGGGTGGCCATCACCAGGAACAGTGCGGGCAGCGCATAGGTATGACGGCCCACGGTGACCTGGCGCTCGCCCATGGCCTCCAGCAGCGCCGACTGCACCTTGGCAGGGGCCCGGTTGATCTCGTCGGCCAGCAGGATGGGGTGGAAGATCGGACCGGGCACGAATTCGAAGCGCCCTTCCTGCGGCCGCCAGATCTCGGTGCCGGTCAGGTCGGCGGGCAGCAGGTCCGGGGTGAACTGCACCCGCGAGAAGTCGGCCTCCAGGCGCGCAGCCAGTGCGCGGATGGCGGTGGTCTTGGCCAGCCCGGGGGCGCCTTCCACCAGCAGGTGGCCATCGGCCAGCAGTGCGGTCAGCAGGCGCTCGACCAGCGCGTCCTGGCCGACGATCTCGGCCGCGAGCGAGTCGCGCAGCGCGCGGAAGGCGGCATGCAGGCGGTCGTGTTCGGGGGTGTCAACGAAGGGCGTGGGGTCGATTGCGGGCATGGGGGGTGGCAGGTTCATGGCGTCCATCTGACCCACGCAACAGGCGTAAGGTTCCGCGCACATGATGGCAGGGCTGGCGGCGCTGCGGGATCAAGATTGCCTGAACGCGGCTACGCCCTTCCTGCACCGTCGAAGATGGCGCTGCAGTAGGGGCCGGCCATTTCAAATCGCCTGCAGACCATCGGCCGTTTGGCATAGATGCCGCAGGACATCGTTTCCCGGTCGAGCGCCACGCACCAGCCGTCAGGGCTTTTGGCCATGGCCAGCACGCCATCGGCAATCTCGGTGGTCAGGTTCGAGGGGACGCACTCCGACGGCGCCAGCACGGCAGTAAGCCGGCAGCATTGCGCGGTGCAACCGGAGCAGTGTGCCTGGGCCATGGGGCAGGATAGCGCGGCACCCTTGCCCTGCCCTGAACCGCTCCCGGGGAACGAACAGCCCAAAAAAAAGATCCGGCGCCCTTGCGGGCACCGGATCCTTGCTTATCGCGAGCTGGATCAGCGGCTCAGTTGGTCTTGGCCACGCGCAGCACCTTCGGGGTGACGAAGACCAGCAGTTCGGCCTTGTCCTTGTTGCGGCTGCGCTTCTTGAACAGGTTGCCCAGGAAGGGNACNTCGCCCAGGAACGGCACCTTGTTGACGCTGTTGCGGTCGGTGAACTCGTACACGCCGCCGATCACCACGGTCTGGCCATCATCNACCAGCACGGCGGTGTTGACTTCGCGGCGGTTGATCGAGGGNACCTGGCCGTAGCCNTCCAGCACGATGTAGCTTTCGACTTCATCCTTCTTGACCGCCATGTTCAGGAACACGCGGTTGTCGTTGGTGATGGTCGGGGTGACCTTCAGCTCGAGCAGCACTTCCTTGAACTGCACGTTNGGCGTGGCCGCCTGGCCGGCAGAGCCGCCGGTGATGGTNACNTAGCCGATTTCCTTACCCTGCTTGATCACCGCTTCGCGCTGGTTGGTGGTGACCACGCGCGGGTTGGAGATCACTTCACCACGCGATTCCTGCTGCATGGCCGACAGCTCCACGTCCAGCAGGTAGCCGGCGTTGAGGATCGACAGTGCCAGCGAACCCGGGTTGCTGGCCGCGGCCACCGGCAGGTTCCAGTTCAGGCCACCGGTGTTGATGGTACGGGGCGGACGCACCGGGATCGGACCGGTACCGCCACCGGCNGCCCACTCGTTGAGCGCTTCCTGGTACTCGGTCGCGTTCTCGNCGTCGCTGGTGACGTTTTCGTGGTTGGTGTTGGTGTTGCCACTGAAGTACACGTTGTCGCGGCTGCCGGTGATGCCGAACTTGGCACCCAGTTCACGCGCGAAGGTGTCGGTGGCGATCACGATGCGGCTTTCGATCAGCACCTGGTCGACCGGGCGGTCGATCACGTTGATCAGCTCGCGCATGCGCGCGACTTTCTTCGGGATGTCGCTGATCATCAAGGTATTGGTGCGCTCGTCGGCCACCAGGCGGCCACGCGAGGACAGGAAGCCGCTGTCTTCCTGCGAGCTGCCGCCGGAACCACCACCGCCACCGCTGCCACCGCCACTGCCGCCGCCGATGCCCTTGGCTTCGGTCAGCGCTTTGAAGATCTGCGCGGCGTTGTGGTAGTTGATCTGGACGTAATCGGTGATCAGGTCCTGGCGGTTCTCGATCGCGATGCGGGCGTCTTCCTTCTCCTGCTCGAACTTGGCCAGCTCCGGCTGCGGGGCCACCCACACCACGCCACCGTCACGACGCTTGTCCAGGCCCTTGGCCCGCAGCACGATGTCCAGNGCCTGGTCCCACGGCACGTTGACCAGGCGCAGGGTGACGTTGCCTTCGACGGTGTCGGANGCNACGATGTTCAGGTTGGACTCCTCGGCGATCAACTGCAGCACGGTGCGCACCGGCACGTCCTGGAAGTTGAAGGTCACCGGCTTGCCGCTGTAGCCACGCTGCGCGACCGCAGTGGCCGCCTGGGTCACCGTGGTGGCGTTGATCGCACCGGTGGCCGGGGCGCTCTTGCGGGCGCTGATCTCGACCACGTACTCGTTGCCGGTCTGGTAGGCCAGCGACTCGAAGGCCGTGTTGGTGTCCAGCACCAGCTGGGTGCCACCACCGTACGGTTTGGGATCGATGCGCTGCACCGGCGTGGCGAAGTCGACCACGTTGATCGACTTCTGCAGGTTCGCCGGCAGGGTTGCGTTGCCCACGTCGATCACGACGCTGTTGCCCTGGCTGCGCAGGTCCGGGTTGGCGCCCTTTCCATCGAACTGCAGGATCAGCCGGCCGCTGCCGTCTTCACCGCGCTTGAAATCGATCTTGGACACCGCCAGCGAGGCCGGTGCGGCGGCCGGCGCGGGGCCGACCCCCTGGGTCGTGGCTGCAGCNGCCGGCGTGGCCGCCATCAGNGTGCCATTGGCCACCATGAGCGCGACTCCCAGCGCGCACAGGTGNATCAGCTTCGGGCGCCGGTCGGGACGCTGCAGCATGGCGTTGGAAAAGGTCATCGTGCTATCCCCATAATCATTCATTGATCTTCAAGCGCAAGCGATGCAGGCCGTTCCAGCCAGCCGCCCGCGCCATCCGGCACCAGTTCAATCAGTTCGATCCGGTCTTCGAAGACCCCGGTCACGCGGCCGTCGCTCTGCCCCATGTAGACGGCCGGACGCACCCGATAGGTGACCTTGTCAGGCGCCATCACCAGCGCGACCAGCGCGCTGCCCTTGCCGATCGAACCGACCATGTCCAACGAGTCCAGCGGGAAGGCTTCCAGCGGCTCCTTGCGGCGGTTCGGATCCGGGCGCAGGCCCGAGCCGCCCTGGGCCGTAGTCCAGGCATCGGTAAACGGATCACGCATCCCCTGCGCGGAGTACTCGAAGGTCTCGAACTGCTGCATGACAGGCAGCGGTTCGAGCGGCGGTGCCGGGCGGGCGCGCACGTCGGCGACCCACTTTTCCAGGTTGGGCGCGTCACCGGGCGTGCTGGTGATGCTGCGTGCGCAGCCTGCCAACAGGACCAGCATCAGCAGGCCACATACCCGTGCGGTGCTGGCCAGGTTCATGGCTTGCCTCCGTTCGGGCCTGCTGCCTGTGCGGCCGCTTTCTCCTGCGCTTCCATTTCCACGTCGTCCAGGTAACGGTAGGTCTTGACCGTGCCCGACAGTTCCAGCGCGCCGCTGCGCGCGGTGATGCCGGTCTTGGGGTCCTTGGGCTTGAGGTTGATGTCGTGCATGGTCAGGATGACCACGCGCGGCAGCGAAGCCACACCGCTGACGAACGCACCGAACTGGTGGTAGCTGCCCACCATGCGCAGGGCGATCGGCTTTTCGGCGTAGAACTCCTTGGGCACTTCCTCACCGGGCTGGAACAGCTCGTTGACCAGGCCGCTGGACAGCGCGGTCTGCGAGATGTCGATGATCAGGTCCGGCATTTCGGTCTTGCTGGGCAGCTGGCGCAGCATCTGCTGCAGCACCTGCTCCATCTGGGCCAGCTGCTGCTTGAGCGGCTCCAGGTTGACCGCACGGCCCTGCTCCGTCTCGAA
>Ga0055531_10002816_pt1 | contig 11414 bp, 10 predicted proteins | sample AraplaCvi_mCL_r2_FD_55008 | JGI IMG/M metagenome (GOLD analysis project Ga0055531, IMG submission 55008) | Arabidopsis root microbial communities from North Carolina, USA - plate scrape MF_Cvi_mCL_r2 | ecosystem: Host-associated > Plants > Roots > Endosphere | place: USA: North Carolina...
CGCTGCGCCAGCCGGGCCAGCGGGTGATCTTCACCGGCGCCGGCAGTTCGGGCTTCATCGCCGAGATGGTCGCCGACCAGATCAATGCGCAGTGGCCGGCAGAGGTCCGCGCCATCCACACCACCAGCCTGCTCACCCACCCGGCGCTGTACCTGCAGCGCGACCGCCCGACCCTGCTGGTGTCGTTCGGGCGTAGCGGCTCCAGCCCGGAAAGCGTGGCGGCGGTGGACCTGGTGCGGGCGCAGGTGGACGACGCGCGCTTCCTGGACATCACCTGCAATGCCGATGGCGCGCTGGCACAGCGCGGCCAGGGCCGCAGCGACACGCTGTCGCTGCTGATGCCGCCCGCCAGCTGCGACCGCGCCTTTGCCATGACCAGCAGCCTGAGCTGCATGCTGCTGGCCGCGTTGAGCGTGTTCGATGGCGCGCCGTGGGCCGAGCGCATCGCGCGCCTGCGCAGCCTGGCCGAGCGCGGCACACAGGCCGTAAGCAACTGGGACGCCCCGGTCGCAGCGCTCGCGCGTACCGATATCTCGCGGGTGATCTACCTCGGCAGTGGCCCGCTGGAAGCGACAGCACGCGAAGCGGCGCTGAAGGTGCTGGAACTCACTGCCGGCCGGGTGCTGGCGCTGGCCAACACCCCGCTTGGGTTCCGCCACGGGCCGAAATCCACGCTCAACGGCACCACGCTGGTGGTGGTGCTGCGCAGCGTGCAGCCGCTGGCGCGACGCTACGAGCAGGACCTGCTGGAAGAGCTGCGCCGCGACGGCATCGCCGCCCGCGTGATCTCGGTCGGCCCGGCCGGCAGCGACAGTGCCGACGGCGATTTCCTGCTCGATGTACCTGCCCTGCCGGATCCGTGGCTGGCCCCGCTGTGGCTGGTGATGGCGCAGAGCTTCGCGCTGCAGCGTTCGGCCGCGCTCGGCCTGACCCCCGACAACCCGTTCCCGGATGGCACGGTCAACCGCGTGGTGCAGGGCGTGACGATCCACGACCATGGCTGAGCAGCGCATGCAGACCTGGTACGGCATCGATATCGGCGGCACCAAGATTGAACTGGTGGCCTGCGACGCAGCGCTGAACGTGCATTATCGCCAGCGCGTGGCGACGCCCACGAATGACTACGCCGCCTTCGTGGCGGCGGTCGGCCAGCTGGTGGATGACGCCGATGCAGCCGTTGGCACGCGTGCCGTCGCGGTAGGCCTGGGCCTGCCCGGCGTGCGCGATCGCGACAGCGGCCGCCAGCTGAGCGCCAACGTGCCCGCGCTGAGCGGCCACACGGTGGGGCATGACCTGGAAGCACGGCTGCAGCGCCCGCTGGCACTGGGTAACGACCTGCAGTGTTTTGCCCTGTCAGAAGCGCACGACGGCGCCGCCGCCGGCTACCCCAGCATGTTCGGGGTGATCCTGGGCACCGGCGCGGGCGGTGGCTACTGCCTGGACGGAAAGCTGGTCGCGGGCAACAACGGCATTGCCGGTGAGTGGGGCCATTGGAGCCTGCCGGCCACGCTGCAGCTGCGCCATGACCTGCCGCTGCTGGACTGCGGCTGTGGCCTGCGCGGCTGCCTGGAGCGCTATGTCTCCGGCAGCGGCCTGGCCATGATCCACGAACGCCATGGCGGCCTGGCCTGCGACGCCACCGCCGTGGTGGAGCAGGCGCAGGCCGGCGATCCGATCGCGCTGCAGGCACTGGCCATCCACCGCGACCTTCTCGGCTACAGCTTCGCCAGCCTGATCCTGGCGCTGGACCCGCACGTGATCGTGCTGGGGGGCGGGCTGTCGAAACTGGAGCAGCTGTACCGCGACCTGCCTGCCGCCATTGCGCCCTACCTGTTCAACGGGGTGCGCGTACCGCCGATCCTGCCCCCAGCCTTCGGCGATGCCGGCGGTGCACGCGGCGCGGCGCTGCTGGCGCGCCAGCACCATCCCGCGCCCTGAATCCCTTCTTTCCGTTCCGCTGCACCTGGAGTGTTGCCATGTCTGCCGTCCAATCGTTGATCGCCGCCCATCGCCAGGGCCAGCCCGTTGGCCTGTACAGCGTGTGCTGCAGCAACGAGCAGGTGCTGCTGGCCGCCATGCAGGTCGCGCGCGAACACGACACGGTGCTGCTGATCGAAGCCACCTCCAACCAGGTGGACCAGTTCGGCGGCTACACCGGCATGACCCCGCCGCAGTACCGCGATTACGTGCTGCAGCTGGCGCGAAGCCAGGGCTTCCCGGCGGAGCGGCTGATCCTGGGCGGCGACCATCTCGGCCCGAACGCCTGGCAGAAGGGGCCGGCCGACGTTGCGATGGCCAACGCGCGCACGCTGGTTGCCGCCTACGTGGCCGCCGGCTTCCACAAGATCCACCTGGACTGCAGCATGTCCTGCGCCGACGACCCGACCCCGCTGCCGGATGCGGTCGTGGCCGCGCGCTCGGCCGAACTGGCGCGCATTGCCGAACGCACGGCCGCGGAGAACGGACTGCCGCCACCGGTGTACGTGATCGGTACCGAAGTGCCTGTTCCCGGTGGCGAAGCCTCCCTGGAAGGTGGCTTGGCCGTGACCACGCCCACCGCTGCCGCCGTCACGCTGGCGATTCACCGCGAGGCATTCTCCGCACCGGACCTGTTGCCGGCCTGGGAGCGCGTGATCGCCATGGTGGTGCAGCCCGGCGTGGATTTCGACCACAGCAGCGTGCACCACTACGACCCGGCCGCCGCCCGCGAGCTCTCGGCGTTCGTGGAAACCCAGCCGCGCATCGTGTTCGAAGCCCATTCCACCGATTACCAGACCGAAGCCGGCCTGCATGCGCTGGTGCGCGACCACTTCGCCATCCTCAAGGTGGGCCCGGCGGCGACCTACGCGTTCCGCGAGGCGGTGTTCGCGCTGGCGATGATCGAACGCGAGCTCCTTCCNGGNGNGGAAGCGTCACGGATCATCGAGGTCCTGGACCGCTGCATGCTCGACAAGCCGTCCAGCTGGGCCAGCTACTACCAGGGCGANGCGCACGAACAGCGCCTGCTGCGCGCCTATTCCCTGAGCGACCGCAGCCGCTACTACTGGGGCGAACCGGCCGTGCAGGCCGCNCTGNCCACNCTGGTCGACAACCTCACCCGCCAGGCACCCCCGCTCATGCTGCTCAGCCAGTACCTGCCCGAGCAGCTGCGCGCGGTGCAGGCNGGTGAGCTGGCGGCCGAACCGCTGGCGCTGATCCGGCACAAGGTGGGGCTGCGCCTGGCGGAATACGCCCGNGCTTGCGCTCGCAATGCGTTCGGCGCGGATAACGAAGCTTTTTCTGCCACGGAGCTTTCGGAACGGTAAGCTTCGGCTTTCCTTCCGAACGGAATCGCCCCATGCGCAACACACGGCAGCGCCGCCAACAGATCCTGCAGTTGCTGGTCGAACACGGCAACGTGCAGGTCAGCGAACTGGTGGAGCGCTTCGGCGTCTCCGCAGTGACCATCCGCGCCGACCTGACCCACATCGAAGCGCAGGGCCTGGCCACGCGCACCCATGGCGGCGCCACCCTGGTGCGCAAGCCACCGCTGGAGCAGGACATCCATGAAAAGGACACGCTGAACCTGCCGCTGAAAGACAGCATCGGTGCGCATGCCGCGCGGCTGGTGCGCGCCGGCGACAACATCATCATCGATTCGGGTTCCACCACCATGACGCTGGCGCGCCACCTGCGCGAGCACCGCGACGTGACGGTGATGACCAACGGGCTGAACATCGCCTGGGAACTGGCTAATGCACCGGGCGTGGAACTGCTGCTCACCGGAGGTCTGCTACGCAAGCAGTCACTGTCGCTGCAGGGCAGCCAGGCCGAGGCCAGCCTCAATACCTACAGCTTCGACACCCTGTTCCTGGGCGTGGACGGGCTGGACCTGCAGTTCGGGCTCACCACCCACCATGAAGCCGAGGCCCGCCTCAACCACCGCATGGTGGAGCGCGCACGACGNGTGGTGGTGCTCACCGACGCCTCCAAGTTCGGCCACGTCAGCCTGCACCGCATCGCCCGCCTGGACCAGGTCCACACCATCATCACCGANGCCAGCATCNATGCGGAGTACCTGGAAGGGCTGCAGAAGCTGGGCATCGAAGTGATCATTGCCGAGTCGCCGCCTTGAACCCCGATTCCACCCTGCATGGCCGCATCCTGACCCCGTTCGGGTGGGTGCGCGGCAACATCGCCTTTGGCCAGCGCATCGTGTCGATCAACAGTGACCACGCTGACCCGCGTGGCGATGACGAAGTGCCGCTGATCCTGCCCGGCTTCATCGACCTGCATGTGCATGGCGGTGCCGGGGTGGACATCATGCAGGGCGGGAATACCGCGCAGACGGTGGCACGCGCGCACGCGCGGCATGGCACCACCGCGCTGCTGGGCACCACCATGACCGCCGAGGCAGGCGACATCGTGCGTGCGCTGCAGGGCCTGTCCACCGCGATTGCGCAGCGTGATACCGGCATGGCGCGCGTGCTGGGCGTGCACCTGGAAGGCCCGTTCATCAGCGCCGAGCGCCTGGGTGCGCAGCCGCCGCTGGTGGTGGAAGCCACGCTGGAGGATGTGCGCCGCCTGCACGCCATCGCACCGATCAAGGTGCTGACCCTGGCACCGGAAATCGGCCAGCACCTTGCATTGATCCCCGCATTGAACGCGCTCGGCATCCGCGTGCAGCTGGGACACAGCGCAGGCAGTTACGAGCAGGGCGTGGCCGCGCTGGAGGCAGGTGCCGCCGGCTTCACCCATCTGTTCAACGGCATGACCGGCGTGGACCACTACCACCCCGGTATCGCCACGGCGGCGCTGGCGCATGCCGAGTACGCCGAACTCATTCCCGACCTCCAGCACGTGCACCCCGGCGCGATCCGCACCGCGCTGCGCGCGATTCCGCGCCTGTACTGCGTGACCGACGCCACCGCGGCCACCGGCATGCCCGATGGCGAATACGCGCTCGGCGTGCAGCGCGTGCACAAGTGCCTGGGCTGCGTGCGCCTGGAAAGTGGCTCGCTGGCCGGCAGCGCGCTGACCATGGACCAGGCACTGCGCAACCTGGTTGCGCTGGGTCTGGCGTTGGATGACGCATCCAACCGCGTTTCACGCTACCCCGCCGACTATCTGGGCCTGGATGACCGCGGCCGCCTGCAACCGGGCGCGTGGGCGGACCTGGTCGTGCTCGACCATGACCTGCGCGTGCAGCAGGTAGTGGTGGAAGGCGAACGCATCACGCTTGACTGAGTGATTCCGCGCCCCGTGCGGCGCGTTCCAACGTAGACAGGACCGCACCATGAACGACGCTTCCGCCGTGATGCCCGTGCCCGCTTCCGCCAATGCGCCGCGTTGGCCGGTGCGCTATCTGCTCTTCATCGGCGGCATGGGCGGCCTGCTCTACGGCATCGACATCGGCATCATCGCCGGCGCCCTGCCTTACCTCGAGGCCACGGCCACCGCCAGCTGGCACCTGACCACCCAGCAGCTTGGCTTCGTGGTGGCTGCGGTGCTGCTGGGCAGCGTGCTGTCCTCGCTGTTTGCCGGCGCCGTGGCCGACCTGATCGGCCGGCGCGGCGCGATGGTGCTGGCCGGCGTGCTGTTCACCGCCAGCATTCCGGTGATGGCGCTGTCCGAAGGCTATGGACCGCTGTTGATGGGGCGCCTGCTGCAGGGCATCAGCGGCGGCCTGATCGGCGTGGTGGTGCCGCTGTACCTCGCCGAAGTGTTGAGNCCCGAACGACGCGGGCGTGGCGCGGCGATGTTCCAGCTGCTGCTCACCATCGGACTGGTACTGGCGGCGGTGATCGGGCTGTATCACGCCCACAGCGTGGACGCCGCCACTGCCGCCGTGCGCCACCTGCCGGGCGAGGAGCAGCAGCGCCTGTTGTTCGCGGTGAAGGATCACGCCTGGCGCACCATCTTCTGGAGTTGCCTGCTGCCCGGGTTGGTGTTCACCGGCGGCGCGTTGCTGATCAGCGAATCGCCCCGCTGGCTGGTGCGGCGCGGCCGCATTGAGAAAGCACGCAGCGCCCTGCAGCGCACGGTGGCACCGGCGGAGGTGGAAGCCACGCTGGCGCGCATGCAGGCGCCCGATGCACCGGCCAGCGACGGCAGCCCGGCCAAGCGCGATCCGCTGCTGAGCCGCCGCTATGTGTGGCCCTTCGTGCTGGCCTGCCTGGTGCTGGCCTTCACCCAGGCGACCGGCATCAATTCGGTACTGGCCTATGCGGTGAACATCCTCCACCAGGCCGGGCTGCCCGGCGCGGTGGCCAACTGGGCCGATGTCTCCATCAAGCTGCTCAATGCGCTGATGACCATCGTCGCGCTGGTACTGGTGGATCGCAAGGGCCGCAGGTTCCTGTTGATGCTGGGCACCGGCGGCATCACCATCGCGCTGCTGGGCGCNGCGCTGCTGTTCNTNCGCAGCGAACACGGGCGGTTGGATGTACAGCCNGCGCTGCAGCAGCAGGTGTANGGGCAGTCGCTGTCNCTGCCNATGGATGCCGCNCAGTGGCGNCGGCTGGATGGCAACGCCGACGGTCAACCGCTGCAGCTCACGGTGTCCTACGCCTACGGCGGNTTCAGCAACGTGCGTTCGCTGCGCAGCGACAACCCCATCGACGCCACGCTGCAGATCCGCCGCGAAGACGCGGTGTCGGCNGACAGCGTGATCGGTGCGTTCTTCCGCCGCCTCAACCTCAACCCGTTCCCGGATCCGGCCGCCNCCGTGCAGGCACCGCTGGTGATCGAGCGCGCGGTCATCGGCCCGGTNCCCTCNCCCACNCACGGCTGGCTGGTGGCCGGCTGCATCCTGCTGTTCGTGGCGTTCTTCGCGGTGGGCCCGGGCGTATGNGTGTGGCTNGCGCTGTCGGAGCTGATGCCTACCCGCATCCGCTCCAACGGCATGAGCATCGCGCTGCTGATCAACCAGTTCGTATCCACGGTGATCGCNGCGATCTTCCTGCCNACNGTGGGCCACCACGGCTACGCCAGCATGTTCTTCTTCTGGGCCGGCTGNACGCTGCTGTACTNCCTGGTGGCCGCGTTCCTGCTGCCGGAAACCAANGGCAAGACGCTGGAGGAGATCGAAGCGCGGTTCCGCTAGAAAGCGCTACGGTCGCCCGGTGATCCGGGTAACCAGCGCGGTGGCTTCGTCCGCCTCAAGGCCCGAGGTCATCATGCTCTCGCCGAAGGGGCCGCTGAGGTTCGCCCGGGAGATCGGTTCGCCATCGACGGTGAGCACCATCGTCCGTCCGACCAGGCGCTCGGTGGCGCTGTGGATGCGGGGCGCGGCGGCGTCGGTGAACGCGTAGTACACGTTGGCCTTTCCGTCCTCGTTGACCACCTGGCGCACGCTGGCAATCGCCCCGGTCGTGAACACGGGCGGGTTGGCCAGCTTGACGGTCTCCCCGTGTGCGAAGCGGACCTCGACGCCCGGCTCGCCGACCTCCGCGACCGGGCGCATTTCGATGCGTACATCGGCGAGCGGCGGGTTGCCCTGCGCTGCAGGGTTCAACGCCGCGCCGTTGTGCTGGTTGCATGCCGTGACCAGCAGCAGGCTCGCTGCCGCCAGGCTCCATCGCCATCCGTTGCGCATTGCCGTACTCCCATTGTTTGAAGCATTGTTGCCCGAACCGGAGCCGTCAGCGCAACTTCCTGAGCCGGAACGCCACCACGACCTGCAGTACGCCGTAGATCAGGCTGCCGATGCCGATCCACAGCGTGGTCACCGCCACCCCGCCGAGCGGGTTGCCGAACATCATGACGCCCAGCACAATGGCCAGCAGGCCGCTGACGATCAGCAGCCATTCGCCTTCTATCTGCCTGCGTACGCGGATGGCGAACACGATGCGGTACACACCGGCCAGGATCAGCCAGATCGCCAGCAGCAGCACCAGCACCTTGGCGGTCACCAGCGGGTTGATCACCGCCAGCGCGCCAAAACCGATCGAGGCCAGCGCGTAGACCAATGCCCAGCCGCGCGGCGCGCCGCTGTTGCCGCTGAATGCCGCGAACAGGCTGACCAGTCCTTCCACCAGCGCCATCACGCCGATGGCCCAAGCCAGCCCGGCGGCGGCGGACAGCGGCCGGGCGATGGCGATCAGGCCGAAGCCGATGGCGATCAGGCCATACAGCAGCACCACCCACCAGCTGCGGCCCACCAGCGACAACAGCGACGTAGTGCGCAGTTCCGGAGCCTGGCTCATGACGGTGTTCTTGGGAGGAGAGTCAACCGCGATGCTAGGCCCACACCCTGTGCAGGCCATGGCAAGGTGTCACGGCGCCCGGGCGCAGACCCATAGCGTGGCCTCCTGCAGGCCGGACCGGCGCAGCGCCCTCACGGCCGCGTCCAGGGTGGCGCCGGTGGTCATCACATCGTCCACGAGGGTCAGCCGGGACGGCGGGGTGGCCCGCACGGCGAAGGCCCCTTTGAGGTTCTGGCGGCGTGCATCCGCGTCCAGCGTGGACTGGGCCAGGGTCGCCCGGCTGCGGCACAGCCCGGTCCAGAGCGGCAACTGGAGCTCCCGCGCCAACGGGCGGGCCAGTTCCCGGGCCTGGTCGTAGCCCCGCTCGCGAAGCCGGCGCCCATGCAGCGGCATCGGCAGCAGCGGGTGCTGCGCGAAGTCCGGCACGGCGTGCAGCATCAGCTGCGAGAGCAGCCGCCCTGCGGCCAGGTCCTGGTGGAACTTGAAGCGCAGCACCAGCCGGTCGATCGGCGGCGCGTACAGGAAGGTCGCCGCCGCCCCGGCCTGCCGCGGCGGCTCGGCCAGGCAGCCACCGCACACCTTGGCCGGTTCGCCCGGCGGCAGCGGCAGCGCGCACAACGGGCAGGCATGGTCATTCCACGGAAGCTCGGCGTAGCAGGCGGCACACAGATCCAGCCCGTCATTTCCCGGACTGGCGCAGACCAGGCAGCGCAGCGGCAGGCAGTGATGCCCCAACCAGCCCAGCAGGTCGTAAACTTTGCGAAAGTCCATATGGTTGACAGCCTCCTTCAACCTCACCAGACTGCCGCCCCTTCGCTCCCCAATCTGTCAGGACACTCCCATGGCTTCTGTCATCCGCTACGACTGGCACCCCGAGGAGCTGCTGGCGCTGTTCGAGCTGCCCTTCCCGGAGCTGCTGTACCGGGCGGCGGGCGTGCACCGGGAGCACTTTGATCCCACCGAGGTGCAGGTCTCGACCCTGCTCTCGGTCAAGACCGGCGGCTGCCCGGAAGACTGCGCGTACTGCCCGCAGGCCCAGCGCTACGACACCGGGGTGAGCGCACAGAAGCTGATGGCCACCGACGACGTGGTCGCCAAGGCCCGCCAGGCCAAGGCGGCCGGGGCGTCGCGGTTCTGCATGGGCGCGGCGTGGCGGTCGCCCAAGGACCGCGACATCTCCAAGGTGGCGGCGATGATCCGCGAGGTGAAGGCGCTGGGGCTGGAAACCTGCGCCACGCTGGGCATGCTCGACGGCGCGCAGGCCGTGGCCCTGCGCGAGGCCGGGCTGGACTACTACAACCACAACCTGGATACCGCGCCGGATTACTACGACTCGATCATCCACACCCGCCAGTACCAGGACCGGCTGGATACGCTCGAACACGTGCGCGAGGCCGGGCTGAAGACCTGCTGCGGCGGCATCGTCGGCATGGGCGAAACCCGCGCGCACCGCGCCGGGCTGCTGCTGGCGCTGGCCAACCTGCCGGCGCACCCCGATTCGGTGCCGATCAACCGGCTGGTGCAGGTGGCCGGCACGCCGCTGCATGGGAGTGCCGAACTGGACCCGTTCGAGTTCGTGCGGATGATCGCCGTGGCCCGCATCGTGATGCCCAGGGCAATGGTGCGGCTGTCGGCCGGGCGCGAAGCAATGAGCGATGAGCTGCAGGCGCTGTGCTTCCTGGCCGGGGCCAACTCGATCTTTTACGGCGAGAAACTGCTGACCACCGGCAACCCGGATACCGAACGCGACCTGGCCCTGTTCAGCCGGCTGGGCCTGCGCCCGATGGCGGTGCAGGTGGATGCGGCCGGGCATGATCACCCCGGCACCGTGCATGCCGACATCACCTGTGGCGCTGGTTGCGGACAAGCGGCCTGAGCCCTGCCCCGGGCGGTGCAGCGCAGTGCCCGGCAACCGGGTACGCTAGCTGCCCTGCCTGCCCATGACATTGACGACCATGGCCCGTACCGACCTGCACGACCGCATCCAGTCCCAGCGCAAGCTTCGCGAAGCGCAGGGCCGTATCCGCGTGCGCCGCACGGTAACCCGGCGCGATGGCGTGCGCCTGGAGGTCAATGGCCAGTGGCTCACCGGCTTCTGCAGCAATGATTATCTGGGCCTGTCCCAGCAATTCGGCGTGGTCAGCGCGCTGCAGGATGCCGCCGCGCGCGAAGGTGCCGGGGCGGGCGCCTCACACCTGATCTGCGGCCACCATGCGCTGCATGAAGCGCTGGAACAGGAAGTGGCCGACTGGTTGGGCTACCCGCGTGCGCTGCTGTTTGGCAGCGGCTTTGCCGCCAACCTGGCGGTGCAGCAGGCACTGCTCAGCGAAGAAGACGATGTGTGCGTGCAGGACCGGCTCAACCACGCCAGCCTGCTCGACGCCACGCGCCTGGCCGGCTGCCGCCTGCGCCGCTATCCGCACCTGGATACCGAAGGTGCGCTGCGCCAGCTCAAGCACGCGCCCGACGGCGCGGCGATGCTGGTCACCGATGGTGTCTTCAGCATGGATGGCGACATCGCCCCGCTGCGTTCGCTCTCGCTGGTGGCGCGCATGCAGGAAGCGGTGTTGTACGTGGACGACGCACACGGCGTGGGCGTGATCGGCGAGCATGGCCGCGGCTGCGTGGCCGATGCCGGGCTGGGCGTGGCCGACGTGCCGCTGCAGCTGGTCACGCTGGGCAAGGCCTTGGGTGGCAGCGGCGCGCTGGTGGTAGGCGACGAGGCAATGATCCAGCACCTGGCCGAAACCGCACGCCCCTACATCTACACCACGGCGGTGCCGCCGGCGCAGGCCGCCGCGGCATTGGCCGCCGTGAAGCTGGCACGCCGCGACGACTGGCGCCGCGAAAAGCTGGCCGAGCTGGTCGGTGTGTTCCGTGCCGGCGCGCGCCAGCATGGGCTGGAACTGATGCCCTCCGATACGCCGATCCAGCCGCTGCTGTGCGGGGCCGAATCGACGGTGATGGGCTTGTCGGCCGCGCTTGAAGCGGCTGGTTTCCTGGTCAGCGCGATCCGTCCGCCGACCGTGCCCGAGGGCAAGGCACGCCTGCGCGTGACCCTGTCGGCGCTGCACACGGTGCCGGAAGTACGTGCGCTCACCGATGCCATCGCCCACGCACGCGACCAGGTGCTGCGCCAGCAGGCACTGGATGCGCTGAGCGCGTGATGCACGGCGGTTGGGTGTGAGCATGCATATCGAGGTGGTCGGCAGCGGGCCGGCGCTGGTA
>Ga0055531_10002819_pt1 | contig 11399 bp, 10 predicted proteins | sample AraplaCvi_mCL_r2_FD_55008 | JGI IMG/M metagenome (GOLD analysis project Ga0055531, IMG submission 55008) | Arabidopsis root microbial communities from North Carolina, USA - plate scrape MF_Cvi_mCL_r2 | ecosystem: Host-associated > Plants > Roots > Endosphere | place: USA: North Carolina...
ACTTTGGTCTGTATCTTCACTCAGAGGATAGAGAGGCTCGTCCTGCCTGGCGCGCAGAGTTCGCCCGTTTGATCGGTTGAGGCAAAGTGCGATCACCGCGATCGCACAAATGCTGACGGCGATTTGACGATCGGTAAANTTCAGGACCATCGAAGGTTCCTCTCGCTTTTCCTTTCTAATGCGCGCCACGCGAAGTGGATGCGGCGAAAACGTCGTGGCCAGTGCCGTCGGACCCCAAGGGCTCAGCGAGGCCGCGCGAGCGCGGTCCAGAGGTACCCCACGACGCCAGCCACAACGATTGCCGGAACGATGTGGCGTCTGAGCTTGTTTTCTACCGCTTGGACGACGACGTTCGCCTCAAGCACGGCCAGCCTCGAGGTTCCGGCCGCGATGGCTGCGAGTTCCGTGCTAAGCCGGATCACGTCTGTTCGCAAAGCCTCTAGCTGCGCCTCTCGAGTAGGATAGTAGGATCGGACGTCAGCGCTGCCTGATGTCGCACGATCACTCTCGTCGCTTGGCGTGTCGGCTAACTGCGATGCTTGGACAACGCTTTCATCATGTGTCTGATCCGTCATGGCCTGGCCCTCCTCTGGTTCCATTCAACCGAGGAGGATAACCGTTGTTCCACCATCGCGCTCCTGAGCCGCACCGAGCGCGCCGAAACCTGATGCTTTTGAGAGCCACTTTGACCTCGAAAGACCGGACGAGAGAACCCGTCGTTGCTGGCGGAGCCTGGCCGAACGCCCTCTTGGATCGCTTGCGTCGACCTAGTTCTTCTTCTTGGCGCGAGCCGCGGCCTTTGTCGTGAGCCGAAAATCGGCCATTTCCTGCGCCGTCAAATAATAGAGATGATCCGGAGGGGTTTCCAAAGCGTGGAACCAAAGGCCGGCAGAAATACCCATCGCGTCGAGATGGCGCGCGATCCGGGCAGTGGCGGACTGGGCTGCCGACATGGCTTCCTGTGGCGTCGGCCGATCATTGCTGTCGCTGAAGAGCTGATGCACGCCGACGACCGCGTCGGATTCCGCAAGGCGCTCGACTCCGCCTGACAGGATAATCGGGCATGAGGATGCGCACAGTGCTCTCGATGCCACTTTGGTGTTCAGCCGCTTTTCTCGGATCAGCCTGGAGATCGCCAATGCGTCGTCTACCGAGCCCCCCGGCGAGTTGAGCTCTACGGTTTTGATATATTCGCCGCGTTGTTCGACCTCGCGAGCAAATCGCAAGGCTGCGCCTAGGTCGAGCGTTCCTTCAGCAAGCAAGGAGCCCCCTGGACCAAGATTGAACGTCATGGGCTTGGCTAGATCTTCGATTGGGCTTGCCGGGTTTACCGTAGGCCGGTCCGGATCCGCCTTGGTTCCGGCAGGTGGTAAGAAGGGCATCGGGTGGGATGGATCGAAGGTTGGCAGCTGTCTCTTCGTTGCGATTTCGCGAACATCGATAAGGAGAAAGACCGCCGTCAACGCCAATAGCAGCAGGAAGGCCCCCCGCATTAAGGCGCCATCGTCCAGGCGGCTCAGTATCCTGATCGGTTCATCGATCCTCATTCGATCGATCCTTCGGACGTGTTCGTGGATCGAGACTGGTGATGTTGTTTGGTTCCTCTGCCCTTTCTCCGGTTCCGGCTCCGCAACGGCCTGTTCGAGGTTTACCCCGTTATTCGTCAAGGCATGCCGCACTTCCAAAGCCTGCAAGAGTTCGGCCGCCGTGATGCGCTCCGCAAACGGCATGCTTTCCTCCTGTTTGCGGATTGCGCCATGGACGACGGCCAGAATGAAGACCAAGACGCCGGGCAGGAGATCGATGGAGACGGCGCCTGCCCAGGCGGGAATGAAGTCGGCGGCGTAGCGCAACACCGCTTCTGCAGATGACAATGGCACGAACCGGTGTTCCTTAACCGGTGTGCGCGCAAGGATCTCGTCGGCAGCCTCAGAAAGCACCTTCGACTGAGCCGCCACTGAAGCGCGCACGGTTGCCATTACTCTGTCCTGACGGTCGACAAGGTCTGCATCACCACCGTCAGCAACCGGAGCAATAAAGCCGAGAGAAAGATCGTCGGCCGCGCGACGGATCGAAGGTGCGATGGACGTCTGCCCGAGCGAGGCTATGACGCCTGTGAGCGCTACGACTTCCGAGGAGAATTGATCGGCGCGCGGCTCGATTGCACCGGGCGCCGAGACCAGGGTGCGCATAGCCTCCAGCCGCTTTTGTCCTTGATTGAACAAGGTCGTCACCTGCTCGCGTGAGGCGTTGATCCCGCTTTCGAGATCTTTCATCTGTGCTGACATTTGAGACAGCAGCTGCACGACGCTTCCTGAACCTGTTGTGCCGGTGAGGGCGCCCGATTGCCGTTCAGATTGAGCAAGCTGAGCAAACCGTTCGGATGCGCGCTGGATGTCGGGCAAAAGGCTTTGGGCGGCCAGCGCGTTCTGGTGGGCCTGGTCAAGGTCTGCCGTATAGTCTTCAACGGTTTCTGCAAGATGCTGCTCGAGCGCGGCAGAACCCGCGAGCGCCGCCGCATTCAGCCAGCTAGACATAGCCAGGATCATGGCCGCGCCAAGCGCCATGACGCCGAGCATGGAGGCGCGGCCCCTATGGGTGGTGATATGCGGATAGAAGCGGGCCATATAGGACCAAAAGGCGTAGATTCCGACCGAGACAGAAGCCGAGTAGATGACCGCAGCAAAGAACACCGCAGTCGGCGAGCCATCCAGGATGCTGCGTACACCGAGGTATGTGTAGACGCCTGAGGCAAGGGCAAGAACTGCTACGGCAAACCGCGTCATCGTCTCGACGGCAGCGACCCCGTCGTGCAAACGTTGGGATGCGCCGGTCGCCATGGTCAGCTCTCCGCAAAAGGAATGTATTCCTTAAAAGAGTATGAAGAAACGGGCGGAATAAAGGCCGGATTCTTCGCCGTGACGTCGGGGTTCGCATCAGACCATGAAGAATTGGATGCAGATCTCCTGTCCAAAAACAGGTTAGCAATGCGCGCGAACATTGGGTGAGGCGGTTATGGCCAAGCAGGAAGGGATCCTCGGCCGAAATTCAATCTGTCCAGGCGTACACAACAAACAACGCCAACCCGATCAAGATCAGGCCGAGGCCGAGCGCGTTTCTGGGCAAGCCGAGAAAGCGCAAACCCTGCCCTTTGGGTTCAAGTGTCGGCTTTGTGTCCTGTGGATCGCTGAGAGGGCGTCGGCAAGCGCCGCCCATGCCATACATACGACGCCAAATGTCACACACGCGGCTGCTATCAGGACCGTTATCGACATGTGTGTCGCCTCCCATCGGACTACTCGATCCCGACCGTCCGCCGTTGTTGGAGACTAGTCACCAGCAACGGGTGGCAGGAAGACAGCTTGCGGGGCGCCATCTCCCAGGAGCGCTCCGCCCACGGCCAAATAAACCAGAACAGCACAAAGCCCGAACAGGATGAGCCAAACAGGAAACATCCCGGATGCTCGTTCTTCAGGTGAACCATAGTCGTTTCGTCGCCACATCGCTCTTCCCATTCGTACTGAAGAAGAACGAGGCTGCCAGCGACATGTTCCACGATGCGCAGCGCGCCTTGGAACCAGGAAAACTCGCGAGGCACTCGTCCAGACCCTCTTTCTTCACCGAGATGGCTCGCCACGGGAACAAGGTTTCCAGTAGCTGAGTAACCGGGGCAGAGCGGCTATGTGGTGCAACGAACTCCAATGCCAGGTCTCGATGACTTGGAACCCGACTTTCCTGCTTGTCGGTGCGATGCGGTTTTCGTGCGCAAATTGGCGTTGTCAGGTCAATGGCTTGTTGCCGTGGGGTCCCGAGCGCGCATGGTAGTGGGCAGCAACCGCTGACGTTGCCATGCCAGCCTCCAAACACGCACCGATGAAGGCATCTCGGGCGACCGCTGCTGGAACGGAGCGATTCAACGCACAGCGGCACGTTATCATGGCTCGTTCATAGCCTTGTCCGTGCCGTATCGGCCATTCATGTTCCAGAAAATCCAGCGCGTCGTAGACCGATGCGAAAATGCGGTTCGATCCTGACTGCAAACGAACAGATAACGGGACCGCCCAAGGTATCTCAGGAAGGCGCATAATGTCCTCCTTCCGCAGGTTAACGGATTGAAAAATTAACATAAATTAGAAATGAAATTATATAGCGACAAGCCCCATCCTTCAACGTTGATACAGTAGTCATCTCGGGGGACAGGCCTAGTACATTCGCCGTACGGATTGCGAGAACGCGGTGAGGGAACCTAGTGCCGGCCTCCGGCCATGGGCTATCGCGAGATGTCCGCGGCGGACTACGGAAGGACGATGGAGCTTGTCTGATCGCTGCCGCGCAAACCGCCTCCGGATGCAGGTAAGCAGCGATCAAGGAATACTCGGCGCTTTTGTGGCGGGCACCGAGTGTCACGAGATCCGGGGTCGTCATTTGAGCAGGTTGATATATTAGCAAAACCGTACCGGAATTGCCGAAAGCGACCTTCCTTGCGGGGACCTTTGTTCGTATCTGAGTGCATCGGCTCGGCCGATGGAGTTTTTCTTCCCCGCGTTCAGAGAGCCATCTGGGTGCGAACCTTGCCCCGCCTTCCCCGGCGGGGCTTTCTTTTCAATTTCCGCTTGGCGATTGTCGGAGCGCGAAGATCTCCGCGTCGGTCGGCAGCGCCAAGGCGCGAGGAACCTGATCAACCGCGAGGCGTGAAAAAGCATGAGAAAGCTGGTCGCAGGGAAGCTCCATGGCATTTATGTCACCGAGGCGAACCTCAACTATCATGGGTCGATAACTCTTGACCCGGACCACTGTGAGGAGGCCGGCATCTTGCCGATGGAGTTCGTCGAGATCTGGAACAAGAATTCCGGCGCGCGCATCTCCACTTACGTCATCCTCGGTGAGCGCGGATCCAGGTGCTGCATCCTCAATGGTGCGGCCGCAAGGACCTGCCAGCCCGGCGACCAGATCATCATATGCAACTCGGTCTACCTCGACGAAAGCCGGCTTACTTCCTTAAAGCCGAAAGTGCTGACCTTCGACGAGAACAACCACGTGCAGGATCGCCTCTGCTACTCGGTGGGGGTCGATGCATCGAGCAAATACACCTTCGAAATCCTCGGCGAGGCTGAGACGGCGTTGCCCATACCGCTCATGGTGTCCGGTAGCTGATGGTTCGCTGAGAGTCCGCAAGCATGTCAGGCCCCGTGGTCTCTGGCGCGGCCGGCCTTTTGCGTCTTCCTCAAAGCGCTAATGAGAACTGCGGCGCGCTTTCGAGTTTGGCTGGTTCAAGCGACGACAGGGTCACGCCCAGCAACCGGATGCCTTTCGGAGCAGGGAAGAGCGGAGACAACAGCATCGTCATGACCGCGGCAAGCTCGGCGGCACTCGCGATCGGTGCTGCAGTTGTCTTGCTTCGCGTGATCTGCGTGAAATCCGCCCACTTTACCTTGAGCGTAGCGGTCTTGGCGCGAATGCCGCTCGCCTCGCAATAGCGCCAGACCTTTTCGATCAGCGGTTCGAGACCGGCTCGCGCGGTTTCAAAATCGTGGACGTCCACTAAGAACGTGTCTTCCGCACCGATGGACTTGCGCACCCGGTCGGCCTTCACCTGGCGCTCGTCGATACCGCGGGCGATCCAGTAGAAGTAAGGCCCTGATTTTCCGAAGTGTTGCTGCAGGAAGGCGATATCGTGAGCCTTCAGATCGGCGCCCGTTTCGATGCCGAGCTTGTGCATGCGCTCGGCGGTTGCCGGGCCGACGCCATGGAATTTCTTGACGGGCAGCGCCTCGACGAAAGCCGGACCGTTCTTCGGGGTGATGACGAAGAGGCCGTCCGGCTTCCTCTGGTCGGAAGCCATCTTGGCAAGGAACTTGTTGTAGGAAACGCCGGCCGAAGCGGTCAAGCCTGTCCTTGCCCTGATCTTTGCGCGGATCTCCTCGGCGATCTCGGTCGCAACCTCCATTCCCTTGAGGTTCTCGGTAACATCCAGATAGGCCTCGTCGAGCGAGAGCGGTTCGATCAATGGTGTGTATTCGGCAAAGATCGCGTGGATCTGCTGTGAGACTGCGCGGTAAGCATCGAACCGCGGCCTCACGAAAACCAGATCCGGGCATTTCCGCTTGGCGGTGACGGACGGCATGGCCGAATGGACGCCGTACTTGCGCGCCTCATAGCTCGCGGCTGCCACCACGCCGCGGGCCTCGCCAAAGCCGACGGCGATCGGAAGCCCGCGAAGCTCGGGATTGTCCCGCTGCTCCACCGAGGCGTAGAAGGCATCCATATCGACATGGATGATCTTGCGCGGCTGCCTGAAAGTATCTGTCACGGNTGGCTCACAGCAATAGTTCCTCGCCCGGCGATGGCGCAGGCGGCTCGACGACAACAAGCATGTTGCCCGGAAGCGGCCGCTGCAGGTGCTTCACCTCATCCCAGGATCCGGTGAGCCACAGGTCGACCTCTTCAGGTGTGGTCAGGATCACCGGCATGGCCTTTTGATGGATCGGCGCGACGATCTCGTTCGGGGATGTGGTGAGGAAGCCGAAAAGCTCATATTCGCGCTCACCATAGCGCACGCGCCTGACACCCTTCCACGGTGTCCAGAAGCCGGCGAAGAACATCAGCGGCCGCTCTTTGTTGCCGGCAAACCAGGCGTTCGGGATTTTCCCGCCGGGAACTAAGCTTGCCGGATCCGGCTCGGCAAAGGAGGTGAAGGGTACGACGCAGCGACTGGTCGGCCCGAGCCAGCGTCTCCAGTGCGGAGAGGTGACGTTTCGGATGTTGGNGACGCCTGGATCGTAGTTCTTCACGAAAGCCGGCGGCGAGGGCATGCCCCAGGTGACACGCGTGATCTCGCGTTGACCGTCGTCGCCGATGCGAACAACCGGCGCCTGGTAGCCGGGATAAACGTCATAGGATGGCTGGTTCCAGCCGGCCTTGTCGCGGAAGGCTTTGGTGAATGCGATCACGGCATCGCGTGTCGTCGTGATGTTGTAGAGATTGCACACGGGCTCTGATCCTCCGCTTTTCTCATCGTCCTTCATACCAGCGCCCGCGCGCCTCTGTCGCCGTTCCCGGCGGCCGACGCATCCGTCTGCGCGAGGCCGCGTCTCCGTGCGGATCGCAATCAACAGGCTCTTTTCTGAACTTCGTTGACTCGCAACCCAAATAGGAACAAATAGAGAACATATCAACAGGAAGCGCTAATGCATAGCCCTGAGGAGTTGTTCCTTCCAAAATGTCCCGTCCAGTCGACAATATCGTCGTCTCAGCACTTCGCGAGCGCATCCAGCGCCTCGAGGGCACGAGCGGCCGTGGACGGCAGGTCCTGCCGTTTGGTGTCGTCGAGATTGATCGGCGCTTGCCGGGCGGCGGGCTCACACTCGGTTCGTTGCATGAGGTCGCCGGCGGCGGCAACGGTGCAATCGACGGCGCTGCAGCCGCCCTCTTTTCGGCGGGCATTGCCGCCCGCTCGAAGGGCAAGGTGCTCTGGTGCGTGACGCGGCCGGATCTCTTCGCGCCGGCGCTGGCTCAAGTAGGTCTTTCGCCGAGCCGCGTCATCTATGTGGAGGCCGGCGACGAAAAGGCGCTTCTCGCCTGCATGGAAGAAGGGCTTCGCCACGGCGGACTTGGGGCCGTCGTCGGCGAACTCGCCCGCCTTTCGATGACCTCTTCACGCCGCTTGCAGCTTGCGGCCGAAAGCTCAGGCACGATGGGTATCGCGATCCGCCGCTGGCGACGACAGGCCGAGGCTTCGGATTTCGGGCAGCCGACGGCATCGGTCACGCGCTGGCGGGTGTCCGTCCTGCCGTCGGCCCCCTTGCCGGTTCCAGGCGTCGGCCGCGCGCGTTGGCTGGTCGAACTTATCCGCTGCCGCGCCGGCGAAAGTGCAGATTTCGAAGTGGAGGCCCCAGATGCCAAGGGTCGTATCGCTCTTCCTCCCGAGCTGGTCCACGGATCGCCTGAGGCGCAAGCTCGGCGACGCAGCGCCACCGGCTGAAACGCCTCTCGTCCTCGTCGGTCGCGAAAAACGCCGGCGCGTGGTGCTCTCGGCGAATGCTGCGGCGATAGCCGCTAACCTGAGGCCGGGCATGGCTGCCACGAAGGCCCAGGCGCTCGTCACAAATCTTGTCGTCATGGACGCCGATCCGGCGGCTGATGCAGAAGCGCTCGAACGCCTGGCGCTCTGGGCGCTGCAGCGCTACGCGCCGATCGTCGCTGCCGACCCGCCCGACGGCTTGGTGATCGACACGACCGGTGCCGATCACCTGCATGGCGGCGAAGACCTGATGCTTTCGGGCATGGTCAACCGATTCTTCGGATCCGGCATCGAAGCACGGGCTGCCGTTGCCGATACGTGGGGGGCGGCCCATGCCGGCGCCCGGTTTCTCGCTCATCCGACGCTTGTCATCGCGCCGTGCGCGCAGGAGGACATCATCCAGAACCTACCGATCGCAGCGCTGCGCCTCGATCCGGCAATCGTTCATGGCCTTCGCGTGCTTGGCTTCAACACGATCGGCGAGGTGGCCGGCGTGCCGCGGGCGCCGCTTGCTCTCCGATTTGGACCCGAGCTTGGCCGTCGTCTCGACCAGGCCCTGGGAAAGACTGTCGAACCGATCGACCCGGTGCGCACGCCCGATCTCATCGAGGTTCGCCGCTCCTTTGGTGAACCAATTGCGGCTGCCGAGACCATCGCGCGCTATACAGCCAAGCTGGTGCTCATGCTCTGTCGGGTACTGGAAGAAAAGGGTCTTGGCGCGCGTCGCGTCGATCTTCTCTTCCATCGCGTCGACAACACCTACCAGGCGATCCGCGCAGGTACCGCGACCCCTGTTCGCGACGCCAAGCGCTTGACGCGGCTTATTACCGATCGGATCGAAACGATCGACCCTGGCTTCGGGATCGAGATCATGTCGCTGACGGCAACCCAGGCCGAACCGCTTGTGGCGAGCCAGATCATCTCTTCGCTGGTCGATGAGCCGGACGCCGATGTTTCCGGCCTGATCGACATCTTGGGAAACCGTATCGGCGCACGTCGGCTCTATCGCTTTGCACCGGTTGCAAGCGACGTGCCCGAGCGCTCCATCAACCGCATCGCGCCGATGGCGCCGGACGAAGGCCAGACCTGGCCCGGCCATTGGCCAAGGCCGGTGCGCCTGCTTGTCCATCCCGAACCGATCGAGACGATGGCGCTGCTTCCCGATCATCCGCCGGTCAGCTTCACCTGGCGCGGCGTGCGCCGGCGGGTGAGACGCGCCGATGGGCCGGAGCGCGTCTTCGGCGAGTGGTGGAAACGTGACGCCGAGCTCGTCGCCGTGCGCGACTATTTCCAGGTCGAGGACGACGCCGGCGAGCGCTACTGGATATATCGCGCAGGCGACGGCGAACACAGCGAGACCGGCAGCCACCAATGGTTCCTGCACGGGATCTTCGGATGACGACGCCGCGCTATGCCGAGCTGCAGGCTACCTCCCATTTCTCATTCCTGCGCGGTGCTTCCTCCTGTGAAGAGCTGTTTCAATGCGCAGCAGCGCTCGGCATCGAGGCGCTGGCGGTGGCCGACCGCAACAGTCTTGCCGGCATCGTGCGCGCCCATCAGGCGGCCAAGGATGCTGGCGTTCGGCTGGTCGTCGGCTGCCGCCTCGATCTTGAAGGCGACCTCTCGGTGCTCGTCTATCCGACAGACCGGCCGGCCTATGCGCGACTTTGCCGGCTGCTGTCGCTCGGCAAGAAGCGCGGCGGCAAGGCGAAATGCCGGCTCGACTGGTCCGATCTCGTTGCCTATGGCGAAGGACTGATCGCCGTCCTCATTCCCGATGCTGCTGATGAGGACTGCGCGTTGCGCCTACGGCGTCTGAAGGAAGCGTTTGGCGATCGTTCTTACTTGGCGCTGACGCTGCGCCGCCGGCCGAACGACCAGTTGCGGCTTCACCAGCTTTCCAACATGGCGATTTCGATCGGGGTGCCGACGGTCGTCACCAATGATGCGCTGTTTCATGTGCCCGAGCGCCGCATCCTGCAGGATGTCGTCACCTGCATTCGACACAACATCACAATCGACGAGGCCGGTTTCCGCCGCGAGCGGCACGCCGACCGCTACCTGAAGCCGCCCGAAGAAATGGCGCGCCTCTTTGCGCGCTACCCCGAAGCCCTGGGCCGCACCATCGAGATCATGGAGCGGTGCCGCTTTTCGCTCGACGAGCTCGCCTATCAATATCCGGAGGAGCGATCCAACCCGGAGCTGACGGCGCAACAGACGCTGGCGCAACTCACCTGGGAGGGCGCTGCCTGGCGCTATCCCGAAGGGTTGCCGGCCAAGGTCCGAAAGAACCTCGAGCACGAACTTCGACTAATCGAGAAGCTTCAATATGCGCCCTACTTCCTGACGGTGAACGCGATCGTACGTTTTGCCCGTTCAAGAGACATTCTCTGCCAGGGCAGGGGATCGGCTGCCAATTCGTCCNTCTGCTATGTGCTTGGNATTACTTCGATCGACCCTGACATAAACGACCTTCTCTTCGAGCGCTTTGTTTCCGAGGAGCGGCGCGAGCCGCCTGACATCGACGTCGACTTCGAGCACGAGCGCCGCGAGATCGTGATGCAATGGGTGTTCGAGACCTATGGCCGCGATCACGCGGCCCTTTGCTCGACGGTTATCCGCTACCGGTCGAAGGGCGCCATTCGGGATGTCGGCAAGGCGCTTGGGCTGCCTGAGGACATGACGAAGATGCTGTCGTCACAGGTCTGGGGCTGGGGCGAGGACGTCGGCGAGAAACATGCCGAGGAGCTCAATCTCAATCTTTCTGACCGGCGATTGCGCCTGACGCTGGACCTGGCACGGCAGCTGATGGGAGCACCTCGCCACCTGTCGCAGCATCCGGGCGGCTTCGTTTTGACCCATGACCGCCTCGACGAACTCGTCCCGATCGAGCCGGCCGCCATGGCCGACCGTCAGGTCATCGAATGGGACAAGGACGATATCGATATCCTCAAGTTCATGAAGGTCGATTGCCTGGCGCTCGGCATGCTCTCCTGCATGAAGCGCGGCTTTGATCTTCTCGCCCTGCACAAGGGCATCAATCTCGATCTCGCGAGCATCCCGGCCGAAGACCCGCGCACCTACGCGATGATCAGGCGTGCCGACACGCTCGGCACCTTCCAGATCGAGAGCCGCGCGCAGATGTCGATGCTGCCGAGGATCAAGCCGCGCACCTTCTATGACCTCGTTATCGAGGTGGCGATCGTGCGGCCCGGCCCGATCCAGGGCGACATGGTGCATCCCTATCTTCGTCGGCGCGAGGGAAAAGAGGCGGTTGTCTATCCGAAGCCGGAACTGGAGCAGGTTCTTGGCAAGACGCTCGGCGTGCCGCTCTTCCAGGAACAGGCGATGCGGGTCGCGATCGAGTGCGCCGGCTTCA
>Ga0055531_10002845_pt1 | contig 11318 bp, 16 predicted proteins | sample AraplaCvi_mCL_r2_FD_55008 | JGI IMG/M metagenome (GOLD analysis project Ga0055531, IMG submission 55008) | Arabidopsis root microbial communities from North Carolina, USA - plate scrape MF_Cvi_mCL_r2 | ecosystem: Host-associated > Plants > Roots > Endosphere | place: USA: North Carolina...
AGGACATGGAGGCGATGAGGCTGTGGGCGGGCGCGGCGGCGTAGCCTAGGCGGTTTGCAAGTCGGCGATGCGGGCGGCGACTTGGGGGTGGTCGCGGTAGTAGGCGGCGTTGTCGGCCAGGGTGTGCCAGCGTTGGTGGTCTTGCAGCAGGTGGGTGATGTGCTGGGCCATGGTCATGAGTTCGCTGGGGTCGGGTGGGCAGCCGTTGTGCAAGGTGTGCTGCATGAGCCGCAGGAGCAGGAAGGCGCGGTCCAGGCAGGCTTCGCTCTCTTCCTGGGCGTTGCCGGACATGGCAGCCAGGCGGTCCGGTGACAGGCCGGCAATGCCGGTGTCGGCCAGGGTGGCGTTGGTGCTGTCCGATAGAAGGCAGATAAGTCTATCTAGTGGTGTGTGTGAATCGGCGAAGGTAAAGGTGTCGGCGTTATGTGCTGCTGCGCCGTGTTCCTTAGACGAGCTCTGGCAGGGCGAGGACTGATTCATTCGAAACCTCCATGGCATGACCTCAAGCGCACTTGGCTATCCGCAAGTGCGATCTCATGGCTTCCTGGCGTTGCCTGGAGAACAGCAAATGAGATATATACACAGTAGATTTATAATCTGTAGATTGTCAAGCGGTAGTGCGTGACTCTGGGCCATGGCCAAGAAGTCACAATCCGTTTCACCCGCCGCCACAGCGCGAGAGCGCATTTCGGCCAATCTCAGCCGCATGCGCAAGGCGCGCGGCCTCAGCCAGGAGCAGCTAGCAGAACTGGCTGAGTTCCATCGGACCTATGTCTCCCAGCTGGAGCGCTGCGTCACTAATATCTCGATTGATGGCTTGGAGCGCTTAGCGGTGGCATTGGAGATAGATGTAATCGACTTGCTGAAGAAGTAGCGAGGTAGCACGGTCTAGGTCGGCTTCATTAGTCCAGCATCCCGCCACCTCGATCAGGGGGCACTGGCTAAACGAGTCACCGGGCTCACAGAACTCGCCCGCATGAGGATCTGTGGGAGATGGATATGCCCCGTCCCGCCAATGGGCGCTCACTTAGTGTAATAGAATGCCTCCCTGGGAGAATCGCCATGTTAGAGCGCACAGTAGCCACCGATCTTCTTATTAAGCACTGGTCGGGAAGACAGATACCTGTCCTTCCTGAAGAGATCGCACGCGCTGAAGGGATTATTGTCGAACATTTACCTCCTACATCGCTCGATTTGAGCGGCGAGTATCAGGTGATCGACAACGTTCCGCGAATTAGATTCAATCCTAATGAGCCTGCTTTAAGACAGCGCTTCACCATCGCGCATGAGCTTGGCCATCACGCAATGAAACATGGCCCGCGATATCGAGACACTGCCAAAGCGATGCTTGCATCCTCTCATGACCCTGTTGAAGTTTCTGCAAATAGATTCGCGGCAGAGTTGTTAATGCCAGTCTTTGCAGTGAATTCTCTAGTTGTTCAGCGTGGGATTACCGCGTTGGACCAACTTGCAAGTTCTTTTTCAGTCTCCGAGCAAGCCATGAAATATAGGCTCAAGAATCTTGGATTCATTCCGTGAACCCTAACGCTCCCGGCATCGACACAGAAACGCAAGAGCCTAAGCAGACAGGGGCAGCGGAGGCTCCGCTTTCGTCTGGCGTTACAAGTCAGGAAAAGTCCGAGGATGAAGACAGCCTATCGCCGGTCACTTCAGAAGCGGGGCAATCCAATGCTAAAGTCAGAGACGTTACTACCGGCGCGAAGGTCATAAGAGTAAATGCGGTCCCTGACGTCGATGAGATACTAGCAGCCCAAAAAGATCGAAGGTTAGTACGAAAGTATCTCTCGATCGGCTTAGGCATCATGGCTTTTGCATTCTTGTTGTCGCTGCTCTTAATTCTGATTTCAATGTTTAGTCATGAATCAATGGCGATTATTACTCATGCGCCAAGCGCGAAGGGGCTTACATTGATCTCAGTTTCCTTGGGAATATTTAGCGCAGTTGGTCTTTCCTTGATGCTTGCATTGGTGCGTGTATCCTCCGATCCACCACCAAAGCCAGACGAAGAAACGAAAGGGCCATTGCTTACCACGACAATAGTTGAGTGCTGCAAAGCGATAGGCGCGGGATTTAGATCTTTAAATAAACCAAACTGAAAGCCTTCCGAATCGACGAGAGCGCCAAGTGGCAAACGGTCATAATCTAATAATTTCATACGATCTCAAGAAGCCCGACAAGGACTATGCCGCGGTAATCGAAGAGATTAAAAAACTGGGGAACTGGGCCAAAATCCATTACTCGGTTTGGTATGTGGATTCGAAATTCACAGCAGCACAAGCCAGAGACTTGGTCTGGACAAAAATGGACCCTAATGACACTCTTTTTGTGATTGATGCAAAAGCCAACAATGCGGCTTGGAAAAATCTCTCAAAAGAGGTTTCTGATTTTGTAATTTCTCGTTGGAATCAGTGAATGGCTCCAAAAGGGACGAAGGCAGTTAAGCCATTTAACCGCCCCCGTCCCTTTTGATTTTCTATTCAGTAGGAGCGACGCTACAACGTCGCTACGAATTCAGCATAGGTGCCACAACCGGGCGCTCTGTCGCTTCGGACAGAAAGAGCGATGGGTATCTCTGCGTTCAACCCATCCTACGAGCTGATTCATGCCTAGCCTATCGCTTCATCTGTTTCACAAAAGCACTTGCCGCACGGGTAAAACCCAGCATCCGCTTTCCGCTGCTGTTATAGGAGAGGCTAAGCAACCCATAAGCCAGCAGGGTATCAATATCGTCTGTAATGAAACGCTCTTCGGTGATATCTAACGTGCCTCCGTTAGGGCCATCAACGAAGACGTAGGCCGAGCCGCTAATGTACGGCGCTTCGAGCATCTTGCTCGCGCCAGAGTCACTGAATTGTTGGAGGACATAAACAGCCTGGTCAGAGAGCGGAGTGCCGGGATTCGCAATCGCCGCTATGTCCTTGAATGAATCAAGACCGGATGCCAAGCCTGCCAGCGACTTGTCCAATGCCGCTAGCTTCTCCAGCACATCCTTTTGTGATTCGCTGAGTAGCGACTTTATGGCTATCGCGGTCCCGGACTGCAGCTCAAGCATTCCTCGCAGTTCCTCATGACGCGTCTCCGACAGCCATGCCATGAACTCGTCGAATGATTGTGCCTCGTTCGCTTTCCTGTGAGCGACGAAATCAGCCAGCAGGCTAACGATGGTCGCGAATGCGGCGGCGGTTCCGGGATCCATAGGCGTACTCAAATTTAGTGCGCGAGCAGTATGACAAGAAGGGGCGGAAGTAGTTAAATCTATCATCCAAGATTAACTGCCGATGCCCCTTTGGTTGCTTTCACATGGTGTGGGGGGGCTTGGCCAAGATGCCGACTCCGGAGTCGCCCACATGTTGGGGATCGCTGCGCCCAACCATCTTACAGGGCTTGGCCTCTTTTCTTTTCAAGTCATACCTGGCAGCGGCAACGCTCTAATGTGACGAGATGTGACACGTAAATAATTCACATGCGAGCGCTTGCGCCCCTTCCACGGCCATGTGGAGGCTTGGCATCTATCTTGCGTTCCTTAAGCTTTGGGAGAAATGCCATGAAGCTGATCAGCATGTTGTTGCTTGTATTGCCCGTCGTGGCGGGCAATGCCTGGGCCCATGGGGGCGGGCTGAACAAGGAGGATTGCCATAACGACCGCAAGAGCGGCGGCTATCACTGCCATCGGGCCAGCACCCCCGCTCCGGTTGAAAGAAGCTATCAGCCTGGGAATCAGCTTGCGCCCTCCCGCTATGCCGAGCCTACGAGTTCACGTGGAGGTCGCGCCTTTGCCAACTGCTCCGAAGCGCGGGCTGCAGGCGCTGCACCAGTTCGTCGGGGAGAACCTGGCTATGGGTCGCATCTAGATCGGGATAACGATGGGGTTGGTTGCGAGCCGTACAAAGGAAGATAAGAGAGGGAGAATCCACTCTGATGTCAATTTTTCGGATGTAATTTTAACTAATCAACAAAAGGGGAATCTCATGGCACATGAAGTAACGTTGGACATATCGACCAAGTTCGTCCTGCATAAGGATGTGACGATTGATGTCAAGAAAGACGGACGCAAGCTCGGAACAGCTCTCATCAGCAAAGGAAACATAGAGTGGCTTCCTGCTGGAAACTCTGTAAATAAGAAGAGGCTCTCGTGGGAAAAGTTCGCGAAACTGATGGTTGCTGAAGGGAAAGATATCCGAATGGACTAGCTGTCGCCCGGCAATTATTTTTACCGATAGTGACAGCAAGCTGGACTAGGAGATGGGGGCTGGGTTCCACATAAGCCCCCTTAAGCCTTGTCCGTTAGGTTATGAGTCCTTAATTAGCAAAATAGGCGCCCCGGGTTGTGTTACGCCGCTCTTGTGCACGACTTCGTTCCTAAGTGGATCGAAAACCCACTGCCCGAGTCTTCTAACAGGATCTTCGAGAACTGGTGCTTCGATGTTCTGCTTTAGTTGCTGCAATACGATTGCTGCATCGGCGCTGCTTGCTCGCTTGTAGACCTCTACCGCCTCAGTAGCGATCCTCTCAAAATCAGGGTGATCTGAGTCAAACGCCGTTCGTGCGTAGTAGGCATAGCAGATGGCCTGCATAATTCTGTCGTTGGATGACACGAATGATTTTAGCGCTGACTGGTAAAGATCATCAGCCGCGTCAAAGTTCCCACGCTTCATTGCAACCAAGCCCAACGTAGCAACAGTCTGAGGACCAACCCCTACCGGATTTATGGCCGCCGCGCGTCTAGAGAAGTGCTCTGCCTTCTCAAGCTCACCCACACAGCCGTACGCGTACCCCAGGTTAGCCATGAGTGCGGCGTCGCGAGGATCTGAGATCAGTCCACGCTTTGCGAGCGCTATTACCTCTGGATACTTCCCCGACGCTGCATATAGAGATGTAAGAAACTGGAGGGGACGACTTGAGAACGGCTCTTCACCGTGCCAACCGTGGCCGTTAATCGAAGCCTCGTTGATGTTGAGCGATTCCCAGGCGAGTAGCGCTTTTGCCTCAACTGTGCCTTGGGCTGCGCTTCTCTGCTCAGGCTGATTTAGGTCAAGCGCCAATACTCGTCTGTCAGTAATAGCTTGAGCAATGACGTTGTCATTAGGATTAATCAATGCGAGGCGAAATAAATCTCTGGCCTTTCTTGCGTTTCCGTGAAATAACTCGAGCCCTCCAAGTGCACCAGTTAGCTCCGAGATTTCCGAATGGGCTCGCTTGTGTTGGTTCGCATAAACCATTCCGGGCCTGGCGAACTTCGATGCTCTACCTGACACTTGAGCTAGCGCTATTTCGCTTGCCATTAGCCATGGATCCGTTGGCGTTCGCGCATGCCGCGCCAATAAACGGTGTCCTCTCTCAACTTCATCAATATGAGTAAAGAATCTTGCTGCTGTCCGTAGGACTAGACGGTTATTCGGCGATAGTGAAAGAGCCGACGATATTGATCGCTCTGCGCGTTTAGCGTTACCGGATGCAATTTGAAGTTGGGCAAAATCCAATAGCACTAACGGATTGGCCGGGTTGAGTCTCAGTACTTTCCTAATTTGCTGAACTCTCAGTTGCACGTGCGGGTTACAGATCCCCCCTATTTCATCAGTTTGAGGGCCGTCTGTAGCCGACTCTTCTACCAATGAGTGCATTAATGATCTCTGGGGCTCGGTTGCTTGGTGACCTTTCGCAAGCGCCTCTGTCGTAATTTCTTGTACTCGCTCTACGCAATCGCTTGCAATGGAGAAAGAGAGCACATCACCTAAGTGGCCGGCGGTTGGAGATTCCCTCCAGTCTGCTATTGCTCTCTCAAGTCCGTCTCTGTCAGAAGCAATAGCATTGTTTTGACCTTTACCTACTGGTTGCGCCTCCCGCAACTCCAAGGTCGCTGACATACGTCTCCAGCGCGGAATGAGACGTCTCTTGGACAGAATGTAACTCATGCGATAGCGATTCGTTCGTCGAACTCTAGCCGCTTAGCAATTCGAAAGAATTTTTGATGGTATCGATCCATACCAACCGCACCCTGCTTTCTTGCGCCAGGGTCACCGCGCTTTGTTGGGTCAGGATTCGTAAGCTCCATCGCTATGCCAAGGAGCTCGACCGTGAACCGCGCAGGCAGGTATGGAAGCAAGTGAGTGCTTAAGACCTGGCTTTGAGCTCGAACTAGAACATCAATTAGATCACGATCAAATGTGCCTCTATAGTTCTCTGGCTTGTATGCATCCGGTAGCTCGCTATGAATGAGTTTTCCCATGGACAATCCTGCGAAAAGGAATACCAGCAGGCTACCGACCAAGAATGCGTCTGCCGATTCTCGCTCGTCGTTCCATTGCGCAGATTTGTATCCGTACCACTTCTCAGGGGGTTGGTACGTCCGATCACCGGGCCATGCCTCGGCATCGAAAGGGCCGTCAATCCCTTTGCGAACAACGCGCCCTAAATCTCCGAGCTTCATTGGACTTGTGTTGTCTGGCGATGCTTTCATGGAAATTACGTTCGACGGTTTAACGTCTAAATGAGCAATGCCTTTCCTGTGAAGTTGGTCAATGGCGAGAGCGACGTCGCGAATAACGAACATAGCCCATGAGGCTGGCCGATCCTGATTCAAATTCAGTTCACCACGCAGATCACCATCCCCGACTTCCATAACCAAGCAAGATACTCGCTTGGTGTCGTCGCCTCCAAACTCATCAAGCAGAACGTACTCGTGCGCCAAAAGTCGCACTATTCTTGACAGGCCATGCTGCCCGCAGAATTCAAGCACGTCCTTCTCCCAGGCGACTTCCTTAGCCAACCTACTAACCGCCGTTAGCAGGTCCACGGAGGCAAATGCACGCCTGAAATCGATTGCTTTTACGAACGCTTTCTCTTCACCGCGAGTGGCCGAGTAGCAGACGCCGAAGTTCGAGCCAGTCCCACCTTTTACTTTGGCAACTCTTGCCCCAATCTTCCATCCGCTAGCGAGTTGGACGCCTTCCATCTGGTCTGCGGGTGTTGTTCCGTTAGCCGGCATTCGTAGCATCCCTTTCGAGTGGCATCGTGCTGGATTTATACGCCAAAAAAGACAAGGGCGGCACTAAGCCGCCCTTGTCTCTGCCGCGCTAGGCCTCAAACCCCAACCGGATTAACCTTCTCCACGTCAATCTTGTACTGCTTGATGGCCCTGGCCACATCCTTGCCAGTCATCTTGCCGTCCGCCGCCAGCGCCGCAATGGCCGCATGCGCGATGTAGTACCGGCCGACCTCGAAGAACCGCCGCAGATTGGCGCGCGTATCCGAACGGCCGAAGCCGACGGTGGCGGCCCCGGACAATCCGGCGGCGACCATCACGCCGCCACCTCGATATATTCCACCTGGCTGGACGGCTGCGGAACAGCCGCGCCATCCTCGCGCAGGCCTGCCAGGTGCAGCTCGATGGCATCGTGGATCAGGGCTTCCACCTCGGCCTTGGTTTCACCCGTGGCGATACAGCCCGGCAGATCCGGCACATAAGCGGAGTAGTTATTGCCTGATTGTTCGATGACAACGGCATAGCGCATGGCGGTTACCTCTTCAACCCAGCCTGTTTCAGGATGCTGTTCAGCGTGCCGGGGGCCACATCATCGCCCGGTTTGCCCGCCACTGTCACCCGGCCCGGACGCGCAGGGTGCTTGAACTGGCGGTGGCTACCGGTTTGCTGCACCTGCTGCCAACCGGCTTCCCTAAGCTGCTGCAACACGTCGCGGATCTTCGGCGGCATGGGATCGCACTCCTTGCGATGGTTTTGCTGCCGGCAGTCATTGACCTGCCGGCGGATTCCTTTCCAGAACGGAGGTCGTCACCCCATCCGCATCTGCGGGGCACTAGCTTCTCTTGCTGGCTCATCCATCGTCTGAGCCAGCGGCTGCCGCTGCTGGGCCTCGTTCAAGGCCTGCAGCTGCCCCAGCGACTGCTCGACCGGCGTACTGACCGCATCCTGGGTCTTCATCACCGCCCGGCGATGCGCCGGATCACCCGGCTCGCCCTGCACCACGAACAGGTTCTCCCCCTGGCGCACCGCACCACGCTCCACGCTCAGGAAGATGTGGTCGATGCCCGACAGGCCATTGGCCCTGGCCAGACAGGCGGCGCTGGCGGCCATGCAGGCGCTTTGCCCGTCGTATTCGCGGCCGGTCTGGGCGCCCAGGCGGCGCACCGCTGCCTCGGCTTGCCCGAGCAAGGGATCTTTCGCTGGTTCTGCAACTGGCTGGGCGGCCCCCTTTGTCCTCACCCCACCGTCGTATGCCAACGGTTGGTCGTTTTCATCCAGGGACGAATCCGCTCGCCGCGCAGCAGGACGCAACTGCGGGACGTTTGGGTCCATATGAAGGAGCTGCGAACACGACGTAGGCGTGTTCATCCCGATGTCGATTATCCCGCGCGGTCCGACCGTCTTGACGAGATCGTCGCGATCAATCGACTGCCACGTTCCGCCTATATAGGCATCGCCTTTCCCCGATGCGTTCCAGTCGACCATGTCATTGCCGGCGGCATAGAGACCGGAACCGGAAAACCGCGAAGCATCTTCGCGCGATGTGCGGCCATACGCATAGGTGCCGCCGACGTCCAAGGCGCTTATGAAATGAGGTGCCCGATCGTATTCGACAAACAAGTTGCGCACGACCGGATAGGCGTGTGCAAGCCTTTCACCACCCAGCTGCTGATCCAATTGCGTCGGATTGGTTAGCGCGTTCTCGCGCACCAAGTCCCAGGATGCCCGAAGAGGGCTCCCTGGATCGGCGTTCCGGAGCGCATTGACTACGTTTGCGCCGAGCAACGCACGATCTCGCCCGCCTTCAAAGTAGTCGTTTGCGCGGGGCGACAAGCCGTCTATGGCATTGCTCACATCTGAAAAATTCTGATACCGATCATTGCGCAGACCGGTCAGCAGCCGGGCACTGGCCGTTTCATTCTGGTTATAGGCCTTGCTTACGACAGTGGCCAGCCGAACCTGCTCGTCCAAAGAGGCGTTTTGGTAGAGCTCACTCTGCTGCAATGCCGGAATCGCTTCTCGCATCAACTTGTTGACTTGTGCGACGTCCCGCTCGTGAACCCAAGTGATGCCTTCGTCCGAGGCTAAAAAATCGTCAATATTTGCCTTGAAAGTAGCATCAAGCGCCCGGCCGTCCTGAGCCCTGATCTGGCGACCATTGCGGCCAAGATCGCTGATCGTCTGCGCAACCTCGTCCTCGCTCAGCACATCATTCGGCCGCGTGCGCGCGGCCCAGCTCTGGTAGGCACTCACCAGGTCCCGGGGGACATTCTCACCACGAGGATCGGCGGGCTGATAGTGCTGGCCCAGATCGGTTTGTATGGTTCCTATGCTGTAGCCGCTGTTGTCAGCAGGTTCCAGCCGTGCCGTTGCCGCCCGGTCCCCGGCCACTGCCAGCATGTAGGCTTGGTTTCCGCTTTCGGACGTCACCCCTACCGCAAAATATATCGTTGCACGCAATTCTGCGTCGGACAGCGTTGGATTGATCTCTTGCTGATCCCGTCGTTGCTGATTCATTGTAAAACTCCTTAGTTGTCGTCATCGCATACCTTTGTAGACCGATGCGGTTTGTTTCCTTTCGTAAGAACAACGTACTCTGAATACTCTTGACCATACTTTTGATACCAAACAATCTTTCCATCACGCGCTACCAAGTAGTCCTCCAACCGGTCGTAATGCGGACAGAGTGCGGGAGCGCCTGCTTCCTCATATTCGCTGCACCACTCTGCGATTAGCCGATCTTTACTGACTCTGCCTTTCAGCAATCCTTGCGAGCCACGCAGCAGGGTCCCGTCCGACCATGAGCCAATTAGCTGATCGTTCTCTCTCTTGAGTTCCAATGAAACGTAATGGCCACGGTCGCAATCATCGCGATATGACCACTCGCCTTCGAATTTCTGCGCGTTATCGATTTGGACTGGATGAGCCGCCGAAAGCTCACGCGGCTTCACGCTCGCGCCTGACGGACGATCGATGGCGCCTTTTGAGAGATCGGACTGTATAGAACAGGCCGCTAGCTGGCCCATCAAAGCAAGCGAGAAAATAGCGCGGGCCAGCCTGCGCCAGATGCGCGAACTGCCTAATCGCTGACTATATTGCTTTTGTACGTGATGCCACGACAAGACGATTTCTTCCTGCATTGTTTCTTCCTGATCCATTTCAACCTCCTTGTTCATTACTAATTCTCATACAGGCCATCAATTACTTCGCCGCACTTGAAGAACTTATCTTCATTCTTACTGCCATCGAACGTATTCACATCGTTCACTGACAACAACCCTGACTCGATGGCGAAATTCAATGTACTTTTCGCTGCGTATTCTCCTTCTGTTGGCATAGTGTCGATGTAAATAAAGGCATCAACTTTCCAGCCCTGCCTGCCTAGATTGACGACATTCTTCACCGCATAGAAGTCGCCTTCTCCGTACTCTGCATAGGCATGCACCATGTCCTCGATGATTATCAAACCTCCCATCAAGGCATTCGATTCCTCGGTGATATCGCTGACGGACTTAACATTTTTATAGGAGTCACAAGATTTCCTCCCCTCATCATCATTTCTATGCCAGACGCCAAGCAATGCGTCCGGCATGGTCGATGAAGCTTCTTTTTCCTCGCTACTTTTGGCGTGTGTATTCACACACCCACAGAACAAAAAGAGTGCTCCGATAACAACGCCACCATTTACGATGCGCGAGCGACGATTGTTTCCAGGGTTATGAGCAACCAACCCTTCGAAATCGAGGTCCGAGATCCTGACCGCGAGGTCTTTCTGAATCAGGTTGCGTCGTCGTCTATTCATACAGATCCTTCTGTCCTCGCTACAACTACTGTGATTCGCGAAACACTTACTGCTCCAACATGACTTCAGTTTCCTACCGGTTGCCACAAAAAGAAAGGGCGGCACTAGGCCGCCCTTTTTTCACTTCACTAATGTGCCACCGATCATCAAACCCCAACCGGATTAACCTTCTCCACATCGATCTTGTACTGCTTGATAGCCCTGGCCACATCCTTGCCAGTCATCTTGCCGTCCGCCGCCAGCGCCGCAATGGCCGCATGCGCGATGTAGTACCGGTCGACCTCGAAGAACCGCCGCAGGTTGGCGCGCGTATCCGAACGCCCGAAGCCATCGGTGCCCAATACCGTGTACTTCTGCGGCACGAACGCCCGGATCTGGTCCGCATAGGCGCGCACGTAGTCCGTGGCGGCGATGGCCGGGCCCTGCCGGCCTTCCAACAGCTCGGTCACATAGGCCTTGCGCGGCGCCTTGGCCTCCGGGTTCAGGCGGTTCCAGCGCTCCACGTCGAAACCA
>Ga0055531_10002881_pt1 | contig 11207 bp, 9 predicted proteins | sample AraplaCvi_mCL_r2_FD_55008 | JGI IMG/M metagenome (GOLD analysis project Ga0055531, IMG submission 55008) | Arabidopsis root microbial communities from North Carolina, USA - plate scrape MF_Cvi_mCL_r2 | ecosystem: Host-associated > Plants > Roots > Endosphere | place: USA: North Carolina...
CTCCGTGCGTCCGTTCACGACCGGCCGCGTCATCGTGGTGTTCGGCTGCGGCGGCGACCGCGACAAGGGCAAGCGGCCGATCATGGGCGATGTGGCGACACGGCTTGCCGATATCGTCATCATCACCGACGACAACCCGCGTTCCGAGGTCGCGGAAGTGATCCGCTCCGAGATCATGGCGGCGGCCCCGGGCGCGATCGAGATCGGCGACCGGGCAAAGGCGATTCGCGAGGCGGTAGGGATGCTCCAGTCGGGCGATACGTTGATCGTCGCGGGCAAGGGCCATGAGGAAGGCCAGACGATCGGCACCACGGTCCTGCCGTTTTCCGATCACGTCGAAGTCCGCAAAGCGCTGGAGGAACTGAAATCGTGAGCTGGTTATGGACCTCCGAGGATCTGACGTCCGCCATGGGCGGCCGGCCGATCGGCTCGCTTCCGGCGGGCATTACCGGCATCTCGATCGACAGCCGCTCCATCGGTCAGAACGAGGCTTTTTTCGCCATCAAGGGCGACCGCGTCGATGGTCATGATTTTGCGAGCCTGGCGGTCGCCAACGGCGCGACCCTGATCGTCGTCAACGAGGCGAAGCTGCCGGCGCTCGGCAAGCTGAGCGTGCCGATGATCGTCGTCGAGGACGTGCTGGCGGCGCTCGGAAGGCTGGCGCTGGTCGCGCGGGCGAGGAGCCGGGCGCGGATTGTCGCCGTCACCGGTTCGGTCGGCAAGACGACCACCAAGGAGATGCTGCGCCATGCGCTCGCGCCTTCCGGCCGGGTGCATGCCGCCGTCGCCTCCTTCAACAATCACTGGGGCGTGCCGCTGACGCTGGCGCGCATGCCGGCCGATACCGATTTCGGCGTGTTCGAGATCGGCATGAACCATCCCGACGAGATCCGTCCGCTGGTGAAGATGGTGCGCCCGCATGTGGCGATGATCACCACGATCGCCGCCGCCCATCTCGGCCATTTCAAGGATCTGGAAGAGATCGCGAGCGCCAAGGCGGAGATTTTCGAAGGCCTGGAGCCGGGCGGCTCGGCAATCCTCAATCGCGATATCAAGCAGTTCGACTTCCTCGAGCAAAAGGCGAAGGATGCCGGTGTTTCGCATATCCACACCTTCGGCCAGCACGCCAAGGCGGATTTCCGGCTGGCGGATTTCGAAGGCAATGCGGAAAACTCAGTCGTCTGGGCGGTGCTGAACGGCGAGACGTCGGAAGTCCATATCGGCGCACCCGGCCGGCATATCGCCGAAAACGCCATGGCGGTCCTCGGCGCCTGCCTGCTGGTCGGCGCGGACATGGCCGGCGCCATGGCGGCGCTCGCGGCGTTGAAGCCGGTCAAGGGCAGGGGCGAACGCCACCGTCTCGGCATCGGCGAGGGCCACCTGACGCTGATCGACGAGAGCTACAACGCCAATCCGGCCTCGATGCGCGCGGCGATCGCGCTGCTTGCCTCGGCGACGCCGGAACTGACCGGCCGGCGGATCGCAGTCCTCGGCGACATGCTGGAAATGGGCGAGTTTTCCGCCCAGGTGCATGAGGAACTGGCTGGCCCGCTGCTTGCCGCCGGCATCGAACATGTCTGGCTCGCAGGAAAAGAAATGGCGGCACTCAAGGAATCGCTGCCGGCAAACGTCCAAGTGACGTATTTCGACAAAACGGCGGATCTCGCCGATTACGCAGTGCGCTCGGTGATGCCGGGCGACGTGGTGATGGTGAAATCCTCGCTCGGGCTCGGTTTCGGCAAGATCGTCGCCGCGCTTATTGACAACTACCCGGCATTCTCCGACACGGAGCGCCACTAATGAGACGGGCTTCTGGAAAGGGCGCTGAATGCTGATCTGGCTTGTGGAACTGGCGGACAAAGTCCTGTTTTTCAACCTGTTCCGGTACATCACCTTCCGGACCGGCGCTGCTATGTTCACGTCCGCGCTGATCGTCTTCCTGTTCGGGCCGATGATCATCGCCTCGCTTCGACTGCGCCAGGGCAAGGGCCAGCCGATCCGTGCCGACGGGCCGCAGACCCATTTCAAGAAGGCCGGCACGCCGACCATGGGCGGCCTGATGATCCTCGCCGGCATCGTCGGCGGTTCGCTGCTCTGGGCGGATCTTTCGAACGTCTACGTGGTAGCCACTTTGCTCGTGACGCTCGGTTTCGGCGCGATCGGCTTTTATGACGACTATCTGAAAGTCACCAAGCAGACCGACAAGGGTTTTTCCGGCAAGGCGCGTCTCGGCATCGAGTTCGTGATCGCGGGGATCGCCGTCTTCTTCATGATGCGCGTGGCGCTCGCCACCGGCCAGTCGGGCAATCCGACGCTCGGCACCTCGATCGCCTTTCCCTTCTTCAAGGACCTGTTCATCAATCTCGGCGTCTTCTTCGTCCTGTTCGGCGGTTTCGTCATCGTTGCCGCCGGCAATGCGGTAAACCTGACCGACGGGCTCGACGGGCTGGCGATCGTGCCGGTGATGATCGCCGCCGCCTCCTTCGGCGTTATCGCCTATCTCGCCGGCAATTCGGTGTTTGCGGGTTACCTGCAGATCAATTTCGTGCCCGGCACCGGCGAGCTTGCCGTGATCGTCGGCGCGGTGATCGGCGCCGGCCTCGGCTTCCTCTGGTTCAATGCGCCGCCGGCCGCGATCTTCATGGGCGATACCGGGTCGCTGGCGCTCGGTGGCCTGATCGGTTCGGTGGCGGTCGCCACCAAGCACGAGATCGTCATGGCGATCATCGGCGGCCTGTTCGTGATGGAGACGCTGTCCGTGATCATCCAGGTCGGCTTCTTCAAGATGACCGGCAAGCGCGTCTTCCTGATGGCGCCGATCCATCACCATTTCGAAAAGCTCGGCTGGACGGAAAGCCAGGTGGTGATCCGCTTCTGGATCATCGCCGTCGGCCTTGCGATGCTCGGCCTTTCGACGCTCAAGTTGCGGTGACGCCCTGATGATTGCGGTCACCACGTTCAAGGACAAACCCGTCGCGCTCTTCGGTCTCGGCGGCTCGGGGCTCGCGACCGCCAAGGCGCTGGTTGCGGGCGGGGCGCGCGTGGTTGCCTGGGACGACAATCCCGACAGCGTCGCCAAGGCCGCGGCGGAAGGGATCGCAACTGCCGATCTGCGGGGCATAGACTGGTCGGCACAGGTCGCCTTCGTCCTGTCGCCCGGCGTGCCGCTCACCCATCCGAAACCGCATTGGAGCGTCGATCTCGCGCGCGCCGCCGGTGTCGAGATCATCGGCGACGTGGAGCTTTTCGTGCGCGAGCGGCGGGCGCATGCGCCCGATTGCCCGTTCATCGCCATTACCGGCACCAACGGCAAGTCGACGACCACTGCGCTGATCGCCCATATCCTGAAATCCAGCGGCCGCGACACGCAGCTCGGCGGCAATATCGGCACGGCGATTTTAACCCTCGACCCGCCCAAGGATCAGCGCTTCTTCGTCGTCGAATGTTCGTCATACCAGATCGATCTGGCCCCGACGCTCAATCCGACCGCAGGCATTCTGTTGAACCTCACGCCCGACCATCTCGACCGCCACGGCACGATGCAGCACTATGCTGACGTGAAGGAACGGCTCGTCGCCGGCAGCAAGACGGCGGTGATCGGCGTCGACGATTCGTTCTGCGCGCTGATTGCTGACCGCGTCGAGCGGGCCGGGGTCAAGGTGCGCCGGATCTCCAAGCGGGTTGTCGTTGCCGACGGACTTTATGCCGAGGGCAGCCGGATCATCGAGGCGCATGGCGGCGCGACGTCGCTGCTCGTCGATCTCGACGGCATCCAGACGCTCAAGGGCAGCCACAACGCCCAGAATGCGGCTGCGGCAATCGCCGCCTGCCTGGCGGTCGGTGTTTCGAAAGACGAAATCCGTGCGGGATTGAAATCTTTCCCGGGCCTGAAGCACCGGATGCAGCCGGTCGGCCGCAAGGTTCAGGTTGTGTTCGTCAACGATTCGAAGGCGACCAATGCGGATGCGGCAGCTCCGGCGCTTTCCAGCTACGACCGGATCTACTGGATTGCCGGCGGCCTGCCGAAAGAGGGCGGGATAGTCAGCCTCGCTCCACTCTTCCCGCGTATCGTCAAGGCCTATCTGATCGGAGAAGCAGCTCCGGCCTTTGCTGCGACGCTTGGCGAGGCGGTGCCCTACGAGATTTCGGGCACGCTCGAAAAGGCGGTTGCACATGCCGCGGCGGATGCCGGAGCCGATACCACACCGTCCGCGGTGATGTTGTCGCCGGCCTGCGCCAGCTTCGATCAGTTCAAGAATTTCGAGGTTCGCGGCGATGCCTTTGTCGGCCATGTCGCGGGCCTCGACGGCGTCACGATGTTGATAGACTTGGGTTGATCGAGTTTGGATTGATCGAGACGGAAAAGGGGAACGACAGATGGTAAGCCGCGCAGACCGTGGACCGCTTGCAGACTGGTTCTGGACGATCGACCGTTTCTTCCTCGTCGCCTTCGTGCTGCTGATGGGGGTCGGCTTCATGCTCTCCTTCGCCGCCTCGCCGGCGGTGGCCGAGCGCATCGGTCTCGACAGCTTCCATTTCGTCGAACGTCACGCGCTGTTCCTGCTTCCCTCGCTGATCGTGATGGTCGGCCTGTCCTTCCTGACGCCACGGCAGGTGCGCCGGACGGCGATCGTCCTCTTGATCATCGCGCTGGCGCTGATGGTGCTGGCGCTGTTCTTCGGCGTCGAGGTCAAGGGATCGCGCCGCTGGATCGGCGTTGGGGTATTCTCCATCCAGCCCTCGGAATTCATGAAGCCGGCCTTCGTGGTCGTGTGTGCATGGCTGTTCGCCGAGCACGCGCGGCAGCCTGAAATCCCTGGCAACCTCTTCGCCATCATCCTGTTCGGCATCGTCGCCGCGCTGCTCGTCGCGCAACCCGACCTTGGCCAGACCATTCTCACCAGTGTCGTCTGGGGCGGCATGTTCTTCATGGCCGGCATGCCGTGGCTGTGGATCGTCATGCTCGGCGGGGTCGGCGCCGGCGGCATCGTCACCGCCTATTACATGCTGCCGCACGTGACCGCCCGTTTCGACAAGTTCCTGACCGGCGAGGGCGACCGTTTCCAGATCGAGACGGCGCATGAGGCGATCCTGCAGGGCGGCTGGTTCGGGCAGGGGCCGGGCGAGGGCATCGTCAAGCGCATCCTGCCGGACAGCCATACCGACTTCGTGTTCTCGGTTGCAGCCGAGGAATTCGGCATTATCTTTTGTATGGCACTGGTGGCGATCTTCGCCTTCATCGTGCTGCGCGGCCTGAACCACGCCTTCAAGGAGCGCAACGACTTCAACCGGTTCGCGGTCGCTGGCCTCGTCCTGCAGATCGGCATGCAGTCGCTCATCAATATCGGCGTCAATCTCGAACTCATGCCAGCCAAGGGCATGACGCTCCCCTTGATCTCCTATGGCGGCTCCTCGATGATCGCGATCTGCATCACTGCAGGCTTCATCCTGGCGCTTACCCGCCATCGTCCGGAGAAGCGAGCGCAGGAGCGGAGCCTGTTCCGGGTCGCCCAGGGCGTACCCGCGGAGTAAAGTCGAATGAGCAAGGGCATTATCCTGCTTGCCGCCGGGGGAACCGGCGGCCATGTGTTTCCGGCGGAAGCGTTGGGACACGAACTGAGGGAACGCGGTTATTCCGTGCACCTCGTCACCGACAGCCGGGCCGAGCGCTATTCCGGCACGTTTCCGGCCGACGAGATCCATGTCGTTCCGTCCGGAACGTTCGGATCCAAGAACCCGATCGCGCTCGCCCGCACCGGCTGGAAGCTGTGGACGGGCCTGCGGGCGGCGCGCCGCCTGATTTCCCGGCTGAAGCCGCTCGCCGTCGTCGGTTTCGGGGGGTATCCGACCGTGCCGCCGCTGATGGCCTCGACCGCCATGGGCGTGCCGACGTTGATCCATGAGCAGAACGCCGTGATGGGCCGCGCCAACAAGGCGCTGGCCGCCAAGGTGCAGGCGATCGCCGGCGGTTTCCTGCCCGAAAGCGGCGGTCCCTATGCCGACAAGACGGTGACGACCGGCAATCCGGTGCGCCCTGCGGTGCTTGCGGCCTCAAATGTCCCGTACAGGCCGTCGCGCGGCGGCGATCCGTTCCGGCTGGTCGTGTTCGGCGGCAGTCAGGGCGCGCAGTTCTTCTCGTCTGTCGTGCCGACGGCGCTCAGCCTGCTCGACCAGGTCGAGCGCGATCGTGTCGTCGTCACCCAGCAGGCGCGTCCGGAAGACAAGGATCGGGTCAGTTCCTGCTTTGCGAAGCTGAAGGCGCCGGCCGATATTTCCTCGTTCTTCTCGGACATGGCCGAGCGGCTGGCGACGGCTAATCTCGTCATCTGCCGCTCCGGCGCCTCGACGGTGTCGGAAATCGCGGTGATCGGCCGGCCGGCCATTCTCGTGCCTTACCCGCATGCTCTGGATCATGATCAGGCAGCCAATGCGCAGGCGCTGGTGGCGACCGGCGGCGCCAAGGTGGTGCAGCAGTCGGATCTGTCTCCGGAAAAGCTTGCCGCGATCATTTCGGGTGCGATGAAGGATCCGGACAAGCTCGAGAGAATGGCGGCAGCCGCCAAGTCCGCCGGACGGCCCAACGCCACCGGCCTGCTTGCGGATCTGGTCGTCGCGATCGCCGAGCGGAAATCGATTTCGGAATTCAAGACACTGGCAGACAGGGGAGTGCATTCATGAAGATGCCGAAGGCCATCGGGCTCGTCCATTTCATCGGCATTGGCGGTATCGGCATGAGCGGTATCGCGGAAGTGCTGCATAATCTCGGCCACAAGGTGCAGGGATCCGACCAGGCCGACGGCGCCAATGTCCAGCGCCTGCGCGACAAGGGCATTCCGGTGTTCGTCGGTCATCAGGCGGAAAACATCGGCGACGCCGAAGTGGTCGTCGTCTCCACCGCGATCAAGAAGAACAACCCGGAACTGGTGGCGGCGCGCGAAAAATCGCTGCCGGTCGTCCGCCGCGCCGAAATGCTGGCCGAACTGATGCGCTTCCGCAATGCGATCGCCATCGGCGGCACGCATGGCAAGACCACGACGACCTCGATGGTCGCGACCTTGCTGGAGGCCGGCAATCTCGATCCGACCGTCATCAACGGCGGCATCATCAATGCCTATGGCACGAACGCCCGCATGGGCGAGGGCGAATGGATGGTGGTCGAGGCCGACGAATCGGACGGCACTTTCCTGAAACTGCCCGCCGACGTCGCCGTGGTCACCAATATCGATCCCGGAGCATCTCGACCATTACGGCAATTTCGACGCCGTCCGCCGCGTTCCGGCAGTTCGTCGAGAACGTGCCGTTCTACGGGTTCGGCGTGCTCTGCCTCGACCATCCGGAAGTGCAGGCGCTGGTCGGCCGCATCGAGGACCGCAAGATCGTGACCTACGGCGAAAACCCGCAGGCCGACGCCCGATTCTCGAATGTGCGGATGGAAGGCACCAAGTCGATCTTCGACGTGGAGATCCGCCGCCGTCGCACCGGAAGGGTGTTCCAGTTCAAGGACCTGGCGCTACCGATGCCGGGTCGCCACAATATTTCCAACGCGACCGCCGCGATCGCTGTCGCCAACCGGCTCGGCATTTCGGAAGAGGATATCCGCAAGGGGCTTGCCAATTTCAGCGGCGTCAAGCGTCGCTTCACGCTGACCGGCACCTGGAACGGCGTGTCGATCTTCGACGATTACGGCCACCATCCGGTGGAGATCAAGGCCGTGCTGCGGGCGGCGCGCGAATCGTGCCAGGGCCGCATCATCGCCGTCCACCAGCCGCATCGCTACACCCGCCTGGCGAGCCTGTTCGAGGATTTCGCCAACTGCTTCAACGATGCCGACAGCATCCTCCTTGCACCGGTCTATGCCGCGGGCGAGGAACCGATCGAAGGCGCGAATTCGGAAGCCCTGGTTTCGCGCATCCGGTCGGGCGGCCATCGCGACGCGCGATACATGGCATCGCCGAGCGAACTCGCTTCGATTGTATCGGGCATTGCGAAACCGGGTGATTTCGTGGTTCTTCTGGGGGCAGGCAATATCACGCAGTGGGCGGCAGCATTGCCGAAGGAACTGGAAAGCATATCGGGACGATAGGAAATGAAACAGGTGAACGGGGAAAAGCTTCTGGCGTCGTTGGGGGATGACGTCAACAAATTGCGCGGCAGGCTGACGCCGGACGCGCCGATGGATCGTGTCACCTGGTTCCAGGCCGGCGGTCTCGCCGAACTGATGTTCCAGCCCCATGACGTCGACGACCTCGTGACCTTCCTGCAGATCCTGCCGGAAGAGGTGCCGCTGACCGTGGTCGGCGTCGGCTCCAACCTGCTGGTCCGCGACGGCGGCATTCCAGGCGTCGTTCTGCGCCTCTCGGCCAAAGGGTTCGGCGGGGTCGACCTCGTCGGCGAGAACCGCATCAAGGCCGGCGCCATCTGCCCCGACAAGCATATTGCCGCGATGGCGATGGACAACGGCATCGGCGGCTTCGCTTTCTACTACGGCATTCCCGGCTCGATCGGCGGGGCTCTGCGCATGAACGCGGGCGCCAATGGCGGCGAGACGGCGGCACGCGTCGTCGAAGTGCACGCCATCGACCGCAAGGGCGTCAGCCATGTCTTCTCAGGCGCCGAGATGGGCTACAGCTACCGCCATTCATCGGTTCCGGCTGAGATGATCTTCACCCACGCGGTCTTCGAAGGTTATGCCGAGGAGCGGGCGAAGATCCGCGCCGAGATGGATGCGGTGCGCCAGCATCGCGAGACGGTGCAGCCGATCAAGGAAAAGACCGGCGGCTCGACCTTCAAGAACCCGGAAGGCCATTCCGCCTGGAAGCTGATCGACGAGGCCGGCTGCCGCGGACTGGTCAGCGGCGGCGCGCAGATGTCGTCGCTGCATTGCAATTTCATGATCAATATCGGCTATGCCAGCGGCTATGACCTCGAATATCTCGGCGAGACCATCCGCCAGCGGGTCTTCGAACATTCCGGCATCAAGCTCGAATGGGAAATCAAGCGGTTGGGCATCTTCATGCCCGGCCGTGAGGTAAGACCGTTCCAGGGCGTGACGACCGACTGACGGATCTGGCCGATGGCGAGGGAACAGCCTTGCCATCGGCGAACCTTCAAAATCTAAAAAATGCTTTTAAAATAAAAGCTTGTGTCAATTCCCTCATGCGTTTGTTCGGCATGTTTATAGGTGTGCGACGTTTCGACGGAATGCGGCTGTTTCAGCGTTTTCTCATTCATTGAGCATTCATGAGCATCTGTTGCATAATGACCCTGTCTTGAATGAGAGTCGCGCCTGAGACCGGCGGGGTGCCGGGGCGCGAAGGGGGATTACATGTTCAAAAAACTAGCGGCCGAATTTTTCGGCACTTTCTGGCTTGTCTTCGGCGGATGCGGCAGCGCGGTTCTGGCCGCTGCATTCCCGGATCTCGGCATCGGTTTCGTCGGCGTTGCGCTCGCCTTCGGTCTGACGGTGCTGACCATGGCTTACGCGGTCGGCGGCATTTCCGGTGGCCACTTCAATCCGGCGGTTTCTGTGGGGCTGACGGTGGCGGGCAGGTTCCCGGCGTCGAGCCTCCTGGGTTATGTCATTGCCCAGGTGGTGGGGGCCATTGTCGCGGCCCTGGTTCTTTATCTCATCGCTTCCGGCAAGGCCGGTTTCCAGCTCGGCGGTTTTGCGTCCAACGGTTATGGCGAACATTCGCCCGGCGGTTATGCGCTGACCTCCGCGCTGCTGATCGAGCTGGTTCTCACCGGTTTCTTCATCTTCATCATCCTCGGCGCGACCGGACCGAAGGCGCCGGCAGGGTTTGCTCCGATCGCCATCGGCCTTGCACTGACGCTCATCCACCTGATCTCGATCCCGGTGACCAATACATCGGTCAATCCGGCCCGTTCGACCGGCGTGGCGTTGATCGTCGGGGACTGGGCGCTCGCACAGCTTTGGCTTTTCTGGGTGGCTCCGATCGTGGGCGCCGTTCTCGGTGCGCTGGCATGGAAGCTGGTGGACGATTCGGAAGGCCGGGCCTGATATAGGCGAAACGAAACGTTCCGCTGAGTTAAGAAAAGCCCGCGAAGCAGATTGCTTCGCGGGCTTTTTGTTGCCCTGATCTTCCCGGTGGGCGGGCGTGCCATGGGGTACGGGATCGGACGGGCTGAGATAGTGCCCGGCATCATTCGGAAGGCCCGAGGATCGCGGCGCCGAACTTCGCGAATTGTGTGTCGATTCGACCGACTCGCTCATTGCATTGTCGCCATCCCGAATGTCGCCTCAAACTCGGCGTTAATATCTGGCCGGTCGATTTTTCCTTTGTTTTCATGCTTTTGGCTGCCTGGGTTAATCAAGGTAAACGGTTTGTTAACTATATTCAGGCACTAATGCAGGCATGCCTAACGTCCGGCGGGAATCGTCCGGGAAGACAGGTTGGCGCAAGCGCCGCAGTTTAGAGTGAAGTCCTTTTGGCGGGAGTGATTGATGAGCGACAAGCACGTGGCTGTTTTGATGGGAGGGTTTTCCTCCGAGCGGCCTGTCAGCCTGTCCTCCGGCAATGCCTGCGCGGAGGCTCTCGAAGGTGAGGGCTATCGCGTCACCCGGGTCGATGTCGGCCGGGATGTGGCCGCCGTCCTCTCCGAGCTTCGGCCGGACGTTGCCTTCAATGCCTTGCACGGACCTTTCGGCGAGGACGGGACGATCCAGGGCATCCTCGAATATCTCGAAATCCCCTATACCCATTCCGGTGTGCTGGCCTCGGCGCTCGCGATGGACAAGCATCAGGCCAAGCATGTCGCCAAGGCGTCCGGCATTCCGGTCGCCGAAGCCAAGGCCATGAGCCGCTTCGATATCGGCAACACTCATCCGATCAAGCCGCCCTATGTGGTGAAGCCGGTGCGCGAGGGGTCGTCCTTCGGCGTGGTGATCGTCCAGGAAAATCAGTCGCATCCGCCGCAGATCATCGGTTCGTCCGAGTGGCGCTACGGTGATCGCGTTCTGGTCGAGCGTTATATCTACGGCCGCGAACTGACCTGTGGCGTGATGGGCGATGTGGCGCTTGGGGTTACCGAAGTGGTGCCGGTCAGCCACGCCTTTTACGATTACGACGCCAAATACGCGGAAGGTGGTTCGAAACACGTCATTCCGGCGCAAATTTCACCGAATATTTACCAAAAGATTCAAACACTAGCGCTCAAGGCGCATCAGGCGATGGGCTGCCGTGGCG
>Ga0055531_10002883_pt1 | contig 11200 bp, 12 predicted proteins | sample AraplaCvi_mCL_r2_FD_55008 | JGI IMG/M metagenome (GOLD analysis project Ga0055531, IMG submission 55008) | Arabidopsis root microbial communities from North Carolina, USA - plate scrape MF_Cvi_mCL_r2 | ecosystem: Host-associated > Plants > Roots > Endosphere | place: USA: North Carolina...
GGACCTATGGCCCGGCAGACATGGCCCGCGCCGGCGAGATCGCCGCGTTGCGCGCCCTCGGCCTCAGCCTCGCGCAGGTGGCGCGCGTGCTGAAAGGCGACACGCAGGAGCTCGCTCCGGCGCTCGCCGCCCATCAGGCAAGGCTCGAAACGGAGGCCCGCCGGATCGCCGAAACCGTCGAAAAGGTCCGCATCCTGCGCGCGGGCCTTGCCGGCGGAGAACCGCCCCGGATGCAGGAGCTCGCCCGGCTGGCGCGGCCGGCCTGCGAGGTCGTCGCGACGTTCGAGCTTCCCTGGCCCTGGGGCGGCGAACGCTTCGAGCTCAGGGATGTCAGAGCGATCAACTACATCATTGGCCCGCTTGGCAGCGGCAAGACGCGCTTCGCCAAGGCGATCGCCGAACACCTGCCGGGCGCGATCTTCGTCGACCTCGACCGGGCCGCAAACGATGCGGCCGACGCCCGTGCCCGGATGGAAGCCGATCCGGTCCTGAAGCAACGCGTCGAGCAAGCACTCGCCTGGCTCGTCGAGGAAGGCGCGACGGCAACTCCTGCCCTTACCGCCCTCCTCGTCGCGATCGAAGCCGAGGATACCCAAATGCCGGTCATCGACATGATCGAGCAGGGCCTCGACCAGGCCTCTCAGGAAGCAATCGCCGCCTACTTGCGCAATCGCGGGCCCGGTGCCCGTCCGCTCTTCATCATGACCCGCTCCACGGCGATCCTCGATCTTGGTGCCGTCGGCCGGGACGAGGCTATCATCCTTTGCCCCGCCAACCACAGCCCGCCGAGCCGCGTCGCGCCGATTCCGGGAGCGCCGGGCTACGAGGCCGTCGCCACCTGCCTTGCCGCTCCCGAGGTCCGCGCCCGCACCGAAGGCGTCATCGCCTGGCGTCCNCANGTGGCATAGGCTGCAGAGACGAAAGCCTGGCGGATTGNTNCGTCAGGCCANGCTCCGCGCCGAGCAGTCGGCACGCAACAAAAAGCCCCGCCGGCATTCACCGGCGGGGCTTTTTCATTCAAATGACCTGAGCGATCAGATTTCGCTCTGCGACGTCACGATCTTCGAAACCAGGCCGTAGGCCTTGGCTTCTTCGGCCGACAGCCAGTAGTCGCGGTCGGTGTCCTTGGCGATCTTCTCGACGGGCTGGCCGGTTGCTTCCGAAAAGATCTTGTTCAGCCGTTCGTTCATCTTGATGATTTCACGGGCCTGGATCTCGATGTCGGATGCCATGCCGCGGGTGCCGCCCGACGGTTGATGAAGCAGGAAGCGGGTGTTCGGCAAGCAGATGCGGCGCTCCTTGGGAGCGGACACGTAGATCAGCGCGCCGGCCGATGCGACCCAGCCGGTACCGATCATCCACACCTTCGGCTTGATGAACTTGATCATGTCGTGGATCGAGTCGCCCGATTCCACGTGGCCGCCGGGCGAGCTCACATAGATGCGGATGTCGTCGTCGCTGGCGGCCGAAAGCGCCACGAGCTGGGTGCAGACCTTCTGCGCCAGTTCCTGGGTGATCGTTCCGTAGATGAAGATCGAACGCGACTTGAAAAGATTCGCTTCCGTTTCCTTGCCGAGCGGCAGTTCCTTGGTCTTGTCGTCCTTGTCGTCTTCGTCGTCGAGCACGCTGAGAGTCTCCTGCATCAGATTCATCTACCGGACATAATGTGTTCGCAGCCGTAAAACAATGGAGCTCGGAGTCTAAGACGGCACCTTCCACGGACTAAGGTGAATGACGTAGTACCGAGCCGTTTGCAGCGGCAANTGTCGATGGACAGCCATAAAGCGCTTGCCTATCCTCCGACACCATTCCGCATGCAGATAATTTCCAGGGGACCCAAATGCTGAAACGCCTTTCGCTCACCGCCGCCATTCTTGCCGCCGCNGCAGCGCCCGCCTTCGCGCATCTCAATCCGNAAGAGCACGGCTCGTTTCTCGCCGGCTTCTCGCACCCGCTGTTCGGCGCCGACCATATCCTGGTCATGGTCGCGGTCGGCCTCTGGGCGGCACAGATCGCCACCGGCAGCAATCGCAATGCGCTCTGGATCGTCCCCGCAGCCTTTGTCGGCACCATGGCGCTCGGGTTCCTGCTGGCGCTCGTCGGCATCGGCCTGCCCTTCGTCGAGCCGGCGATCCTCGCCTCGGTGATCGGGCTCGGCCTGCTGGTCGCAACGGCGGTGAAACTGCCGGTGTCGGCGGCAGCCGCCGTCGTTGGCGTCTTCGCACTCTTCCACGGCCATGCCCANGGCGGCGAACTCGGCTCGGCAGGCGCCCTTCAGTTCGGCATCGGCTTCATGATCGCCACCGCCCTGCTTCACGCAGCCGGCATCGCGCTCGGCCTCGGCATNGCCCGCTTCAGCCCNTATATCGCCCGTATCCTCGGTGCGGCCACCGCACTTCTCGGCCTGTCGCTCGTCTTCGGCTGAACCCGAAGATTACCGAAATGTAAGGGATTCCGGCTTTGAAATGCCGGAATCCCTGCCTACCTTCTTGCCCACGGCAAACGCCTGCAAGGAGGCAAGCATGTCACCGGAAGAACGCCAGCTTCTGACTTCCCTATTCGACCGCGTCCGCACCGCCGCCGCCACGCCGCGCGACCACGACGCAGAAACCCTCATCGACCAGGCGACCCGCGAACAGCCCTACGCCACCTATTACCTGGCGCAGGCCGTCATCGTGCAGGAAAAGGGCCTGGAAGCTGCCGCCAACCGCATCCGGGAACTGGAAGATCGCGTCCACCAGCTCGAGGCGGAGACAAGCGAACACCACCGCGCCGAACAGAGCGGCGGTTTCCTGAGCTCGATCTTCGGCAGCGGCCAGGCCCAGCAGCCAGCGGCCCCGCAGCCCGGCATCCGACCCGGCACGCAAGCCGCCCCTCAATCCGGGCCCCTTCAATCCGGGCCATGGGGTGCTGCGCCCCGCCAGACCTACCGCACCGGCAACGATTACGACGACGGCTATCGCGCACCCCCGCCGTCCGCCGGCCCTTGGAGTGGCCAGGCCGCGGCCCCCTCCGCCGGCGGCAGCTTTCTGCGCGGCGCGCTCGGCACCGCAGCCGGCGTCGCCGGCGGCATGCTGCTCGCCAACTCGCTGTCCGGCATTTTCGGCAGCCACACGAACGCGCTCGGCTGGGGTTCTCCGCTCGCCGGCAACAATCCGTTTGCCAACGGCAACGCCCCGGTCGAGGAAACGGTCATCAACAACAACTATTTCGGAGATGACGCGATCCGCGAGGCATCGGGCGGCGGCGCTTCCGCAAGCAGCAGCGGCGGCTCCGACAATTCGGGATCGAGCGCCGGCTGGCAGCAGGCCGACTACACCGACGACGATTTTTCCGACGACCAGGCCGATTTCGACAACAGCGACATGGGCAGCGACGATTCGATGGACGTGTGAGCGGNTCGTTCCGCGGTNANTAGAGCGCCGGACCTTTCGCGATGGACGCGGAAGGCCCGGCGCTTTGCNTGGGCTCAGCGCATNCGCCGCTCTAGTTGATTCACCGGATCGATTGCTCCGGCTTTGCCGGACCGCCCCTCACCCGCGCCCGCGATACGTCGCGACGCCCTGCTCCGGCAGCCATACGCCGGCCGGGGCTTCGCCGGTCTGCCAGAACACGTCGATCGGAATGCCGCCGCGCGGGTACCAGTAGGCGCCGATCCGCAGCCATTTCGGCGACAGCAGATCGACGATCCGCTTGGCGATGTAAATCGAGCAGTCCTCATGGAACGCACCGTGGTTCCTGAACGAATGCAGGAACAGCTTCAGCGACTTCGACTCCACCAGGAACCCGTCCGGAATATAATCGATGACGATATGGGCGAAATCCGGCTGGCCGGTCATCGGGCAGAGCGACGTGAATTCCGGCGCGGTGAAACGCACCACGTAATCGGTACCCTGGTTGCCGTTCGGCACCTTTTCCAGGACCGCGGTTTCCGGGCTCTGCGGCGCGTCCACCTGGGATCCGAGCTGCGACAGCCCGCTGACATCCGTCATCGTCATTTGCCTGTTCCTTCGAATTCGACCTTCTGTCCATGCGGGTTTTCGCTTTCAGGCTCCACATGGATCGCCAATGTTGCGCCCGCAATAATCCCTTTGATCGCATCTTCCAAGCGGTCGCAGATCGCATGTGCCGCCTCGACGCTCATGTCGGCCGGCACGACCAGATGGAAATCGATGAACGCGGCCGCCCCTGCCCGGCGCGACTTGAGGTCGTGGACGCCGAGCGCACCGACCGAATGGGTGGCGATCGCCTCGCGCACAGCGGCTTCCTCGTCCGGCTCCAGCGCCCGGTCCATCAGCCCGCCCACGGAATGCGCGATCACCTTGTAGCCCTGCCAGAGGATGTTGACCGCAACCAGGATCGCAAGCACCGGGTCGAGGATCGCATAACCCGTCGCAAGCGCCAGCACGAGGCCGATGAGGACGCCGGCCGAGGTGACCACGTCGGACATGATATGCTGGCCGTCCGCCGCCATAGCCGGCGAATATTGGGCCGTGCCGACCCGGATCAGCGTCGCCGCCCAGACGCCGTTGATGACGGCCGCAAGTCCGTTGATCGCCAGGCCCAACACCGGTGCATCCGGCAGTTTGGGTGCAAGGAGCCCGTCCCAGGCCTCGCTGATGATCAGGACCGCGGCAACGATGATCAGCGCGCCTTCGACCACCGCCGACATGTATTCGGCCTTGTGGTGGCCGAACTGATGGTCGTGGTCGGCGGGCCGCTGGGCATAGCGGATCACGAAATAGGCGATGAAGGCGGCCGCGACGTTGACGAAGGATTCGAGCCCGTCCGACAGCAGCGCGACGGACCCGGTGACCCACCATGCCAGCATCTTCAAGGACATGACGCCGAGCGACAGCGGCATGCCCCAGAATGCCAGCCGCTCGACGATTTTGACTTCCCTCGCCACCATGTCTTCCTTTTTGCGCGTGCGAATGATTTGCAGGACCGAAGCCCCAAAACGGCGAAACCGCCGCAGCGAGATCGTCTCGCTGCGGCGGTTTCGGATGGCCAGCATATGGCGCAGATGCGCCGGTTTGTCAAAGGCCGTTCGTCAGAGGGCCGGCTGGCGCAATCCGGCTTCATCGGACGGCATGGCGGCCGCCAGTTCCGCCTCCTCTTCGAGATCCCCCACCGTCTCGCCTCCCCGCCCGAGGAAGAGGAACACGACGAGAGCCGTCAGCGCCGTGATCGCGGTCAGCAGCCAGAGCAGCGCGGAGAACCCGTCGCTGTAACCCTGCAGCAGGGCCGCCTGCCCGATCGACGGCAGAAGCGCTGCCGCATCCTGCAGGTCGCCGGTCACCAGCCGCTGGGCGATGGCCCCCGCTTGATCGTGGGCCGCGGTTGCGAGATTGGTACTGGTGAGGGCGGACAGCACAGCCGTCACCACCGCAAGCGCCACGCCCTCGCCTGCCACGCGCGTCGTGCTGAAAATGCCCGTCGCCATGCCGGCCCGCTCTTTCGGCACGACGCTGACGGCAAGGCCGTCCATCAGGCCCCAGGGCAGGCTGATGCCGACGCCGATGGTCAGCAAAGGCCCAATCAGCGCCACCGGCTCGGAGCCGACCGGGAACCGGCTGAGCCAGAACAGCCCGGCCGCCGAAATCGCCAGGCCCGCGCCGCAGATCGTCGCCGGCGCGAACCAGCGGGTCAGCAGCCCCGCCGCGACCGGCAGGACGAGCAGCGGTCCGGAGAGCGCGATCATCATCCGCCCGCCACGATCTCGTCCATGCCCTCGATACCGATGAACCGCACCGGCAACAGGATGAGCAGCACCACGAACGCATAGGCGGGCGCCGCCGCCAGCAATTGCACGCCGACGAAACGCGGATAGCGGAACAGCGTGAGGTCCAGCATCGGCCGCGCCACGGCCCGTTCGATCAGACCGAAGGCGAGGAAAAGCAGGATAGCGGCGAGAAGCATGACGATGACAAGCGGATCGCCCCAGCCGCTCTCCGGCGCCTGCAGCACGCCGAAGGTGAGCGCGGTCAGCGCCAGCGTGAAGCTGAACGCGCCCTTCCAGTCGAGGCCGGAGGCGGCCGGATCACGTGATTCCTTCATGAAGATCGCGCCGGAGATCAGCGCGATCACGGCAAGCGCCACCACCAGCACGAAGATCGCCGGCCAGCCGAAACTGGCGATCATCAGGCCGGACGCGATCGGCCCGAAAGCAAGCCCGATGCCAAAACTGGCGCCGACGATGCTGAATGCCCGAAGGCGAGCCGCACCGTCGAATTCCTGGGCAAGCGAGGCCATGCCGCCGGAAAAGGCGGCCGCGGCCCCTATGCCCTGCAGCGCCCGCAGCACATCGAACCAGAGGATATCGCCAGCAAAGGCGAGGCCGGCCGAAAAGACCGCGAAGACGGCAAGGCCGGAGAGGAAAATCCGCTTGCGCCCAAAACTGTCTGCAAGTGCGCCGGCCGCCATCAGCGTGCTGCCGAAGGTGAGCATGAAGGCATTGGTGACCCAGTTGAGGGCGATCGGGCTGCCGCCGAGCGCCCGGCTGATGGCGTGCAGGCCGACGGCCGGNCCGGTNAAGGTCAGCGGCATGGCGACCGCCGCGCAGCAGACCGCAAAAAGAACGAACAGCCGTCCGGCTGCCGTTGCAGCATGTGTGTTGTCTCTCATATCGGAGATTCCGCTGTGTTGGAGCAAAGAGAAAGGCCCGCGGCCTTGGGAGAACCGCCGCCTGAACCCGCCCGGCCGGAAGGGTGTCGAATTGACCAACACAAGATAGATTCGACATAATGTTTGGAAAATACNGCGTCTGTTCCTTACATGACGGAAGAAAACGCTCGAATGGGAGACCGCGATGGATCGCCTGGGTGGACTGACAGCTTTCGTGCGCACCGCCGATCTCGGCAGTTTCGTCGCCGCCGGCCGCGTGCTCGGCCTGTCGGCCTCAGCCGTCGGCAAGGCCGTCACCAATCTTGAAAAGGAGCTCGGCGTCCGGCTTTTCCAGCGCTCGACCCGCAGCCTGCGCCTCACCGAAGAAGGCCGGCTTTTTCACGAGCGGTGCCGCCGCGTGCTCGACGACCTGAACGATGCCGAGGCTTCGCTGGCCAGCGCCGTCGCGGTGCCGCGCGGAAAACTCCGGGTCAGCGTACCGATCGTCACCTATCATCTTCTGCTGCCGGTGCTGCCGGAATTCGTCGAGCGTTACCCGGAGATCGAACTCGATCTCGATTTCAACGACCGGATCGTCGACCTGATCGACGAGGAGGTGGACGTGGCGATCCGCAGCGGCAACCTGCCGGATTCGCGGCTGATGTCGCGGACGCTCAGGCCATTCCAATTGCTCCTCTGCGCTGCCCCCTCCTATCTCGAACGCCACGGCATTCCCGAATGCCCGCGCGAACTCGACGGCCATCTGGCGATCCGTTTCCGGTTTCCGAACAGCCGCAAGCTGCAGGACTGGCCGATCACCTTGCCGCCCGAAGTCGCCGAACCGCGCCTGCACACGGCGCTCACCTGCAACAACATGGAGGCGCTGCGCCACACCGCGATCGCCGGTCTCGGCATCGGCTGCATGCCGGATTTCCTCGCCAGGGAACCGATCGCCGACGGCAGGCTGCGCACCATCCTTGACGAATACCTCAACGCCCCCGGCCAGTTCCACCTCCTCTGGCCTTCCAGCCGGCATCTGTCGCCGAAGGTGCGGGTGCTGGTCGATTTTTTGAGCGAGAAACTGTTTGCCGAGACCTGCGAGAAGCTGTCGGTGGCACCCGAGGCTTCGTTACTGGCCGCATCGAACGGCTGATCCCGAGCCGGCAATCGGCTCAGGATCAAGATCTCCGATACGCCTGGAGGAATGAAATATGCTGAAGGGTTCCTGCGCCTGCGGACAGGTCCGTTATGAAATCCGCGGCCAGCTCATCGGCCCGATCACCTATTGCCATTGCTGGCGCTGCCGCAAGCAATCCGGATCGAGCTTCGGCACGACGGCAGGCCTTGCGCCTTGGGCTCTCCGGTTCGTGGCCGGAGAGGCATTGCTTTCAAGCTGGCAATCCAGCCCTGGCGTCCGGCGGTTCTTCGCGAGCTGCTGCGGCTCGCCGATCTACAAGATCGACGCCTCCGACCCCAGCGAACTCGGCTTCCGGCTCGGCACGCTCGACGACGATCCCGGCATGACGGCTGGAATGCACTTCAGCGCAGGATCGAAAGCGCCCTGGGTCGAGATCACAGACGACCTGCCGCAGGAAACCGGCGGTGCTTCGTTCGAGGAACGGGATTGATCCGTTACCCGAAAACCACCGCCATGCTGATGCTGTCGACAAACAGCCCGTCGATCCTCACCGCATCCCGCGCCACGCCTTCCCTGACGAAACCGACCTTCTCGTAGAGAGCGATGGCACGCAGATTGTCCGCATGTACATGCAACTCGACGCGGTGAAAACCACGGTCCCGAGCCTGCCCGACCGCAGCGCGGATCAGCCGCGTGCCGAGGCCCTTTTCGCGATAACCGGGGATGATGCCCATGCCGAGCGTGCCGCAATGGGCAGCGGTCGGGCGGGGATGCCGGCGGATGTCGCACCAGCCGACCACCTCGCCATCGACGACAGCGACAACCTGCGGATGGCCGTTCTCGATGTTGTCGAGCACGAAGGGCCGCACATCCTCAAGCGGCGGCGCCTCCAGGAAGCTCAGGTATTTTCGCTCGCGCGAGACCGTGTCGAGGGCCTTGTGAAAGCTCTCGATATGCTCTTCGCGGATGGATTCGATCGGGATGGTTTCCGACAACATCTTTACGCCGCCTGGGTCTTTGCCCGCCGCGACAGATGCGCCACGACGTTCTCGATCATCCGCATGCCGGCATCGCCGCCGAGCGTCATGATCGATTCCGGGTGGAACTGCACGGCCGCGATCGGTTCCTTGACGTGTTCGATGCCCATGATCGTGCCGTCCTCGCTTTCGGCGGTGATCATGAATCCGGATGCAGCGTCTTCGGATCGGCGAAGATCGAGTGATAGCGCCCGACCGTCACTTCCTTTGCGAGCCCGGAAAAGACGATGCCGGGCTCGAGCACGCGGATGCGCGACGGCTTGCCGTGCATCGGCAGCGCCAGATGCCTCAGTTCCCCGCCATAGGCTTCCGCGAGCGCCTGCAGCCCGAGGCAGACGCCGAAGATGGGCAGGTCCTTCGAACGGGCCAGTTTGATCGTCGTCTTGCAGTCGAAGTCCTTCGGGTTGCCGGGCCCAGGCGACAGCACGACGAGATCCGGGTCGAACCGGTCGAACACCTCTTCCGGCACCGGCGTGCGCACCGTCGAAACGGTGGCGCCCGTCTGGCGGAAATAGTTGGCAAGCGTGTGGACAAAGCTGTCCTCGTGGTCGACGAGGAGGATTTTCACCCCCTGCCCCACCCGCGCCACGTCGCGGCCCACCTTGGCCGCATTGCCGGCCCTTGCATCGCGGATTGCTGTCAGCATGGCGGACGCCTTCAGTTCGGTTTCAGCCTCTTCCTCGTTCGGGTCGCTGTCGTTGAGCAGCGTCGCGCCGGCGCGCACTTCGGCAATGCCGTCCTTGATGCGGATGGTGCGCAGCGTCAGCCCCGTGTTCATGTCGCCATTGAAGCCGACCATGCCGATCGCCCCGCCATACCACGCACGCGGGCTCTTTTCGTGGTTCTCGATGAACCGCATCGCCCACAGTTTCGGCGCACCGGTGACGGTGACGGCCCAGGCGTGGCTGAGGAAACCGTCGAACGCGTCCATATCGGGACGCAGGCGGCCTTCGATATGGTCGACGGTGTGGATCAATCGCGAATACATCTCGATCTGCCGGCGGCCGATCACCTTCACCGAACCCGGCTCGCAGACGCGGCTTTTGTCGTTGCGATCGACATCCGAGCACATGGTGAGCTCGGACTCGTCCTTCTTGGAGTTGAGCAGCTTCAGGATCTGCTCCGAGTCGGCGATCGGATCCTCGCCGCGCTTGATCGTGCCGGAGATCGGGCAGGTCTCGATGCGCCGGCCGGACACCCTGACGAACATTTCCGGCGAGGCGCCGACCAGATATTCCTGATGGCCGAGATTGATGAAGAAGGAATAGGGCGACGGATTGATCGCCTTCAGCCGGTTGGAGATTTCCGAAGGCTTCGAATCGCAGCGTTCCATGAACTTCTGCCCCGGCACCACTTCGAACAGGTCGCCGCGCCGGAAGCTTTCCTTCGCCTTGGTGACGAGGGCGGCATATTCTCCCGGCCGGTGATCACCCTTCGGTGGGATCGTGTCGGTGCGCTGGAACGGATCGGGAGCAATCTCCTGATCCTTGCCTTCCGTCGTCACCCCATCCTTGGAAAAGTCGTAACGGTCGATCCACGCCTTGGCGGCATGGTGGTCGACGACGAGGATTTCGTCGGGCAGGAACAGCACCATGTCGCGCTGGTCCTCCGGCCGCTGCATCGACAGCTTGATCGCATCGAACTGGAAGGCGATGTCATAGCCGAAGGCGCCGAACAGCCCGATCGCCGAATCCGCTTCCGAATAAAACAGNTCGACGATCGCCCGCAGCACCGAAAACACCGTCGGCATCTTCGAGCGCTCTTCCTCGGTAAACACCCGGGTCGGCTCGTTGACGGTAAGGTCGAGGCGGCGGTCCGTCCGCTCGCCAAGCGTCAGGTCGGCCACGGTCTTCAGCTTGTCGGCGACGAAACCGAGCAGCACCTCGCCGCGGCCGTTGAAGGCCTCGATCCACACCTTGCGGCCATTCGAGGAAATCCCCAGCGGCGGATCGGCGATTGCGGTGTCCCAGCGGGTATAGCGGCCCGGATATTCGTAGTTGGAGGAGAACACCGCGCCGCGCCGTTCGTCGAGCCTGTCGACATAGGAGGAGATCGCATCCGCATAGGGTGCGGCGCGGCGCTGCCGGCTGACCGCAATCCCGCCCCTCGTCTCATAGACCTCCGAACCGTCATCCCGAATGATCGTTACCATTGTCCTGCCTCTCCAATGTCTTTGCCCGGGTCCCGGCGGCGGATAACAAAAAAGCCGCCTCGGGTTCCGGGCGGCTTTGCGTCTAGTCGATGGACATGACTGGTCAAGGCCGCGTTGAGCGTGCCGGCCACCAGTTAGCGATGTTCATCGAAATCGTCATGGGCCGAATTGTTAGCTGGGGTTTTTGAACCGCGCAAGCGAATTTCCATGCACCCCGAACAGAATTCTGGCGCCGGCATGCGACCAAATCCGGCGACCGGCGTTTAT
>Ga0055531_10002895_pt1 | contig 11174 bp, 10 predicted proteins | sample AraplaCvi_mCL_r2_FD_55008 | JGI IMG/M metagenome (GOLD analysis project Ga0055531, IMG submission 55008) | Arabidopsis root microbial communities from North Carolina, USA - plate scrape MF_Cvi_mCL_r2 | ecosystem: Host-associated > Plants > Roots > Endosphere | place: USA: North Carolina...
AACCAGAAGCAGATTCAGGTAAAAGAAATCAAGTTTCGTCCAGGGACGGAGGAAGGGGATTACCAGGTAAAACTGCGCAACCTGGTACGTTTCCTGAGTGACGGGGACAGGGCCAAGGTATCCTTGCGATTCCGCGGCCGTGAGATGGCCCACCAGGAGCTGGGGATGGAACTCCTCAAGCGGGTTGAACAAGACCTGCTCGAGTACGGTTCGGTCGAACAGCATCCTAAGATGGAAGGACGCCAGCTGATCATGGTCATCGCCCCGAAAAAGAAGAAGTAATCAACAGGGCACGGCAGGCCTTNNGATTATGTTTATCAACTGAATGCGGAGTATCCGAACATGCCAAAGATGAANACCAAAAGTGGTGCTGCTAAGCGGTTTCTGAAAACTGCTAACGGTATCAAGCACAAGCACGCTTTCAAGAGCCACATCCTGACCAAAATGTCGACCAAGCGTAAGCGTCAACTGCGCGGTAGCAGCTTGCTGCATCCGTCTGACGTGGCAAAAGTCGAGCGCATGCTGCGCCTTCGTTAATTTTTGGATCAAGAATAGAGGAAGTAACTCATGGCTCGTGTAAAGCGTGGCGTCATTGCCCGTAAACGTCACAAAAAAATTCTGAAACTTGCTAAAGGCTACTACGGCGCACGCTCCCGCGTATTCCGTGTTGCCAAGCAAGCGGTAATCAAGGCAGGCCAATACGCCTACCGTGACCGTCGTCAGAAAAAACGTCAGTTCCGCGCTCTGTGGATCGCTCGTATCAANGCTGGTGCTCGTGTTAACGGTCTGTCCTACAGCCGTTTCATCGCTGGCCTGAAAAAAGCGTCCATCGAGATCGACCGTAAGGTTCTGGCTGATCTGGCAGTGAACGAAAAAGCGGCGTTTGCTGCGATTGTCGAGAAAGCTAAAGCCACCTTGGCTTAAGTACCCCCGACAGTCACCTGGCCCCACCTCTGTGGGGCCAGGTGTTAAACGTCATAAATAGGGGAAGAGCCTTCAAGCTCTTCCCCTATTTTGTATCTGGAGTCTGTACATGGAAAACCTGGATGCGCTGGTCTCTCAAGCACTAGAGGCTGTGCAAAGCGCTGAAGATATCAATGCCCTGGAGCAAATCCGGGTTCAATACCTTGGCAAAAAGGGTGAATTGACTCAGGTGATGAAGACCCTGGGGAATTTGCCGGCAGAAGAGCGTCCGCAGGTCGGCGCCCTGATCAACGTTGCCAAGGAACGTGTTACAGGCGTTCTCAATGCGCGCATGGCTCTGTTTGAAGAAGCCGAACTGGCTGTCAAACTGTCTGCCGAATCGATTGACGTGACCCTGCCGGGCCGCGGTCAGACCTCCGGTGGTCTGCATCCGGTAACCCGGACTCTGGAACGTATCGAACAGTTCTTCACCCATATCGGCTACGGCATTGCCGAAGGCCCTGAGGTTGAAGACGACTATCACAACTTCGAGGCGCTCAACATCCCAGGTCACCACCCGGCCCGGTCGATGCATGACACCTTCTATTTCAACGCCAACATGTTGCTGCGCACCCATACCTCGCCGGTACAGGTCCGCACCATGGAATCGAAAAAGCCGCCGATCCGCATTGTCTGCCCAGGCCGTGTGTACCGCAGCGACTCCGATATCACCCATTCGCCGATGTTCCACCAGGTCGAAGGCCTGCTGGTCGATCGCGATATCAACTTCGCCGACCTCAAAGGCACGATCGAAGAGTTCCTGCGGGTGTTCTTCGAGAAAGAGCTGGCGGTGCGTTTCCGTCCTTCGTACTTCCCGTTCACCGAGCCTTCCGCCGAAGTCGACATGGAATGCGTGATGTGCAGCGGTAAAGGCTGCCGCGTTTGCAAACAGACTGGCTGGCTGGAAGTGATGGGCTGCGGCATGGTTCACCCGAACGTGTTGCGCATGTCCGGGATCGATCCGGAAGAGTTCTCGGGCTTTGCCTTCGGCATGGGCGTTGAGCGTCTGGCCATGCTGCGTTACGGCGTGAACGACTTGCGTCTGTTCTTCGACAACGACTTGCGGTTCCTCGCGCAATTTCGCTAGTCGTAACGAATTCTTAGGAGAGCAGGATGAAATTCAGTGAACAATGGCTGCGTGGCTGGGTCAGCCCGCAGGTAGATCGCGACGCGCTGGTTGCCCGTCTGTCGATGGCCGGTCTTGAGGTCGATAGCGTTACGCCGGCCGCCGGTGTTTTCAGTGGCGTGGTGGTGGGTGAGGTGCTGAGCACCGAGCAGCACCCCGATGCCGACAAATTGCGCGTGTGCCAGGTCAGCAATGGCGCGGAAACTTTCCAGGTCGTGTGCGGTGCGCCAAACGTGCGTCCAGGCCTGAAGATTCCGTTCGCGATGATCGGTGCCGAGCTGCCGGGCGACTTCAAGATCAAGAAGGCCAAGCTGCGCGGTGTCGAGTCCAACGGCATGCTGTGCTCGCAATCCGAGCTGCAGGTCGGTGAAGGCAATGACGGTCTGATGGAGCTGCCGGCCGATGCGCCGGTGGGCGAAGATTTCCGTGTTTATCTGGACCTGGAAGACGCCAGCATCGAAGTCGATCTGACTCCGAACCGTGGCGACTGCCTGTCCCTGGCCGGTCTGGCCCGTGAAGTCGGCGCGCTGTACGACGCTCCGGTCACTCGCCCGGTGGTGATGACCGTTCCGGCGGTGCACGACGAAGTGCGCTCGGTAGAAGTTTTGGCACCTGCGGCCTGCCCGCGTTACCTGGGCCGTGTCATCCGTAACGTTGACCTGTCCAGGCCGACGCCGCTGTGGATGGTTGAGCGTCTGCGTCGCGCCGAAGTCCGCAGCATCGACGCCGCCGTCGACATCACTAACTACGTGATGCTCGAGCTGGGCCAGCCTCTGCACGCCTTCGATCTCGCCGAAATCAATGGCGGCATCCGTGTGCGCATGGCGGAAGAGGGCGAGAAGCTCGTTCTGCTCGACGGTCAGGAAGTCAGCCTGCGCAGCGATACGCTGGTGATCGCCGACCACACTCGCGCTCTGGCGATTGCCGGCGTGATGGGTGGCGAGCACAGTGGCGTTTCCGCGACCACTCGCGACGTGTTCCTTGAAAGTGCGTTCTTCGACCAGATCGCTGTCGCGGGCAAGGCTCGTTCGTATGGTCTGCACACTGACGCTTCGCACCGCTATGAGCGCGGTGTGGACTGGCAACTGGCCCGTGAAGCCATGGAGCGCGCCACCGGCCTGCTGCTGGAAATCACCGGTGGCGAAGCCGGCCCGATCATCGAGACCGTCAGCGAGCAGCACTTGCCGTCGATCGCGCCGATCACCCTGCGGGCTCAGCGCATCACCCAGATGCTGGGCATGGAAATGGATTCGGCCGAAGTCGAGCGTCTGCTCAATGCTTTGGGTCTGAAGGTTTCCGCCGACGGAGCAGGGCAGTGGCGCGTAGAAGTGCCAAGCCATCGCTTCGACATCAGCCTGGAAGTCGATCTGATCGAAGAGCTGGCTCGTCTGTACGGTTACAACCGCCTGCCGGTTCGTTACCCGCAAGCTCGTCTGGCGCCACAGGCCAAGGCCGAAGCGCGCAGCGATCTGCCGGAGCTGCGTCGTCTGCTGGTCGCCCGTGGCTACCAGGAAGCGATCACCTACAGCTTCATCGATCCGAAGCAGTTCGAGCTGTTCAACCCGGGCGTGGAGCCGCTGCTGTTGGCGAACCCGATCTCCAATGACATGGCCGCTATGCGTTCGTCGCTGTGGCCGGGTCTGGTCAAGGCGTTGCAGCACAACCTCAACCGTCAGCAGGATCGTGTTCGTCTGTTCGAGAGCGGTCTGCGCTTTGTCGGTCAGCTGGAAGGTCTGAAGCAAGAGCCGATGATCGCCGGTGTGGTATGCGGCAGCCGTCTGCCGGAAGGCTGGGCGCAAGGTCGCGATACCGTGGACTTCTTCGACGTCAAGGCTGACGTAGAAGCAGTGCTGGGCTTTGCCGGTGCGCTGGATCAGTTCACTTTTGCACCGGGCAAACACCCTGCGCTGCATCCGGGCCAGACCGCACGCATCGAGCGGGAAGGGCGTGAAGTCGGCTTTATCGGCGCGATTCACCCTGAACTGTCGAAGTCCCTGGGTCTCGACCGTCCGGTCTTTGTCTTCGAGCTGGTTCTGGCTGAAGTCGCTCTGGGTAAAATGCCGAAATTCCACGAGTTGTCGCGCTTTCCTGAAGTGCGTCGTGACCTGGCACTGATTGCGCACAAAGACGTTGCAGCCTCGGCTGTACTGGACGTAATCCGTGAAAATGCAGGCGAATGGCTGACAGACCTCAGGCTATTTGACGTGTATCAGGGTAAAGGCATTGATCCTGATAGAAAAAGCCTCGCAGTCGGCTTGACCTGGCAGCATCCATCGCGCACTCTTAATGACGATGAGGTGAATTCGACGACGCAAAATATCCTCACCTCGCTCGAACAAAGGTTGAACGCCACGTTAAGGAAGTGACGTATGGGGGCTTTGACGAAAGCTGAGATGGCGGAACGTCTGTATGAAGAGCTGGGCCTGAACAAGCGGGAAGCCAAGGAATTGGTTGAACTGTTTTTCGAGGAAATCAGGCACGCTCTTGAAGACAACGAGCAGGTCAAATTGTCGGGTTTCGGCAATTTCGACCTTCGGGACAAACGCCAGCGGCCTGGCCGCAACCCGAAAACGGGGGAAGAAATCCCGATCACGGCTCGCCGTGTGGTCACCTTTCGTCCAGGGCAGAAGTTGAAGGCCCGAGTTGAGGCTTATGCTGGAACCAAGTCATAACGACGAACTCCCCGTCATCCCGGGCAAACGCTACTTCACCATCGGTGAAGTCAGCGAGCTGTGTGCGGTAAAACCGCACGTGCTGCGCTACTGGGAGCAGGAGTTTCCTCAGCTCAACCCCGTCAAACGCCGCGGAAACCGCCGGTATTATCAGCGCCAGGACGTGCTGATGATCCGGCAGATCCGCGCGCTCCTTTACGATCAGGGGTTTACCATCGGCGGCGCGCGACTGCGTCTGTCCGGCGATGAAGCCAAAGACGACACCACCCAATACAAGCAAATGATCCGCCAGATGATCGCCGAGCTCGAAGATGTTCTGGTGGTTCTCAAGAAATAATTTCCTGCTTTTAAATACTTCCAGTTTTCAAAAGCTTGCGATATATTCTTGAGCGTTCTTCGAGATGGAGAACGAGTTTCAAACCTAGTCGGGGCGTAGCGCAGTCCGGTAGCGCACTAGCATGGGGTGCTAGGGGTCGAGTGTTCGAATCACTCCGTCCCGACCATATAATTCAATGACTTAGCCCAACTTTAGCGAGTTGGGCTTTTTCATGCGCAGGGACTTTTACAGGGGATCCAGTTTACTTCCTCATCAAAGTCCGACACTCAAGCCGATCACCTAGATCGGCTTTTTTGTGCCCGCACAAAACTACCCAGTGATTTCACTGACAGACACCCAGCGTCGTTCCTCAGCCGCGACCCGAATCGCCGTCGCCAGCCTCTCAACTTCTAATGCCTCTTCAAAATCAGTCCCGGTCTGCCCGCTCCCGGCCAACGCCATGATCAGCTCATGCACTTCCAGTGTCTTCAGCTCGTTGTAGCCCAGCTGATGCCCCGGCGCCGGGCTGAACGCGGCGTAGCCGGGCAAATCCGGTCCGGCGAGTAAACGCTGGAAGCCACCTTCGCCGGCGCGACACAGGCGTAGCTCGTTCAAGCGCTCCTGATCAAACGCCAGGGTGCCTCGGGTGCCGCTGATCTCGAAGCTCAGATGATTCTTGTAGCCATGCTTGAGCCAGCTGCTGCTGAAGGTACCCCGCGCGCCACTGGCGAAACGCAGCAAGGCATGGGCTTGATCGTCGACCGCAATGCGACGTCGTTCCTGGCTGCCGGTTGTGGTCGGGCGTTGGCCATGGACTGTCTGGGAGTCGGCGCACACCGCTTCGACATCGCCCAGCAGGTAGCGCGCCATGGCGAGCAGGTGGCTGCCCAGATCCGCCAATGCTCCACCAGCATGTTCCGGTTCGCAGCGCCACGACCAGGGGGAGGCCGGATCGGCCATGAAATCTTCGCTGAATTCACCTTGAAAGCTGATGATCTTGCCGAGTTCGCCACTCAGGATCAGCTCTCTCGCCAGGCCGATGATCGGGTTGTGCTGATAGTTGTAGCCGACCCGGGTGACGACGCCGGCATGCTTCGCCGCCACGTGCATGGCATGAGCTTGCTCAAGATTCACCGCCAGCGGCTTTTCGCAGTAAACCGGCTTACCGGCGGCGAGGGCGGCCATGGCCATCGGGTAGTGCAGGTGATTGGGAGTGGTGATGGCGATCAGGTTGACCTTGGGGTCGTGGATCAATCGCTGCCAGTCGCCATGGGCCTGATCGAAGCCCCAGGCGGTGGCGCAGGCTTGTGCGCGTGCGGGATCGGCGTCAGCCAGGCCGGCCAGGCGAAGGGTGAAGGGCAGTTCGAATGCCCCGCTGACGTTGCGAAAGGCCAGGGCGTGGGCGCGCCCCATGAAGCCCGTGCCGATCAGGCCGATTCCGAGTTCACGCATGACAGGATCCTTTGAGTTTTTGTTTTCAGAGATCCTGTTTATAGAATAAATATTCCCTGTGTTCAAATAATGGAATAAATATTTTGAATTGCCGCATTCGTTGAGATGACGGTGCTCCGATCAGTCCTCGAACCCGACCTGCTCGTGAATCTCGTCCACCTTCAACTCCAGTCGATAGGCCACGGCGATAAACAGCGCCTGGCAAAGGCACAAAGTCGCACTCAAGGATCGGAACGCAAACGAGCTACCTTCATTGACCAGCAGCAGGGTGTTGGCGCGCTTGGCCAGGGGCGAGAGATTGCTGTCAGTGATGATCAGGGTTTTCGCCTGATGGTGCTGGGCGATGCGCAGGCAGTGCTGGGTTTCCTTACCATACGGCGTAAAGCTGATGGCGATCACCAGGTCATTGGCGCGCACGCTGCGCATCTGCTCGCGATAGCTGCCGCCGAGGCCCGAGACCAGGTGAATGCGCTTGTTGGTGTGTTGCAGGTTGTAGACCAGATAGTCGGCCACGGCGAACGAGCGGCGCACGCCGACCACGTAGATATTGTCGGCATTGACCACAAGATCCACGGCCTTTTCAAAGGCCTGGTCATCCAGTTCCTGGCCCAGGCGTTCGATGCCCGAAAGGGTGGCGTCGATGCACTCGCGGGCCAGGTCGCCGCCGCTGGCTTTCTGCGACTTGTTGGCGATCATGCTGCGAATGCGCTGCTGGTAGTTCTGTACCGGCGTGGCTTTGTGGGTATACGCCTCGCGGAACAGCGCCTGCATTTCACTGAATCCGCTGAAACCGAAACGCTGGGAAAACCGCACGATGGCCGACGGGTGCACTTCGCACTCGCGGGCGATGTCGCTGATGCGGTCGACCATGATCCGGTCGCTTTGCTGGCTCATGTAACTGGCGATGCGTTTGAGCTGGCGCGGAAGGCTTTCGTATTCAGTGGTGATGAGCTGCAGCAGACGCTCGGCATTGATCGGGGGGCTGGCAAGATCGCTCTCGGGCGTGCTCTCGGCGGTAGCCGGCTGATCGGTGCTGGACATAAATAATCCTTTTGGCTTGTTCTTATAGGGACGGTTACGTCTCGTCCCCTGACAATAGTTTGGTGTGCGCAGTCTACAGGCTCGGCCCGGACAAAATCTTGGGCTTGCGCCAGCGGGATGCCTGCTGAAACGATGCACTGCGTCTGGAGCGCCCGCACTGAAGCTTATTGGAAAAAATATTCCACGTGAAAAATAATTGGAATATTTATTGATTGTTCGATCCGGCTCGTTTTAGTCTGCATCCACCAAGAGTGTCCGGCGCGGTCACCGCGTTGGGCACAGGCTGATAAAAATAACAGGAGCCAGCATGGGCCAGACTCGTTTTGCCAGTGGACGTCAATTGGATCTGATTTGCCTCGGACGCCTCGGCGTCGACCTCTATGCGCAGCAAGTCGGGGCACGGCTGGAGGATGTGAGCAGCTTCGCCAAATACCTCGGCGGCTCGTCCGCCAACATCGCGTTCGGCACCGCCCGGCTGGGGCTCAGGTCGGCGATGCTGAGCCGGACCGGCGACGATCATATGGGGCGTTTCCTGATCGAGTCGCTGGCCCGTGAAGGCTGCGATGTCAGCGGCATCAAGGTCGATCCGGAGCGACTGACCGCCATGGTGCTGCTGGGTCTCAAGGATCGGGAAACCTTTCCCCTGGTCTTCTACCGTGAGAATTGCGCCGACATGGCGCTGCGGGCCGAAGACATCAGCGAAGCCTTTATCGCCTCCAGCAAAGCCTTGCTGATCACCGGCACTCATTTCTCCACCGATGGCGTCTACAAGGCGAGCACCCAGGCGCTGGACTACGCCGAAAAGCACAACGTCAAACGGGTGCTGGACATCGACTACCGCCCGGTCCTGTGGGGACTCGCCGGCAAGGCGGACGGCGAAACCCGTTTCGTTGCCGATCAGAACGTCACTCAACATGTGCAACAAATCCTCCCGCGCTTCGACCTTGTGGTCGGGACGGAAGAAGAGTTTCTGCTGGCCGGCGGTTCCGAGGATTTGCTCACCGCCCTGCGCAATGTCCGGCGCTTGAGCGCAGCGACCTTGGTGGTCAAGCTCGGTCCGCAAGGTTGCACGGTGATCCACGGGGAGATTCCACAACGTCTTGAAGACGGCGCGATTTATCCCGGCGTGCGGGTCGAGGTGCTGAACGTACTGGGCGCCGGCGATGCGTTCATGTCGGGCTTCCTCAGCGGTTGGCTGGAGGATGCCAGCGACGAGCGTTGCTGCCAGTTGGCCAATGCCTGCGGTGGTCTGGTGGTGTCGCGCCATGCCTGCGCGCCGGCGATGCCGACCCGTGCCGAACTCGATTACCTGTTCAGCAGCCCGGTACCGATTACCCGGCCGGATCAGGACGTCACCCTGCAACGCCTGCATCAGGTCAGTGTGCCGCGCAAGCAGTGGAAGCAACTGTTCATCTTTGCCTTCGACCATCGCGGACAACTGGTGGAACTGGCCCAGAAGGGTGGACGCGATCTCGGCGCCATCGGCGAACTCAAGCAACTGTTCATCAAGGCCGTAGAGCGGGTCGAAAGCGATTTGCGCGAGCAGGGCATCGAAGCCGATGTCGGGCTGCTGGCGGATCAGCGTTTCGGCCAGGACTCGCTGAACGCCGCCACCGGTCGAGGCTGGTGGGTGGCGCGGCCGGTCGAGGTGCAGGGCTCGCGGCCGTTGGCCTTCGAGCACGGGCGCTCGATCGGCAGCAACCTGATCGCCTGGCCGCAAGAACAAATCATCAAATGCCTGGTGCAATTCCACCCGGATGACGAACCGATGCTGCGGCTGGAGCAGGAAGCGCAAATCAAGGCGTTGTATCAGGCATCGCAAGTCAGCGGTCATGAACTGCTGCTGGAAATCATCCCGCCCAAGGATCACCCCTCACCGCATCCCGACGTGTTGTATCGCGCGCTCAAACGCCTCTACAACCTGGGCATCTACCCGGCGTGGTGGAAGATCGAAGCGCAAAGCGCCAAGGAATGGCAACAGCTCGACGAACTGATCCAGGCGCGCGATCCCTATTGCCGAGGCGTGGTGCTGCTGGGCCTGAATGCCCCGGCATCCGCATTGGCCGAAGGCTTCCAGCAGGCCAGTCAGAGCCAGACCTGCCACGGGTTCGCCGTGGGCCGGACGATTTTCCAGGAACCGAGCCGCGCCTGGCTGGCCGGCGAAATCGACGACGAGACGCTGATCCGTCAGGTGCAGGGCACCTTCGTCGAGCTGATCGATGCCTGGCGTACGGCCCGGGCCTGAGCCGCGGTTGAACATTCTAGAAATAACAATAAAAGGTGCAGCCATGCCCGCTATCCGAATTGGCATCAACCCGATTTCCTGGAGCAACGACGACCTGCCGTCCCTCGGCGGTGAAACCCCGCTGAGCACCGCCCTCAGCGAAGGCAAGGCCATCGGTTATGAAGGCTTCGAACTCAACGGCAAGTTTCCCACGGACGCCAAAGGCGTTGGCGACGTGCTGCGTCCGTATGACCTGGCGCTGGTGTCCGGCTGGTATTCCAGTCGTCTGGCGCGGCGTTCGGTGGCAGAGGAAATCGACGCGATTGCCAGCCATGTCGAGCTGCTGGCGAAGAACGGCGCGAACGTGCTGGTTTACGGTGAAGTCGCCGACTCCATTCAGGGCCAGCGAATTCCGCTGGTCGAGCGCCCGCGTTTTCATACCGAACAGGCGTGGCAACAATACGCCGACAAGCTGACCGAGCTGGCGCGCTTCACCCTGTCCCAGGGCGTGCGTCTGGCGTATCACCACCATATGGGTGCCTACGTCGAATCGCCGTCGGACATCGACACCCTGATGGCGTTGACCGGTAATGAAGTCGGGCTGCTGTTCGATTCGGGCCATTGCTACATGGGCGGTGGTGAACCCTTGCAGGTGCTGCGCAAACACCTGTCGCGCATCTGCCACGTGCACTTCAAGGACGTGCGCAAACCGGTGGTACAACTGGCGCGCAACAACCTGTGGAGCTTCCCCGACTGCATCATCAACGGCACCTTCACCGTGCCAGGGGATGGTGACATCGACTTCTCCGAGTTGCTGGACGTGCTGCTGGCGGCCGATTACCACGGTTGGCTGGTGGTCGAGGCCGAGCAGGATCCGGCAGTGGCGCCGAGTTATGTCTACGCGAAAAAAGGCTTCGACACCTTGCGTGCGTTGCTCGACGCGAGGACTGCACGATGAGCCTGCTGGTCAAAAGCAATGCCCGTGGCCGGACCATGGTCGAGCTGGCTGAAGGTGAGCTGCAATACGTCGGTTTCGCCGCCTATCGGTTGAGCCTGGGTGAAACCTTGCCAGTCGCAGCGGGTGACAAGGAGCTGTGCCTGGTGCTGCTCAGCGGTCGGATCGGCATCCACGGCGAAGCGCCGGGGCAGGGGGCTTTCAACTGGGACAATCTCGGTGATCGCCAGTCGGTGTTCGAAGACAAATCCCCGTTCGCCGCGTACCTGCCACCCGGCAGTCAGGCGCAGGTGGTGGCATTGAGTGATGCGCAAGTGGCGGTTTGCGCCGCTCCCGGTTCGACCGCCACAGGCCTCGGTCCGCGCCTGATCAGGCCTGAAACCATGAAGCGCAGCGTGCGCGGCAAGGGCGCCAACACCCGTTAT
>Ga0055531_10002902_pt1 | contig 11163 bp, 9 predicted proteins | sample AraplaCvi_mCL_r2_FD_55008 | JGI IMG/M metagenome (GOLD analysis project Ga0055531, IMG submission 55008) | Arabidopsis root microbial communities from North Carolina, USA - plate scrape MF_Cvi_mCL_r2 | ecosystem: Host-associated > Plants > Roots > Endosphere | place: USA: North Carolina...
CTCGATCATGTGCTGCACCAGGCGGGAGAACTCGCGGGCCTCGGCGAGGCGCTGCGGGAAGGGCACGGAATCGCCCAGGGCTTTCTGGATGTCGGGCGGGAGGTTCAGCATCATCGGCGTGGCCACGAGACCGGGTGCCACGGCGAGGACGCGGATGCCGGAGCGCGAGAGATCGCGGGCGGCGGGAAGCGTCAGGCCGACGATGCCGGCCTTGGACGCAGCATAGGCCGCCTGGCCGATCTGGCCTTCATAAGCAGCGACCGAGCTGGTGTTGACGATGACGCCGCGCTCGCCGTCGGCCAGCGGATCCAGCGCAGCCATGTCGGCGGCGGCCAGGCGCATCATGTTGAAAGTGCCGACGAGATTGACCTCGATCACCTTGGAGAACTTCTCCAGCGGCAACGGCCCTTCCTTGCCGAGGATGCGGCCCGGGATGAGGATGCCGGCGACGTTGACCAGGATACGGGCCGGTCCATGCGCAGCCTTCGCCTTCGCGAGCGCCGCTTCGGCGCTTTCCGCCTTGGAGATGTCGCAGGTGCAGGCGATGCCGCCAATTTCCTTGGCGACGGCTTCCGCGCCTTCGGTGTTGAGGTCGAGCACGGCGACCTTGGCGCCCAAGGTCGTAAGGTGCCGCGCGACATCGGCGCCCATCCCCGAACCGCCGCCGGTCACAACGGCAGCCATACCCTTAATCTGCATCGGTTAACCCCTTCTTAGAACCCGCCGAGGCTTCTAGCAGAGGGGGTCGGGGCGATCTATCGGGAAAGCGCTCCGCACGAGCCCCGGGCAGGGCTGTTCAGAGCGGCAAGAACGTGCATCATGCGGCTGGGGGAAACACCGTCTATACGCATGAAATCGGGCCTGCTCAAGTTTGTCGTGGGTGCAGCGGCTTTGTGCGGCCTGGTTGCCGTGCTGCTGTGTGCCTGGACGCTGGTCGGGATCGGCCCGGCGCCGGCTGGCTTTGACCTGCTGACTGCGCTGTCGCTGCAGATGGTCGGCCTCGGTGCCGTCCTGGCATGGGCACGCCAAAGCCGCAGCATCGGCCGGTTGATCGCCGCGCTCGGCGGGTTCTTCGGCCTCGCCGCGCTTTTCATGCCGGATGCGATAGCGCTCGCCACGAGCGCGGCGGTGATCTGCTACGGCGCAGCATCGCTGCTCTTCCTGGCGCGCCGCTATGCATTGGGCCAAGCCGCGGCGGCGCTCGGATTCCTGCCGAGCCTCGGCAGCGCGATCGGACATCTGCTGAAGACCGAGGTTCTGTTCGGCCGGCCGCCGGCGACGGTGCTGCTGGTGACCGTCTTGTGCGGCGCGGCGCTGCTCGGCGGCACTGCGCATCGCGGCTCGATCCGGGTCTTTCTTTCGCGAACCATCTCCGGAAGCTTCGCGCGCAAGCAGCTCGTCGTCGCCACGATCGGACCCATTCTCATCGCCATCTTCTATGCGCGCCTCTTGCCGGCGGGCGGAGCGCCGCTTGCCGTGGCCGAAACGGTCGCCTCCACGATCGTGCTCGGCTGGATCACATTCGGTGCGACGGCTCTGGTCGGACGGCGGCTGGATATCAAACGGCACAAGGCGGAAGCCGAGCTCCGCAACATGGCCCGGCACGATGCGCTGACCGGCCTGCTCAACCGGCGCAGCATGAACATCTCGATGCCGCAGCGCCACGCCGAGGCCCGCGCCGGGGGCGAGCCGATCACGCTGATGATGTGCGACCTCGATCACTTCNNGTCGCCTGAACGACGAATATGGCCATGCGGTCGGCGACGAGGTCTTGCGGCGCGCTGCGCAGCGCATCGGCGCCGCGGTCCGCGATTCCGACCTGGTCTTCCGTTACGGTGGCGAGGAGATCGCCGTGCTCTTGGATTGCGGATCGGGCGACGCGATCCGGATCGCGGAGAAGATCCGCGAGGCGGTGAAGGCGCCGACCCGCCGCGCCGCCGATGCCGATCTCCCGGCGGTCACCATCTCGGTCGGCGCCGCCACCAGCGCCCACGGCGCAACGGAGCTCAAAGCCATCCTGGAAGCGGCCGACGAATGCCTCTATGCCGCCAAGGATGCCGGGCGCGATTGCGTCCGGCATGTGAGCCTGCCTTGAGGGCGGTTGCGTAATCCCACCCGCGCCGCGGAGCGCGCGAACGCGCCACGAACGAGTCGTGATTCTCCGAGCGGAACGCGCTTGTGGACGGAAACTCCGTAAATACAAGTGCTTGAGGCATTATTCTTAAGAGATTACTCTCGTTTCCGCTTTGTGCGACTCGAGTCGACGCCGAGTCGCGCCTTGATTCATTTCGGGCTTTGCCCATTCCGGGCTCTCGGGGATCTATGAACGCGGACCGACTCGAGTCGCTGGTCACCTTTCATCCGTTCACGCGGCTCAACAAGCTGCTGGAAGGGCTGCAGCCGGGCGGCGGAAATACGCCTTTGCTGTTACACCTCGGCGAGCCGCAATTCGCGCCCCCCGCTTTCGTCGCCGAGGAGATCGCCAAGGCCGCCGCCGGCTGGAGCAAATATCCGCCCACCGCCGGCAACGAGGCCTTCCGGAATGCGGTGAAGGCCTGGCTCGAGCGGCGCTATCACCTGCCGCCCACGATGCTGAATGCCGAGAAGGAGATCCTGCCGGTCTCCGGCACGCGCGAGGCGCTGTTCCAGATCGCACTCTCCGCAGTCGCCGCCGGTCAACCTAACGGCAAGACCAAGGTCTTGATGGGGAATCCCTTCTATCACTCCTATGCCGGTGCGGCGGCGGTAGCGGGCGGCGAGCCGGCCTTCCTTCCCGCGGATCGCAACAGCAATTTCCTCCCCGATCTTTCCAANGTGACGGCGGCGGAGCTCGCGCAAGCGGCGCTGGTCTATCTCTGTTCGCCGGCCAATCCGCAAGGTTCGGTGGCGCCGCTCGACTACCTGAAGCAATGGCTGCAGCTCGCGCGCCAGCACGACTTCGTGCTGGCCGCCGATGAATGCTACGCCGAGATCTATCCGGATGCGCCGCCGCCGGGCGCGCTGGAAGCGGCGCGCGAGCTCGGCGGTTCCGTCGATCATCTGCTGGTGTTTCATTCGCTGTCGAAGCGGTCGAGCGCGCCGGGCTTGCGCTCGGGCTTCGTTGCCGGCGATGCCAAGCTGATCGCGCGCCAGGCGCAGCTCATCAATTACGGCGGCGTCGCCATGCCGCTGCCCATTCTCGCCGCGGCGACGCGGCTCTGGCAGGACGAGGCGCATGTGGCGGAGAACCGCGCGCGCTATCGGCGCAGTTTCGAGATCGCACAGCAGATCCTGGGGCCGATCTTCGGCGAGATCCGGCCGCAAGGCGGATTCTTTCTCTGGCTCGATGTGGGCGACGGCGAGCGCGCCGCGGTCGAATTGTGGAGACAGGCGGCCGTCAAGGTGCTGCCGGGCGGCTATATGGCGCGGGCCGAGGCGAATGGCGGCAATCCGGGCGCGCGCTACATTCGCGTCGCGGTGATCCTGGAACCGGATGAGATGGCGGCCGCGTTACGCCGTATGGCGCCGGTCTTGGAAGAGATAAAGCATGGCAAAGCTGCAAAAGCCGTTGGGGCGGGGAGCCGGTAATCCGATGATCGGGGACAACACACGCATGTCACTGCTTGCGCGCGCCGAAGGCAGCGGCAGCCAGAGCCTGCTCGACTTCCTGCGTCGCCGCACCATGGAAGCGGTCGGTGTCGCGCTGATCCTGCTGGGTCTCGCCTATCTGATGGCGCTGCTCTCGGCGGATTCCAACGATCCGAGCTTCAACCATGCAGTGGATGGCCCGGCACGCAACCTGCTCGGCCTGCCGGGCGCCTATGCCGCGGATTTCGCGCTGCAGGCCTTGGGTCTCGCGGCCGTCGTGCCGGCCGCCGCTTTGATCGCCTGGGGCTGGCGCCTGATCCGCATGCGCGCGATGGCGCGGTGGTGGCTGAAGCTGTTGTTGCTGCCGCTCTCGACGGCGCTGACCGCCGTGCCCCTGGCTTCGCTGCCGGCAAGCGGGCAATGGCCCTGGGTCGCCGGGTTCGGCGGTTTTGTCGGCCGCATGGGCTTTGCCGGCGCCGACGGCAATAGCGGATTGGTGGGTCTCGCGGGACACCTGGCCGGCAACCTGCCCGGTACCGAGTTGCATGCGATCCTGATTCTCGCGACCACGGCGCTCGCCTTCGTCGCTCTGTTCTTTACCCTCGGCATCGCGCTCGGTGGTTATGTGCGCTTCGGCCGCGGCGTCGCCCATGCCGGCAAGAAGGTCGGCCTCGCCTTCGACCGCCGGCGCCAGCCGGAAGCCGCGTCGCGGGTCGCCCGGCGAGCGCGCGACGAGGACGAGGAAGCGGCGGCGCAGGAAGGCTTCTTCCACCGCACCTTTGGCGAGATCCGGATGCCGAGCCTCAAGAGCCTGTTCGCCATCCGCGGCCGTGGCAATGACGGAGCGGTGTCGCATCGGGAGCCGCATTTCGGCGATCACGAGGAGGCGGAGATCGACCTGCCGGAACCCGTCGTGGTCGAGCGTCCGGGCGCCCAGCGCGTGGTGGTGGCCCCCGCGCCGAAGAAAGAAAAGAAGCCGGCGAAGAAGGAGAAGGTGCAGGCGAAGCTCGATTTTGACGGCGAGACCGAGTTCGAACTGCCGCCGCACGACATCCTCGCGCGGCCGTCGTCCAACGCGGCGGTCCAGCGCATCAACGAGGAAAGCCTGGAGAAGAACGCGCGCCTGCTGGAAACCGTGCTCGACGATTTCGGTGTCAAAGGCCAGATCGTGAAGGTGCGACCCGGCCCGGTCGTGACGCTCTACGAACTGGAGCCGGCGCCCGGCACCAAGACCAGCCGCGTCGTCGGACTGGCGGACGACGTCGCACGCTCGATGAGCGCCGTCTCGGTGCGTATCGCGGTCGTCACCGGCCGCAGCGTCATCGGCATCGAGCTCCCGAACCGCGAACGGGAAGTCGTCAGCCTCCGCGAGCTCTTGGAAGACGACTCTTACGCCGGCAGCGGGACCAAGCTCGGCCTGGCACTCGGCAAGGATATCGGCGGCCAGCCGATCGTGGTGGATCTTGCGCGCATGCCGCATCTGTTGATCGCCGGCACCACCGGCTCGGGCAAGTCGGTCGCGATCAACACCATGATCATGTCGCTGCTCTATCGAATGACACCCGACCAGTGCAAGTTCATCATGATCGACCCGAAGATGCTGGAGCTTTCGGTCTATGACGGAATCCCGCATCTGCTCTCGCCGGTCGTGACCGAGCCGAAGAAGGCGATCGTCGCCTTGAAATGGGTCGTGCGCGAGATGGAGAACCGCTACCGCTCCATGTCGAAGCTCGGCGTTCGCAATGTCGAGGGTTACAACCAGCGGCTCGCGCAGGCGATCGCCGCCGGCGAGCAGCTGACGCGCCGGGTGCAGACCGGCTTCGATCCCGAGACCGGCCAGCCGATCTACGAGGAAGAGCCGTTCGACTTGAAGCCCCTGCCCTTCATCGTCGTCGTGGTCGACGAGATGGCCGACCTGATGCTGGTTGCGGGCAAGGAGATCGAAGCGGCGATCCAGCGCCTGGCGCAGATGGCGCGCGCCGCCGGCATCCACATCATCATGGCCACACAAAGGCCTTCGGTCGACGTCATTACCGGCACAATCAAGGCCAATTTCCCGACCAGAGTGTCCTTCCACGTGACCACAAGGATCGACAGCCGGACAATTCTCGGTGAGCCCGGCGCCGAGCAGCTGCTGGGGCAAGGCGACATGCTCTATATGGCCAATGGCGGCCGCATCACTCGCGTTCACGGCCCGTTCGTTTCGGATCGTGAAGTTGAAAGCGTCGTGAAGTTCTTGAAGGCCCAGGGGACCCCTGACTATATCGAGGACGTGACCGCCGAAGAAGAAGAGCTCGGCGAAGACGGCGGGCTTCCCGGCGAGGGCGGCGGATCCGGCGACGAGCTCTACGACAAGGCGGTGGCACTGGTCTGCCGGGAACGGAAAGCCTCCACGAGCTTTGTTCAGCGGTACCTGCAGATCGGCTACAACCGCGCGGCCCGCCTGATCGAGCGCATGGAAAAGGAAGGCGTGGTCAGCCAGGCCAATCATGCCGGCAAGCGCGAAGTGCTCGCCCGCAATATCGACGGAATGGACTGAGACACATCTTGGGTAAATTCGATCTCTCGCGTCGCGGCCTCATGCGCGCCGGTCTGGGCGCGCTCACAGCGTCAACCGCACTAAGTACCGTGGCTTCGTCGGCCTGGGCGAAGAAGGTGAATGCCGCGGCGTTGACCGACCAAGACAAGGCGGATGTCGCGCGGATCGAGGCCTATCTCAACAGCATCACCACGATGCGGGCGAAATTCCAGCAGGTGGACGGCGCCGGCAATCTCGCCTTCGGTATGATCTATGTGCGCCGCCCCGGCTTCCTGCGCGTGCAATACGATCCGCCGAGCCAGGTCGTGCTGGTCGCGGATTCCATTGCGGTCAGCTATTACGACGCCGAACTCAATCAGCTCAACCAGGCACCGCTCGGTCTCTCGCCGCTCTGGTTCCTGCTGCGCGACCATGTCTCGCTCGGCGGCGACGTCACGGTGACCCAGTTCGACCGCGGGCCGAACGCGTTCCAGATCGGCATCGTGCAGACCGATGAGCCGGATGCCGGCACGGTCACCCTGGTGCTCGGCGACAAGCCGCTGGAGCTCCAGCAATGGACCATCGTCGATGACAAGGGCCAGACCGTCCGCGTCGGTCTCTACAACGCCGAGTTCGGCGTGAAGCTCGAGAACGAGCTGTTCCGCACACCGGAGAAGAAGAAGGGCCGGCGGACCGGCTAGAACGGCACGCGCGCCTGCCACCCAATCGATCGTCATGGCCCCCTGACCGATGTGGTGCAGATGCAGCATCACAACGCAGACGGCCCTCGGACGCAGAATCGCGCAAGCCTCTGGCGAAGAAAACTTTATACGCCGTCGCAGCGTGGCAGATATTGCGTTTTGTCTGCGTCCGGTCTGCGATGCAGCGCAGCACAAACCGCGGCGACCAGTCACAGAAAAAACTTCCCAGTCTGCGTTCGGTCTGTGCTGCCCTTGCTTCAGTCAAGGCGCTTCGCGTGACGCGACTTTCGACACAAGATTCACGCGTTCAAACAGCACGCCGATGATACCACAAGAAGCGCTGCAACTTAAGCGAGGGCTAACCTCGATAAAACGGCAGCGCGATCAGGCGGAGCAGGCCGGCCTCTTCTTCGCCTTCGACTCCGATCGGCATGTTGCGCTGGCGGTTGATGATCGGGCCGGTGCCGAACAGGTGGTCCCAGAGGCTGAGGACCGTGCCGTAGGTTGAATCCGTATCGCGCTTCACCTTGTGGTGATGCACCCAGTGCTGGGACGGCGTGATGATCCAGCGCGCGAGCCGCGCTTCGATTCGATCGGGGAGTTTCCAGTTGGAATGGTGGAAGATCGTGGCCACCAGGATCACGGTCTCGAACACGATCACCGAGCCCAGCGGAATCGCCAGCAGGAAGATCACGACGGCGCGCACCACGGCCGAGAGCATCACCTCGCCGAAATGGAAGCGCACCGCGGAGGTCGCGTCGAGAAATGCGTCGCGGTGATGCACTTCATGGAAGCGCCAGAGGATCGGCCATTCGTGATTGGCGCGGTGCCACCAATAGATCCAGAGATCGAGCAGCAAGAGATCGAGCGGGAGGGCACAAGGAAACGCGAGAAAGCCTGGTCGGACCCAGAGCGGATGCGCGGCGGCATAGAAGGTAACGGGCAGGACCAGCAGGGGTGCGAGACCGGCGTTCAGCGCGAAGAAGCCGAGATTGCGGCCCCAGCGCGCGAACCAGGTGAAGCCGTAGCCGGCGAGTCGCAGCGGCACGATCGCGACACTCCAGCGATTCTCGATCAGGATGACGGCGATGAGCCAGGCGATGACGAGGACGGACTTGCCGAGCAGGGCGAAAGCCAGCCAGCCTTGTGGCTCGACATTCACCTTGGGCTCACCCCGGCGCCTTGACCATATTCTCCAGGCGTGCCGCGAGCTTGGCGCCGGCCTCGCCGCCTTCGCCCTTGATCTCCTTGGTGAGGATCAGGCGGAGCGCGTCGAGATGTGCCTGGACTGTGCCGAGATCGGCATCGGAGAAGTCGCGTTCCTGGCGGACAAGGGTGCAGAGCGAATGCCCGATTCGGGTCACCAGCGGATAGCCGAAGGAGCCGCCCTGGCCCTTGATATTATGCGCGATGTTGTAGAGGTCCTTCACCGCCGCCGCACGGGCTTCCATATTCTCCCGCGCGGTCTTCAAGAAGGCCGCACAACGGTCGAGATCGGCAAGGGTATTGCCGGCGTAGCTCTTGGCGAGATCGGCAACGGCGGCCTGGGCGCGCGCCAGCACAGCCTCCATGTTCCGATCGCCGTTGTCGACCATGACCCCTTCTCCCCGTGGCCGTCCCCTTGGGCGCCCGGAGTGTAGAAAGGTCGAAAACCCTCTACAAGTCGTTAAGACTCTACATGCGACGCGGCAGCCGGGTCGCGATCAGTCCCGCCGCCAGCGTCAGCAAGCCGCTGGCGACGAAGACCGAGCGCAGGTCGAAGAAACCTTGCAGGGCAAGATAGACCAGGCCCGGCAACAGGTCGCCGAGATCGATATAGGTGCGGAACAGCGCCGTCATCTGCGGCCGCTCATAGAAGCGCACCGCGCGCATGAACGGAATATTGCCGAGGGCATCGAGCGCCACCACGAAGACCGCGCCGGCGAGGAACAGCAGCGCCGTCAGCGGCACCACGTTCCAGGTGACCGCGGTCAGCAGCGTGAAGCCGCCGGCGCAAAGGAACGCAGTCACGATCGGCCGGCGGATGCCGGTGCGCTGCGCCATCCAGCCGATCGGCAAGGTGAGGAGCAACAGCAGGTTGCCGGCCCCGGTCAGCGCGCCGGTCCAGCTGTCATCGACTTCGTGATTGCGCAGATAAAGCGTCGGGTAGACGAAGAACATCGACCACCAGGCCGAGCGGCCGAAAGCGATGAACCAGCCGAGCATCAGCCGCGGCTGCATGACGAAGCGCCGTAGGTTGGCGAAAGGATTGGGCGGCGGTCGCGTGGCGGCGGCAACCGCGGGGTTGTCGCTCAAGCGCAAATACCAGAAATAGACCATGAGCGCGGCATAGGCGATGAAGCTCATCGCCGAAGTCGCCTCGACGCCGAAATGCTTGTAGAGCTCGACGCCGATCCAGGGACCGAGACCCCAGGGGAGGCAGCTCGAGAACAGGCGCAAGGGCTCCGAGCGGATCATCTGATGGCGCGGGATGAAATCCATCACATAGAGCATCAGCGCGATATTGATGGCGACACTGCTCAAGGCCCGCAGCACCAGGCCGGCGACTTCGCCTGCCATGGTCGCGCTGCCGAGCGAGACCGCGGCGCCCATGCCGAGCATGATGCCGGCGGTGTAGACCCAGCGCCGGCGGAACCGCTGCATCAAGAGCGGGGCGAAGAAGCTGAAGACCAGCGAGCTGAGGCTCGCTATGTTGGTGAGCAGCGTGATGTCCCGGTCCGGCAGGCCGAGATCCTTGGCCTGCAGATAGAGCACGGTCACCACCGTCGCGCGGGCCAATGAATCCAAAGCGAACAGAGCCGCAAAGGCACCGGCACCCGGTTTCCGAGTGGGTCGCAGCCAGAAAAGCGGATTGGATTCCATCGGAGGGGTTGGCGGAATGAACGCGGTCTTCTATTGATCAGAAATAGCACGCGCGCGTGAAGTGCGCGACGGGGACGCCAACGGAAACGCCATGAGGATTTGGGATCGATGAATGAGCTTTGGCGCATGGGCGCTTGCGCGGTCACCGACTTGCTGCGCCGCGGCAAAGTCTCGCCGGTCGAATTGATCGATGCGGCGCTGGCGCGCATCGCCGCGGTCAATCCCAAGGTCAATGCGCTGGTGACGCTCGCCGAGGAACGCGCCCGGGCGCAGGCCAAGCGGCTGATGGATCTTCCGATCGAGGCGCGCGGCCTGCTGGCTGGATTGCCGATGGCGGTCAAAGACCTGAACGATGTCGCCGGGGTGCGGACCACCTATGGTTCGCCGATCTACGCCGACAACGTGCCGACGCGCTCCGACATCATGGTCGAGACGCTCGAGGGCAACGGCGCGATCACGCTGGCCATGTCCAACACGCCGGAGTTCGGCGCCGGCGCCAACACCTTCAACGAAGTGTTCGGCGAGACGCTCAATCCTTGGAACACCAGGCTCAATGCGGCGGGCTCCTCGGGCGGCGCGGCGGTGGCGCTGGCGACCGGGCAGATCTGGCTGGCGACGGGATCGGATCTCGGCGGTTCGCTCCGGACGCCGGCGAGCTTCAACGCGGNGATCNGNTNNCGTCGCCNTCGCCCGGACGCGTCGCCGCGGGACCGCGCGAGCAGAATTTCGATACGCTCTCGGTCAACGGGCCGATGGCGCGCAATGTGGAGGACACCGCGCTGATGCTCGATGCCATGGCCGGGTGGCATATCGAGGACCCGATCTCGCTGCCGAAGCCGGAAGAACCGTTCCTCACCACGGCGCGGCGGCGGAAGAAACCGAAACGCGTCGCCCTGATCCTGGCGCCGGCCGGATTGCCGATCGAGCCGGAGGTCATCGCCGGGGTTCGCGCCGCCGCGGAGAAGCTCGCCAAAGAAGACATCGTCGTCGAAGAAGCGAGCCCGGATTTCGGCGGTGTCGGCCAGGCGTTCCAGACTCTGCGTGCGGTCGATTTCTCGACCGGCATGGAGCTGCTGCTGAAGAATCACCGCGACAAGCTGAAGCCCGACGTCATCTGGAATATCGAGAAGGGCCTCGCCCTCAGATCCGAGGAGATCGGCAAGGCCATGCTGCGGCGCGCGCGGCTCTACAGCGATGTGGCGGCCTTCTTCAAGACCTATGACGCGATGATCCTGCCCGCGGCGCCGATCCTGCCGCGGGATGTGAAGGAACGCTGGCCGCGGGAGATCAACGGCGTTCCGCTCGAGAATTACGTCGAATGGCTGAAGCTCTCCGCCTTGATCACCATGACCTCCTGCCCCTCGCTCGCCTTGCCGGCCGGGTTCTCGGCCGACGGCCGGCCGATCGGGATCCAGGTGGTCGGCAAGCCCCGCGGCGAGGCCGATCTGCTCTCCCATGGGCTGGTGATCGAAGACATGCTCAGCCTAAGGGACGAGGTGCCGATCGATCCCAGGG
>Ga0055531_10002915_pt1 | contig 11134 bp, 10 predicted proteins | sample AraplaCvi_mCL_r2_FD_55008 | JGI IMG/M metagenome (GOLD analysis project Ga0055531, IMG submission 55008) | Arabidopsis root microbial communities from North Carolina, USA - plate scrape MF_Cvi_mCL_r2 | ecosystem: Host-associated > Plants > Roots > Endosphere | place: USA: North Carolina...
CGCGCGCAGATCCGCACCTACGAATGGGGCGAGTACCTCAAGCGCGCCAACGCCGGCGAGCACTCGGTCTACATGAGCGGCTGGTCCGGCGAGAGCGGCGACGCCGACGACTTCCTGACGCCCAACCTCAGCTGCGCCACCAACAAGTCGGGCGTCAAGTTCTGCAACCCCGAGTTCGAGCGCCTGATCGACGCGGCCCGCGCCACGCCCGACCAGGCGCGGCGCATCGCGCTCTACGAGCAGGCGCAGGTGATCTTCAAGCGGGAGCGCCCGTGGATCACGATGGCACACTCGACGGTCTACATCCCCACCAGCAAGGACCTGCGCGGCTTCAGGATGCAGCCCAACGGCGGGGTGGTCTTCGAGAACGTCTACCGTGAATAAGCCTGCTCTTCCTCTTCGCGCGCCGGCCCGAGCGCCGGGCCGCCCCCGGCCGGGCCGGGCCCCCTCGGGGGGCCGGACGACGTATTCGCCGGCCGGGGGGCCGACATGAGGCTTCGTCACATTGAAGTCTTCCACGCCATCATGCAGGCCGGCACGATCAGCGGCGCGGCGCAGCTGCTGCACATCTCGCAGCCGGCCGTGACGAAGGTGCTGCAGCACTGCGAGCTGCAGCTGGGCATGCCACTGTTCGACCGCGTGCGCGGCAAGCTGTATCCGACGCCGGAAGCGCAGCGGCTGTTCGTCGAGATCGACAAGCTCAACCGCGACCTGGTCGCGATCCGGCGCCTGGCGGCCAACCTGCGCGGCGGCGAGTCCGAATCGCTGCGCCTGATGGCCACGCCGACGCTGGGCGCCGCGGTGATTCCGGCGGCGATGACGCACTGGGCGCAGGCCTTCCCGCGCAGCCGCTGCCAGCTCAGCACCAACCACACCCGCGAGATCGTCTCGGCGCTGCTGCTGGGCGAAGCCGACCTGGCGCTCAGCCTGCAGGACCCGCGCCACCCCGGCATCAAGGCCGAGGTGCTGGCCAGCGGCACGATGATGGCGCTGTGCCCGGTGCAGGGCCCCGAGGCGCAAGGCAGCGGCCCGCTGCCGCTGGAGGAGATCCAGTCCGAGCTGATCGCGATGGCCGAGGACGACCCGCTGGGCCACATGCTGCACAACGCCAGCGAGGCCGAGGGCCGGCACCTGGACAGCCGCATCACCGTGCAGACCTACCAGCTCGCCCGCGCGCTGGTGGAGGCGGGCGTGGGCATGACCGTCGTCGATCCGTTCACCGCCGCGTCGGCGGACCCGACCCGGGTCAAGGTCCGGCCGCTGGCGCCGCCGATGGCCATCCACCTCTACCTGCTGACCTCCGCCAGCGCGCCGCTGGCCCAGGCGGCGCGCCGGCTGGTCACCTACCTGCGGGACGCGGCCCGCGCCAACCTGGACAGCCTCGCCGGATGAATGCCATTCCCTGCGAAGAGATCGCGGCGCACACCGAGTTCCGCTCGCTGCTCACCATCCCCGGCATCGCGGTGGACCTGCGCTACGCGACGCCGGACAACTTCGTCGGCCGCAACGTCTACGGCGGCCTGGACTGCGCCTTCCTGCGCCGCGAGGCCGCCGATGCGCTCGCCGAGGCGGCCGCCTGGCTGGCTCGCCACTGCCCGGGCATGACGCTGGTGGTGCTGGATGCGCTGCGACCGCAGCGGGTGCAGGAAGCGCTGTGGGCCGAACTGGAGGGCACGCCGCTCACCAGGTACCTGGCCCACCCGGCGCGGCGCTCGATCCATTCATTCGGCATGGCCGTCGACGTGACCCTGCTGGACGATCAGGGCCGCGAACTCGACATGGGCACCGGTTTCGACGAAATGACGCCGGCCTCGCACCCCGAGTTCGAGGCCGAGCAGCTCGCCGCGGGCGGCCTCACCCCGGACCAGCTGCGCCATCGCGGCTGGCTGCGCGCGGCGATGCGCCATGCCGGCTTCCAGACCATCACGACCGAGTGGTGGCACTTCGACTTCGGCGACCGCGAGCGCGTGCGCCGCGAACTGCCGCTGGTGCTGTGAACGGCGACCGGCGCCACCCGCCTGCTTCTTCCGGAGTTCCTCATGACCGCTTCCCGCCGCCACCTCCTCACCGGCGCCGCCGCGGCCGCCGCACTGGGCGCGCTGTCGCCGGCGGGGGCGCAGACCGCCGCGCCGGCCCGCGCCGCACGGCCCAATGCCGCGCCCGAGCTGCTGCGCGCGCGGCGCCTGCGCCCCGGCGACACGATCGCGCTGGTCAGCCCCGCCAACGCGACCTATGAGCGCGAGCCGCTGGAGATCGCCGTCGAGTCGCTCGAGGCGCTGGGTTTCAAGGTCAAGCTCGGGGCCAACGTGCGCGGCCGTTACGGCCAGTTCGGCGGCACCGACGTGCAGCGTGCCGCCGACATCAACGACGCCTTCGCCGACGACGAGGTGGCCGGGATCCTGGCCCTGACCGGCGGGTCGGGATGCAACCGCATCGTCGACAAGCTGAACTACGCGCTGATCCGGCGCAAGCCGAAGTTCTTCGGCGGGTTCTCGGATCTGACCAGCCTGGTCAACGCGATCCACAAGCAGACGGGGTTGATCACCTTCCACTGCCCGGTCGCGGGCTCGGAGTGGAACGAGTTTTCGCTCCAGCATTTCCGCGCCGTGGCGATGGACGCGCAGGCCGACCTGCTGCAGAACCCGCAGGGCGAGCGCGGGGCCCACCTCGTCCAGCGCGAGGACCGCATCAGCACGCTGCGACCGGGCCTGGCGCGCGGACCGCTGGTGGGCGGCAACCTGGCGGTGCTGAGCTCGCTGGCCGGCTCGCCCTACTTCCCCGACACGCGGGGCGCGATCCTCTTCCTCGAGGAGGTCAACGAGTACATCTACCGCGTCGACCGCATGCTGTCGACGCTGCGGCTGTGCGGCGCGCTGGACCAGCTGTCGGGCGTGGTGCTGGGCAAGTTCACCCAGTGCGGGCCCGGGGATGGGAGCTACGGCACGCTGACGCTGGATGAGGTGTTCGACGACTACTTCCTGCCGCTCAACATCCCGGTGTACCGCGGGGCGATGATCGGCCACATCAAGCGCAAGTTCACCGTGCCGGTGGGGCAGCCGGCGGAAATGGACGCGACCGCGGGAACGGTGCGCTTGCTGTCGCCGGCGGTGAGCTGAAGACCCTCACCCTCTGCGCTCATTGCCGCGCCACCCAATCGACCAGCGCGTCGATGGCGGGGCGCGCCTTCATCGCCTGCTCGTCGTTGACGATGGCGACGACGATCCAGGTCCGGCCGGTCGAGTCCGGCACGTAGCCCGCCAGCGCCACGACGTCGCGCAGCGTGCCGGTCTTCATGCGGGCGCGGCCCTCAGCCGCCGTGCCCTTCATGCGCCGCGCCAGCGTCCCGTCGACGCCCGCCACCGGCAGCGTCGCCAGCAGCTCCGGCCCGTGCGGCCCGCGCGCCGACGCCCCCAGCATCGCCGCCAGCTGTGCGGCGGTCGCCCGCTCCGTGCGCGACAGGCCTGAGCCGTTCTCCAGCGTCATGCCCGTGATGTCGATGCGCTGCGCCGCGAACCAGTCGCGCACGACGCGCGCGGCAGCCTGGCGCGTGTCCTCGCCCGGCTGCGCCGCCGCGGCGCCCAGCCGCAGGAACAGCAGCCGCGCCAGCGCGTTGTCCGAGGCCTTCATCACCGGCCGAAGCAGCTCCGCCAGCGGGCGGTCCCGATGCTGGACCAGCACGCGCGCGCCCTCGGGCGTCGCGCCCTCGCGGATCTCGCCCGACAAGCTCCCGCCGAGCTCACCCCACAGCTGGCGCAAGGCCTGCGCCGTCTCCCACTGCCGGTCCAGCACGTTCAGCGACTGCGTCACCTGGCAGCCGCGCGGGAACTCCCCCGCCAGCACCAGCCGGCCCGCACCGCCGGGCAAGGGCTCGAAGCGCGACGGCATCCAGCCGTCATCCCAATCCTTGCAGGACTTGTCGTTGAGCCTCACCGCGCTGGTGTCGATCACCAGGGCGCCGAATTGCGGGAAAGGCCGCACCGTCAGCCCGCGCTCATCGGCGGCGAGGTCGTACTGCAGCAGGCTGCCGTTGAGGTGCAGCGCGTCGGGGATGACGTTGTAGGGAAATTCCGCCTGCTCGTCGAAGCGCGGCGCGTCGATGTCCAAGCGCGACGGCTGGAACAGGCCGCGGTCGACGACGATGCCGCCACCCAGTTCGCGCACGCCGTGGCGCTCCCGCAGCTCGCGCAGCATCGCCCACAGCGCGGGCCAGTCCAGGTCCGCGTCGGCCCCGCCCTTGAGCACCAGCGGCCCGTCGAGTCGCCCATCACGGACCTCGCCCGCGGCCAGCAGCTGCGTCTGCCCGCGGCTGCTCGGCCCCAGCCGGTCCAGCGCGACCACCGCGGTGATCGTCTTCATCGTCGAGGCCGGCGCCATCGGCCGGTCCGCGTTCAGGCGCAAGCCGGTGCCGGGCGCTTCCAGCGGATGGGCCACCACCGCCAGCGAGGCGGCCGGCACGCCGGCCTCGCGCAAGGCGGCCTGGACCGGCGCGGGCGGCGTGTCGATGAAGGTGGCGCAGCCGGTCGTGGCCAGCGCGGCGACCAGGAGGGCAAGGGCGGTGATCGATCGCATGAGGGGCGACTGTATCGGCCCGGCGCCTTTGCATTCCCGCAGGTTATGGACGCGCGACAAGCATTCATCGGGACGGAAGCAACAAATGGGTGAGGTTCCTAGGACCTTGAAATCGTCTCGTGCTTGAAGATCGTTCGCAGCTCGCAACAGGTCGATCGCCAATGGTCGCGCCTCCGTCGTTGGCGGCGTTGCAGGACGCCGGGTCCGGTTAACAAGGAGAAGGTCGTGAAACTGAATCAACTCGCTCGCTGTCTCGTGGTGGTGGGGCTGGGCGCCCATGCGGCGGCCTGGTCGCAGGAGGTCCAGAAGATGGAGCGGGTGGAGATCACCGGCTCGAGCATCAAGCGCATCCAGGACGAAGGCGCGCTGCCGGTGCAGACCATCTCCCGCCGGGACCTGGACCGCCAGGGCATCGTGTCTGCCGAGCAGCTGATCGCCACACTCTCGGCCAACGGCAACGGCCTGGACAACCTGGCCTCCAATGCCGACGTGGTCTCGGGCCAGGCGCGGGGCAACAACGGCGCGACCTCCGCCAACCTGCGCCTGCAGGGCGCCAACGCGACGCTGATCCTGCTGAACGGCCGCCGCATCGCCGCGCACGGCCTCAACGGCGGCGTCGTCGACCTGAACCAGATCCCGATGGCCGCCATCGAGCGCGTCGAGGTGCTCAAGGACGGCGCCTCCTCGACCTACGGCACCGATGCCGTGGGCGGCGTCATCAACTTCATCCTGCGCAAGGACTACCAGGGCCTGCAGGCCAGCGCCTTCACCGACGTGACCGAACACGGCGGCGGCAACATCTACCGCGCGTCGCTGACCGGCGGCGCCGGCAACATCGACAAGGACGGCTTCAACCTGCTGGCGGTGCTGTCGGTGACCGACAACAAGCGCCTGGACGGCTCGCAGCGCGATTTCGTCAACAGCTTCCAGCCCGATCGCGGCCTGTCGCCGGACACGCGCGGCACGCCCTTCGCGACGCTGTTCCTGCCCACGACGACGGGCACGACCATCCGCAACGTGCTGAGCCGCCCGGGCTCCAACGCCAACACCGGCCCGCTGTACAACGGCGCCGCGATCAACAGCGTCAACATCCTGGACCTGCCCGGCCAGGCCGGTTGCGCCTCGCAGCCGGGCATGGGGCCGTATGCGGAGAAGCTGTGGAACTCGGCCTCCGCCTCGCCGGCCAACCAGTTCGGCTGCGCCTGGGACACCGGACGCGCCGCGGTCATCCAGCAGCCGGTCAAGAACACCAACCTGGTCACCCGCGGCCAGCTCAAGCTCGGCGAGCACCTGCTGACCGGCGAGCTGCTGCTGGGCAAGTCGGAGTCGACCAAGTACTTCTCGCCCAACCAGATCAGCAGCGCCGCGTCGACCTCGACGCTGGGCCTGCCCAATGGGACGACCACGCGCAACCCCTTCGCCGACCTGGCCTATCCGTCCAGCGGTGCCGGCTACCAGCGGGTGTTCGACGCGCTGGTGGCGCAGTTCCCCTCGCTGGCCGCCAACCAGGGCCTGCCGATGACCTTCCGCTGGCGCTGCATGGAATGCGGCGAGCGCGCCATCGGCACCGACACCGACACCGGCCGCTACCTGCTGAGCCTGGACGGCCCGCTGCCCTTCCTCAAGGACTGGGACTACAAGGCCGGCGCCTCGCACGCCTACAGCAAGAGCACCTCGACGCTGGGCAGCGGCTATCACAACTACGTCGGCCTGGCCAACCTGATCAACACCGGCGTGCTCAATCCCTTCCTGCTGGCGGGCGAGTCGCAGACGCCGGCGGCGCTGGCGGCGCTCAACGCCATCTCGGCGGCGGGGACGGAGCTCTATGGCGGCAAGTACACGACCGACCAGTTCGACGCCACCGTGTCGGGCCCGGTCTTCAAGCTGCCGGCGGGCGAGGTGATGGCGGCGCTGGGCGTGGACTACCGCATCGAGAAGTACCGCTTCGACGGCAACACCTCGGTCAACACCAACGACATCAACACCTGGGTCTACAACGCGCCGTTCGACAACATCAACGCGCTGAGCGGCGTGAAGCGCAAGGTGGGCGCGATCTTCGGCGAAACCATCATCCCGATCGTCAAGAACCTCGACCTGAACCTGTCGGTGCGCTATGACAAGTACACCGGCTTCGGCAGCACGACCAACCCGAAGGCGTCGGTGCGCTACCAGCCGCTGGAGAGCCTGGTGTTCCGCGCCTCGTACAGCACCGGCTTCCGGGTGCCCACCTTCAACCAGCTGTTCAATGGCGTGACCGAGTCGCCCTACACCGGCGCCGGCGTGCCGGATCCGGCGACCTGCCCCGGCAACGTGGTGAGCAACGCGCCGGGCTGCCAGGCGATCACCTTCAACACGCTCTTCGGCGGCAAGCCGGACCTGCGGCCGGAGGAGTCGAAGATGTCCAACATCGGCTTCGTGTGGCAGCCCTCGCCGGCCTTCAACATGAGCGTCGACCTGTGGGACATCAAGCGCGACGGCCAGATCCAGAGCCTGACGCTGTCGCAGATCCTGAACAACTATCAGCTCTTCCCCGAGGCCTTCCTGCGTGACAGCACCGGCGCGCTGAAGATCGTCGACACGCGCTGGATCAACACCGGCGAGACGCGCACGCGCGGGCTGGAGCTGTCGATGCGCGGCAGCACGCCGCTCAACGGCGGCCGCCTGACGGCCGGCCTGGATGGCACCTACCTGCTGGAGAAGAAGTCCAAGCTGCTGGACAACGTGCCCTTCGGGCCGAGCGAGGTCGGCCGCTTCACGCGCTCGAGCGAGCTGGGCCTGCGCTGGAAGCACAGCGCCTACATCACCTACGCCTATGGCGACTGGGCCTGGTCGCTGCGCCAGCAGTACTCGACGGGCTACTACGGCTACGTGCCGCCGGGCATCGCCAACGGCAACGCGACGGCGCCGGCCTTCGACCCGTGGGTCAAGCCGTACTACCTGCACCACGTCAGCGTGGCCTACACCGGCATCAAGAACCTGACGATCACGGCCGGCATCAAGAACATCCTCGACCAGGACCCGCCGTTCGCGAACAGCTACGACAGCAACACCGGCTCGGGCAGCTCGTGGGAGCCGCGTGTCGCCGACCCGCGCGGGCGCTCGTTCACGCTGGGACTTGACTACAAGTTCTTCTGATCGCTCCGATGGCCTGCCGCCTCGCGCGGCGGCCTCGGACACACGAAAGCCCGCCGGGGAACCGGCGGGCTTTTTTACGCCTTGCCGCCCAGTGCGGCCGAGGTCAAGGGGAAGACGCGCTTCACGCCCTGCTCCCGGATCGTGTGCAGGAATCGCAGGAGCGGACCGGTCGGTCGATCCAGCCCTTGCTCGTAGCGGCGCAGCAGCCGCGCTGTCGTGCTGAGCATGTTCGCGAAGACATAGAGGCTGAGGTCCGCCTCCTCGCGGATGGCCCGGACCTCGTCGGGCGTCAGCGGTGCTGGCGGTGCAATGCCGCACCAGGCCAGGCGTTGCATTCGTTCATCGCTGGCACACCCGCAGGCATGCAAGGCCCGCCCGGTCTTCACCATGCGGTCAATCGAGTCGTACTTGCGCTTACGCATCACAGATCACCTCCTTCAATATTCCGGAACTGGTAGCCCACGCCAACTGGTCTCCATGCATCTCTTCCAAGAGCGCATTCGCTTCCTTGCATCCCTGCATCCGCGCGCCGTCGATGTTGGCGAGGACGTTCTTCGCATAGCCTTCGATGAAGAACCACGGTGCGCCCGGTCGATGGGCGACGATCACGCGAAAGCCATCGCGTTTGCCGGCGCCGGATCGTGCGATCCGCTTCTTGAAGAGTCCACTACCAAGATCTGCATCGATCAGGCCGCGTTCCATTTCAGCCACGGCACGGCAGAGATCACCGTCTGCGCATGCCCTGCTTGCGCCTCCACTTTTGAAAGCCTGGGGCCAGATAGACGGCGCGAGCCATGTCGACCTCCTCGCATCTTCGTGGACGAGAAGAGTGCCAGGCCTTGCGTGCCAAGTCGTCGCCCTGAGGTCGGCCCTCCGATGGGGGGCAAGCTGTTGCCTGCGGAGACCTCCGCATGCCTTTGTCGTTGTGGCATCGATGCTGCGCAAACGCGTTCCTTGACGCGATCGGAGTGGTTGTCATGTGCTCCGGATCAAGATGTCCCGCTCCCAGCCCCAGGGCACATACGAGCGCTACGGGGCAGCATGCTGATCTGGAGTACTCGACCGTGTGCCATTCCGTTCCACATTCCGACGCCCCGCTCTTTCCCACATCGACGCGCCGCTTCCCTCGCGATCTGCCCCGCGACTGCCCGCCGAGCAATGCCACGCTCCGCCATCAGGCGGTCTATCGCATCGTCAAGGCTGCACCGCCGACCCGGGAAGACTTCCGCACCCACGCAGAGCTTGGCACCGCGACACGCGCCGATCCATGTCGGCGAGCCGCGCTCTCCGTCTTCTCGACCTGGCGCCAGGCCCGCCATCGCCAAATGAGTTCGCCGCACCTCGGTGGACACATCGCGAAGGCCTCGTTGACGCCCAGGCATGGTCCGATCAGCCAGCCCCAGACCAATGGACACATGGACTGGTGGCCCTCCGACGACATGCCGGTACCGTCTGACTTCGAGGTGACGACCCATGACCATTGATCTCACCTTCCAGTCCAAGCTGCCCAATGGGCTGCTGCCGATCCCGCTCGTGGAAGAGCGCGTGCTGTACGAGGCGGAGCAACCCATCGTCTACTTGACCCGCAACACGCACAGGCAGGTCATGCTGGCGTATCTCGCGGGAGAGGACGCGCAATTTCGCTTCACGCTGCTGGCGCCGATCTCAGATCGCGACTTGCAGCTGCTTGAACAAGGCCAACTGAGCCTCCGGGATGCGCTGACCGGAACATGGATGTGGCTACTGCGCGAGAGCCAGCTCACCGGTGACGTGGGGCTGTGGTCGGTGAGCGTCGAACAGATGCCCAAGGACCATCTGCCACTGCCGGGGACACCGTTGCTGCCGGAACACGACCTGATCGAACCGGCCCCGCCCGTCGAGCGGCGCAGCGCTCACGCAAGGCCGACGTTCGGCGCCTCGCCGATCTGCGCTGGACGCTAGGTCAGACGGCGAGCGTCCCCGCCACCGGATCCAGCGTCACCGCGACACCGATCGGCAGCGGAAGGTTCGGCGACGTATGGCCGCTTGACCAACCGGCAAGCACCGGCACGCCGAGCCCGCCGAAGTAATCGGCCAGCACCTCATCCGGCGAGTCCGCATCGCTGAAGCTGCCCAGCAGCACGGCCGTCAGCTGGTCGAGCGCGCCGCTCAGGCGCAGCTGGCACAGCAGGCGATCGATCTTGTAGGGGTCCTCCCCGACGTCCTCGAGGAACAGCACCGAGCCCCGCAGGTCCGGCATGAACGGCGTACCCAGCAGCGCCACGAGCACCGCGAGATTGCCTCCCGTGAGCACGCCGCGAACGGGTGCTGTCCCGCGATTCAGCGGGTGCGGTGCGAGCGCGGGCCCAAGCCGCTCTCCTTCCCGCAGACCCCGCCGCAGCCGCTCCGCGAGCGCGACGGCATCGGCCCATCCCGACTCCCCCTTGCACCAGTCCGAGGCCGGCATCGGCGCATGCCAGCTGGCGAGGCCCTCCTGCTGTCGCAGTGCCATCAGCGCCGTCAGGTCGCTGTAGCCGATCAGCGGCTTGGGGAAGCGGCGCAGCAGCGCGCGATCGATCCGGTCCAGCAGCCGCATGCAGCCGTAACCGCCGCGCAGGCCGATGACGGCGTCGACGTCGGGATCGGCCAGCGCGGCCTCCAGGTCGTTCAGCCGCCGGTCGTCGTCCGCCGCGAGATGGCCGAGGAACGCGGGGCCCGCGCAACCCGGGAACACCTTCGCGCGAAAGCCCAGCCGCTCGATCATCGGCACGACCTGATCGAGCCTGCCTTCGCGCGGCGGACCGGCGGGGGCGATGATGCCGAGGCAGGCGCGCTCGGGCAGGGGAGGCAGCAGCATGGGGGTGGAAGGCATCACGATCAACCGTCGAGTTCAGGCTTCGAGCCACGCCGCCATCCGGGCGTCGATCGCGGCGCCGAGCGCCGGGATGCGCCACGTCGTCGGGCAGCGGGGATCGGGAGCGTAGCGCGACCCAAGGCTGGTCAGCAGCGCGATCAGGTAATGGCGCCGGCGCGGCGCGATGCCGCGCACGATGCCGGCATCGGACGCGTAGTTCTCCGTGTTGCCGGTCTTGTGCGCGAACCAGACCTCGCCGCCGGCCGCGAAGCGCCGCAGGTCGCCGGGCAGCGACACCTCGCCCGCCCGCAGCGAGCCGTCGGGCTGGAGCCACCGGCCCGGCAAGCGCGCCGGCAGTCCCGGCACCCAGCCCGGCACGCCCGCCAATGCACCACTCGACAGCACCTGATGCAGCGCCTGGTCCTGCAACGCATGCATCGCCTGGTTGCGGCTCTCGGGCGACAGCCGCGGCGCGTCGGCGGGCAGCCAGGGCGCGCGCGGCGTGGTCGGGTCCAGCCACCAGAGCAGGCGCACCGTGTCCCACGCCGTCATCTGGATCTGCCCGACGCCGGACCCCGCCGCGTTGCCCCAGCCGCC
>Ga0055531_10002916_pt1 | contig 11132 bp, 5 predicted proteins | sample AraplaCvi_mCL_r2_FD_55008 | JGI IMG/M metagenome (GOLD analysis project Ga0055531, IMG submission 55008) | Arabidopsis root microbial communities from North Carolina, USA - plate scrape MF_Cvi_mCL_r2 | ecosystem: Host-associated > Plants > Roots > Endosphere | place: USA: North Carolina...
TGGTCGAACACGCCGTCATGGTTGACCAGGCACTTCCACGGCTCGTTCCAGTTGCCGGCGATCCAGTTGACCATGAAGCCGCCGTAGCTGGCGCCCAGCGCGCAGGCCTTGTCGCCGTTGAGGAACGGGTACTGCTTCTGCGCCGCCGCCCAGCCCTTCTGCAGGTCTTCCAGCGGGCGGTCGCCCCAGTGCTGGCTGATCGCATCGGTGAACGCCTGGCCGTAGCCGGTGGAACCGTGGAAATCGATCATCACCACCGCGTAGCCTTGGCCCGCGTAGGTCTGCGGGTTCCAGCGGTAGCTCCAGCCGTTGCCGAAGCTGCCCTGCGGGCCGCCGTGGATCAGGAACGCCACCGGGTAGGTCTTGCCTTCCTGGTAGTTGTACGGCTTCACCACGTAACCGTGCACGGTTTCGTTGTTCCAGCCCTTGAACTGGAACTGCTCGTAATCGCCGAAGGCCACGTCGGGCAGCATCTGGCCGGCGCTCGGGGTGATCTCGCGCGGGCTGCTGCCGTCAGCCTGGGCCACCACGATCTGGTCGCCGCTCTTCAGGCTGTTCTTCGTGTAGGCCAGCGTGCTGCCGGCGATCACCGGCGAGCCGATGCTGCCGCCTTCGGCGACCACCGTGGCCTTGCCGGTGGCGATGTCGATGTTGAACAGGCGGTGCTCGCCCAGGTCATCGGCCGCGGTGTAGAAGCTCTTTTCGTCCTGCGACAGCACCACTTCACCGGCCGAACGGTCCCAGCCCGGGGCGATTTCGCGGGTCTTGCCCGAGGCCAGGTCGAGCGCGATCACGCCGAAACGGTCCGCCTCGAAGCCCGGGCGCTTCATGGCGCGGTAGTACAGGGTGTTGCCGTCGGCGCTGAACACCGGGCCGGCATCCCAGGCCGGGTTGGCCGCGGTCAGGTTGACCGGGGCCTGCTTGCCCTCGGCATCCAGGCGGTACAGGTCGAAGTTGGTCGACCACGCTTCTTCGCGGCCGGCCACGCGGATGCTGGCCACCACGCTTTTGCCATCCGGCGCCCAGGTGAAGTCATCATTGCCGCCGAACGGCTTGGACGGCGCATCGCCGGCCAGCGTTGCGCTGATCGCCGAGGCGCCCTTCACCGCAGCGGCCTTGGCGGCCGGCAGCGGGGCCACGAACAGGGTGTTGCGGCGGCCGTCGTTCCAGGTGTCCCAATGGCGCACGAACAGGCTGTCGAACACTTCACCGGTGTTCTTGCGCGCCTTGTGCGCGTCCAGCTTCTTGCTGGTGCAGGCCAGGTCCGAACCGCAGTCCTGGAACACGCCGGCGCTGAAGGCCACGCGGTCGCCCTGCGGCGAGACCTGGAAGCTGTCCACGTCCACCGCGAAATCGGTCAGCTGGCGCGGGGTGCCGCCGACCAGCGGCATCGAATACAACTGCTGGCTGCCGCCCTTGGCGCTGAGGAAGTACACCGTCTGGCCGTCGGCCGACAGCGCGGCCGAATTGACGTTCCAGCCGGCCGGGGTGAGCGGCTTGGGCGGGGCCGCATCGCGGGTGCGCAGGTTGCGGATGAACAGGCCGGTGCTGGCCTTGCTGTCACTGCCGACCACGCGCTTGGCGAACACCACGTTGCCGCCATCGGCGGTCAGCAGCGGGGCCGAAACCCGATCCAGCGCGATCATGTCGCGCACATCCAGGCCACGCGTGGCGGCCAGCGACGGCAGCGCGGTCAGCAGGCACAACGGCAACAGGGCGTAACGAAGCTTCATCGGGTTCTCCGCGGAACGGCAAAACGCCGATGGTAGGCCCTGTCATCCCCGTGAAGCAAAGGCCACACGTCATGGAAACGAAAAACCCCGCCGAAGCGGGGTTTTTCACGTTCAGATTGGCTTGCAATCAGACCGCGGTGGCCTTTTTACCGGTGCGGTAGATCAGCCAGCCCACCACGAACAGCACCGCCAGACCGATCCACTGCGCGGCCGGCAGGTGGAACGGCACGGCCAGCACGTCGGCGCGGCTGCTGACCACGATCGGCACGGCGATGGCGATGCCCATCAGCGCTTCACCGGTGATCAGGCCGGCAGCGAACAGCACGCCCGGCTTGTGCACGCGGTCGCGGCCTTCTTCATCGTCGGCGCGCACCTTGTGGAAACGCTCGACCAGGTAGGCGATCAGGCCGCCCAGGAAGATCGGCACCATCAGTTCCAGCGGCAGGTAGATACCAATCGCAGCGGCCAGCACCGGCACGCGGAAGCGGGCGTTGCGCGCCTTCAGCCAGCTGTCGAAGGCGATGATCGCCGCACCGACCACGGCACCAATGCCGATGAAGGTCCACGGCAGTTCGCCACCGAACAGGCCCTTGGCCACCGACGCCATCAGGTTGGCCTGCGGTGCGGCCAGCGCGTTCGGGTGCAGCTCCGACTTGACGCCGATGCCGTACGCGGTAGCCAGCAGGTTCAGCACCGGCGCCATGATCAGCGCACACGAGAACGCACCGATGCCCAGCATCAGCTGCTGCTTCCACGGCGTTGCACCCACGATGTAGCCAGCCTTGAGGTCCTGCAGGTTGTCGCCGCCGACGGCAGCGGCGCAGCACACCACCGCACCGATCATGATCGCGGCCACCGCACCCAGCGGCGCGCCGCCGACGCCCACCGGCGTCAGCCCATCCTTGCCCAGCAGCAGCACCAGCACCGCCGAGGCGAACAGGATGGTGGAGATGGTGATGCCCGAGACCGGGTTGTTGGATGAACCGATCAGGCCGGCCAGGTAGGCCGAGACCGAGACGAACAGGAAGCCGGCGACGATCATGATGAGGGTCATCGGGATCGACACGTGCCACTGGCCCACGATGGCCTGGTACAGCGCCAGCAGCGGCAGGGTGAAGGCCACCAGCGCCACCAGCATCCACTTCATCGGCAGGTCGCGTTCGGTGTGCGCCAGCGCCGGGCCGCCGCTCTTGCGCGCGGCGGCAAAGCCGCTCTTGACGCCGTTGAGCAGCGACTTGCGCAGCGAGATCAGGGTCCACACGCCGCCGATCAGCATCGCGCCCACGCCCAGGTAGCGCATCTTCGCGCCCCAGATGGCGAACGCCGCCTCGGTGGACGAGGCGGTGGCGATCGACGCGGCCAGGGCCGGATCGGTGTTCATGAAGAACGCCTGGTACAGCGGGATGGCGATGTGCCAGGTCAGGATCGAGCCGGACACCACCACGATGCCGACGTTGAGGCCGACGATGTAGCCCACGCCCAGCAGCGCCGGCGACAGGTTGGTGCCGATGAACGCGGTGATCTTGGAGCTGCCCACGTAGGCCGAGGTCGCCCAGGCATCGGGAATCAGGCGCATGCCGCTTTCCGCGGCCAGCTTCACCACCGCACCGATCACCGCCGACAGGCCGAGGATCTTCAGGCCCGGGCCCGGGTTCTCACCGGCCTTGAGCACTTCGGCCGCGGCCTTGCCTTCCGGGAACGGAAGCGGGTCTTCGACGATCATCGAACGGCGCAGCGGCACCGAGAACAGCACGCCCAGCAGGCCACCCAGGCCGGCGATGCCCAGCACCCACCAGTACTTGAAGTCCGGCCAGTAGCCCATGATCACCAGCGCCGGGATCGTGAAGATCACACCGGCGGCGATCGACGAACCGGCCGAAGCGCCAGTCTGCACGATGTTGTTTTCCAGGATCGTGCCGCCGCCCAGCAGGCGCAGCACCCCCATGGAGATCACCGCCGCCGGAATGGCCGTGGCGATGGTCAGGCCTGCGAACAGACCCAGGTAGGCGTTGGCCGCCGACAGGATCACCGCCAGCACGATGGCAAGCACCACCGCGCGGAATGTGAGCTGTCTGGGCGCAGCGTCGTCGTTGTTCATGGAAGCCCCTGCTGGCAAAAAATCCTGTCAAACCTAGCCTTCATGCCTTGGTAACGCAAGGCGGGTAGCGCCGGCCGCCGCAATCGGTAAACCCCGGCAAATGGCCGCGCATCCTGATTTGTAATGTTATATCCTGTCACGCCACCACCGGCGCACCCGTGGCCCCCGCCTCCCCCCGCCTGACCTCCATCGACCAGCTGCGCGGCACCGTGATCGTGCTGATGCTGCTGGACCACGTGCGCGAAACCTTCTACCTGCACCAGCAGGTACCCGACCCGATGGTCGTGGACCAGGTCGAGCCCGCCCTGTTCCTCAGCCGCCTGCTCGCCCACCTGTGCGCCCCCGTGTTCGTGCTGCTCACCGGCCTGTCCGCCTGGCTGTACGGCAGCAGCCAGGCCGCCCCCCGCCGCGCCGCCTCCGCCTTCCTGCTCAAGCGCGGCCTGTTCCTGATCCTGCTTGAACTGCTGGTGGTGAATTTCGCCTGGACCCTGCAGTTCCCGCCCAGCGTGATCTACCTGCAGGTGATCTGGGCGATCGGGATCAGCATGGTCGCCCTCGCCGGCCTGCTCTGGCTGCCCCGCCCCGCCCTCGCCGCCCTGGCCCTGGTGGTGATCGCCGGCCACAACCTGCTCGACGGCATTCACGTCAGCGGCGACGGCCCGCTCGCCGTGCTCTGGAAGATCCTGCACCAGCGCGACTGGATCGCCGCCGGCGACGCCCTGCGCCTGCGCACCTCCTACCCCGTGCTGCCCTGGATCGCCGTCATCGCCCTCGGCTACACCCTCGGCCCCTGGTTCGCCCGATCCGGTGATCCCGCCCTGCGCCAACGCCGCCTGCTCTGGGCCGGCGGCGGCGCCCTGCTCGGCTTCGCCCTGCTGCGCGCCGCCAACGTCTACGGCGACGCCCCCTGGCAGGCCATGGCCAGCGCCGGGCAGACGCTGATGAGCCTCTTCAACGTCACCAAGTACCCGCCGTCCCTGCTGTTCCTGCTGCTCACCCTCGGCATCGGACTGCTGCTCCTGCGCCTCTACGAACACCCCCGGATCGCCCGCGCCCTGGCCCCGCTGGCCAGCATCGGCGCCGCCCCGATGTTCTTCTACCTGCTGCACCTGTATGTACTGAAGGCGCTGTATGTCGCCGCCGAGGCGCGCTGGGGCCAGACCCACGGCGCCTATTTCGCCGTGGACCATGTGTGGATGTTGTGGCTGATCACCGCCGCACTGGCGCTGGCCCTGTATTGGCCAACGCGCGCGTTCGCGCGCCTGAAGGCACGCCGCAAAGACCTGGTCTGGTTGCGGTACCTGTAGAGCCACCCCATGGGTGGCTGCCGGGTACGTCGCTAAGAGCAGCCACGCATGGCGTGGCTCTACCGGTCCGCCATCATGAAAGCCTGAGGGGTCGAGGGCGGGGGTACCCTGGCCGGACCTTGAGCAGCATGGATGCTGCGATGAGCCCCATGGATGGGTTCACGCGCGTCCGGCCAGGGTACCCCCGCCCTCGACCCGCATCGTAACAACCGAAACGCCGCGCTCTTGGCGCGGACCCTGTGGGTGATAATCGCGACCTGTTTTGTCGCTTATCGCCTAATGACCGCCACCGCCCTTTCCGCTTCCGACGACTTCCTTGGCCACCCCAAAGGCGTTTACGTCTGCTTCTTCACCGAGATGTGGGAGCGCTTCTCGTTCTACGGCATGAAGGCGCTGCTGCTGCTGTACCTCACCAAGTACCACCTGTTCGGCGACAAGGCCGGCCTTGACCTGCTCGGCGCCTACGGCGGCCTGGTCTACTGCATTCCCGTGTTCGGCGGCCTGCTCGCCGACCGCTGGCTGGGCATGCGCAAAGCCGTCGTGTTCGGCGGCATCCTGCTCGTCCTCGGCCACCTCGGCATGGCCTTCGAAGGCCACGCCGCCACCCGCATCGACGGCCAGATCGTGCGCGACGATGCCGCCCTCGGCATCACCTACCTCTCCCTTGCCCTCATCATCATGGGCGTCGGCTTCCTCAAGCCCAACATCTCCACCATCGTCGGCAAGCTCTACCCCGAAGGCGACCCCCGCCGCGATTCCGGCTTCTCCCTCTTCTACGCCGGCATCAACCTCGGCGCCCTGTTCGCCTCCCTCGTCTGCGGCTTCCTCGGCGAAGCCTACGGCTGGAAATACGGCTTCGGCGCCGCCGGCATCGGCATGGTCATCGGCCTGGCCATGTTCCTGTGGGGCCAGAAGTACCTGCAGGGCCACGCCGAACCCACCAACGTCGCCGCCCTGCGCCAGCGCATTGCCGGCGTCCCCCGCGAATGGTTGATCTACGGCATCGCCGTGCTCGGCGTCATTCCCGTGGCCGCCCTCATGTGGTCCGCCGCCAACGGCGCCTTCGCCATCGGCGGCGAAATCAGCCTCGCCCTGCTGCTCATGGTGGTCGTGCTCGGCGGCGTCCTGCTCTGGTTCGCCTGGTTCACCGGCACCCGCTGCACCCCCGTGCAACGCCAGCAGATGATTGCCCTCATGGCCCTGATCTTCATGGCCCTGGTGTTCTTCACCCTGTACGAGCAGACCTACGGCTCCTGGGTCACCTTCACCGACCGCATGCTCACCAAGGACCTTGTCCCCGCGCTGGTGATCCAGGGCGGCACCCCGATCCCGTGGTCGATCGCCTCCCTGCTGCTGGCGCCGCTCGGTTTCGTGGTCGCCGCACGCCTTTCCGAACGCCGCCCCGGTTCCACCGCCCCGCGGAACCTGTTCATCGCCATCGTCGCCCTGATGCTGGTGCTGCTGATCCGCGACTGCCTGGTGATTCCGCAGACCGCCGGCTCTCACCTACCTGGGCGGCCTGTTCCTGGTCGTGCTCGCCCCGCTGTTCGCCGTGCTGTGGGCGTGGCTCGACAAGCGCCGGCTGGACCCCTCCAAGCCGGTCAAATCCTCGCTCGGCCTGGTCTTCGCCGCGCTTTCCTTCATCCCGCTCGCCCTCGCTGCCCAGCAGGTCGGCAGCACCGGCCAGATGGCCAGCGTGTGGTGGCTGGTGCTGGCCTACCTGGTGCTGGAGATCGGCGAGATGTGCTTGTCGCCTGTNGGCCTGTCCGCCGTCACCCAGCTGGCCGCGCCGCGCGTGGTGAGCCTNATGATGGGCACCTGGTTCCTGGCCACCGCGTTCTCCGAAACNCTCGCCGCGCTGTTCGGCAAGCTCGCCGCCATTGAAGTGCCNGAAGGCGAAACCATGAACATCGCCGCGGCCGCCGCCAGCTACGAACACCTGTTCTGGCTGCTGATGTGGATCGGCCTNGGNTGNGCNGCCGTGGCANTGGCNGGCTCGCCGCTGCTGAAGCGGATGATGCACGGNGTCAAGTAAGCCGCCCCACGCCATGCACATAAACACTTCCTAACACCATTCGATCCGGTCACAGTCCGACGGGATTGGAATAAGTTGTAGATACTCGGTNTGTATCGCTCCCCACCATGGCGCTCCCTGCGTTCATGGAACTTTCCCAATGCGTCACGCTGCTCCGCCCCACCACCGCCCGCTCGCCGTACTCATCGCGCTGGCATTGTGCACCTCGCTTTCGTTGCCCACATATGCGGTCAACGCCGATGCAGAAGCTGTCGATTGCGACATCGATCCTGACCACAGCGTGTGTGAGGCGCAGGACGAAGCAACATCCAGCACCACCCCGTGGCTGATTGGCGGCGTCGCGCTGGCAGGTGCCGCCGCAGCGGCGGCAGGTGGTGGAGGCGGCGGTGGTGGCAGTGACGGCGGCGGTGATGGAGGCGGCGTCCCGCCGGGCTCGGAAGGCGGCCAGTACGGGGGCAACCAGTTCCTGGCCGGACCGGGCAGCGAGATCAGCTGGGACCGCAACGTGGAAACCCGCGTCACCGGNGCGGCCCGCAACGAAGGCAGCCTNCGCATCAACGCCGGCACCCTCAGCGTGCGCAATGACGGCCACCTGCGCAACACCGGCACCCTGCGCATCGGCCAGGCCGCCAGCCTGGTGGTGGAGAACGATGGTGACCTGGACAACCATGGCACCCTCGAACTGCACGGCCAGCTGCANCTGCGCCGCGATGGCAGCCTGGAGAACCACGGCAGCCTGCAGGCGCACGGTGCGACGATCCAGCTGGATGGCGAGTCCGACATCGAGAACCTCGGCGACATGCAGCTGCGCGACACCGTGGTCAGCATGGGCGGCGAGAGCGAATTCGACAACGGCGAACGCCGCCGCAACGCCACGCTCGGCGTCCAGGGAGGCGGCTTCGCGCTCACAGGCATGGCCGAGTTCGAGAACCACGGCACCGTCAACGCCGGCGGCACGCTCAACCAGGGTTCGCTGGTGCATGCGATGACCGCGCGCGTCGGCAACGAGCGCGACATCATCGAAGCCTTCGACAACCATGGCCTGATCACCCTGCAGGGCAACGCGCGCGTGCTGACCCTGCTGGCCGACAGCCATGCCAGTGCCGGCATCAACCGCGCCGGCGCGCAGATCATCAGCCACGCCCAGCGGCAATCGGCGATGCATGCCGAAGGCGCGCAGGCGACGCTGATCAACCAGGGCACGCTGACCGTGACCGGTGACGGTGCGGTGGCGATGGCCGGCGCGCGCGGCGCCACGCTGATCAACGACGGGGTGATCAACCTCGGCGTGGCCGGCGGCAACAACGGCCAGAACATGGTGGCCATGCAGTCCGACGGCTCGGCCACGCTCAACAACCGCCGCGGCGGGGTGATCAACATCCATGCCGACAACTCGCACGCGTTCCAGATGGGCGCCAGCGGCGGCGGCCGCCTGATCAACAACGGCCAGGTCAACGTGTATGGCAATGGCAGCGGCGTGCATGCCGACCAGCCGACACAGGATGCCGATCGCCCCGCCCCCGACCTGGGCTGGCAGGCACCGCGCGGCGTGTCGGGCTACACGGTGGGCACCCATGCCGATGGCAGCGCCGGGCAGATGGTGCTGCATGAGGGCGGTGAGCTGGTCGACGTCCGTGTCGATACCGGGTTCACCCGCGGCACCGATGATTCGCAGATCCGCCTGGAGGACGTCTTCGTCGGCGCCGACGGCGGTGATGACAACATCGCCAGCGCCACGGTGGTGTGGCAGGCGCAGGCCGAGCGCGACGAGGCCGGCAATGTCGACGTGGTGATGACCCGCAACGACTACCGCGACATCGCCGATGCCGACACCCAGAGCGTCGCCGCAGCGCTGGAGGCGGGCTACGCCAACAATGCGCTGTACCACAGCCTGGAAGTGGCTGACGCCGCTGAGTTCAACCACGCCCTGCAGCAGTTGTCCGGCAACGGCCTGGCGGCCGCCAGCATGCGCCTGGCCGCCAACGGCGACGCGTTCTGGTCGAGCCTGGCCCGCGCCAGGCCCGGCAACGGCACCCACATGGTCGCGTTCGGACCGGGCACGGCCACGGCGTCGGGCGTGCAGGGTACCGGCACCGGCGTGCAGGTCGCGATGGCGCTGGGTGGCGGTCGGCAGCTGCTGCTGCGCACCGGCCTGCTGGGCTCGGATTTCTCCACCGATGGCGGCCAGACGCGTTCGCAATCGCGGTTTGCCGGGGTGGGCATGGCCCAGGCGCTGGGCGCGTTCACCCTGCAGCACACGCTGGGCAACGAATGGCACCAGACCGATGGCCAGCGCCAGTTGCACTGGGGCAGCACGCGCATGAGCGCGCACAGCCAGCGCACGCTGTCGCGTACCCGCGTGGGCAGCACGCTGGGCATGGAACTGGCCGGCGGCGGGCTGCGCTGGCAGCCGCGCCTGGGGACAACGGCGTATCACGCGCGCGAGGGTGCCTTCCATGAGTATGGGGCCGGCGCATTGGGATTGTCGGTCGGCGCAGGAACGCGCAGTGGTGTGCAGCTGGAGCTGGGCACCGCCTTCAGTGGGCGCCTCGGCCATGGGTGGACCCTGCGCGGTGATGCATCCGCATTCCGGTCGGTGGCGTATCGCGCCGACGCGCGCACGGCCACGCTCCACGGTGCAGGGGACCATGCGTTCACCGTGCCAGGGGTTGCGCCATCCGGACTGGATTACCGGGTGATGCTGGGCGCCGACTATCGCTACCTCCGCGCCGATCTTGGCGGTGCGGTGATGGCGGAACGGCTGATGGGCGTTCGCGATGTGCAGGCGCAGATGCAGGTACGCATGGCGTTCTGATGTGGCCTGTGGAAGGCGGGGCGGCAATACCGCCCCGCCTTCGTCATGGTTGCGCTGCGGTTGACGCCGAAGCGGTCTTGCCACCGAGGCTGCGCGACAGGAACGCCAGCAGCTTGCCGTAATACTCGCGGCGATGCGGGTCGGTGTAGAAGCCATGGCCTTCGGTGGAGTAGTACAGCGATTCCACCGGCACGCCGGCCTTCTGCAGCGCCGCCTCCATGCGCTTGGTGTGCTGGATCGGGGCGCGCTCGTCTTCGCCGCCCGCGGCCAGGAACACCGGCACCTTGATGCGGTCGGCAAGGTTGACCGGCGAAACCGCGGCCACGTCGTTGGGGCTGCCCAGCCATTCCTTCAGGTAGGTGCTGCCNGAACCGCTGCGCTGGACATCGCCGGTGGTGTGCATCATCGGCAGGTCGTACACGCCGACNTAGCCGGCGGCGCANCGGTACATGCCCGGNTCGCGGGCCGCGCCCATCATCGCCGCGTAAGCGCCGTAGCTGGCGCCATAGATGCAGACCCGGGCNGGNTCGGCGTGGCCCTGGCTGATCGCCCAGCGGGTCGCATCGGTCACGTCGTCCTGCATGGCGGCGCCCCACTGTTTGGCGCCGGCGTGCCGATAGGCACGGCCGAAGTTGCCCGAACCACGGAAGTTGACCTGCAGCACCGCGTAGCCTGCCGCGGCCAGCATCTGCGCTTCGGAATCGTAGCTGCCGTCGTCGAACACGCCGAACGGGCCGCCATGCGGCATCACCACCATCGGCGGCTTCGCCCCTGCCGACGCGGCCGGCAGGGTGAGGTAGCCGTGCAGCTCCATGCCGTCGCGCGCCTTGAACGCATACGGCTGGACCTTCGCGGCCGTATCCGGGTCGATCCAGGCGCCGCGGCTGATCAGGTGGTCGGCCTTCTTGGCGACCGTGTCGAAGATGTAGAAGTCACCTGGATTGCTTCCCGACCAGGTTTCCACCAGCACACTGCGGCCATCGCGCGTGCTGGAGGCGATGAACACCGCATCACCGCCGAACGCGGCTTCCAGGCTGCGGTACAGGCGCGCGTCGGCCGAGGTTTCGTCGAAGAAGCGGGTGCGCGGCTTGTCGCCCAGGTAGAGCGCGCCGACCGGAACGCGGGTGCCGGGGCGGTAGATCAG
>Ga0055531_10002918_pt1 | contig 11128 bp, 9 predicted proteins | sample AraplaCvi_mCL_r2_FD_55008 | JGI IMG/M metagenome (GOLD analysis project Ga0055531, IMG submission 55008) | Arabidopsis root microbial communities from North Carolina, USA - plate scrape MF_Cvi_mCL_r2 | ecosystem: Host-associated > Plants > Roots > Endosphere | place: USA: North Carolina...
GTGCCGGACACCTTCGCCGCCGACTTCGTCGATGCCGACAAGGGTGTGGCCGATACCAAAGCTGCCCTGGAAGGCGCGCGCGCGATCCTGATGGAGCGCTGGGGCGAGGACGCCGCGCTGCTGGGCGAGCTGCGCAGCTGGCTGGAGCGCGAAGGCGTGATCCGCGCCAAGGTCATCGAAGGCAAGGAAGAAGCCGGCGCCAAGTACCGCGACTACTTCGACCACAGCGAGGCGCTGTCCAGGATTCCTTCGCATCGCCTGCTGGCGCTGTTCCGCGCGCGCCGCGAGGAGTTCATTCAGCTCGAGCTCGACCCGGGCAGCGACATCGATGCCGGCAACGCCTACGCCGAGGGCCGCATCGCCCTGGCCGCCGGCATCCGCCCGCAGGGCCGCCCGGCCGATGCCTGGCTGAGCCAGGCCTGCCGCCTGACCTGGCGCGCCAAGCTGCACCTGCACCTGATGCTGGACCTGTTCAACCAGGCGCGCGAGAAGGCCGAGGGCGAAGCGATCAATGTCTTCGGCGACAACCTCAAGGACCTGCTGCTGGCCGCCCCGGCCGGCCCCAAGACGGTGCTGGGCCTGGACCCGGGCATCCGCACCGGCTGCAAGATCGCCGTGGTCGATGCCACCGGCAAGCTGGTAGCCACCGACACGATTTATCCGCACGAACCCAAGCGCCAGTGGGAGCAGTCCCTGCAGACCCTCAAGCGCCTGTGCCAGCAGCACGACGTGGCGCTGATCGCCATCGGCAACGGCACCGCCAGCCGTGAGACCGACAAGCTGGCCGGCGAGGTCATCAAGGCCTGCAACAACCCCAAGCTGCAGAAGATCGTGGTCAGCGAGGCCGGCGCCTCGGTGTACTCGGCCTCGGAGACCGCAGCCAAGGAGTTCCCTAACCTGGACGTGTCCATCCGCGGCGCGGTCTCCATTGCCCGCCGCCTGCAGGACCCGCTGGCCGAGCTGGTGAAGATCGAGCCCAAGGCCATCGGCGTGGGCCAGTACCAGCACGACGTGGACCAGTTCCGCCTGGCGCGCGCGCTGGATGCCAAGGTCGAGGACTGCGTCAACGCCGTGGGCGTGGATGTGAATACCGCCTCGGCCGCGCTGCTGACGCGGGTCTCGGGCCTGTCCTCCACGGTGGCCGACAACATCGTCAGCTACCGCGACCAGAACGGCCCCTTCCCCTCGCGCAAGGCGCTGCTGAAGGTGCCGCGCCTGGGCGAGAAGACCTTCGAGCAATGCGCCGGCTTCCTGCGCATCAGCGATGGCGAGCAGCCGCTGGATGCCTCCTCGGTGCACCCGGAAGCCTATCCGGTGGTCGAGCGCATCCTCGGCCAGGCGCAGGGCAAGGGCGTCAAGCAGATCATCGGCGACCTGGCCTTCCTGCGCAGCCTCAAGGCCGAGCAGCTGACCGACGACAAGTTCGGCCTGCCCACCGTGCGCGACATCCTCAAAGAGCTAGAAAAGCCCGGCCGCGACCCGCGCCCGGAGTTCAAGGCCGCGCGCTTCGCCGAGGGCGTGGAGGACATCAAGGACCTGCGCGAAGGCATGATCCTGGAAGGCGTGGTGAGCAACGTGGCCGCCTTCGGCGCCTTCGTGGACATCGGCGTACACCAGGACGGCCTGGTGCACATCTCGGCGCTGTCGGACACCTACGTCAAGGACCCGCGCGACGTGGTCAAGGCCGGCGACATCGTCAAGGTCAAGGTGCTGGAGGTGGATGTGGCCCGCAAGCGCATCGCCCTGACCCGGCGCATGGACGACGTGCCCGGCGCGGCCACCAGCGGCCCGCGCGAAGATCGTGGTGCGCGCGGCAACGACCGCGGTGGGCGCCCTGGCGGCGGCGGCAATACGCGCCCGCCCAAGCCGACCGCGCCGCCGGCGGATAATGCACTGGCAGCGGCGTTTGCCCGCGCGCGCGGGAAGTAATCGCGGACGCCTCCCGTTGCGGGCTACGCAATGGGAGGCGGTTTAAGTCGAATCGATCACGCCTGCTTGCGGGAGCCGAGCGCGTGTTTCGCTCGGGCCGTAAATGCAAGAAAGCTACGGCATGACGTCACGCGCGAAGCTCAGCAGATCGAGCACTGCACGCTGCCCCCTGCTTCCGATTCTGCGGCGCGCCGCCACCTGCTCTCCATTTGCTAACGCGGAGGGGGAACCCCCTTCTACTTCCACCACGCTCATTTCCGCGCGGGTGGCGACGTCCGTTGGCCTGACAAAGCACCACACCCAGGGCACATCCGCCTACCCGGTGCACAGGATGTATGCCGCAGCCTTAACCGACGTGGCTTTTCCTTCAGCAACCCGCGTGGCTTTTACTTGCTTGTGGCGCCTGTTACGCCCACATCATATGAGGCGTATTTCATACGCCACCGATCACACCTGATCGGCGACCTTGGCTTCTGCAACGCGCCTCGCGGCAGAGGCTGCAACCCCTGGCCGCTTCGTAAGAAAATGGCTTGACAGGCTTGAATGCGCACCTGAACAATCGGCGCAACTCCCCGGTTGTGGGGACTGATAGCAGTTAGGCACCATGTCCGACGATCACGCGATTCAGATCAAAGCCCTTGGCCCACGGCCGGCGTACCACTTGATCGCTGAACATCTATGGGGCGCCGGCTGCAACATTGATTCGGATGGCGACTCACGCACCCCGGATGCCCACGACTGGACAGAGCTATCGCTTTCACTTCGTGGTGCGCCCGGGCAGCAGCTGGACATCGATCCCGTCGCTACCGAGCCATTGGCACTGGTAGTTCGCTCCCCTCACGCAGATATTTGCCGCAAGGCAGCGGCTTTCATAGTTTCTTTCTCAGGCGGCACAGTCGATGGTGCCTAACAAATCATTCAAGCCGAACCCTCTTCGCGGGTCGGCTTAATTCTGGTGTTAGGGCTCATGACAAAGCAATTCCGGCTCACTGCAGATCAGATCACACCGTTGGCTGAAGGCTACGGGGGCTGCATTGCCACGGACAAGATCACCGTTGAGGGCTATCCCGTTCGTTTAATGTACCGGGAGGCACCGGTGGAAGCCGCAAAACTCCAAAAAATCTCGCACGCACTTTCGAAAAGCAAAAATCTTAAGCTGGACGCTTCAGCTAAAGAACCCGAGACATACATTCGTCTCCTTTCCATGCACGAAGTTGGATTGGACCAGTGCGAAAAGGAGCTTCGGAGAATTGTTCACGCTATAGCCTGGAAACACGGCGTAATCACTCGGCTGAAGCCCTGGCTTCACCAGCGCAAAGTAAGCAAGAGCCTTCCCGGAAATACCGAATTCTTAGTCGACTTTTCAAAAGAAACGATGAGTGGCATTGGCAAGAATTATTAACAATTCATTCAAGCCGACGCCCCTTCACGGTGCGGCTTAACTCAGGCATTGGAACTCTCATGTCGCGCACTAGCTTCCGCATGCAGCCAGCCAGCGCAACCTCTCCGAGGTTCCCGCGCGTCCTGTGTTGCTGGCAGTGCGCGCTTATTGTTGGATTCCAACGCACGGCCGAGATCGTCGTCATGTAGAGCGCGACGCGTACAGGCTCACGCCCACCGCGAATGTGGCGCTTGCCATGCATCCATCCACTGTCGCGATTCATCGGCGCGAAACCGCCTAGCTTAGCGATCTGATACCGCGTAACAGTGCCAAGCTCAGGGAGCAGCGCAAGACTCATGGCTTTAAAGACAGCCCCATGCCTTCCGACGACTGGAACGCGGGCGCGCTATGTGCCCTGAGCAGTGGGCGCGCATCTCGCGATCGATGGCGGCCGTTCGCGCATGAGAGCGACAATCGTACACATCATCAGTTTTCGGACAGCCGGCGACGTCAGTGCGACTGACGCTTCTGCGCCTACTGCGTCGCCACGACCTAGCCTCTGCGACACAGCCCAATTCCGCTATTCCCGCTACCAGTGCGCGGTTGCCTCGCACCGGCGCAGGGATTTGCGAACAGCTGCGCGAGAAGGCATAGCAGCCGCGCATCGGTCGCATCCATCCTCGCGAGATTGCCGGTCGCTTCGAAGACAATGAGTGCATCAACCAGTCCGGACAAGCATTCAACCAGCTTGCGGGTGCCCGCCGCATCGTTGACTAACGGGGCAACGCACGCCACATCCTCGATGTCAACGTCTAGCGTCGCCTTGCCCACGTCGATTATTACTGCTGCCATCCCCATTCTTCGCTAGAGTAGGCCGGTCGCGAGCGTCGCGTCCGGCGCACGCTTATCGGCACGGTTTTTGCCTCGTGCAGCTGTTCGGGCGCAGCGCGCGAGATCCGGCGCGTGTTCCTGCTGAGTTACGTTGCAGCTACACCGAAGCGTTATCGTGTGCGCACCACTGCGCACACACTAGGCTCTCGACGCCTACAGTAGGGAAACTAAAAGACATAAGGCTTTAGCAATCAAGGAGAAGATGATGTCGCTACCGAACGTGTACAGCATGAGCTACGGGCAGCTCGGCGACTTTTTGGCGAAAATTCAGGATGGTCAAGCACCCGAGAACTTCACGCAACAGCACCTAAAGGATATCGGTTTCGGCTCGTCAAACCACCGAGCATATATTCCTCTTCTGAAGGCAGTTGGCTTTCTTACGCCGAGCGGCGCGCCTACTGAGCGCTATCACGCGTACCGGGACAAGTCACAAGCACGCGGGGTTCTAGGCGCGGCATTGAAGGATGCGTACAGCGATCTTTTCGTTATCAAGGCCAATCCGACGGAGCGAGATCGCGACCTAATCCAAGGAAAGTTTAAGAGTACGCACAATGTAAGCGACCGCGTGGCAGAGCTTATGGCAAAAACGTTCTTTGGTTTGCTTAAGCAAGCTGACATTGACCACGAGCCATCCAAGCCGAAGCCGGCCACAGCTCAAGTGGAGACCCCTCCGGCTGCCCCTACTTCGCAGAGCGCTGTGATCCAGCCAAGCGTCCAAATCAAGGCGCCTGGCCTGCACTACAATATTCAGATCCACTTACCTGCGACCAAGGATGTCGAGGTATACAATGCCATCTTCAAGTCGCTGAAGGAGCATCTCCTTGGCTGACTCGCATAAGGATCTGAGGGACTTTCTCTTCCGGGGTCTCATGTTTGAGTCTGAGGCTGCGGAGTTCCAGCGTGCCGGCATCCAGATCGGGGCAAGCGACGCCGCGTCAGAAGAAGCGCTCCTGCAAGAGGTACTGGCGCCGTTCGGCGTCGCTCGGCGGAATGAGGCGCTCGAAATGTCGCGCCTCTATGCGCTCTTATTCTGTTTCGAAAATGAAGTACGCGGCCTAATTCGGGAAACTCTGGAAGAGAAAGAAGGCGCAGATTGGTGGGGCAATCTGCCCAGCAAGGTGAAGCAAGCTGCTGAGTCGCGCCGGGCGACAGCGCTGAAGGACTCCTGGCTCGAAGGGCAAAAGAAAGACCCGCTCGGCTTTGTGGACTTCGGCATGCTGGCGGCAATAATCACGGAAAAGTGGGATTGCTTTTCGGCAATCATTCCATCGCAACATTGGCTTAAACAGCGAATGGACGAGCTGGAAAAGGCTCGGAACTTCATCGCTCACAACCGAATGCTTCTCCCTAGCGAGTTCCAGCGGATCTATATGTACATTGCTGATTGGAACAAGGTCGTCGGCCTTTGATTACTAACAGCTCGTCCAAGCCGACGGTGCTCCATAGCACGGCTCAGCTCAGGCGTTGGGCTCTTCTGTAACAAACACGGAACTCCTATCAAATTTCGATTTGCGCCGTTTCTATTTATTACCAGCTATCCGCCAAGTTTTTTAGGAAGGTATCCACACTCTCCTGGCATTGCTCAATAATCCAAATGGCATGTGAGCTAGGACAGGTCAAGGCCATCGCTTTGGCCTTGGCCTAATGGTCGCCTCGAGCCGAGTTGCTTCCGTGGTTTTTCCAAGAAAATTTGTCCCAGGCCCGCTTGGGATGGAGCCTAACAATTTATTCAAGCCGAACCCGCTTCGCTCGTAGGCCTAATGCGGGTGTTAGTTACCTATGGAGGCACGCGGTGTCGAGAAAGATCTATAAATACTTCAGCCCTCAGGTCGCTGAGCTAGTTCTCCTCCAAGATAAGGCAACGCTGAAGTGCTCGCTCCCTTGTGACTTCAATGACCCCTACGAACTTTTTCTAACCGTAGACTATTCATCGGGCCCCGATGCCTTGGCGGCCTACCAGGAGCTGATCGGGACGCTGCCTCAGCTACCTACCACATGCTTCTCTAAATCTCCGGCGGTCGTTCCAATGTGGGCGCACTACGGCGCAAATGCCTCGGGTTTCGCCTTGGAGTTCGATGAGGCTGAACTCGTGAAATTCTTCCACGGCAGTAAAATTGAGGACGTCACGTATCAAGATGAGGCATCCCATGGACTTACGGAGATGCTCTACCGAGCTCATGTGATCGGAAAGCCGCGCTACACCTACTTTCTACAGGGCGGCGTGTTCCATGCCGCTTATTTCACTAAGGCCACGTGCTGGTCGTACGAAGCGGAAAGACGTATGGTCGTCGCTGAAGGTGGTGTTCGAGAAGCGAGCGGCATGCTCCTGATGGACGTGCCGACCAATTGCATCACGGCCGTGATCGCTGGAGCTAGAGCGTCCGCTGATCTTGTCAATATTCTATTGGCTGCCTCCAGCCGCTACGATTGTGGGATTTTCCGCGCGCAGATCGGCCGTACATCAATCTCGCCCTATTTTCTAAATGTTGCGGACATATCACACATCTTCAACGGCTCCGTGTTGGCTCCCGCTTCGGCATTTTGCCATTCATGCAAAGAGCCGTTGGAGCCGGACAATGAGTCGTGCTCTTGGTGCCAAATCACCGAAGCCCAACGGTACTCAGCAGCATTACGAAATCCCTACCGAATTCTTGATCGTATCGGGCACTTGGATTCTTATCTCACCTCAATGGATAAGATCACAGAAGACATCACTAGAGCTCGGAAAGGCAGCTAACAGTTCGTTCAAGCATTAGATGCCGCAGCCAGCAATCGCTCTGACATTGGGGAGCAGGGGTCCGGGGAACAGGGGTCTGACTGGTCGGAGTGCGATTCTCCAACTGAGCTCTCTGTCCATCGGCAAGAATCCAGCTAGCTTCCTTCTGCAGTTGACACCGGCACCTTGCGATAGCAATCTCTCCATCACGGAGCCTAGAAACTCCTCACGTAGCGGTACCCACCTCCGTCAAATCGGTGGGTTTTTTGTGCCTGCATCCTTTGCAGGTGCAGCCGACGCGATGCCTGCGTCGGGAGGGCGGCTAATACAACACCCGCAAGGGGAATACGCCCGCCGGCTACGTGCGGTTTCTAGCCTCCCGACTTCCCGTCCGCCGATCACGGCGGGCGGTCACTTCATGGTGAGAAGGAGAGGCGACGATGTCAGAGGAGGCGTTCGACGATAAGGAGATGACGGGCTACTACCTGCCCGAGGACAGTCAGCGATTGCTGACGCAGATCAGGCACCACATCCACTTTCTCTCGCGACTGGCCACGTCTCGCAGGGCGGATGAAGCGCAGGAGGCGGCGCCTGCGGTGGACGTGGCGGAGTTGAAATTCTGCATGGATCAGCTGGTTGGGCAGCTGGATCTGGTGATCAAGGCAGCGTCCAAGTTGGAACGACCGCAGTCAACCCAAGCGCCGAGCGACAAGCTGGAGGCGGACAGCGGAGACGACGAGGAAACAGTCAGCGATGACCTTGGCGAGGAAGACGACGCTCCTGTGCGCACGTACGCCATGCAAGCCGACGCCAGGCGCCTTGTCCTCGGTGTCACCCTGGACCAGTTCGATAAACTCAAACTGCTGATCGCCAGCATCAAGGCCTTCGGCGATGCGGTGTATGCCGATGCGACGGCCGACTTTGCCAAGGGCACCTTGTCGATGCTGGGCTACACCATCTTCGACCGGGCCATGGAGGTGGATGACATCCTGAGCGACATCGATGCCCAGACGCTGCCGCAAGGGCCAGGGCGCTACTCGGTTAAGGAAGCGCCCGCCACTTACGGCGTGCAGCCGTCGTTTGCAGCAGGGCGCCTTGGGGAAGCTGACGCGATGGCATGGCTGATCGCGCAGCCACGGTCCGATGCGTCGCCCCTTCACTGAGGCGCCTCGGCGGATTGGAAAGCGGAGGGCCTAGCTCCGCTTTCTCAGCGGCCGGAGGCCAGAGACCGGAGTCAGAATGCAGTTCTAAAGGAGGGGCAAGGGAGAAACTGCACTCTGACCCGGCCTCGATACCTGTACGCCCACCAAGGCAGTGTCTGATTTTTCGTTTTTTTTAGGCCCAACCGACCAAGCCGGCCTATGACGCCGGCTTTTCCATAAGTGCGTCGTTAGTTGGCTCGAAGCGCTATTTCCCGCGCGCCTCTGACGCTTTCAGCAGCGCGACGTGAGATTTCTCGGCTTCCATTCCAGTTGAGAATTTGCACTCTACTGGTTTCTCTTGGCCGAGTATCCAGACCTTGTAGCTGGCCGAATTGATCGCAGCGTTCATCACCACTTTCGATACAGTGGTGACATGAGCAAGGTTCACATGCAAGGTTGGGGTCAGCTGGTACATGGACTTTTCTCCAGATTGTCTTGGCCGGATTCTGCTCCCACGCCGCGAGCAGTCAATGGGCGGATCAGCGGCCGGAGAGCGGAGTCAGAAAGCAGTCCTCGAGGAGACGCAAAGTCGGGAAAGCTGCACTCTGACTCTGGTTTCCCTCTGACCCTAGTTTCCGGACACGCGCTGGCGGTGGGCCTACAGACCAAGGTCACGTTCTAGCAACGCGTCACGATGCGCTACATCCTTGCGATTGATTCAGACGGAGCGTCGCCGTACTACCCTAATTGCCCCGTGGTGCTGCCCATCGCCCTGATGGCCGGCGCCGCCACCTTTGCCAGTGCTGCCGACATGACCAACGCGCCCCCCCTGCCCGCCATCCGCACCATCGCCATCAAGGGCCTGGAGATCGGGCCGGGCGCGCCCAAGACCATCGTGCCGATCACCGGCGCCACTGCGGAGGAGGCGCTGGCGCAGGCCCAGCGCATCGGTGCCAGCGCCGATACCGACGTGGTGGAGTGGCGCCTGGATTGCCTGGATATCGCCAGCGATGCCAGGGCCCTGGTCGCGCTGGCCCCGCAGATCGCCGCGGCTGCGGGCGGCAAGCCAATACTTGCCACCTTTCGCACCAGCGCCGAGGGCGGCAGCAAGGCGATCGCCGATGCCGACTACGGCGCGCTCTATACCGCCCTGATCCAGGCCCGGGCGGCGGATCTGTACGACGTGGAGATGTTCCGCGACCGGGCGGTGGTGGAGGCCATCGTCGCCGCTGCGCACGCGGCCGGTGCCTATGTGGTGATGTCCAACCACGACTTCCATGCCACGCCCGACACGACCGAGATCGTGGCCCGCCTGCGCCAGCAGCAGGCGCTGGGCGCGGACGTGCTGAAGATCGCGGTGATGCCGCAGAGCCCGGGCGATGTGCTCAAGCTGCTCGAGGCCACCTGGCAGCTACGCCAGACCAGCGACCGCCCGCTGCTGACCATGTCGATGGGGCCGATGGGCGTGGTCTCGCGCCTGGCGGGGGAGACCTTCGGCCAGGCCTTGACCTTCGGCATGCTCGGCAAGGCGTCGGCACCGGGGCAGATCGAGGTGGGGGCGCTGCGTGGCATTCTCGACACGCTGCACGCGGCCCACGCCTGATCCCTGCTGAGCAGGCGACTTCCACGCGTCCAGCGCAGGCCGTCGGGGTGAGCGCGGGCACTGCCCAGACAAGCGCGCGTGCCAGCTCTCCTGGCACCAGCCAGGACGTGGTCCGAAGAACGCTGGCGCTGATCGCGCCGGTGTGCGAAATACGAGGCAGCGGTCATGCCTCCATCGGCCCGCTGATCCTGTCGAGACCTCGCTGAATCCCAGGTTTGCCCTCCCCCTTGTCCCAGAGCCCCACAAGATGAAAGCCATCCGTCTGTTCGCGTTGTCGCTGCTGCTGGCACTCACCGCTTCCCCCGTGCTGGCGCGCAAGCCCGCGCCGGCGCTGCCGCCGGCCACCCACGCCACGGTCGTCACCGATGACGGCCTGCCGCTGGCGCTGTGGTCGCGCAGTGCCGCCCAGCCCACGCGCACCGTGCTGCTGGTGCATGGCCGCACCTGGAGCGCGCGTCCGAACTTCGACCTGCAAACGCCCGAGGGCGACCGCTCGGTCCTGAAGGACTTCGCCGAGCGCGGCTATGCCGCCTATGCGGTAGACCTGCGCGGCTATGGCGATTCGCCGCGCGATGCCAGCGGCTGGATCACGCCGGACCGCGCATCGGCCGACGTGGCCCAGGTGCTGCAGTGGATCCAGCGCCAGCACCCGGGCCTGCCGGCTCCGGCGCTGGTGGGCTATTCGCAGGGCGCGGCGGTCGCGCTGCTCACCGCCCAGCGCGCCCCGCAGGCCATGTCTGCGCTGGTGTTGTACGGCTTCGCCGCCGATGTCGACGCCACGCCCAAGGACCAGCCCACGCCCGCGCAGCCGCCGCGCGCCAGGACCACCGCGCAGGCCGCTGGTGAGGACTTCGTGGTCGAAAGCGCGTTCACCCCGCAGCTGCGCGATGCCTACGTGGCCCAGGCGCTGGCCAGCGACCCGGTCCGCAACGATTGGCGCGGCGCCTCGCAGTTCGTCTTCACCCCGGAGACGGTGCAGGTGCCGACACTGCTGATCCGCGGCGCCCACGATGGGTACAACACCCAGGACAAGTACGCGCGGCTGTTCCTGCGCCTGGGCAGCGAGGACAAGCGCTGGATCACCCTGCCCAAGTCCGACCACGTCGCCCATGTGGAGAACACCCACGACGCCTGGATGGCCGCGATCAGCGAGTTCATCGCGCGGCCGCAAGTCCGCTGAGGCTACGCCGGCCGCGCTGTGGCGGCAGCATCGGAGCTGCCGCCGGACGCCAGGTTCGGATCGCCGTCGGTCATCGAATGCGGAACAAGGGCGGACAGCCCATCCAGGCTCTTCTGGATCGTGGCGCTCAAGCCACCTGGCTCTGCCCGCGTCGTGCGCGTTCCAGGTGCACCAGCAGCAGGGAGATGGCCGCCGGGGTCATGCCGGGGATGCGCTGGGCCTGGCCGACGGTCTGTGGGCGCACGCGCTCCAGCTTCTGCTGCACCTCGGCCGACAGGCCACGCAC
>Ga0055531_10002926_pt1 | contig 11116 bp, 14 predicted proteins | sample AraplaCvi_mCL_r2_FD_55008 | JGI IMG/M metagenome (GOLD analysis project Ga0055531, IMG submission 55008) | Arabidopsis root microbial communities from North Carolina, USA - plate scrape MF_Cvi_mCL_r2 | ecosystem: Host-associated > Plants > Roots > Endosphere | place: USA: North Carolina...
GGCATCGGCAAGTCGACGCTTCTGATGCAGGCCGCCGCCGCCCTGTCGCGCCGCGGCCACCGGATCATCTATGTCTCGGGCGAAGAGGCGGTGGCGCAGGTCAGGCTACGCGCCCAGCGGCTGGATGCCGCCAATACCGAGGTGCTGCTTGCCGCCGAGACCAATGTCGAGGACATTCTCGCGACGATCGGCGACGGCAAGCGTCCCGACCTCGTCATCATCGATTCGATCCAGACGCTGTGGAGCGACACCGCCGATTCGGCGCCCGGCACCGTCACCCAGGTGCGCACCGGCGTGCAGGCGATGATCCGGTTTGCCAAGCAGACGGGCGCTGCCATGGTTCTGTCGGCCATGTCACCAAGGAAGGCCAGATCGCCGGACCGCGCGTCGTCGAGCACATGGTCGACGCGGTGCTTTATTTCGAGGGCGACCGCGGCCACCATTACCGCATCCTGCGCACCGTCAAGAACCGATTCGGGCCGACCGACGAGATCGGCGTCTTCGAAATGTCCGACAAGGGGCTGCGCGAAGTCACCAATCCGTCAGAGCTCTTCCTCGGCGAGCGCAACTCGAAATCGCCGGGTGCGGCCGTCTTCGCCGGCATGGAGGGCACAAGGCCGGTTCTGGTCGAAGTGCAGGCGCTGGTGGCGCCGACCTCGCTCGGCACGCCGCGGCGTGCCGTGGTCGGCTGGGATTCGTCGCGCCTCTCGATGATTCTTGCGGTGCTGGAGGCCCATTGCGGCGTCAAGCTCGGACAGCACGACGTCTATCTCAACGTCGCCGGCGGTTACCGGATCACCGAGCCGGCGGCCGACCTTGCGGTTGCTTCCGCGCTGGTCTCGTCGCTCGCCGGCCTTGCCCTGCCGGCCGATTGCGTCTATTTCGGCGAAATCAGCCTCTCGGGCGCGGTGCGGCCGGTTTCGCAGACCGCCCAACGCCTTAAGGAAGCTGAGAAACTTGGTTTTGCAGGCGCGATGCTGCCGGCGACGTCCGCGGAAGTGCCGAAGGGTGCGAACGGGCGCTGGGCGACGATCGAAGACCTGCCGGACCTTGTGTCACGCATCGCCGGTTCCGCGTCCAGGCTGAGGCAAACGCCGGAAGATGATTGATCTTCCGTTAANAAGCCCGCTGATGTATGACGGCTGCGGTAAGGCGGGGCGCCGGGCTAAAGCCGGCAAGTCTTGAAGTCGGCAAGTCTGGAGTAGATCATATATGCCCATCACGATTTTCGACGGTATCGTCATCGGTGTGACGCTGTTTTCCGCCGTGCTCGCCATGGTTCGCGGTTTTTCGCGCGAGGTGCTGTCGATCGCAAGCTGGGCGGGCTCCGTTGCCGCCGCCTATTACCTCTACCCGCTGGTCCTGCCCTATGTGAAGCCGCATCTCAGTGACGAGCGCATCGCGATCGCCGCATCCGCCGGTGCCATCTTCATCATCGCTTTGATCGTCATCTCGTTCATCACCACGCGGATCGCCGATTTCATCATCGACAGCCGCATCGGCGCGCTCGACCGCACGCTCGGCTTCCTGTTCGGCGCCGCCCGCGGCATCCTGCTGCTCGTCGTCGCCGTCGCGTTCTGGAACTGGCTGGTGGCCACCAACGCCCAGCCGGCGTGGGTGACGCAGGCGAAATCGAAGCCTTTCCTCGACACTCTGGTCGCCCGCCTCGAAGCCGTGCTGCCCGCCGATATCGAACCGCAGATCCGCGCCCGCATCCTCGGCAAGGACGCCGCCCCCGCCGATGGCGCTCCGGCCCAGGATCAGCCGGCGGCGGATGACGCGCCTGCGACAAATAATTGACGTGATCTTGCGCTTGATGCAGCGCAAAACGTCACCATTTGTGGTACCATTCGCATCCAAGTGAAAATCAGGCTGGTTTCCGGGGAGCATCTCCCCCGGCCGGCCTTTCCATTTTTCCGACAGGGACAGGTTGTCCAAAGGGATAAGGGGCCAAGATGAACCAGCCGGTTTCCGAGACATTCGCCGCAGACAGCGTCAACGAATGGGATGGCGACACCCTGCATGAAGAATGCGGCGTGTTCGGCATTCTCGGCCATCCCGAGGCCGCGACGCTGACGGCGCTCGGCCTGCATGCGCTGCAGCACCGCGGCCAGGAAGCCGCCGGCATCGTCTCGTTCGACGGATTGCGGTTCCATTCGGAACGCCGCATGGGCCTCGTCGGCGACCATTATACCGACCCCGCCACGCTCGCCCGCCTGCCCGGCAATATCGCCATCGGCCACAACCGCTATTCCACGACAGGCGAAGTGGCGCTGCGCAACGTCCAGCCGCTGTTTGCCGAACTGGAAGTCGGCGGCATCGCGGTCGCCCATAACGGCAACTTCACCAACGGCCTGACACTGCGCCGGCAGCTGATCGCCGGCGGCGCCATCTGTCAGTCGACGTCGGATACCGAAGTCGTGCTGCATCTCATCGCCCGCTCCCGCTACACGTCGACGGCCGACCGGTTCATCGACGCGATCCGGCAGATGGAAGGCGGCTATTCGATGCTCGCCCTCACCCGCACCAAGCTGATCGCCGCGCGCGACCCCACCGGCATCCGGCCGCTCGTCATGGGCGAACTCGACGGCAAGCCGATCTTCGCGTCCGAAACCTGCGCGCTCGACATCATCGGCGCCAAGTTCGTCCGCGACGTGGAGAATGGCGAAGTCATCATCTGCGAGATCCAGCCGGATGGTTCGATCTCGATCGATGCCCGCAAGGCCGGCAACGGCCAGCCGGAACGGCTCTGCCTGTTCGAATATGTCTATTTCGCCCGCCCCGATTCCGTCGTCGGCGGCCGCAGCGTCTATGTCGCCCGCAAGAACATGGGCATCAACCTCGCCAAGGAAGCGCCGGTCGAAGCCGACGTCGTGGTGCCGGTGCCGGATGGCGGCACGCCGGCCGCGCTCGGCTATGCCCAGGAGAGCGGCATCCCGTTCGAATACGGCATCATCCGCAACCATTATGTCGGCCGCACCTTCATCGAGCCGACCCAGCAGATCCGCGCCTTCGGCGTCAAGCTCAAGCATTCCGCCAACCGGGCGATGATCGAAGGCAAACGCGTCGTGCTGGTCGACGATTCGGTGGTGCGCGGCACGACCTCGCTGAAGATCGTGCGGATGATCCGCGATGCCGGCGCCAAGGAAGTGCATCTGCGCGTCGCCAGCCCGATGATCTATTACCCGGACTTCTACGGCATCGACACGCCGGACCGCGACAAGCTGCTCGCCAACCAGTACGACAGCCTGGAAGCCATGTGCCAGTATATCGGCGCGGATTCGCTCGAATTCCTGTCGATCAACGGCCTCTACCGCGCCGTCGGCGGCGAGGACCGCAACAATGCGCGGCCGCAGTTCACCGACCACTATTTCACCGGCGACTACCCGACCCGCCTGCTCGACAAGGACGGCGAGACGATGGGACGCAAGGTTTCGGTGCTGGCCAGCAACGGGTGACAGGGGTCGGATGGCAGCAGTTCACGGCTCACGTGAGCTGCGAGCGGAGCCGCCGAATGCTTTGCTCCGCCTGCAACAAGCCGCCGAGCAAGACCACCCCCCTCTGCCCTGCCGGGCATCTCCCCCTCAAGCGGGGAGATCGATATGCCGTCGGCTCACCACTCCCTTTGACGCGCAGTCATGGCTTTTACCCGACCGGTCGCATTGATTTGAGCAGGCCGGCGCTCCATCCGATCTCCCCCCCTTGAGGGGGAGATGTCCGGCAGGACAGAGGGGGGTGCGCCGCACGCACTTCGGCAACCGTAAAAACTCCCCCCATGCGCAAGGACTTGCGCGCGCCGGATCGCTGTGACAAGCACAGGAATAAGAATGGTGAAGGTTGGCGCTCGTTCGAACAAGCGCAACAGCCCCTTCTCCATCAAGGATTCGACGACGGATGGCGGCCTTGGTGCTGCGTCATGCATTAGGGACTGGAACATGACTATCGATCTGAAGGGCAGGATCGCGCTGGTGACGGGCGCATCGCGGGGCATCGGGTATTTCACGGCGCTGGCGCTGGCAAAAGCCGGCGCGCACGTGATCGCGACCGCCCGCACCGTCGGCGGCCTCGAGGATCTCGACGACGCGATCAAGGCGGCGGGCGGCACGGCCACGCTGGTTCCCTTCGACATCACCGATATGCAGGCGATCGACAAGCTCGGCGCCTCGATCTTCGAGCGCTGGGGCAAGCTCGACATTCTCGTCGCCAATGCCGGCATCCTCGGGGTCATCTCGCCGCTCGGCCATATCGAGGCGAAAGTGTTCGAAAAGGTGATGCTGACCAATGTCACCGCCACCTGGCGGCTGATCCGCTCGGTCGAGCCGCTCCTGACCAAATCCGATGCCGGCCGGGCGATCATCATGTCGTCGGGCGTCGCCTCCAAGGCGCCGGCCTTCTGGGGCGCCTATTCGATCTCGAAGGCTGCGGTCGAGAACATGGCCCGCATCTGGGCGGCGGAGACCAACCACACGCCGCTCAAGGTCAACATCGTCAATCCCGGCGCCACCCGCACCGCGATGCGCGCCCAGGCCGTGCCCGGCGAAGATCCGGAAACGCTGCCGCATCCGTCGGAGGTCGCCGAAAAGATCCTGTTCCTCGCCTCTCCCGAGACGACCGATACCGGTCGCCTGTTCGTGGTGCGCGACAACAGGTTCGTGGATTTCCGCTCACCGGAATAAAAGCGACCCCTTGCCGCAGGGGCGCACTTGCATTTGACATTGGTCAATTCTGCGAGTGGATGGGGCAAATGCCCAAACGGCCGCCGCAATGCAAGGACGCCTATGCAACCGCATCTTACCGACGAGCAAAGAGAACAGGCGACGGCAACCGCCAATCTGGTCGCCGCAGCGATGGCCCGTCTTCACCGCGAGCACGGCGAAGCCGCCGTCATGGAAGCCATGCGGCTCATCAGCTCCGCCATGACCGACGACGCGCGGCGCAAGTCCATCGCCCAGGCCCTGCTCGACAACAGCAATCCGCCGATCGACGACGGTCGCTGACGCGACCAAAGTCGCTAGACGTTCTGCGCCTCCTGATCCAGCGCCTTGGCACGACGCTGCAGACTTTCGCTCAGCTTGCGAAGCTGCTCCTCGTCCAGTTTCTCGATGCCGATGAACTCGTTGGCGGCCTGGCTCGACAGGATCAGTTCGTCGAGCTTCGCCTGGACCGCCTCGCCATCCCGGTTCTGGGAGTTCTGCAGGACGAAGACCATCAGGAAGGTGATGATCGTGGTTCCGGTGTTGACCACCAGCTGCCAGGTTTCTGAAAATCCGAAGAACGGGCCGGTAACACCCCAGATGACGATCAGGGCGACGGCAGCGACAAATGCGACGGGCTTTCCCGACCAGGAGGCGACCGCGCTCGAGAAGATGTCGAAGATGTTGTGGTGTGTATTGCGGCTGGCCATTTGTTGTCCATCCATCGGCAATATTCCTGCCGAATAACGTGCGAAGCGTCTGTTTTGATCCCAGGGGCACATCAGAAGCAGCTAACGAATACCGATGTATAAAATTCCGATTTCCGCTATGCTGCAGGTCCTGCAAGATGGCGCAGGAATTTCATATTTCGGGGGAAATCTGATGAGAAATATCGCTTTCTGCTTCTTCGGCGCAGCCGTGCTCTGTGTCACCGTCGGAATGTTCTGGGGCATTCACATGGCGATCTCCGGCGACCACCTGATGGCGCCGGCGCACGCGCACCTGAACCTGGTCGGCTGGACGACGATGGGGCTTTTCGGCCTCTATTACACCGTGACCCCGGCGGCGGCCGATACCCTGCTGGCAAAGGTGCATCTCGGCTTTGCTGTTCTTGGCGTGCTCTGTCTCGTGCCAGGCATCGCAATGGCGGTTTCCTCGGGCGGCGAGGCGCTGGCGGCGATCGGCTCGATCCTCACCGCCATCTCGATGCTGATCTTCCTGTTCACGGTCGCGCGGAACGGCATCGGCCGCAAGACGGCATAACGCGACCCAAACCACCTAGCACGGGCAAGCCACTTGACCAAATGGATTGCCCGCGCCATAACGCCTTCCATGAAAATGGCGATTTCCATTTGTGGGATCATTATCCGCTAGCGTTCGCGCTGGCCCGGCCGTTTTCGTCTCTCGAAAAGCCTTGAAGACAAACGACCCGGCCGGAGCCGGATGCTTTCGTGTTGCCTGAACATGAAAGCATCCGGCTCCTTAGCTGATAATGAGAGCGGGATGTCGTCCGAAAACCGCGTACACTTTTCGGCATCCCGCTCGGCCGGCCGCTCGCCGTGGGAGATTTTGGGGAGATTTTCGATGAGCACCACGCTCAGGTTCTACAATACGCTGACCCGTGAAAAGACGGAGTTCGCACCGATCGACCCGCAGAATGTGCGCATGTATGTCTGCGGCCCGACGGTCTACGACTTCGCGCATATCGGCAATGCCCGGCCGGTGATCGTCTTCGACGTGCTCTACCGGCTGCTCCGGCATGTCTATGGCGAGGCCCATGTCACCTATGCCCGCAACATCACCGACGTCGACGACAAGATCAACGCGCGGGCGCTGAGGGACCATCCCGGCCTGCCGCTCAACCAGGCGATCCGCGCCGTTACCGAAAAGACCGAGACGCAGTTCCACGAAGACGTCGCCGAACTCGGCTGCCTTGAGCCGACCGTTGAGCCGCGCGCCACCGACAGTATCGCCGAGATGGTCGAAATCATCGGCAAGCTGATCGGCAACGGTCATGCCTATGTGGCCGGGCGAAGTGCTGTTCGACACCAGGTCGATGCGCGACTACGGCCAGCTTTCCAAGCGCCCGCTCGACGAGCAACAGGCCGGCGCCCGCGTCGCGGTCGATGCGCACAAGAAGAACCCCGGCGATTTCGTGCTGTGGAAGCTTTCCTCCCACAACGAACCCGGCTGGGAAAGCCCCTGGGGCCGCGGCCGTCCGGGCTGGCACATCGAGTGCTCGGCGATGAGCCAGCGGTATCTCGGCGAGGTGTTCGACATCCATGGCGGCGGGCTCGACCTGATCTTCCCGCATCATGAGAACGAGATCGCCCAGTCGCGCTGCGCCCACGGCACCGACGTGATGGCCAATGTCTGGATGCATAACGGCTTCGTCCAGGTGGAAGGCCGCAAGATGTCGAAGTCGGAGGGCAATTTCATCACCATCCATGACCTCCTGCACAGCCAGGCCTTCGGCGGCCGCCAATGGCCGGGCGAGGTCCTGCGGCTTGCCATGCTGATGACCCATTATCGCGAACCGATCGACTTTTCGGTGAAGCGGCTGGAAGAGGCCGAGCGCCTTCTCAGCAAATGGCCGGCGGCGGAGGTTTCCGGCGCGCAGCCCTGCGACACGGTGATGAACGCGCTCGCCGACGACCTCAACACGGTTGCCGCCGTGCAGGCTCTTCACGCCCTGGCGCAGGACGCCCATCACAATCTGGAGGGGGCTGCGGTGTTTGCCGCAAGCGCCGCCCTACTCGGCGTGCTGCCCCAGAAAACCGAGGTCGACGAGGCGCTTGCTTCCGCAGTCGATGCGCTGGTCGCCATGCGGCTCGAAATGCTGAAGGCGAAGAATTTCGCCGAGGCCGACAGGATCCGCAACGAACTGGCCGACAAGGGCATCCAGCTGAAGGACGGCAAGGAACCCGCGACCGGCGAAAGGGTGACGACCTGGGAGGTGAAGCGCTAAGCTTCACCTCTCTTACAAGGCGAGGAGCAACCGATGATCGATCACATGGGCATCAAGGTCGCGGATTTCGACCGCGCCAGGGCATTCTACGACGCAGCCTTCGCGCCGCTCGGCGCCTCGCTGCTCTACATGGTGCCGGCCGAATATACCGGCGGCGTGAAGGTCGGCGGTTACGGACGGGAGCGGCCGGTCTACTGGCTTCATGAGGAGAAGCCCGCGGGCGGCCATTCGCAGCACATCGCGTTTAGCGCCAACAGCCGCGCCGAAGTGGACGCCTTCTACGCGGCGGCTATGGCCGCCGGCGGAACCGACAACGGCGCACCCGGCCTGCGCGCGCACTACCACCCGAACTATTACGGCGCCTTCGTATTTGATCCCGATGGCAACAATATCGAGGCGGTGTGTCACGCGCCGGAATAACGAGGGATTGGTTGTTTCAACCGATCAATCGGCATATGCTTACGGCATAGGCTAAGGAGGATGACATGGGTGCAGAACGTCATGTGAAGCTGTTCCGCAACGGCCGCAATCAGGCGGTCCGTATTCCCGTGGAATTCGAGATGCCCGGTGACGAGGCGATCATGCGCAAGGAAGGCGACCGGCTGGTCATCGAGCCGGTGAAAAAAACCGACCTTCTGGAATGGCTGGCGACTATCGAGCCATGGGAAGGCGAGTTCCCTGAGCTCGACATCGACGAACCGCCGCCACGGGATTTCGATCTGTGAGCGATCATAGCTTCATGCTCGACACCAATATCCTGTCGGATCTCGTTCGAAATCCGCGGGGGCGCGTTCAGCAAAAACTCCGGCGGCACGGCATCAATGCCGTCTGCATGAGCGCGATCGCGGTTTCGGAAATAAGATTTGGCCTTGCCAAGAAACGCTCGGAGGCCTTTGCCGATCGCGTCGAAGCTGCGCTCAGCCGTATCGCCCTTCTGGACTACGGTGATGACGCTACCTTTGCCTATGCAGCCATTCGCAATGACCTGCAAAATCGCGGCACATCCATAGGAACAACGGACCTCTTTATCGCGGCACATGCCAAGTCCCTGAACCTCACGCTTGTCACCAACAATATCCGCGAGTTCTCGCGGGTCGAAGGACTGAAAGTGGAAAACTGGCTCGACGAGGACAGTCAATGACCCAGATTCACACCGGCGGATGCCAATGCGGTGCTGTGAGATACCGGGCGGAGGGTGCGCTCGGGTTTCCGCATCTGTGCCATTGCCGCATGTGCCAGAAGGCGGCGGGCAATTATTTCATGCCGCTCGGCGGGGTGATGTACGAGAACTTTTCGCTGACCCGCGGCGAGCCGGCCTGGTTCCGCTCGTCGGAGACGGTGCGGCGCGGTTTCTGCGGGAAATGCGGCACGCCGCTTTTCTATGACGGATCGAGCGACCATATCAGCATCACGCTCGGCTCGCTCGACGATCCGCAATCGGTGAAGCCCGCGCTGCAGACCAATCTTGCCTACAAGATGCCCTGGTTCGGAGAACTCGACAGCCTGCATCACGACACGAAGATGGATATGACGCCGGAGCAGGAAAAGACGGTCTCGGCCAGCAGCCGCCAGCATCCCGACCACGACACCGCGATCTGGCCGCACGGGGACGCGCCGGCGGAGGGGCGACCATGAGCGATGTCGTCCATACCGGCGGCTGCCAGTGCGGCGCGATCCGCTTCCGGCTGGTCGGGGATGCGCCGGATGCCTCGATCTGCCATTGCCGCATGTGCCAGAAGGCGTTCGGCGCCTATTACGCGCCGCTGGTGGCAGCCGGCGAGGCGGAGCTGACCTGGACGCGCGGCCAGCTCAAGTATTTCCACTCCTCCAACCATGTGCGGCGCGGTTTCTGCGAAAACTGCGGCACGCCGATGACCTACGAGGCGGAGGACGGGATCGCGATTTCGGCCGGCAGTTTCGACGAGCCGGACCGGCTGCCGCCGGTCGTGCAGTTCGGCGCGGAAGGCAAGATCGGCTTCGTCGACCGCCTGCACGAACTTCCCGAGCGCGATACGATGGACGACATCGCGTCGGCGCCGTTCCTCGACGACATCGTCTCCTACCAGCATCCCGACCACGACACCGAACATGGCCGCCCGAAAACAATCCCAAGGAGGATGAACAATGAGCGAGACCCCGAGAACAGGCGGCTGCCAGTGCGGCGCCGTGCGCTTCCGCATCCATGGCGAGCTCGGCCGCGCCTCGATCTGCCATTGCCGCATGTGCCAGAAGGCCTTCGGCGGCTTCTTCGGGCCGCTGGTCACCGCGCCGAAGGACGGCGTCGAATGGACCCGCGGCGAGCCGAAATATTTCCAGTCCTCGGTCAACATAGACCGCGGCTTCTGNGAGAATTGCGGCACGCCGCTTACCTATCGCTATCCCGGGGGGCTCGATCTCGCGATCGGCGCCTTCGACGACCGCGGCGATCTCGCCCCGAAGATCCAGGTGAACTACGCCTCGCATATACCGTGGGTGACGACGATCTTCGACCAGCCGGTCCGTGATTCCGGCGAAGACGCGGTCAAGCAGGAACAGATCATCTCCTTCCAGCACCCCGATCACGATACCGAAAACTGGCCGGCAAAGGGGCTGCATCTGTGACCGAAGTTCTGCGTACGCTCTATCCGGAAATCGAACCCTATCAGACCGGGACGCTCGAGGTCGGCGACGGCCACGTGATCTCCTGGGAACGGGTCGGCACGAAGGGNGCGAAGCCCGCCGTCTTCCTGCATGGCGGACCGGGCGGCGGCATCAACCCCAACCAGCGCCGGCTGTTCGATCCGGCGCTCTACGACGTGCTTCTGTTCGACCAGCGCGGCTGCGGCAAGTCGACCCCGCATGCGAGCATCGAGGCCAACACGACCTGGCATCTGGTCGCCGATATCGAGCGGCTGCGCGAGATGGTCGGCGTCGAGAAATGGCAGGTGTTCGGCGGCTCCTGGGGCTCGACGCTGGCGCTCGCCTATGCCGAGACCTATCCCGAGCGGGTCACGGAACTGCTGGTGCGGGGCATCTACACCCTGACGCGGCCGGAGCTCGACTGGTACTACCAGTTCGGCGTCTCGGAAATGTTCCCGGACAAGTGGGAAGCCTTCGTCGCGCCCATTCCCGAAAACGAGCGCCACGAGATGATGGCCGCCTATCACCGCCGGCTGACCGGGCCGGACGAGGCCGAGCAGATCCGCTGCGCCAAGGCCTGGAGCGTCTGGGAAGGCTCGACCATCACGCTTCTGCCGAGCCCGCAGCTGGCATCCGACCACGACGACGACCATTTCGCGCTCGCCTTCTCGCGCATCGAGAACCACTTCTTCATGAATGCCGGCTGGCTTGAGGACGGGCAGCTTCTGCGCGATGCGGTCAAGCTCAAGGGTATTCCGGGCGTCATCGTGCATGGCCGCTACGACATGCCCTGCCCGCTGAAATATGCCTGGCAGCTTTCGAAGGTCTGGACGGA
>Ga0055531_10002929_pt1 | contig 11108 bp, 6 predicted proteins | sample AraplaCvi_mCL_r2_FD_55008 | JGI IMG/M metagenome (GOLD analysis project Ga0055531, IMG submission 55008) | Arabidopsis root microbial communities from North Carolina, USA - plate scrape MF_Cvi_mCL_r2 | ecosystem: Host-associated > Plants > Roots > Endosphere | place: USA: North Carolina...
GGTGCCGCCTTCGCCAGGCGTGACCGCCGGCGCCTTCGCGCGCCCGAACAGTCCCTGCACCACGACATAGAAGAGCGGCACGAAGAAGATCGCCAGCACCGTGCCGGACACCATGCCGCCCACGACGGCCGTGCCCAGCGCGTTCTGCGCGCCCGCGCCAGCGCCCTTGCTGACCATCAGCGGCAGCACGCCCAGGATGAAGGCCAGCGAGGTCATCAGGATCGGCCGCAAGCGCAGCCGCGCCGCGGCGATCGCCGCGTCCAGCGTCGACAGGCCCTTGGCATGCAGCTCCTTCGCGAACTCGACGATCAGGATCGCGTTCTTCGACGCCAGCCCCACCGTCGTCAGCAGGCCCACCTGGAAGTAGACGTCGTTCATCTTCCACGTCAGCACCGCCCCGAGCAGCGTGCCCAGCACGCCCAGCGGCACCACCAGGATGACCGAGAACGGGATCGACCAGCTCTCGTACAAGGCCGCCAGGCACAGGAACACCACCAGGATGGACACCGCGTACAGCAGGCCCGCCTGGCCGCCGGCCTCGCGCTCCTGCCGCGAGACCCCCGTCCACTCGTAGCCGATGCCCGCGGGCAGCGCGGCCGCGTGACGCTCGACCAGGTCCAGCGCCTGGCCGCTGGACATCGCGCCGGGCAGCGCCATGCCCAGGATCTCCACCGAGGGCACGCCGTTGTAGCGCTCCAGCCGCGGCGAGCCCGAGGTCCAGCCCGCCGTCGCGAACGCGCTGAACGGCACCATCGTCCCGGCGGCATTGCGCACGAACCAGTGGTCGATGTCCCCNGGCAGCATNCGGAACGGCGCATCCGCCTGCAGGAACACCTTCTTCACCCGGCCCCGGTCGATGAAGTCATTGACGTAGTTGCTGCCCCAGGCCGTCGAGAAGGTCGTGTTGACGTCGCTCATCGTCAGCCCCAGCGCGCCGACCTTGTGCTCGTCGATGTCGAGCCGGAACTCCGGCGCGTCCTCCATGCCGTTGGGCCGCACCGCCACCAGGCCCGGCTCCTTCATCAGCGCGCCCAGCAGCTGGTTGCGCGCCTGCATCAGCGCCGCATGGCCCAGGTTGGCCCGGTCCTGCAGCATCAGGTCGAAACCGCTGGCATTGCCCAGCTCGGACACCGCCGGCGGCACGATCGCGAAGACGCTGGCATTGCGGATCGTCGACAGCGTCTGCATCGCCCGATTGGCCACCGCCGCGGCCTTGAGCTCCGGCCGGACCCGGTCCCCCCAGGGCTTGAGCTTGACGAAGGCGAAGCCCGCGTTCTGGCCGCTGCCGGCGAAGCTGAAGCCCGCCACCGAGAAGATCGAGTCCACCGCCTCCTTCTGCTCGACCAGGAAGTGGTGGTCCACCTGCTCCAGCACCTCCAGCGTGCGCGCCTGCGTGGCTCCCGGCGGCAGNTGCACCAGCGTGAACAGCGTGCCCTGGTCCTCCTCCGGCAGGAAGCCCGCCGGGATCTTGCTGAACACCAGTGCCACCACCGCCACCAGCACCGCGTAGCCGGCCATGTAGCGCCAGCCGCGGCCCAGCATGTGCCGCACCACGCCCTGGTAGCGGCGGTTGCCGCGGTCGAAGGCGCGGTTGAACGCGCCGAAGAAGCCGGTCGTGGCCAGCGCATGGCCCTTGGCCACCGGCTTGAGCAGCGTCGCGCACAGCGCCGGCGTCAGGATCATCGCCACCAGCACCGACAGCGTCATCGCCGACACGATCGTCACCGTGAACTGCCGGTAGATCACCCCCGTCGAGCCGCCGAAGAAGGCCATCGGCACGAACACCGCCGCCAGCACCAGCGCCACGCCCACCAGCGCGCCGGTGATCTGGCCCATGGACTTGCGCGTGGCCTCCAGCGGCGACAGGCCTTCCTCGCTCATCACCCGCTCGACGTTCTCGACGACCACGATCGCGTCGTCCACCAGCAGCCCGATCGCCAGCACCATCGCCAGCATCGTCAGCGTGTTGAGCGAGTAGCCAAACGCCGCCAGCACCCCGAAGGTCCCCATCAGCACCACCGGCACCGCGATCGTCGGGATCAGCGTGGCGCGGAAGTTCTGCAGGAACAGGTACATCACCAGGAACACCAGCACCACGGCCTCGACCAGGGTCTTGATGACCTCCTCGATGGAGATGCGCACGAAGGGCGTCGTGTCATAGGGCTTGATGACCTTCACCCCGGGCGGGAAGAAACGGCTCAATTCCTCCAGCTTCGCGTCGATGCCCTTGACCGTCGCCAGCGCGTTGGCGCCCGTGGCCAGCTTGATCGCCAGGCCCGCCGCCGGCTTGCCGTTGAAGCGCGCGACGCTGGTGTAGCCCTCGCTGCCCAGTTCCACCCGCGCCACGTCGCGCAACCGCACGGCCGAGCCGTCGGCCTGCGTGCGCAGCAGGATGGCCTCGAACTCCTCGGCCGTCTTCAGCCGCGTCTGCGCGGTGATGGTCGCGTTGAGCTGCTGACCCGGCACCGCCGGCAGGCCGCCGAGCTGACCCGCCGACACCTGCGCGTTCTGCGCCTGCACCGCAGCCTTCACGTCCAGCGGCGTCAGCTTGAAGCTGTTGAGCTTGGCCGGATCCAGCCAGAGGCGCATCGCGTACTGCGAGCCGAACAGCAGCGTGTCGCCCACGCCATCGACCCGGCTGATCGGGTCCTGCACGTTGGCCGCGACGTAGTCCGACAGGTCCGAGCCGCTGAGCTTGCCATCCTCNGANATGAAGGCCAGCACGTTCAGATAGTTGGCGGCGGACTTGGCNACCTGCACGCCTTGCTGCTGCACCTCCTGCGGCAGCAGCGGCGTGGCCAGCGACAGNTTGTTCTGCACCTGCACCTGCGCGGTGTCGGGATCGGTGCCGGTCTCGAAGGTCAGCGTGATGGTCACGCTGCCGGTCGATTCGCTGGTCGAGGCGATGTAGGAGAGCCGGTCCAGCCCCTTCATCTTCTGCTCGATGACCTGCGTGACGGTGTCCTCCAGGGTCTTGGAGGAGGCGCCGGGATAGTTCGCCGTGATGGCGATGGCGGGCGGGGCGATGGNGGGGTACTGCGCGATCGGCAGGGTCAGCACCGCGACGATGCCGGCCAGCATCGTGATGATGGCCAGGACCCAGGCAAAGATCGGACGGTCGATGAAAAAGCGAGCCATGAGGGGTCTCCGTCCGATGCTCAGTGCGCGCCGCCGGCGGCGCTGGCCGCGGCGGTCTTCACCGCGGCCGCGGCCGGCGCCTGGGCCTGCACGACCTGGACCGGCTGNCCNGGCCGCGCCTTCTGCTGGCCTTCGACGACCACGCGGTCGCCGGCCTTCAGCCCGCTGCCCACCAGCCACTGGTCGCCGATNGCCCGGTCCGTGGTCAGCGCGCGCTGGGCCAGCTTGCCGTCGCCATCGACGACGAAGGCCANCGGCTTGCCGGTGCTGTCGCGCGAGACGGCCGGCTGCGGCACCAGCACGGCCTGCTCGAGCACGCCTTCCTCGATCACCGCCTTGGCGTACATGCCGGGCAGCAGGTCGCCGCGCGGGTTGGGGAACTCCGCGCGCAGCGTCACCGCGCTGGTGTTCTGGTCCACCGACACCTCGGAGAACTGCAGCCGGCCGGTCTGCGGATAGACGCTGCCGTCCTCCAGCACCAGACGCACGTTGGCGGTGCCGCTCTTGAGCCGGCCNTTCTCCAGCGAGCGCTTGAGCGCCAGCAGCGCGCCNGCCGACTGCGTGACGTCGACATAGATCGGATCGAGCTGCTGCACCGTGGCCATCGCGCTGGCCTGGCTGGCGGTGACCAGCGCGCCCGGCGTCACTGACGAGCGGCCGATGCGGCCGCTGATCGGCGCGGTGATGCGGGTGTAGGCCAGGTTGATGCGCTGCGTCTGCAGCGCGGCGCGCGCGGCGCTGACATCGGCCTGGGCCTGCAGCAGGCTGGCGGCGGCGTCGTCGGCGTCCTGCTGGCTCACCGCCTTGATGGCCGAGAGCTCCTGGTAGCGGCCCGCCTTGAGCCGGGCCGAGACCAGCGTGGCCTCCGCCTTGGCCAGGCTCGCCTGCGCGTTGTCGACGCTGGCGCGGTAGGTCGCCGGATCGATCTGGTACAGCAGCTCGCCGGCCTTGACGTCGCTGCCTTCCTTGAAGCGGCGCTCCTGCACCAGGCCGCCCACCTGCGGCCGCACCTCGGCCACCAGCGCCGCGGTCACGCGGCCCGGCAGCTCGGTCGTCAAGGCCAGACGCTGCGCCGCCACCGTGACGACGCTCACCTGCGGCGGACCGCCGGCGCCCATGCTGGGCGGGTGAGGGGGCTCGCCGCAGGCGGTGAGGGTCAGCGCCGCGGCGCTGGCCAGCAGCGCNGTCGGCAGGAAGGGATCAGGGCGGATGCTCATGGCGGAACTCCAGGTCGAGCAGGGNCGGGTCTTTTGAAAGCGTACCGAACGGTTCGGTATTGGCGGGCGGATTATTGGTTTGACAATTCACGGGTGTCAAGAAAAAATGGACCGATTGGTACGGTTAAGGAGTTGTCGTGAAAGTGCGCACGGAGGCGCGGCGGGACGCGATCCTGGAGGTGGCCTCGCAGGTGTTCCTGGAGTTCGGCTACGAGCGGGCGTCGATGGCGGAGATCGTCAAGCGCATCGGCGGCTCGAAGTCGACGATCTACGGCTATTTCCCGTCGAAGGAGGAGCTGTTCCTGGCGGTCACGGAGGCGGTGGGCGAGCGGCACATGGCGTCCGCGCTGACCGAGATCGCGGAGTACCGNGGCGGCACGCTGGAGCCGGTGCTGACGCGTTTCGCGCAGAAGCTGGTGGGTTTTCTGACGAGCGAGGAGGCGATCGCGGCGCACCGCATGGTGCTGGGCGCGGCGGGGCACTCGGACATTGGAGAGCGGTTCCACGAGGCGGGTCCGGAGCGCGGCATGTCGGTGCTGATGGAGGTGTTCAAGCAGGCGATCGAGCACGGCGAGTTGCGCCGCGAGGATCCGTGGGTGCTGACGCAGCACTTCGGCGCGCTGGTGAGCTCGGAGCACCAGCACCGGTGGTTCCATCGCGATCTGCCGCCGGTGACCCGCACGCAGATCACGCGCTCCGCCGAGCGCGCGGTGCAGGCCTTCCTGCGGGCCTACGCGGCCGAGCCGCGCAAGGGCGGGTAAGGAACGCGAGCTCCTGCTGTCGAGAATCAGCGCCGCCGCGCGTCGTAGGGATGAAGGCCGAGGTCATCGCGCCCGGTCCATCACTTCAACCCCGCGGAGGCTCTCATGAGGAAGATCAGGATCGCCGAACACATCTCGCTGGACGGCTTCGTTGAACCCGGCGGCCCCGGCGTCGACCGCGCCTACGCGCACGGCGACTGGACCGCGCCGTACCGCACGCCGGAAGGCGCCGCCGCCGTGGCCGCGGCCTACGGCAGCGGCTACGACCTGCTGCTGGGCCGCCGCACCTACGACCTGTGGTCCGGCTACTGGCCCGCGATGAAGGCCGGCCCGTTCGCGTCAGGCCTGAACGCAGCGACCAAGTACGTCGCGACCCATCGGCGTGAGGGCCTTGAGTGGGGACCGGTCGGGGATCTGGGGCCCGACGTGTTGGCGGGCATCCGCCGCCTCAAGGCCAGCGACGGGCCCGACCTGATCGTCTGCGGCAGCGCGATGCTGGCGTCCACGCTGTTCGAGCACGGCCTCGTGGACGAGGTGATGCTCGCGGTCTACCCGTTGCTGCTCGGTCAGGGCAAGCGCTGCTTCCCGGAGCGAGCCATGCCGAACACCTTCGAGCTCGTCAGCTCGACCACCACGCCGAGCGGGGTGGTGGTGGGGATGTATCGAAGGGCGGATGCCTCATCGATCTCACCTTCTTCCGCGAGCAACTGAACCACCTCGCTGAGGCGTTCCAGCACTTCGTCGACGGACGCGCCCTGCGTGTGGGCGCCACTTATCCCCGGGATGCTCGCCACGAGCACATCGCTTCCCGGGTCTCGTTCGATGACGGCGTTGAACTTCATCGAGCCAGCATAGAGCCGCGCGCGCCTGCCTCACGCGACACGCGATGCGGCGATCCAACAGCGCGCCCTCAACCCGCCAGCGACCACAACAGCGCCGCATTCGCCCCGGTCACCAGCGCGAAGAGCAGCCAGCTCAGCGCCCGCACCACGGGCCCGTTGGCGAACCCGCCCATCACCGCCCGGTCGCCCGTCAGCCGGATCAGCGGCCACATCGCAAACGGCAGCTGCAGGCTCAGCACGACCTGGCTCGCCACCAGCAGCCGGCCCACCGCCGCCTCGCCCAGCCACAGCAGCCCGATGAAGGCCGGCACCAGCGCCAGGAAGCGCGTCGCCAGCCGCCGCTGCCAGCACGGGATCTTCAGCCGCAGGAAGCCCTCCATCAGCACCTGGCCCGCGATCGTGCCCGTGAACGTCGAACTCTGTCCCGCCGCCAGCAGCGCCACGCCGAACAGCACCGAAGCGATCGAGCTCCCCACCAGCGGATCCAGCAGGTGATACGCGTCCTGGATCTCCGTCACGTCGCGATGTCCATTCGCATGAAAGGCGGTCGCCGCCAGGATCAGGATCGCCGCGTTCACCATCAGCGCCAGCGTCAGCGACACCAGCGTGTCGATCGTCGAGAGCCGGATCGCATCGCGCTTCGCCGCCGCCGTGTCCGCCACGCGCCGCGTCTGCACGATCGACGAGTGCAGATAGAGGTTGTGCGGCATCACCGTCGCGCCCAGGATGCCGATGGCCAGCAGCAGCGCCTTCGAGTCGTGCACCGCGGCGCCATTNGGAATGAAGCCNCGCGCCACCGCNGCCCAGTCCGGCCCCACCAGCACCAGCTGCACCGCGTAGCAGACGCCGATCGTCATCACCAGGCCGAGGATGATCGCCTCCACCTGCCGGAAGCCCCGCCCCTTCAGCCCGAGCACGATCACCGTGTCCAGCGCCGCGATGCCCACGCCCGCCAGCAGCGACATCCCGAACAGCAGATGCAGCGCCAGCGCCGTGCCCAGCACCTCCGCCACGTCGCAGGCGACGATCGCCAGCTCCGCCATCAGCCACAGCGGCAGCCGCACCGCCGGGCGGTAGCGCTCGCGGCAGGCCTGCGCCAGGTCCAGCCCCGTCACCAGCCCCAGCCGCAGCGACAAGGTCTGCAGCAGCATCGCCGCCAGGCTCGACGCCAGCACCACCCANAGCAGCGCGTGCCCGAAGCGCGAGCCGGCCTCGATGTCCGTCGCCCAGTTGCCGGGATCCATGTAGCCCACCGATACCAGCAGCCCCGGCCCCGCGACGCGCAACAGCCGCTTCCACAACGGCGCCCCTTGCTGGAGCGCGATGGAACCGTGGACTTCCGACGGACAGAACGGGGCGGTGGCGGTGGTGGGCAGGCCGAGCATGGGGCGCATTCTCGGGCCGGATGAACGCGGGTTCCGGCGCCGCGTCATCCACCGGATTGCGGATGCCGCACCGGCACGCCGCTGCCAGACTCCCGCGATCTGCGTCCCCAGGAGACCGGCATGCCCAGCCCGACCATCGCCGCCGACGTTCCGCTGACCGTCCCGCTGACCGATTCCCAGGCGCGCACCGCCAAGGCCATCGTCAACCTCTTCGAGACCGGGCATGTGCTGGGCGACTACGGCCAGGTCACCGTGCTCAAGGACGATCCCGGCCGCCTGACTTACGGACGGTCGCAGACGACGCTCGCCTCCGGCAAGCTCGCCGAGCTGCTCCAGCAGTACGCCGGCAACCCCGGCGCGCGCTTCGGCGCCGCCATCCACGACTGGCTGCCCGCCATCGACGCGCAGGGCGCGGACCTGGACACCAACAGCCGCCTGCACAACCTGCTGCGCGCCTGCGCCGACGATCCGGTGATGCGCGAAACCCAGGACCGCTTCTTCGACGACGGTTTCTGGCAGCCCGCGGTCCGCGCCGCCGTCAAGCTCGGCATCCGTTCGGCGCTGGGCACCGCCGTCGTCTACGACAGCACCGTGCACGGCTCCTGGGCCAGGATCCGCGGCGAGACCGACCAGGCGGCCGGTCCGCTCGACCAGATCGGCGAGCAGGCCTGGATCGGCGCCTACGTGGCCACGCGCCGCCGCTGGCTGGCGACGCACAGCATCGCGATCCTGCGCAACACCGTCTATCGCATGGACGCCTTCCAGCGGCTCATCGATCTGAACCAGTGGGGCCTGGCCTTGCCGCTCGTGGTCCGAGGCGCGGAGATCTCGATGACCACGCTCAACGGCATGCCGCCCGGCTGCTACAACGGACCGGCGCCGGGCTCGCGCGCGCTGTCGGTGCAGGAGCCGCTGCTGCGGGGACTCGATGTGCGGCTGCTCCAGCTCGCGCTCTCCAACCTCGGCGCCGACATCAAGGCCGATGGCGTCTTCGGCGCCGCCTCGGCGCGCTGCGTCAAGGAGATCCAGAGCGCACGCGGTCTGCCCGCTACAGGCGTCGCCGACGTGGCGCTGATCGGCGCGATCGTGGGCTGAGAGGCCGCCCCATGGCGCTCAGCCATGGCGTCGCGCTCAGCCGTGACGGTATGTGTCCGCCACGTCCGTCAGCAACGCGGACAGCGCCGCCTCGTCATGCCAGCGGCCCGCTGCGAGCACGCCGCGCGGCGCGCCCAGCGTCCTCAGGTCGTCGAGCGGATTGGCCGCCGTCAGCAGCAAGTCGGCGCGCGCGCCCGCCGTCACCGTGCCGAAGGGCGCGAGCCCCGGCTTCGTCTTCGCGATGAACTCGCCCGCCTGCCGCGTCGCGGTCGACAGCGCCTCGAAGCGCGACAGCCCCGCCTGCGTCAGCCAGCGCAGGTTCTCGTGCAGCGCATAGCCCGGCACCAGGCCCGGAATGTCCGAGACGTCCGTTCCAGAGATCAGCGGCACGCCCGCGCGCTGCATCGCGTGCACGAAGGTCTCGAGGAAGGCGTAACGCCGCATCAGGTCGCCCTTGCGCCGCGCGTAGCCGGACAGCGGCCACAGCGCGCGCTGCGTCGGCGCCACGAAACCTGCCTCCGGCTGCTTCAAATAGCCGGTCACGACCTCCGGCCGCCCCCACTGCTCGGCCAGCTTGCGGTAGGTCACCAGGTCCGCGACCACCGTCGTGCCGTGACGGCGCAGCAGCGCCACCGCGTCCGCGATCGCGGACTCCGGCGGCGCGCCGTTGGGATCGTCCTCGCGCGCTGGCGGGAAGTAGGTGTAGAAGAACTCCTCCGCATGCGCGATCAGCACCTGGCCCGACTCGATCTGCTTCGCGAGGCCGACCTTCGTGACCCCATGGCCCACCACGGGCAGCCCCGCGGCCCGGCCCTCGCGCACCAGCGCGGCGAAGACCTCCGGCGCCAGGTTGTTGTAGACCTTCAGGAAGTCGTAGCGGTTCGTCACCGCGAGCCGCACCGCGGCGCGCACGTCGTCTTCGGAACGCAGCACCAGGTGCCCGTAGTCCGGCGAACCATCCACCGCCAGCGCGGCGAAGGCGCGCGGACCCGTCACCTCGCCGCGCTCGATCGCGAGGCGCAGCCGGCCGACGAAGCTGTTGCGCGCCTCGCCCATGTTCAGCATGGTCGTCACGCCTTGCGCCAGCAGCACCGCCATGTCCTGGCGGCTGTCGCAGTGGTTGTGCATGTCGGCCAGGCCGGGCGAGAGCCACAGCGCGCCGTGTCCCTCGATGCGCAGCGCGCCTTCGGGCAACGGCGCCGCGGACGCAGCGGGCGCGATCGACATGATCAGGCCATCTCGCACCAGCACCGTCATGCCGCGCTGCACGCGCTCGCGGTCCATCGGCACGACGTTCACGTCGACGAAGGCGGTGACCGGCGCCGGTGAGGTCTGCGCCCGCAGCCCGGCGGGCAGGCTCATGGGCAGGCACAGCGCGGCCGTCGAGCCGATCAGGAATCCACGGCGGTTCGCCGGGAAGGACATCATCGAGCGGGGCATCGTCGGGCATGAAGAGCGAGGGGCCGGGCGATTATGGGGAGCGGCCGGCGCGGGTAACGCTCGTCACGGACCGGGCCTGGGATCGCGCCGGGGAGCGGCCGCTATAGTCCCGCCTCCTTCGCACTTCCCGCTGTTCCGTCGCGCGCCATGCCCATCGCCGACCTCCGCGCGGCGATCGACGCCGAGATGGCCGCGACGCCCGAGTTCTACGACTTCAAGGTCCTGCAGGCCGTGGCCGACGGCGCGCGCTGGCGCGTGACGCTCGAGCCCGGCTATGTCTACGCCGAAGGACAGCGGCCCGGCCAGTCATCGGCGCAGACGCTGCTCGACGATCGCCTGGAGGGCGCCTCCGCGTGGTGGGGCGCGCCGGTCAAGGGCGGCGCGAGCGTGCTCGCCGTGCTGGCGGGCGAGGACCAGCTCGTGCTGAAGGACGCCAGCTCGCCGCCGCCCGGCGAGGGCCATCTGATCCGGCTCTATCCGCCGCGCTTTCTCAAGGCCATCGCGGACGCCTGGGCCGATGACGGCTGGGCGCAGCGCGCCGCCGCCTGCTGGCCGGGGCTCGCGCGGCCGGGCCGCGTGGCTCAGGTGCCGGTGCTCGACGGCTCGCCGTTCCGGTGGCTGCGCGCGGCGCAACGCGAGGCGCTCGGCCTGGTGGCCGCCGACAACGCCTTCCTCTGGGGACCGCCCGGCACCGGCAAGACGACGACGCTGGGCGTGCTGCTGGCCGAGTACCTCGACCGCCGGCCCGAGGCGCGCGTGCTGCTGCTCTCCACGACCAATCACGCGGTCGATCTCGCGACGCTGGCCGTCGACAAGGCGCTGCAGAAGGGGCGGCGCGAGGCGCTGCGCGGCGCCGTGCAGCGGCTGGGCTCGCGCTTCGACGCGGCGGCCTACGCGGGGCGGGGGCATCTGATTCCCGAGAGCGGCACGCCGTCGCCGCAGGTGCTGCGCAGATGCCGCCTCGCGACGATGACCACCACGCGCGCCGCCTTCACGCTCAAGACGCTGCGCGAGCTCCGCGACGATGGCGAGCCGCCTTTCGACCTGCTGGTGTTCGACGAGGCCAGCCAGGTGAGTCTGGCCCATGCGCTGGCGCTGATGCCGCTGGGCCGCGCGCGGCTGTTCGCGGGCGATCCGCAGCAGCTCTCGCCAGTGCTGCGCAGCGAGGACCGGCTCGCGCGGATCTGGCTCGGGCGCTCGCCCTTCGCGGCGATGCCCAAAGGCGCGCCC
>Ga0055531_10002933_pt1 | contig 11106 bp, 8 predicted proteins | sample AraplaCvi_mCL_r2_FD_55008 | JGI IMG/M metagenome (GOLD analysis project Ga0055531, IMG submission 55008) | Arabidopsis root microbial communities from North Carolina, USA - plate scrape MF_Cvi_mCL_r2 | ecosystem: Host-associated > Plants > Roots > Endosphere | place: USA: North Carolina...
CTTGCGTGATTGGCCTGGTGCGGCCGCGCTGCCGCCGGAGGCGCGCCCCTCCGATGCCAGCGACATCCCGGCGGGCCAACCCATGAAGATCACGACGACAGGCAGCACCAGCACCATCATCGCAAGCGTGGCTGCCAGCATGGCGGACCGAAAGCCGATGCTGCCGGTCAACGACAGCAGAAGCGGAACGAGGATGATGCCGCCGCAGGTCGCACCGTTGAAGGCGAGACTGAGCGCGAGCCCGCGTCGGCGTTCGAACCAGGAGTTCAGCACGGTCGCGATCACCACGGTGCCCATGCCCGTCCAGCCGACCGACATCAGCGCGTAGGCGAGATAGAGCTGCCAGGTCGTCTGCATCAGCGCCAGCAGCACCGTGGAGGCACCGAGCGCCACCAGGCCGCACAGGATCAGTGAGCGCAACCCGATGCGGGCGAGCAGATCGTCGGTAAAGATGACGAGCACCGAGGTCAGGAGGAAAGAGAATGTACTGGCCGCGGAGACCAGCGTGCCCGGCCAGCCATGGGCGCGCTGTAGCTCGGCGAGATAGACGCCCTGACCGTACAGGCCGAAGCCGAACATGAAGAAGGCCATCAGGAAGCAGGCCAGCACGACGCGCCAGCCACGGTAGTTCAGCGAGGATTCGTCGACCAGGCTTGCGGCAATCATCGATCGAACAATCGGCCAAAAGGAACCGCGTGAGATGGTGCACCACAACCACCGGTTTTTCAAATGAAACATTGTAGCCAATTGTTGCGGTACGCGAAAGCGATGGCGGCCATGTGCCGGCCTTCCGAAAATTGGCGCCGAAAAGCTTGACCTGGCGCATTGGCACGCCTGCGAGATGATGTAGGCTGACGCTTGGCGAGCCTCGCGAAGCGGCGAGCGTCGCGGCGGGTGCAGGGGCCTCTCATGCCGAATGGCAATATCGTCATCACCGAAGAGCGCGGCACGCGCGTGATCACCCTGCGCCGCCCGGGCAAGAAGAATGCGATCACCCAGGACATGTACCGGGAGATGGGCCGCGCGATCGACACCGCGCAGAACAACCCCGATATCCGCTGCATGATCATCACCGGTGGCTCCGGCGTGTTCACCGCCGGCGACGACATCGACGATTTCATGCACGCCGACACCTCGCGCCCCGAGACGCTGTCGGAGGGCGCAAAGTTTCTCTATTCGCTGGCCCTCAACGTCAAGCCGATCATNGCAGCGGTCGACGGCGCCTCGATCGGCATGGGGACCGTGATGCTGTTTCACTGCGACTATGTGCTGGCCTCCAACGCTGCGACCTTTTCCGCGCCCTATATTCATCTCGGGCTCGTCCCGGTCGGCGCGTCCAGTCTGTTGATGCCAAACACGATGGGCTACCAGCGCGCCTTCGCGATGCTGGTGATGGGACGGACGTTTTCCGCAGCGGAGGCGCATGCCGCCGGCTTCGTCAACACCGTGGTGTCGCCGGGACATACCGAGGTCGAAGCGCGCAAGGTGGCGCGCGAGATCTGCCGGCTGCCGGCCGAGGCGGTCGCGACCTCGCGCAAGCTGCTGCGCGCGCCGGCCGAAGAGCTCACCCGCCGCATCGACCAGGAAAGTCACCTGTTCGGCGAGCGGCTGAAGTCGGATGAGGCGATTGCGGCGTTCAACGCGTTCGCGAACAGGAAGAAGCGGTAGGGTGCAGCGCCCAACCAACCGCCGTCATACCGGGGCGCGCAGCGCGAGCCCGGAATCCATCGCACCACGGCGTTGGTGGATGAATGGATTCCGGGCTCGCGACTTCGTCGCGCCCCGGAATGACGGCAGCGAGAACCTTCGTGAAATCTTCGCGCGGAACGACTAATCTGGTTCCATGCGATATGCCCTACGATCCATCCTCGCCGCCCTCGTCCTCATCGCCACCCTCCCCGCCTCGGCCCAGACCGCCGCGCCGGTCGAGCTTCGCATTCTCGCGATCAATGATTTTCACGGCAATTTACGCCCGCCGCCAGGCGGCATCCGCATCAATGATCCTGAAGACAGGAGCAAGAAGGTGATGGTCGCCGCCGGCGGCGCCGAATACATGGCGACGCTGGTCAAGCAGCTGCGCGAAGGTCACAAGAACACGATCTTCGTCGCCGCCGGCGACCTGATCGGCGCAAGCCCTTTCTTGTCGGCGATGTTTCACGACGAGCCCTCGATCGAATCGCTGTCGATGATGGGGCTTGCGATCTCGTCCGTCGGCAACCACGAATTCGACGAGGGCAAGACCGAGCTGCTCAGGATGCAGAACGGCGGCTGCCATCCTCTCGACGGCTGCCAGGGACCGCATCCCTTCACCGGCGCCAAATTCCGTTATCTTGCGGCCTCCACCATCGAGACCGCGACAGGCAACAGCGTGCTGCCGCCCTACGAGATCAGGGAATTCGACGGTATCCCCGTCGCCTTCATCGGGCTGACCTTGAAGGAGACCGCGGGCATTGTCTCGCCCGCAGGCATCGCCGGCCTCGAATTCCGCGACGAGGCCGAGACGGTGAACGCACTGGTGCCGCAGCTGAAGGCGCGCGGCGTCGAGGCGATCGTGGTGCTGATCCACCAGGGCGGCGAGCCCGCCGGCGATTACAACGAATGCCCTGCGATCACGGGGCCGATCGTCGACATCGTCAAGAAATTCGATCGCGCCGTCGACGTCGTCGTCAGCGGCCACACCCACCGCGCCTATGTCTGCGACATCGACGGGCGGCTCGTCACCAGCGGCGACAAATACGGCACGCTGGTCACCGCGATCGACCTCAAGCTCGATCCCGCAACGCGCGACATCGTCGGTGCCCGGGCCGAGAACGTCATCGTCGCCAATGCCTCGCTGGCGAGGGATGCCGAGCAGACCGCGCTGATTGAGGCCTATGACAGGCTGTCGGCGCCGATCGCCAACCGGCCGGCAGGATCGGTGACGCAGACATTGTCGCGCGTGCCGAACGAGGCCGGCGAAAGCCCGCTCGGCGACATCATCGCGGACGCGCAATTGCTCGCAACCCGGGCGGCCCAGGATGGCAGCGCTGTCATCGCGCTCACCAATCCCGGCGGCATCCGCACCGACATCGTGCCGAAGGAAAACGGCGCAATCACCTTCGGCGATGTCTTCGCCAGCCAGCCGTTCCGCAACCGCCTCGTCACGATGACGCTGACCGGCAGTCAGCTCAAGGACATGCTCGAGCAGCAATGGCTCGACCCGAAGCGGCCGCGGATCCTGCAGGTGTCGAACGGGTTCAGCTATGCCTGGGATGCGGCGAAGCCATTCGGCGAGCGCGTGCTGCCAGAGAAGATGACGCTGAACGGACGGCCGATCGAAGCTGGAAGCGGCTACCGCATCACCCTCAACGATTACCTCGCAGTCGGCGGCGACGGTTTTACCGTCGCAAAACAGGGCACGGCGCCGCAATATGGCGGCTACGACGCGGACGCGCTGTTTGCGTTCTTCCGCGCACACGGGCCGATCGGTCCGCTACCGCTGAGCCGCATCCTGCGGGTGAATTGATCGGAATCAAACGGGCCGGCGCGGGACGACCCTTTGCCATTGCCGCCCAAGCGCATAGATTGGGTCTTGCATTGCGTTTTGGCGCCGGATGGGCCAACGACGCCGAAAGCCCGTTTGCTGTGAGGCCGACCTGATGAGCACGCTTCTCCTTTCCCACAAGGCCTGCCTCGACCATGTCACGCCGCCGGGCCACCCTGAAAGGCCCGACCGCCTGCGCGCGGTGGAGGAAGCGCTGTCACATGAGCGCTTCCAGTTCCTGGTGCGCGACCACGCGCCGGAGGGCGATCTCGATCTCGTCACGCTGTGCCACAACGAGCATTACGTCACTGAGCTTCGCCATATCGCGCCGAGCAGCGGCCTGGTCTATATCGACGGCGACACGTCGATGTCGCCGGGCACGTGGGAAGCGGTGATGCGCGGCGTCGGCGGCGCGGTCGCGGCGACCGAGGCGGTGATGAACGGCGAGCATCGCAACGCCTTCGTCGCGGTGCGCCCGCCCGGACATCACGCCGAGATCGGCAAGCCGATGGGCTTCTGCTTCTTCGACAATGTCGCGATCGCCGCGCGCCATGCACAGCGCAAATACGGCATCAAGCGCGCGGCCATCGTCGATTTCGACGTGCATCACGGCAACGGCACGCAGGACATCTTCTGGTCGGACCCGACCGTGATGTACTGCTCGACACACCAGATGCCGCTGTTTCCAGGCACCGGCGCCAAGGGCGAACGCGGCGACCACGACACCATCGTCAACGCGCCACTCGCCTCCGAAGACGGCGGGCCGGAATTCCGCTCGGCGTTCGAGAATTTGATCCTGCCGCAACTCGAAAAATTCAGCCCCGAGCTCGTGGTCATCTCCGCCGGCTTCGATGCGCATTATCGCGATCCGCTGGCTTCGTTGAATTTGCGCGCGGAGGATTATGCCTGGGTGACGCGCAAGCTGATGGATCTCGCCGACAAGTCCGCGGGCGGACGCGTTGTTTCGGTGCTCGAGGGCGGCTATGACCTGCAAGGACTGAAAGAATCTGTTACGGCGCATGTCGGCGCCCTGATGGGCGCCTGACGACGCCCGCCACATTAAGCCCGCAAAACCCGCCTTCACTGCACGAAGAGCGAATCGGGCAATCGGAAACGGATATGGCCGAAAACACCCAAGTCGACGTCTCCCGGCTCACCTTCGAGCGCGCGATCGAGGAACTCGAGACGATCGTGAAGCGGCTCGAAGACGGCAAGGTGCCGCTCGAGGAATCCGTGACGATCTACGAGCGCGGCGAGGCGCTGAAACGCCGTTGCGAGGAATTGCTGCGCCAGGCCGAGGCCCGCGTCGACAAGATCACCACCGATGCCAGCGGCCAGGCCACCGGCACGGCGCCGCTCGACGTTCAGTGAATGAAGCCGAGACTCTTTAATTTGATCTGCTGACGGAGGGCGGCCCCGCGAATTGTCTTTGCGGGGAGCTGCCATGCCGCAGCGATTTTGAGCGTTGTTCCCGCGAAGCATCGCGGTTTCGTGCAAAGCGCATCCGCTCCGGAACCGGCCCATCCGAGGGCGAAAAAGGCCTCTTGCGCGCAAAAAAGCCTGCCAAGGAACCCGGCAAGGCCGGAACCCCTCGTCCCCGCCCGCAGTTAACCACTCCGGCCCGCCGGTTGCATCTGCATACCCCTAATCGGTCCGGCGGGTTGGCTTTGGCCCAAGCTTTGGTGTAAAGCTGCGCGGAGTGTGGCTTTTTGCAAGCCTTGCGTGGGCACCGATTACCGACGACAAGCGCTTCAAACTGCTGATGAAATTGGCTGGGACGGACGAAGCCGATCTAAGTGACAGGGATCACAGAGACTGAACCGGAGCGCACTTAAGCTTACCTAAGCTTGAAGACGGGGCCTTGCCCCATGCAGGTGGCTCCGACGGTTTGAGGACTCGCGCTGCGCCGATATTGTGCAAACCCATCGCGCACCGGAATGACCTTCCGGCGCTGACAAATTGGAAATCGCCGTGAACGCATACAGTAAGACGCCGCTTCTCGACACCATCCGGACGCCGGAAGACCTGCGCAAGCTCAAGGTCGAGCAGGTTCGCCAGGTTGCCGACGAGCTGCGGCAGGAGACCATCGATGCCGTCTCGGTCACCGGCGGTCACTTCGGCGCGGGTCTCGGCGTAGTCGAGCTCACCACCGCGATCCATTACGTCTTCGACACGCCGCGCGACCGGCTGATCTGGGACGTCGGCCATCAGGCCTATCCGCACAAGATTCTCACCGGCCGGCGCGACCGCATCCGCACCCTGCGCACCGGCGGCGGCCTGTCCGGCTTCACCAAGCGTAGCGAGAGCGACTACGATCCGTTCGGCGCGGCGCACTCCTCGACCTCGATCTCCGCCGGCCTCGGCATGGCGGTGGCGCGCGACCTCGCCGGCGGCAACAACAACGTCATCGCGGTCATCGGTGACGGCGCGATGTCGGCAGGCATGGCCTATGAAGCCATGAACAACGCAGGCGCGATGAACTCCCGCCTCATCGTCATCCTCAACGACAACGACATGTCGATCGCGCCGCCCGTCGGCGCCATGAGCGCCTATCTGTCGCGCCTTTACTCCGGCAAGACCTATCGCACGCTGCGCGAGGCCGCCAAGCAGATCAACCAGCGTCTGCCCAAGGTCATCGCCAGCCGTGCCAATCGCGTCGAGGAATATTCCCGCGGNTTCATGATGGACGGCGGCACGCTGTTCGAGGAGCTCGGCTTCTACTATGTCGGCCCGATCGACGGCCACAATCTCGACCATCTGCTGCCCGTCCTGAAGAACGTGCGCGACATGGAGACCGGCCCGATCCTGGTCCACGTCGTCACGCAGAAGGGCAAGGGCTACGGCCCGGCGGAAGCCTCCGCCGACAAGTACCACGCCGTCGTCAAGTTCGACGTTGCGACCGGCACCCAGGCCAAGGCCAAGCCGAACGCGCCGGCCTACCAGAACGTGTTCGGCCAGAGCCTCGTCAAGGAAGCCCAGAAGGACGACAAGATCGTCGCCATCACCGCGGCGATGCCGTCGGGCACCGGCGTCGACATCTTCAACAAGGCCTTCCCCGACCGCACCTTCGACGTCGGCATCGCCGAGCAGCACGCTGTGACCTTCGCCGCGGGACTCGCGACCGAAGGCTACAAGCCGTTCTGCGCGATCTATTCGACCTTCCTGCAGCGCGGCTACGACCAGATCGTCCATGACGTCGCGATCCAGAGCCTGCCCGTCCGCTTCGCCATCGACCGCGCCGGCCTCGTCGGCGCCGATGGTGCCACGCATGCCGGCTCGTTCGACAACGCCTATCTCGGCTGTCTGCCGAACATGGTGATCATGGCGGCGGCCGACGAGGCCGAACTCGTGCACATGGTGGCGACCCAGGTTGCGATCAACGACCGTCCGAGCTCGCTGCGCTATCCGCGCGGCGAGGGCCGCGGCATCGAGATGCCCGAGGTCGGCATTCCGCTCGAGATCGGCAAGGGACGCGTGGTCCGCCAGGGCAGCAAGATCGCCCTGCTCTCCTTCGGCACCCGCCTCGCCGAATGCGAGAAGGCGGCCGACGAGCTCGCGGCCCATGGCCTGTCGACCACGATTGCGGACGCGCGCTTCATGAAGCCGCTCGACACCGAGCTGGTGCTCAAGCTTGCCCGCGACCACGAGATCCTGATCACGATCGAGGAAGGCTCGGTCGGCGGCTTCGGCTCGCATGTCGCGCAGTACCTGACCGACCAGGGCGTGCTCGACACCGGCATGGTCAAGTTCCGCTCGATGGTGCTGCCCGACGTGTTCCAGGACCACGACACGCCGGCCGCGATGTACGGCCGCGCCGGTCTCGACGCCAAGGGCATCGTCGCCAAGGTGTTCGAAGCGCTCGGCAAGGACGTGAAGGCCGAGACGGTCAAGCTGGCTTGATGTTTCACCTCTTCCGCTTGCTTGCGGGCGAGCGGAGGCCGCCTCCGGCGGCTGTCCTTTGAGAACGCCGGGGCGATGCCCCGGCTGTCGCACTGCGTGGGATGGGGGCCTTCTCCTCTTTGAGGGGTTTTGCTGGCGGCGCCCCCTCTCCCGGGCTCGGGATTTTCGTCATTCGCTTCATCAAATGCCGCCGCTTCATGGGCCGGCAGGTCGACACGCACGGCCTGACGGTCGAGGCTTGCGTCCGGATGGCGGCCGCGCGATTGATCGCTAAATAAGCCCATCAATCGTCCCACGAATCGCCCCATGAGAGCGTGATGCCCCCTGCCCGCAAGCGCGCAGATATATTGCTGGTCGAGCGCGGCCTGTTCGAGAGCCGTGCCCGGGCGCGTGCGGCGATCGAGGCCGGTCTCGTCACGGCCGACGACAAGCAGGTTTCAAAACCTTCGGAGACGATCGCCGAGGACGCCGTGATCCAGGCGGAGCCTGCGCACCCCTACGTCTCGCGCGGCGGCGTCAAGCTCGCCGGCGCGCTGGAGCGCTACAGCATCGAGATCGAGGATCATGTCTGCCTCGACGTCGGCGCTTCCACCGGCGGCTTCACCGAGGTGCTGCTCGCGAACGGCGCGAGCCTCGTGTTCGCCATCGATGTCGGCACCAGCCAGCTGCATCCCTCGCTGCGCGGTCATCCCAAGATCGTGTCGATGGAGGAGACCGACATCCGCCTCTATGACGGCAAGCGGCTGCCGGCGCGGCCCGATGTCGTCGTCATCGACGTCTCCTTCATCTCGCTCAAGACGGTGCTGCCGGTGGCGCTGTCCCTCGCCGCCGCGCCGATGAGCCTGCTGGCGCTGATCAAGCCGCAATTCGAGGCAGACAGGAAGCACAACAAGAAGGGCATCGTGCGCGATGCCGCCGTGCACAAGGAGATCTGCGACGACATCGCCGCCTTCGCCGCGTCGCTCGGCTGCACCGATATCGAGATATTTCCCTCCTCGATTGCCGGCGGCGACGGCAACATCGAGTTCTTCCTGGGAGCGCGCCGTGGTTGAGCGTCTGACCATCGATCACGTCGGCCATCGCGGTGACGGCGTCTGCCTCTCGGCGGGCGATGCGGTCTATGTGCCTTACACGCTTGGCGGCGAGACCGTCGAGGTCGACCACGTCGTGGGCCACCACCCTGATCGACGCAAGCTGCTCGCGGTCGACGTCGCGAGCTCCGAGCGTGTCGCGCCGTTCTGTCCGCATTTCGGCGTCTGCGGCGGCTGCGCCATCCAGCACTGGGCGGCTGAGCCCTATCACGCCTGGAAGCGGGGCATCGTGGTCGAGACGCTGGCGCAGGCCGGCATCGATTGCGCGGTGGCGCCGCTGGTCGATGCTCACGGCGCTGGGCGCCGGCGCATCACCCTGCACGGCCGCTTCGGCACGCATGACGTCCTCAAGGTCGGTTTCTCCGCGACCAACTCGCATGACGTCATCCCAATCGATCGCTGCCCGATCCTCGATCCCGCGCTCGACGGTGCGCTCGATGCCGCCTGGGCGATCGCCGAGCCGCTGACGTCCAGGATGCCGGTCACCAAGCCGCTCGACATCCAGGTCACCGCCACCGCCAACGGCCTCGACGTCGACGTGCGCGGCTCCGGCCCGCTGCCGACGGCGCTGGTCACGGCGCTTTCGGGCGTCGCCGAGCAGCACCGCCTGGCGCGGCTGACACGGCATGGCGAGCTGGTGCTGCAGCGCCTGCCGCCGACGGTGAAAATGGGCCGCGCGGAGGTGACGCTGCCGCCGGGCTCGTTCCTGCAGGCGACCGTCGCAGGCGAAGAGACGCTGGCCGCGCTCGTCGCGGAACGCATCGGCAAGGCCAAGGAGGTTCTCGACCTCTTCTGCGGCGTCGGCCCGTTCGCGCTACGGCTCGCCGAGAAGGCGCGAGTCACTGCCTATGACAACGACGCCGGTGCGATCGCGGCCTTGGCGAAGGCCGCGCGTACGCCCGGTCTGAAGCCGATCAAGGCCGAGCCTCGCGACCTGTTCCGCCGCCCCCTGGTGCCGCCTGAGCTGCGCGACTTCGACGCCGTGGTGTTCGACCCGCCGCGCCAGGGCGCGCAGGCACAGGCGCTGAAGCTTGCCGCAAGCAAGGTGCCCGTGGTGGTCGCGGTCTCCTGCAACGTCGCGACCTTCGCCCGCGACGCGCGTCTGCTGATCGACGGCGGTTACCGGCTGGAGGCGGTGGTGCCGGTCGACCAGTTCCGGCACACGCCGCATGTGGAGCTGGTGGCGCGGTTCAGCCGCTGACGCCGGATCGCTACGCCGACGGCTCGAATTGCGGCTGCCATCGCAAGAGGTAGGACTGCAGCGAGCGCACCGCGATCGCGAGCAGGATGCCGACGAACATCATGACGAAGATGGCAACCATCATCTCGCTGGCGTTGGCCCGCGCCTCGGCCTCGATGATGAGCTTGCCGAGGCCGCGCTCGGCGCCGATGAACTCGCCGACGATGACGCCGATCAGCGCGAAAGATACGGCGGGCAGGAGCGAAGCGAACACCCACGCCAGCGCCGACGGAATCACGACGGTCCGCAGCACGGTAAACTCGCTGGCCCCGAGCAGACGAGCGGCGGCGATCTGGTCGCGATCGACCGCGCGCGTTCCCTCGAAAGTGTTGAAGAACACCACGAAAAACACCACGAGCCAGGCGGTTGCGATTTTGGAGAGATCGCCGAGGCCGAAGATTAGGATGACGAGCGGCACCAGCGCAATGCGCGGGATCGAGTTGAGCGCCACGATGTAGGGACCGAACACGCGGGCCAGGAAATCCGAACGGCCGAGAATAAGCCCGGCTGCGATGCCGCTTGCCGAGCCGAACAGAAAGCCCCACCACGTGTTCTTCAAGGTGACGACCGTCGCAAGCCACAGATTGTTGTCGTTGCCTTTGAGGCAGGCGGCAAAGCCGTTTGTATCGGCAAAGCAACCGAGCCGCAGAAAACTCTGCCAGATCAGCGACGGCTTCGCGACGAAATAGGGATCGAGGATCTTCGGCACATAGGCCCTCGGCAGCAGCGCCTTGCTCCATTCGAAGCCCCACTGCCAGACGACGAGAATGGCGGCGAGGATGGCCAGTTGCCAGAACAGGATGGCGGTGCGGCTGTTGGACATGGTCAGTCGGCCCTGGTGCGGCGGAACTCTTCGCCGAGCGAATGCCAGATGTGCGAGTAGAGACGGCCGAATTCGGCGGTCTCGCGCAACGAGACAGGATCGCGCGGACGCGGGATGGCGACGTCGAAATCTTCCTTGAGACGCCCCGGCCGCGCCGAGAGCAGGATGATGCGGCTCGCCAGGGTCAGGGCTTCGCCAAGATCGTGCGTCACGAACAGCACGGTTTGCCGCTCGCGTTCCCAGATCTCCAGCAGCGTCTTGTGCATCTCCAGCTTGGTGTGGGTGTCGAGGGCGCCGAACGGCTCGTCCATCAGCAGGATCTCGGGCTCCAGGATCAGCGTGCGCATCAAGGCGACGCGCTGGCGCATGCCGCCGGACAGCATGCGCGGAAAGCTCTGCGCAAAGCCCGTGAGCCCGGCCTTCTCGACGGCCGCAGCGACGCGTGCTGCGCGCTCGGCCTTCGGCAGGCCCGCGATCTCGAGCCCATAGCCGATGTTCTGCTCCACGGTCCGCCAGGGAAACAGCGTAT
>Ga0055531_10002938_pt1 | contig 11090 bp, 13 predicted proteins | sample AraplaCvi_mCL_r2_FD_55008 | JGI IMG/M metagenome (GOLD analysis project Ga0055531, IMG submission 55008) | Arabidopsis root microbial communities from North Carolina, USA - plate scrape MF_Cvi_mCL_r2 | ecosystem: Host-associated > Plants > Roots > Endosphere | place: USA: North Carolina...
CCGGCTCGCGCTCAGCCCCGGGTCTCGACGACGACGAACGCCGTCGCGTAGTCCGTCTCGTCGCTCACGGTCACGTGGGCGCTCAGCCCCTTGGCCTCGAACCACTGGGCCAGGCCGCCGTGCAGCCGGATCTCCGGCTTGCCGCTGGGCGCCTTGACGACCTCGCAGTCCCGCCACGTCATCGGCATGCGCATGCCCATGCCGATCGCCTTCGAGAAGGCCTCCTTGGCCGAGAACCGCGTCGCCAGGTAGGCGATGCCCCGCGCCGGCACCTTCGCGTAGCGCGCGCGGAACACNCCGATCTCGTGCGGGCCCAGCACCTTCTCGGCGAAGCGCTCGCCGCGCCGCTCGAAGGTCTGANGAATGCGCCGGATGTCGCAGACGTCCGTGCCGATGCCGTAGATCATCGCGGCCCTTTCATGCGCGGCAGGTGCGCGCTTCGTGCCCGGTTCGTGTGGATGGCGTGCCGGATTGCAATCAGACGTANGCGNGCTGGATGCAGCGCTGATAGTCGCGCACGGTCTCGGCGTAGCCGAGTTCCAGCGCGTCGGCGATCAGCGCGTGGCCGATCGAGACCTCCGCCACGCCCGGCACCTCGCGCAGGAAGCGCGTCAGGTTGTCGCGGTTCAGGTCATGTCCCGCGTTGATCGCGAGTCCCTGCGCCAGCGCCGCCCGCGCCGCCGCCGTGAAGCCGGCCAGCACTTCGGCCTCGCGCGGGGTGCCGAAGGCGCTCGCCCAGGTCTCGGTATAGAGCTCGATGCGGTCCGCGCCCAGCGCGGCCACGTGGGCCATCGCCTCCGGCANNGGATCCATGAACAGGCTCACCCGCACGCCCAGCGACTTGCACTCGGCGATCATCGGCCGCAGCCGCTCGTTGTCGGCCGGGAGCGTCCAGCCGTGATCGGAGGTGAACTGGTCCTCGCTGTCCGGCACGAAGGTCGCCTGATGCGGCCGCACTTCCCGGATGAAGGCCATCAGGTTCTGCGTCGGGTTGCCCTCGATGTTGTATTCNGCCTGCGGCCANGCCTTCATCAGCGCGGCCAGCTCGCGCACGTCATCGGCGCGGATGTGGCGCTCGTCGGGACGCGGGTGCACCGTGATGCCCTGCGCGCCGGCCTCCAGGCACAGCTGCGCCGCGCGCGTCACGCTGGGAATGCCCAGGTGCCGGGTGTTGCGCAGCAACGCGACCTTGTTGACGTTGACGGACAAGGCGCAGCGCGCCTCGTGGCGGCCGGCTTCGGGAGCGATCAGCGGATTCATGTGAGCAGCTTCTGGACGTCGAGCAACACTTGCCGCGTCCGCAGAGGACGATGCCCCAGATGATAGTGAAGCAGTCCTCGCAGCAGCGGCTTCAAGGCCGGCCCCGCGAACTCGCAGGCCTGCTGCAGTGCCGCCTGACTGCCGTGCAGCAGCGCCGCCTGCAACTGGATGAAGGCCATGCCGCTCAGCTGCGGCGCATCGTGCGTCGGCACGATGACGCCCGACTCCGGCGCCAGCAGGTAGGACCGCTCGGGATCGAGCGGGGCCTGCGTCGTCGCCAGCACGCTCAGGTCGGGCAGCAGGCCGCAGGTGGCCAGCAGCCGGAACTCGAAGGCGCGCAGCGCGAACTGCGCGTCGTCAACGGAGCGCAGTTGCGGCAACAGCGCCGCATAGGCGTCGAACAGCTCAGGCTGCGCCTCCTGCCGGGGCAGGAATTTCAGCAGCAGCTCGTTGACGTAATAGCCGCTGAACAACGCCGCGCCGCTGGGCAGCGTCTGTCCGCCGACCCATTCCGCGCCGCGCAGCGACTGCACCTCGGCCGCGCCGTCCTCGTTCATCTTCGAGGGCTTGGACAGCGTCACCTGCAGACGCAGGAACGGCAGCAGCACCGATCGCAGCTGCGAATACGGCCGCTTGGCCCCCTTGGCCACCACCGCCAGCCGGCCGTGCTCGCGGCTGAACAGGTCCAGCACCAGGCTGGTCTCGCTCCAGTCGTAGTGATGCAGGACGAAAGCCGCCTGCGTGGCGGGCGTCTTGGGGGCGCGGGGGGCCATGGACGCGGATCGTCAGCGAGCGCGTGCCGCGCTCACTCGTAGCCGTAGCTTCTGAGGTGTTCCTCGCTGTCGGCCCAGCCGGAGCGGACCTTGACCCACAGCTCCAGGAACACGCGCGCGTCCATCAGCGTCTCGAGCTCCTGGCGGGCCTCGGAGCCGATGCGCTTCAGGCGCTCGCCGCCCTGGCCGATGACCATGCCCTTCTGGGCGTCGCGCTCGACCACGATGGTCGCGGCGATGCGGCGCAGGTTGCCTTCTTCCTCCCAGCGGTCGATGATCACCGTCGCCTCGTAGGGCAGCTCGTCGCCGGTCAGGCGGAAGAGCTTCTCGCGGATCATCTCGGCGGCCAGGAACTTCTCGCTGCGGTCCGTCAGCGCATCCTCCTCATAGAACCATTCCTGGTTCGGGAGATACGGCTTCAGGATCTGGAACAGGCGCTGGACGTCCGAGTCCTTCTTCGCCGACAGCGGGACGAACTCGCTGAAGTTGCGGCGCTCCTGCATGCTCTTGAGCCAGGGCATCAGTCGGCCCGGCGATGCACCGCGTCCAGCTTGTTGGCGATCAGCACCACCGGCTTGTCCTGCGGCAGCAGCGACAGCACCTTGGCATCGTCCAGGCCGAAGCGGCCCGCCTCGACCACGAACAGCACCAGGTCCACGTCCGCCAGCACGCCCTGCACCGTGCGGTTCAGGTTGCGGTTCAGCGCCGTGCTGTGCTTGGTCTGGAAGCCGGGGGTGTCGACGAAGACGAATTGCGCCTCGTCGACGGTGCGCACGCCGGTGATGCGGTGACGCGTGGTCTGCGCCTTCTTCGACGTGATCGAGACNTTCTGGCCGACCAGCGCNTTCAGCAGCGTGGACTTGCCCACGTTGGGCCGGCCGACGATGGCGATCAGGCCGCAGCGCGCGTCGCCCTCGTAAGGCATCGCGCCGATGCCGCCCTGGACCTCGGGCAGGCCGCCCTCGGCGCCCTCCTCGTCCTGTTCGCCGCCGTCATGCGCGGCGGCATCGGCGTCGTGGTCCAGCGGGGTCTCGGGGTCGTGCGGGGCGTTCAGGGTCGGGTCCTTGGAAACGGAAGAAGCGGTGTCGGAAAGGGGATCGGACGAAGACGCCGCCTCGGGCGTCTTCGGAGGGGTGGGTGCGTTCATCGCGGGCTCCGCGTCAGTCGCGCAGGCCGGTGCCGGGGCGGTCGCCAGCGAGCAGTTCGTCCAGCACCTGCCTGGCCGCCTCCTGCTCCGCGATCCGGCGCGAGCGGCCTTCGCCGCGGCGCGACAGCGTCAGCGCGGCCACTTCACATTCGACGGTGAAGGTCTGGGCATGCGCCTGGCCCCGCGTCTCGACGATGCGGTAGGCCGGCACCGCCAGCTTGCGCGCCTGCAGCCATTCCTGCAGCGCGGTCTTGGAGTCCTTGGCCCACTGGTCGATGCCGCTGGCCGCGATGGTCTCGCCCAGCAGCCGGCGCACGATCTCGCGCGCCGCTTCGTAGCCGCCATCCTGGAAGGCGGCACCGATCACGGCCTCCAGCGCGTCGGCCAGGATCGACGGACGCTGCGCGCCGCCGCCACGAGCCTCGCCCTCGCTCATGCGCAGGCATTCCGGCATCTGCAGCTGCAGCGCCAGCCGGTGCAGGCNGTCCTCGCGCACCAGGTGCGCNCGGATCCGGGTCAGGTCCCCCTCGTCCGAGCCNGCGAAGCGCTCGAACAGCAGCGCCGACACCGCCAGGTTCAGCACCGCGTCGCCCAGGAACTCCAGGCGCTCGTTGTGCTGCTGGCCGAAGCTGCGATGCGTCAGCGCGCGCTGCAGCAGCCCCGCCTGCGAGAAGCGGTAGCCCAGGCGTTGCTGAAAGGCGTCGAGCGCGTGAGGTGTCATGGACGGGAACCGGTCGGGCGAGTCAGTGCGACTCGCCTTTGTACTTGATCAACAGGAATGCGGGGCCGAACAGGGGCACTTCCTTGTCGTAGGCGAAGCTGATCTTCACCTTGTCGTCGACCTTGGTGATGGTCAGATCCTTGGGTTCGATGCTCACGATGGAGTATTCGATGTCCTTGGTGCGCCCGAACGAATCACGCGCGGCCGCCACGGTCGGCGGGCTGTCCTTGGCGATCTTGTCGATCGCACGCTGGATCGTGTAGTACTCCATCACCGTCGGCACCACGCGCAGCAGCACGACCGAGCCGCCGCCAATGATCACCGCCCAGAACAGCAGGCCCAGCAGGCTGATGCCGCGTTGAATCTTCCGTGCCCTCATCACGTCTTGCTCCGATATTGATCGTCGATACAGGTTAGCCGCGTGCCGGCTCGCCGTCACTGGATGCTGCCGATGCGCTTCGGGTTGCCGAAGTTCATCCAGACCACGAAAGCGCGGCCCACGATGTTCTCATCCGGCACGAAACCCCAGAAGCGCGAGTCCTGCGAGTTGTCGCGGTTGTCGCCCATCATGAAGTAATGGCCGGCCGGCACCTTGCAGGTCACGCCTTCCAGCGTGTATTTGCAGTTCTCGTTGTTCGGGAAATCGTAGAGCTTGTAGATGCCGCCACGCGCGTTCGGGTCCACCAGGATCTGGTGCTCCACGTCGCCCAGCTTCTCGGTGAAGCGCTGCCGGAAACGCATGGCGCTCGGGCTCGGATCGTCGTCGAAGAACTGGCCCTGCTCGGTGGTCTCCACCAGCTTGCCGTTCAAATACAGCTTCTGGTTCAGGTAGGCGATCTCGTCGCCCGGCAGGCCGACGGCGCGCTTGATGTAGTCGACGGTCGGATTCTGCGGATAGCGGAACACGACCACGTCGCCACGCTTCACGTCGTTGTTGCTGATGATCTTCTTGTTGATCACCGGCAGCCGGATGCCGTAGTGGAACTTGTTCACCAGGATCAGGTCGCCGATCATCAGCGTCGGCACCATCGAGCCCGACGGGATCTTGAACGGCTCGAACATGAACGATCGCAGCAGGAACACGATCAGGATCACCGGGAACAGCCCGGCGGTCCAGTCCAGCCACCAGGGCTGGCGCAGGATCTCCTGGCGCGCGCCCTCGACGTCGCCGTCGACACGCTGGATGCCTTGCGCTGCCAGCGAGGCGCGGCGCTTTTCGTCAGCCTGGGCCAGTGCCTGGGCCGCGCGTTCACGCGCGGGTTGGAAGTGCAAGCGCTCGGCCAGCCAGTACGCCAGCGTCACCGTCGTCAGGATCAGCAGCAGCAGCGAGAAGTTGCCGTTCCAGTAGCCCTTGTACCAGCCGCCCAGGTAGGCGATCAGGGCGGCATACAGCAACCCGGTCAGTGCGCTCATGGCTTTCATTCGGAGTCTTATTCTTCGACTTGGAGGATGGCCAGGAAGGCTTCTTGCGGCACCTCCACCGAACCGATTTGCTTCATGCGCTTCTTGCCGGCTTTCTGCTTCTCCAGCAGCTTGCGCTTGCGGGTGATGTCACCACCGTAGCATTTTGCCAGCACGTTCTTGCGCAGCGCCTTGATGTTCTCGCGCGAGATGATGTTGGCGCCGATGGCCGCCTGGATGGCCACGTCGTACATCTGGCGCGGAATGATCTCGCGCATCTTGGCCGCCACCTGCCGGCCGCGGAACTGCGATTGCGAGCGGTGCACGATCAGCGACAGCGCATCGATCCGGTCGCCGTTGATCAGCATGTCCACCTTGACGACGTCCGAGGCGCGGTACTCCTTGAACTCGTAGTCCATCGACGCGTAGCCGCGCGAGACCGACTTCAGCTTGTCGAAGAAATCCAGCACGATCTCCGCCAGCGGGATCTCGTAGGTCAGCATCACCTGGCGGCCGTGGTACGCCATGTTCAGCTGCACGCCGCGCTTCTGGTTGGCCAGCGTCATCACCGGGCCGACGTATTCCTGCGGCATGTACAGGGGTGGACCGTCACGATCGGCTCGCGGATCTCGCCGATCTTGCTCTGCTCGGGCATCTTGGACGGGTTCTCGACCTCGATCACCTCGCCATCACCCAATTGGACTTCGTACACCACGCTCGGCGCGGTGGTGATCAGGTCCTGGTCGAATTCGCGCTCCAGGCGCTCCTGCACGATCTCCATGTGCAGAAGGCCCAGGAAGCCGCAGCGGAAGCCGAAGCCCAGCGCCTGCGAGACTTCCGGCTCGAAGCGCAGCGAGGCGTCGTTCAGCTTGAGCTTCTCCAGCGCGTCGCGCAGCTGGTCGTACTCGCTCGCCTCGGTCGGGTACAGGCCGGCGAAGACTTGCGGCTGGATCTCCTTGAAGCCGGGCAGCGCCTCGGCAGCGGGGCCGAGGTTGTTGGGCAGCTTCTTTTCCAGCGTGATGGTGTCGCCCACCTTCGCCGCGGCCAGCTCCTTGATGCCGGCGATGATGAAGCCCACCTGGCCGGCGCTGAGCTGGTCGCGGTTCTCCGACTTCGGCGTGAACACGCCCAGGTGCTCGGCCGGGTAGACGGCGTTGGTGGCCATCATCCGGATGCGCTCGCCCTTCTTCAGCGTGCCGTCGACGACGCGCACCAGCATCACGACGCCGACGTAGTTGTCGAACCACGAGTCGATGATCATCGCGCGCAGCGGCGCCTCGACCACGCCCTTGGGCGGCGGCATGCGGGCGATGACGGCCTCGAGGATGTCGTCGATGCCCATGCCGGTCTTGGCCGAGCACGGGATCGCGTCGGTCGCGTCGATGCCGATGACGTCCTCGATTTCCGCCTTGGCGCCGTCCGGATTGGCCTGCGGCAGGTCCATCTTGTTCAGGACCGGGATCACCTCGACCCCCAGTTCCAGCGCGGTGTAGCAGTTCGCCACCGTCTGGGCCTCGACGCCCTGGCTCGCGTCCACCACCAGCAGCGCGCCCTCGCAGGCGGACAGCGAGCGGCTCACCTCATAGGAGAAGTCCACGTGCCCGGGGGTGTCGATCAGGTTCAGGTTGTAGACCTGCCCGTCGCGCGCCTTGTACTGCAGCGCGGCGGTCTGGGCCTTGATCGTGATGCCGCGCTCGCGCTCGATGTCCATCGAGTCCAGCACCTGCGCTTCCATCTCCCGGTCGGACAGACCTCCGCAGCGCTGGATGATCCGGTCGGCCAGCGTGCTCTTGCCGTGGTCGATGTGGGCAATGATCGAGAAATTGCGGATGTGGTTCATGGACTCGGACGGAGACCGCGAACTCGCCCGCCACGCCAGCGACCCTCGAGCGGGGCACGCTGAGACGACGCTGCGGACGGTCGGTCGGGCGGTGTTGCACGGTCCTTCTCAGGACCTGAACAGGACATAAAAAAAAGGCACGTCGAAACGGTGACGCGCCTTCCAACAAAACGTATGGCAACTGCTTGTTGGGCTTTCATTGTAGCCAAAAGCCCCGCCCTGGAAACCGCATGGATGCGAGCTTCTCGCGCGTTGCCCTTCGCCAACAGCGATTTCATGCACAGGTTATCCACAAAACTTGGGGGCATCCTGTGGATCGCTGAGCCCATCAAAATGGAGCCTTCCGATTCACCGTCGGAACAGCGACAAAGCTGCCCGAACGCGCCCGGATTGTAGCGGAGCGAGGCACCAATGCCTCGCCTTGGTCACAGCCGTTAGCAAGCACCAACCGACGGCCGGACGTGCCGCGCCTCACGAATCACCGGCCTGGGATTCCGCATTGCGGAAAGCCCCAGGCCGGCGCTGGGTTGACGCTGACGGCGCTCAACCCTTGCCCGGCTTGATCACGACGTAGGTGGCGACCTCGCCGCGGCGGACGAGCATCTGCAGCGATTTCCCCTTCTCGACCTTCGCCAGCGCCGCCTGGAATTGCTTGATGGTCTTCACCTCGGCATTGTTGGCCGAGAGGATCACGTCGCCGGCCTTCAAGCCTGCGCGCGCCGCCGGCCCCTCGGCCGTGTCGATGCGCAGGCCGCCGTCCACCTTCAGTTCCTTGCGCTGCGCTTCGCTGAGCTCGCTGACGGTCAGGCCCCAGGCCTGCGCGCCGGTGGCGGCCGGCGTTTCGGCCTCCGGCGCGGCGGGCGTGCGGTCATCCGGCAGCGCATCGAGCGTCGCGACCAGGTCCTTGTAGGCGCCGCGGCGGAACACCTGCAGCGGCACCTTCGTGCCCGGCTTGGTCGCGGCGGCAAGCCGACGCAGGTCGACCGCCTTCTCCACGGTCTTCCCGTCGAACTTGGTGATCACGTCGCCCAGTTGGAGACCCGCCTTCTCGCCGGGACCCGCCGGCGTGATGCGACTGATCAGCGCGCCCTGCGGCTTGCCCAGGCCGATGGCCTCGGCGACCTCCTTGCTGACGTCATCCGGATACACGCCCAGCATGCCGCGCGTCACCCGTCCGCTGGCGCGGAGCTGATCGGCCACGCGCATCGCCTCGTCGATCGGGATCGCGAACGAGATCCCCATGAACCCGCCCGACTGGCTGTAGATCTGCGAGTTGATGCCCACCACCTCGCCACGCAGGTTCAGCAGCGGCCCCCCGGAGTTGCCGGGGTTGATGGCGACGTCGGTCTGGATCAGCGGCAGCAGGTCACCGGTGTCGCGCGCCTTGGCGCTGACGATGCCGGCCGTCACCGTGTTGTCGAAGCCGAAAGGCGAGCCGATGGCCATGACCCATTCGCCGACCTTGAGCTTGCCGACATCCCCCATCCGCAGCAGCGGCAGGTTGCTCGCCTCGATCTTCAGCACGGCGACGTCGGTGCGGCGATCCAGGCCCACGACCTTGGCCTTGAACTCCCGCTTGTCGGTCAGCGTGACCATGACCTCGTCGGCGTCGTCGACGACATGCGCATTGGTCATCACGAAGCCGTCGGCCCCGATCACGAAGCCCGAACCGAGGCCGCGACGCTGCGGCGCGTCGTCATCCTCGTCGTCGTCCGGGGCCGGCGCGGGCGTGGCGCCGGGCGGCGTGCGGCGCTGCGGCGGCACCGGGATGCCGAAACGGCGCAGCAGTTCGCGCATCTGTTCATCGACCTGCGGATTCGCGGCCTTGACCTTCTCCGAGGTCCGGATGTTGACGACGGCCGGCCCGGCCTGTTCCACCAGGGCGCTGAAGTCGGGCAGCGCGCGCGCCAGGTCGGGCGTGGCGACTGGCACGGCGGCGGGGGGCGCGGGTTTCGTCGTGGTCTGGGCGCTGACGCCCAGCGACCCGCTCATCAGGGCGGCGCTGGCGATCGCCAGGGCAAGACGTGAAGGGGTGCGGGAACGATCGGAGTTGGGCATGAACACTCGCAGGTGGCGATGCAGGGTCGAAAGGCTCACATCATGCCCGCATTTCGAAACGGGCATGAGTCAGCCTCGAGCGAGGAACAGGTGAAGCCGCAGCAGCGTCCATTGGGCGCCGAGCGCGCCGCGCGAAGCGGCGACCCAGCGCACCGGCTGCCGGCCCCGGCGGGTGGCGCCATCGGCCGCCACAGCGGGGTTCAGCCGCAGCAGCATCCACCGTTCGATGTCGATGAAGACGTCCGGCGTGACGGCAAGCGGCTCGCCCGCCTGTTGCCACCACCATTGCGCGCCGTCCCATCGCAGAACGTCGGGCGCACGCGCGCGCACCGGCAGCGCCGCGGCCATGAGCGCGATACCCAGGGGGCCGAGCAGCATCGCGAGGTCGGATGCCTGCGCGAAGAAACCCGCCTGCCGCAGCACGGCGGCCACGACCGCGGCGGCACCTGCGGCGAGCACGGCGCGCTGCAGGCGTTCCCATCGCGCATCGCGCGGCAATGAAAAACGCCGGGCAGCAGCCCGGCGTGGTGTCGATCGGTCCGGCGTCATCGGTCGCCGCCCGCGTCGAGGGTCCTGGATCAGACCCGCTTGAAGATCAGCGTGCCGTTCGTGCCGCCGAAGCCGAAGTTGTTCTTCGCGGCGTACTCGATCGGCATCTTCCGCGCCTCATTGGCGCAATAGTCCAGGTCGCACTCGGGATCCTGGTTGAAGATGTTGATCGTCGGCGGAGCGACCTGGTCGTGGATCGCCTTGACGGTGAAGACGGACTCGATGCCGCCCGCGCCGCCCAGCAGATGGCCGGTCATCGACTTCGTCGACGACACCACCAGGCCGTTCTTCGCATACGCGCCGAAGGCCTGCTTGATCGCGTTGGTCTCGTTGGCGTCGCCCAGCGGCGTGGACGTGCCGTGCGCGTTCATGTACTGGATCTGGTCCGCGTTCAGGCCCGCGTTGCGCAGCGCGTTGCGCATCGAGCGCGTCGGGCCGTCCACGTCGGGCGCGGTCATGTGGTACGCGTCGGCGCTCATGCCGAAGCCCACCAGTTCCGCGTAGATCTTCGCGCCGCGCTTCTTGGCGTGCTCGTACTCCTCGAGCACCAGCACACCGGCGCCCTCGCCCAGCACGAAGCCGTCGCGATCCTTGTCCCAGGGACGGGACGCGGTCTTCGGGTCGTCGTTGCGGGTGGACAGCGCGCGGGCCGCGGCGAAACCGCCGACGCCCAGCGGCGACACCGTCGACTCCGAGCCGCCGGCGACCATGACGTCGGCGTCACCCGCCTCGATCATGCGGCCGGCCTGGCCGATGCTGTGCAGCCCCGTCGTGCACGCCGTCACGATCGCCAGGTTCGGGCCCTTGAACCCGCACTGGATCGAGACGTGGCCCGAGATCATGTTGATGATCGACGCCGGCACGAAGAACGGACTGATGCGGCGCGGGCCGCGATTGGTCAGTTCCGCGTGGGTCTCCTCGATCATCGGCAGGCCGCCGATGCCCGAGCCGACCAGCACGCCGATGCGTTCCGCCAGTTCGGGGCTGAGCGCGTCGCCGGTGGGCAGACCCGAGTCGCGGATCGCCTGCAGCGAGGCCGCCAGCCCGTAATGGATGAACGTGTCCATGTGCCGGGCTTCCTTCGCGGGGATGTAGTCATCCACCTTGAAGTCCTTGACCTCGCCAGCGAAATGGCAGGCCAGGGGGCTGGCATCGAAACGGGTGATGGTGTCGATGCCGGACTTGCCAGCCACGATGTTGGCCCAGCCCTGCTCGACCGTGTTGCCCACGGGCGAGATCAGGCCGAGACCGGTGACGACGACGCGACGACGGCTCATGCTGCTTGCTTACGCCTTCTGGTGCTTGACCGCGTAGTCGATCGCCAGTTGAACGGTGGTGATC
>Ga0055531_10002949_pt1 | contig 11068 bp, 10 predicted proteins | sample AraplaCvi_mCL_r2_FD_55008 | JGI IMG/M metagenome (GOLD analysis project Ga0055531, IMG submission 55008) | Arabidopsis root microbial communities from North Carolina, USA - plate scrape MF_Cvi_mCL_r2 | ecosystem: Host-associated > Plants > Roots > Endosphere | place: USA: North Carolina...
CGCGTCACCGGTCCCGCCACCGATCCCGTCACCGAATTGCGCGCTTCCCGCGCCTCCGACAGAACAACATCTCCCAGAGCCCACCATGAGCGCTACTCCCGAGAACAAGCCCCAAGCTCCCGCCGCCAACGGCGCCAAGAACGGTTCCCGCAAGAAAGGGCTGACCGTCATCGCCGCGGCGGTCATCGTCGCCGGTCTGGTGTACGGCGGCTATTCGTGGATCGTCGGCAGCCGCTACGAGACCACCGACAACGCCTACGTGCAGGCCAACGTCGTGCAGATCACGCCGCTGGTCGGCGGCACGGTGCGCGCCGTCTACGCCGATGACACCGACTTCGTGAAGGCCGGTCAGAAGCTGATCAGCCTGGACCCGGTCGATGCCCGCGTCGCGCTCGAGCAGGCGCAGGCCCAACTGGCGCAGACGGTGCGCGAGGTCCGCACGCTCTACGCCAACAACAGCGGCCTGGAAGCGCAGGTCAAGGTCCGCGAGGCCGACCTGCAGCGCACCGTCACCGAGCTGGGCCGCCTGCAGGCCGACGTCACGCGCCGCCAGCCGCTGGTGGCCACCGGCGCGGTCGGCAAGGAAGAGCTGGAACACGCCCAGTCGCAGCTGACCGCCGCCCGCGCGCAGGCCGCCGCCGCGCAATCGGCGCTGCAGGCCGCCAAGGACCAGCTGGCCTCGAACCAGGTGCTGACCGACGGCGTCAAGGTCGAGGAACACCCCAACGTGCTGCGCGCCTCGGCCCGCCTGCGCGAGGCCTACCTGGCGCTGCAGCGGTCCGAGCTCATCGCGCCGGTGGACGGCTGGGTCGCGCGCCGTTCGGTGCAGCTGGGCCAGCGCGTGGCCGCCGGCGCGCCGCTGATGGCGGTGGTCGGCCTGCAGCAGGTCTGGGTCGACGCCAATTTCAAGGAGAGCCAGCTGGCCAAGCTCCGCATCGGCCAGTCCGCGACGCTGGAGGCCGACGTCTACGGCAAGAAGACCGAGTACCANGGCACNGTGCAGGGCCTGGGCGCGGGCACCGGCGCGGCCTTCGCGCTGCTGCCGGCCCAGAACGCCACCGGCAACTGGATCAAGGTCGTGCAGCGGGTGCCGGTGCGCATCGCGCTCGACCCGAAGGAAGTGCAGGAGCATCCGCTGCGCGTGGGTCTGTCGATGGACGTGCAGGTGGACATCCGTGACCAGGGCGGCCCGATGCTGGCCGCCGCGACCGGCGCCAGCGCCCCNCGCCTGCAGACCACCATCTTCGACGCGCAGGAGAAGGCCGCCGACGAACAGGTCGGCCGGATCATCGCGTCCAACCTCGGCAAGGCCGCCAAGGCGAGCCCGGCCCGCGTGCAATGAGCAATTCCACCGCGGCGGCTCCGGCCGCTCCACCCGCGAACCCGCCCGCCGGCCCGCCCGCGGGTCCCGCGCCGCTGACCGGCACCGCGCTGGTGCTGGGCACGATCTCGCTGTCGCTGGCCACCTTCATGAACGTGCTGGACTCGTCCATCGCGAACGTGTCGCTGCCCGCGATCGCTGGCGATCTGGGCGTCTCCCCGGTGCAGGGCACCTGGGTCATCACCAGCTTCGGCGTGGCCAACGCGATCTCGGTGCCGCTGACCGGCTGGCTGACGCAGCGCTTCGGCGCCGTGCGGCTGTTCACCACCAGCGTGCTGCTGTTCGTGCTGGCGTCCTGGCTGTGCGGCTTCGCCCATTCGCTCGAGATGCTGGTGGCCGCGCGCGTGTTCCAGGGGCTGGTGGCGGGGCCGATGATCCCGCTGTCGCAGACGCTGCTGCTGTCGAGCTACCCGAAGCACAAGGCGGGCACGGCGCTCGCGCTATGGGGCATGACGACGCTGGTGGCGCCGGTGGTGGGGCCGCTGCTGGGCGGCTGGATCACCGACAACATCACCTGGCCGTGGATCTTCTATATCAACGTGCCGGTGGGGCTGTTCGCCGCCGGCCTGACGTGGAGCATCTACCGCACCCGCGAGACCCCGACCAAGAAGCTGCCGATCGACACCATCGGGCTGGCGCTGCTGGTGCTGTGGGTGGGCGCGCTGCAGATCATGCTGGACAAGGGCAAGGAGCTTGACTGGTTCGAGTCCAACCAGATCATCGCGCTGGCGGTGATCGCGGTGGTCGGCCTGGCGGTGTTCATCGTGTGGGAGCTGACCGACGACCATCCGGTGGTGGACCTGCGGCTCTTCGGACGGCGCAATTTCCTGTTCGGCGCGTCGGTGCTGTCGATCGCCTACGGGCTGTTCTTCGGCAACGTGGTGCTGCTGCCGCTGTGGCTGCAGCAGCACATGGGCTACACCGCCACGGCCGCGGGCTTCGCGCTGGCGCCGGTGGGCGTGCTGGCGATCCTGCTGTCGCCNGTGGTGGGCCGCAAGGTGGCGGTGTGGGATCCGCGCGCGATGGCGAGCTTCGCCTTCGTGATGTTCGCGATCGTGCTGTGGATGCGCTCGGTGTTCACCACCGACACGGACCTCGGGACCATCATGATCCCGACCATCCTGCAGGGCGGGGCGCTGGCGTTCTTCTTCATTCCGCTGACGACGCTGACGCTGTCGGGCATTCCGCCCGAGCGCATCGCCGCGGCGGCAGGCCTGTCGAACTTCGTGCGCATCACGGCGGGGGCGATGGGGACGTCGATCTCCACGACGCTGTGGGAGAACCGCGCGGCGCTGCACCACCATCACCTGGCGGAGCGGCTGGCGCTGGGCGATCCGGCGGAGACGGCGGCGATCGACACGCTGCAGCGCACCGGTTTCAGNCATGACCAGGCGCTGGCCTACCTGAACCGGCTGGTGGACCAGCAGGCCTTCACGCGGGCGGCGGACGACATCTTCCTGGCCTCGGCGATCCTGTTCCTGGTGTTGATCGCCTTCGTCTGGCTGACCCGGCGGCCGCCGAAGATGGGCGCGCCGGTGGACGCGGGCGGAGCGCACTGAGTGCCGCGGCGGACGGCCCCGAGGGCCGCGCCGCCGCAGCGCCGCAGCGCCATCAGGCCTTCGACGACGCCAGGTCCAGGCAGTACGCGATGAGTTCGTCGAGCTCGCTGGACTTGTCGAAGACCCGATCCGCGCCCAGCTGAGCGCAGCGCTGGCGCATGTCGGCGGTGGCGTAGTTGCTCAGCACGACCAGCTTGGCCTCGGGCTGCAGCCGCCGCGCCTTGGGCAGCAGCGACAGGCCCGAGCCGCGCTTGAGGAAGAGGTCCACGATGACCAGGTCGCAGGGCACCGCCTCGTCATGCAGCCAGCGCATCGCGGCGGCTTCGTCGTCGGCCTGGCCGACCACCGCCAGGTCCAGCATCTCCTGCAGCGTCGCCACGAGGTTCTCGCGGATCAACGGACTGTCCTCCACCAGGAAGCAGGTCAGCGTGCCGGGCGTCGATGCGGTGACGGGAACGGTGGACATGGGCGTGGGTGAAATCGAGGCGCCCATTATCACGATCCCCATCATCGCTTCGAGACTGGGGCCAACCGGGCGTTGCATTCCGACAGCGCCTTGACACTCTCCGGATCCGGATCCTCGCCCAGGTCCACCAGCGGCAGCACCGCCGCCAGCGGCGCCACCGCCAGCCCCAGCACCGCCGCGGGCACCAGCTTGCGCAGCAGCGGGCCCTTCTGCAGGCTCAGCCTGGGGTCACCCAGCGTGCCCTGGATGTCCAGCGGTGTGCGCAGGGTGAGCGGACTCTTGTCCTTGGGCTCGACCTTGGCCGTCAGCGCGAGCTTCTCCGTCGCCAGCGACATCGCGCCGTCGACCAGCACGATCGAATCCTTCGTGTCCACGACCATGGGCCGCGGTGTCACCGTGCCGTCCTTGACCCGCAGGTCGGCGACGCCGCAGCTCACCTGCAGCGCGTCGTCGCCGCGCACCAACATGCCCAGCCCCTGCGCGATGTCGATGCCAGCGGCCTCGACGAGCAGGTGCGAGACCGTGCCGTCGGTCCAGTACAGCACCATGCGGCCGTCGGCGCTGGCCAGCAGCTCGGCGGTCGAGCGTCCCGTGCCGTCCAGCGCGATCCGGCCNCCCATCAGACCGGTGACCCAGCGCTGGCCGTTCTTGCGCTCCAGCTTGAGCCACTGCTCCAGGTGGACACCGCTGACGCGCAGACGCGCCTCCCACTTGGCCTTGGGCTCGCGCCCGTCGAGCAGCATGCGGCCCGCCAATTGGCCGCGTGCGATGCGCGCATCGATGTCGCGCAGTTCCAGCACGCCGTCGTGCAGCACGATGCGGGCGTTCAGCGGCTCGGCGGCCTGCAGCACCGAGGTGCCGGATTCGAAGCGCGCNAGCTTCACATCGACATTGGCGTTCATCGCGCGCAGCGAGGGCAGGTCGAACTGCTTGTCCGGCAGCACCCGCGCCGCCCGGCCGGGCTTGCGCGCATCCGGGTCCGCCGGCACGCCGACCGCCGGCCCCAGGTCGGCCAGCCAGAGTTCGCGGCCGCGCAGCTGGCCTGTCAACTGGGGCACGGCGTCGTCGCGCCTCAGGTATTCGAAATCGCCGCTCAACCGGCTTTTGCCGATCGTGGCCTGGCTCACCGCGGTGGTCCAGCGCGGGCCATCCCGCGTGAGCCGGCCTCGCATCGAGAACGCCGGCGTGGTTGGCAGCGTCACGCCCAGCGGCTCGCCGACGGCCGCGAGCGACGGGCCGCTGAGGACGTAATCGCCGGCCAGCGCCTGTGACACGAGCAGGTCGCGCACCGTGCCGTCGAAGCTCAATTGCGCCTTCCCGATGTTGCCGCGCAGGGTCACCGGCACCGCCGGCGCGTTGGGGTCGGAAGACAGCCAGGGCAGGGCGGAGCCGGTCTGCAGCGTCGCCTTCAGCGGCAGGTCGCGGAAGTGGCCNTCGGCGCTCGCGGTGACGCCAAGACGGCCGCCTTGGCCCGGGCCCGGTTCGCCGGACGCTTCCGAGCCGCCCTTGGACTTGCCCGCGACGCGCTCGCCGAAGTCCACCGCCAGCCGCGTGCCGGAAGCGGCCGCGCTGGCCGCGCGNGCCGCCANCGAGGGCTCGCCCCGGCCGCTCGCGTTGCTCGANGCGCCCTCCCGTGCCGGCTGGACCGCCGACGCGGCNTGGCCGGCCGTCGTCCAGGTCTCGCGCAGCGCGAAGCGCGCCAGCAGCGACAGCGCCTGGATCTTGTCGTCGACCAGCGCCGTGCCCTGGCGCACTTCCAGCAAGTCGAAGCGGACACCATCGATCGCGGGGCGCTTGCGGATCTGCGTGTCGCTGGGGGGCTGCCTGCCGAACTGCCAGCTCGCGCGGCCCTCCACATCGCGCTCCAGCCGCAGCGCGATCTCACCGGCCCGCAGCGACTTCACGCGCAAGGCCTGGCCCTCATGACGCAGCGCGAGCAGGTCGCTGTAACGCAGCGTCAATTCGGCGTCCTGCGCCTGNAGCGTCGGACCGCCGAGCGGACTCCAGCTCGGGCCGGCGATGGTGACGCTGTGTGAGCGCAGCCGCGGATGGCCGATCAGCCGCAGTTGCCAGCTGTCGCCTTCGCCGCCATCGAAGTGGACCTGGCGGTCCAGCTTCTGGCTGAGCCATTGCTCGGCCGGCCGCCGCAGGAAGGGCCAGCCCAGCCATTCGCAGACGCCGACTGCGATGACCAGCATCGCCAGCAGCGTCAGCAGGGCCATCGCCCAGCCGTGCCGCGCGCGATGCCGCCGGGGAGCGGGGCCTGGCGCGGGGGCGCCGTCCGGCCCGGCGGAGGTCTTGTCGTTCACCACCATTGTTCAAACATCCTGGAGAAGAATTCCTTGCCACGCTGCCACAGGCCGCGGTCCTGCCAGCGGGCGAGATCGATCGCGCGGGAGGCGGCGCGGTCGCGCTCGAACATGCGCGTCATCGCGTCGCCGAAGTCCTCGCCGAGCACGACCGCGTTGACCTCGTTGTTGTAGACAAAGCTGCGCCAGTCCATGTTGCTGGACCCGACCGTCGAGACGACGCCGTCGATCACCGCGGTCTTGGCGTGCAGCACGGCGTCCTGCAGTTCGTGGATGCGCACGCCGGCCTTGAGCANCCGCTCGTAGTGACTGCGGCCCGCATGCATGACCGGCGAGAAGTCGCTTTGCGAGGGCAGGATCAGTTCCACGTCGACGCCCCGGACGGCCGCCTCGCACAGCGCGTCGACCATGTCCTGGCCCGGCGCGAAATAGGCCATCGTCAGGTAGACGCTGCGCTGCGCCGCCCGGATGCTGCCCAGCAGCAGCGTGTAGATGCGGTTCTCGGTGTCCTGCGGCGTCGAGGGGATCACGCGCATCAGCTGCTTGCCGGCCGGCGGTCCGGGCGGGGGCTGAATCTGGCTGACGGTGCCCTCGCAATGCTGCTGGGACCAGACCTCGCGGAACATCGTGTGCAGCGCCTGCGTCGCCGGTCCGCGCACCTGGATCATGGTGTCGCGCCAGCCGTTCCCGCCGTTCTCGGCGTCCCGGTCCTGCGCGCCGCTGGCGGCCGAGGCTGGGGCCGGCGCCGTCCGCGGCCGCGGCGGCTTCGACGATCCGCGGCTGCCGAAGCCGCCCGAGCCCGAGGAGTACACCGCGCTGATGTTGATGCCGCCGGTGAAGCCGGTCTCGCCGTCGACGATCAGCATCTTGCGATGGTCGCGGTGCGTGATCTTGTGATACCTCGCGCGCTTGAGCGGATTGACCGGGTTGAAGGCGCAGATGGCGATGCCGCCCTGGCGCATCCGGTCGAAATACGCGTCCTGCGTGCCGAAGGAGCCNACCGCGTCGTAGAGGACGGCCACCTCGAGGCCGTCGGCGCGCCGGCGCAGCAGCAGGTCGGCGAGCTGCCGCGAGACCTCGGCGTCCTCGATGATGTAGCTCTCCAGCACCACCTGCCGGCGCGCCTTCCCGATGGCCGCGAACATCGCGGCGAAGGTGGCGGGCCCGTCGACCAGCAGCTTGGCGTCGTTGCCGGCGTACAGGTCGACGTCACCGAACGCGGACATCGCCGCCAACTGCCGCTTGAGCAGCTCCGCCTTGCCCTGCGCGGCGGCGGCCTGCAGCGCCTGCTCGCGGCTGGCCTGGTTCAGCGGGCCGCGCGCGCCGACCACATCCACCTGCGCGGCCACCCGCGTGAGCGCGGGTGCCGAGGCCGGCGGATCGGGGATGCGGCCGTTGACCGGCGGTCGCGGCGTGCCGCAGGCGACCAGTCCGACGCTCGCGCCGAGCGCGAGGACCAGGGCCGCGACGCGCCGGCGCACCGCTCACTCCCTCAGCAGGTCGGCGAGGTCATCGGCGTGCTCTTCCTCCTCGGCGAGCACCTCCTCGAGGATGCGGCGCGTGGTCGGGTCCTTGTCGCCGATCAATTGGATCATCTGGCGATAAGCCTCCACGGCGATGCGCTCGGCCACCAGGTTCGCGCGCAGCATGGACTTGAGGTCCTTGGTCTCGTCGTACTCGGCGTGGCTGCGCTGGGTCAGCGAGTCCGGATTGAAGTCCGGATCAGCGCCCAGTTGCACGATGCGCTCGGCGATGCGGTCCGCGTGCACGGCCTCCTGGTTGGCGTGCTCGAGGAACTCCTCGGCGATGCGCGGCGAGGCCAGGCCATGCGCGGTGAAGTAATGGCGCTTGTAGCGCAGCACGCAGACCAGCTCGGTCGCGAGCGCGTCGTTGAGCAGACGCACGACGTCGTCCCGCCACGGGCCGTAGCTCGGGGTGACGGGGCCTTCGTCGAGGTGCTGGCGCGCGCGCTGCAAGGCCTGCTCGTCGAGTTGCAGGTGCTTGTGTTCAGGGGCGTTCATGGGGCTGGCTCCTCTGGGCGGTTGGGGATCGGCGGGGCGTGACGGTCACTTGCGCAACGCGTTGACGCCGGTGATGCCCAGCACCAGCAGCACCAGACAGATGACCAGGAAGATCCCGAACAGGATCTTGGCGATGCCGGCCGCGCCGGCGGCGACGCCGGTGAAGCCGAGCACACCCGCCACCAGCGAGATCACGGCAAAGATCAGGGCCCACTTCAACATGACGATGTCCTTTCCTGCTGTTGGCCGCGGCGCGGCGCTTGCAGCCACTGTAGAAGCGGCCCCCGGCGCGAAGGGATCAGCAGGGTCCACGTCCGCATGTAGGACAGGACGCCGCGCGGCTCGGTGCCGGACTCGTCCTACAACCGGCCCCGGCGCGGTACGACAGACGGCCTGCGCCACCCGGCCTACGCTTGCCTCATCCTCCCTTTCATCTCCGACCTCTGCGCCCTGTGCGCCGGAAAGGAACCCAGATGATCCCGATGAACAAGACCCTCCGCACGCCTTCCGCCGCCGGACTGATCGCTGCCGGCGCGGTGCTGTCGGCCGTGATGATGGTGGCGGGCCCCGCCTTCGCGGCGGGCGCCGCGTCCAAGTCCGACATCCAGGCCACCTACGAACAGGAGCGCGCGAACTGCATGGCNGGCCGCACCGGCCAGGCTCGCGCCACCTGCCTGAAGGAAGCCGGCGCCGCGCGCCAGGAAGCGCTGCGCGGCCATCTGAAGACCGCCAGCACGCAGGAACTCGCCAACAACGCCATGCTGCGCTGCCAGCGCGTCAAGGAAGAGGATCGCGAGGACTGCCGCATGATGGTGATGGGGCAGGGCACGCGCGATGGCAGTGTCGAGAGCGGCGGCATCCTGTCGCGCATCGACCGCATGGTCCAGGAGAACCCGACCGCCGCCGGCGCGCCGGCGCAGCCGCCCAGTGCAACGATGCGTCCGGGTCCGGACGTGCCGCCGCCGCGCCAACCCAAGGCCAGCTCGCCGGCCCGCTGATCGATCCAGGAGCGCCACCATGCTGATGAAACGCCTTGTCCCGATCGCCCTGTCCAGCCTGGCCGGTTATGCGCTGTGGCAGTGGCAGGCCCGACGCACCACGCAGCGGCTCAAGATGTCCCACGCCAAACCCGAGGAGGTGACCACCTGGGAAGGCGAGGGCGGCGCGCTGCATCGCACGGGTCCGCACATGGGTCCAGAGCCGGCCAAACCGGCCCATTGACGCTGCAGGAGGGGCGCCCTCGCCGGCGCCCGTGCCAGGTGTTGCGCGCAGGACCGCGGAGACTTCCAACGGGTCCTGCGCGCGGCGGCCCGCCTTCGGGATNCGAAGGCGGGCCCTTCTTCATGGCCCGCTGAGGATCAGCCGCCGCTGCCCTGCTGCGGCTCGCGCAGGAAGATCTCGACGCGGCGGTTCTTGGCGCGGTTCTCGGCGGTGTCGTTGGACACCAGCGGTTCGCGCGAACCGCGGCCGGCCACTTCGATGCGGGCGCTGCTCACGCCGCGNTCGGCCAGATAGCCGCGCACGCTCTCCGCGCGGCGCAGGGACAGCGGATCGTTGATCGCGTCCGAGCCGGTGTTGTCGGTGTGACCGACCACCCGCACCATCGTCGGCGACGGGTTGCTGTTCAGGCCGTTCGCGAACGCGTCCAGCACCGGCCGCAGCCGCGGCTCCAGCGTCGCGCTGTTGGTCGCGAAGGAGATGTCGCTGGGCACGTCGAGCTTGAGCTGGTTGTCAGCCGTCCGCGTGACTTCCACGCCGGTACCCTGCGTGGCCTGTTCCATCGCGCGGCGCTTNTCCTCCATGTGGCGCGACCAGACGTTGCCGGCCACCGCGCCGAGCGCGCCGCCGATCAGCGCGCCGGTGCCGGCCTTGCCGCCGGTGGCGGAACTGATCACCGCGCCGGACACCGCGCCGATCGCGGCGCCTCCCGCGGTGCCGCGTTGGCGCTCATCCATGTTCGCGCAGCCGGCCAGGACGGCCGCCGTGAGCGCGGCGGCGGCCAGTCGGGTGTGTCGCATCTGCATTTGCTTCTCCTTGTGCTTCGGGAAAGAAAACCGGGCGGCCCGATGCGGGGCCGGCGGATCGATGGCCCGTGCGCCCGCGCCGGGCTCGCCGCGCGGGCGCACGTCGGACGACGCAGGCCCAGGGGCAAGCGCGGGGCCTGATTCGTACCTCCGTCACCGTGTGGGGCAACTCATCAATAACTGTTAGCGGCAGCACTGGGATGACAGGAGTTTGCTATTCGCGTTTGCGAAGGGCGATTCATAGCATGAAGCCTTGCTTTCCACTCGCCCAGCGAAGCGCTTCATGACCTGCTCCTCCGATCCCGGCCGCCCCCCCGTCAGTGGTGCGACAGTCCCCTCGACGCAAGATCTCCAGCGCGAACATCTCACCCCCCACGTCCGATACGCCTCGCAGCCGATCATCGATCGTGCGGGACGCGTCGTCGCCTCCGAACTGCTGTTCCGATGGAACGCGAGCGATGACCTGGTCGAGCCGGAGCTGGGCGCCTACGCGACCGCGGCCGTGCTCTCCAATGCCTTGCTCGATGGTGAGTTGCTGACCCGATCGCCAGCCGCGGAGCATCCGATCGGCGACCTGCTGGTCAATGTCGACGGCGCCACGTTGATGGGCCCGATCGTGGAGGCGCTGACCCCGGACATCGGCGTCATCGAGCTGCTCGAGACCGTCGAGGTCAACGACGCCATCACGGCACGCATCCGGGATCTTCACGGCCGCGGCTATCGATTCGCGCTCGACGACGTGGTCCGGATCGACGATCCGCGCTGGGCCCTGGCGCCCTGGGTGCAATTCGTGAAGCTNGACCTGCTTGGCATCGCGCCANCGCAGCTGCGGCCGCTGATTCGCCGGGCCCATCAGCTTGGCCTGGCCGTGATCGCGGAGAAGATCGAAGACACGCAGGCCTGCGAGCGCGCCCGTGCCGACGGCGCCGATTACTTCCAGGGCTTCGGGATCGCGGCGCCCATGACGCTCGCCGTGCCGGCGCTGCCGGGCTGCGAGGTGCGCGTGCTGGGACAGCTCTATCTGCTGGCTTGCGCCGGCGTCGGGGCCACGTCGCTGGCCCTCGTGGCGGGGCGGCACCCGGCGGTCGTGGCCCGGCTGCTTCGCCTGCAGGAGATTCACGCGCCGCAGTTCGCGGCNTCAGCCCAGTCGCTNGTCGATGTGCTGGAGTCCTTGCCGCCCGTGGTGCTGACCGCCTGGCTGGCGGTGCTCAACATTGCCGCGGCGCACGGCCGGGACCGCGACCTGGCCTTGTGGCTGCACGGCGAATTGGCCGACGGTCGCGCGCGTTTGTCGCAGGCCGCCGGGAT
>Ga0055531_10002971_pt1 | contig 11019 bp, 9 predicted proteins | sample AraplaCvi_mCL_r2_FD_55008 | JGI IMG/M metagenome (GOLD analysis project Ga0055531, IMG submission 55008) | Arabidopsis root microbial communities from North Carolina, USA - plate scrape MF_Cvi_mCL_r2 | ecosystem: Host-associated > Plants > Roots > Endosphere | place: USA: North Carolina...
GACTCTACTGGCGTGGCAGCAAGGCCTACCTCGACTGGGCAGAAGGTGGGGAGCGCTTTCGCAGGTCCATTGGGCAACCTGACGCCCGTGAGGCGGAGAGAATTCGTGCCGCGAAAGAAGCCGAGCTGACGCACGGAGTCCGGATCCTGGCGCGTCTGCCCAAGGTCCGCGATTACCTGGAGTGGTATCTGGACTGGTACGCGGCAGAACACCCCACCACCATCACGAAAGCCCGCAGCGAAGTGAAGCGCTTCATTGAGCGCTTTGGACACCGCCCAATCGACAGCATTCGCGCCGTCGAGGTAGAGCAGTACAAGCGATCCAGGTTGCTGGACGACAAGGCGGCAAAGGAAACCGTGGGTAAGGAGATTAGAAGGCTGAAGGCAGCGTTCAACCGCGGCGTCGAATGGAAAGAGCTGGACGTAAACCCCCTCACTTCGGTAAAGGCGCCTCGCGGCGTCCGGAGCGTGGCCGTCAAGTTCTACGACCGGGAAGCAATGCGGCGGCTATACCGGGCAAACCCAACGCGTGCACCGCTTTGGCTGTTCATGGCTCATACCGGGCTGCGCCGGGGCGAAGTGGTAGGGCTAGAGAAAAGTTCCGTCGTCTCGGGTCGTCTTCTTGTCGAAAGCGACCCAGACGAGACTGGCGCGGGCCGAACCAAGTCCGGAAAGTGGCGCGAAGTGCCGCTCAACCGCTACGCAAAATGGGCGCTCCGGCGCTTGCCCGATCCACTAGTATCCGTTCACAAAGACACTGTATCGGACTGGTTCGCCAAAGACGCAGCGGCGGCTCAGGTCGGCGGGCATCTACACCGCCTGCGGCACACCTTCTGCGCCCACATGGTCATGGGAGGCGTGCCGCTGCGACGGGTTCAGATACTCGCAGGGCACGCTGACTACGCCACGACCGAAAAATATTACGCACATCTTACGCCCGAGGGGGACGACAAGGCCGTTCGGGTTCTAACGTACTGAGTGAAGCGCTAGCCATTGGCTTCTTCCGCTTTCCGCTTTGCCTCTGCAGCTGCGAGCTCATTTTCCTGAGTTTGGAAGTCATCGATCATTGTCGCTAAACGGAATATTTCCGTCGCCAGTGACAAGCAAAGCATAACGGCATAGCAAAAGAACAGGCCTCCCATCCACCAGAAGAAGGGGCGAAGAGTTACGCCCACCTCTACAAGTGCTGCAGAAGGCGGAGATGACGTCTCATAAAAGAATTTTGCCACCAACGCCAACACGAGCGCGATCAGCTGCACCATGATGAAATGAGTGAACATCGCCATGAACGCAATGAACGGAGACGTCTCATTGGACCCAGCCTCTCTACCGGCAATAATGGATCGAAGCGCGTCACTGCCCAGGCTAACGAATATGGCGACGCCCGCAATGGCAAATCCCACCAGGCCCGGCACGACAGAGGTCACCAGATCCCACCACTTGGGCTGCTGAAAATACCAATAGCCCAACCCCGACACCGCCGCAGCGGCGTAGAAGTACTTTGAAGCGAATACAGAATTCCAACCTCCGTACTCAGCGAAGTAGCGGGGCATGCCCATTTATCATCCTTCTCTCAGCTCGTCTAACGCGCGGTCTGCAGCAATGCCGAATTCACCCTCATCGATGGTCGTCGACTTGCTGCCGTCGTAGGAATGAAGGTACTCGTAGGGCGTATCAACAGTTGAGATCTTGACCAGGCGATTGCCTCTCTTCACCGTTGCTTTAACTTGGCCATTGGTGGACGCCACTCGGAGATCGCTCTTCAACTCTTCATCGGGCTGAATGAAATCATTCTTCTTTGCCACAACGGACTGCTGGAGCCGGAGGGCGTGCAGCCTTTGCAACCGCTCTTTATAGGCTGTCTCTGCCTTCTTCCCAGAGTCGGGATTGGGAGCATGTACGACGAACTCAACCGTACGAAGGGTCTTGCTATTGACGATCTCTTCAATGGTATCCCTGGCAGGAAATACCGTGCAGACCACTTCACCGAATTCGTTTTCAATTGATTCGTTCGAAAGCAGTCTTTCGAAGAGTGCTCCAGCATTGTTAGGCGTGAGTCGTGCTCCGCCGTTACCGATCTCGAACACTAGAACATGGCTTTTCAGGTAGAAGCGATACCGGAAGAATTTTGCGTTTGGCTGGATGTTAGGAGGAATGTTCAATCCTTCCTTGTCATCGGACTCGGCCACTTTCCCCGACCGCACGTTCATCCAATCGCCCTTCACATCGATCCTGGTGAATGTGCCGATTAAACCCTGAACGTAAGGAGCCGAAGCAGGCCCCCCAGCAGGTGGTGCTAACGTGACCAGCCCGAAGCGATCACCTCGAATGCGCCCAGCCTTTCTGGTTCGACCGAGCTTCCTTATCAACAACTCATAATTCTTAGCGCTGTGCGGCTGCGTGACGATGTTCAACGCGCCTACACGAATTACCTTCTCCATGTGCCCCCCCCGACTGCGCGATCCGCGTCACGCACGCACCACACGTCACTGTGTAGCACCAGCAGTCTATCAGTCCGACTCGCTTGATTCGTAGCCCCTGTGCCAGGTGTGCCATATCCAAAACAAACCACGGCGGAATGGAGCAAACTCAGGGAGCGCCATCAACCTAAGCCATTGATTTTGGTGACCCCGGCCCGATTCGAACGGGCGACCTTCCCCTTAGGAGGGGGACGCTCTATCCAGCTGAGCTACGGGGCCATGTGCGGGCCAGGCGAGCGTGCCTGGCCGCAGGCTGCGCGCACATTGCGTACGTGCAGCGGTGAAGGATACCCACATTCAGCGGCAGGACCAAGGCCGATGGCGCCGCGCGGGTACGCCCGGGTCAGCGGATTTCCAGCTCCGCGAAGCCCTTGACCAGCTCGTCCACGGCCTTGATCTGGGNCAGGAACGGTTCCAGNGCGCTCAGCGGCAGCGCGCTGGGGCCGTCGCAACGGGCGTGGTCCGGATCGCGGTGCGCTTCCAGGAACAGGCCGGCCANGCCCAGCGCCATGCCCGAACGNGCCAGTTCGGCCACCTGGCGGCGGCGGCCACCGGAGGCTTCGCTGCCGGCATCGCGGCGCTGCAGGCTGTGGGTGACGTCGAAGATCGCCGGCAGGCCCNNGGTGGATTCAATCATTTCGCGGAAGCCGAGCATGTCCACGACCAGGTTGTCGTAGCCGAACTGCGAACCGCGTTCGCACAGGATGATGTTCTCGTTGCCCGCTTCGCGGATCTTGGACACGATGTGCTTGATCTGCGTGGGGCTGAGGAACTGCGGCTTCTTGATGTTCACGGCACGGCCGGTCTGGGCGATGGCCACCACCAGGTCGGTCTGGCGGGCCAGGAACGCCGGAATCTGCAGCACGTCGACCACTTCGGCCACCGGGGCGGCCTGGGCCACTTCNTGCACGTCGGTGATCACCGGCACGCCGAGCTGGCGCTTNACTTCCTCGAAGATGCGCAGCCCTTCGTCCAGGCCCACGCCACGGTAGGAATGGATCGAAGAGCGGTTGGCCTTGTCGAACGAGGCCTTGAACACGTACGGGATGCCCAGCTTGGCCGTNACCTTGGTGAAGTGNTCGGCCGCGTGCAGGGTCGAATCGAGGTCTTCGAGCACATTCAGGCCGCCAAACANCACGAACGGGAGACGGTTCCCGACGACCACGCCTTCTGCAACGGTAACGTTCATTCAGATTCCTGGGGGGCGAACAATGGTGTCCATTCTAGCGGCCGCCGCGACCGGGCGGGCGGCGCCGTGTGGCGCTGCGGCAATGCCGGCTGGGCGCTCCTGATAGAATGGCGGGTCTGCACGCCGCCCCCCCCACCCTGCCAGCGGCTGCGCCCTTTTCGATCCGCAACAGGAGTTTGCATGTCCTCTGACCTGCTCAAGGCGCTCGGCCTCGACGCGACCAACGCTGGCACCTACCTCGGCAACGGCGAGTGGTCGTCGGCCACCAGCGCGGGCGTGATCACCTCGGTCAACCCGACCACCGGCGAGGCCATCGCCCAGGTGCACGCCACCACCGACGCAGACTACGAAACCATCGTGGCCCGTGCCCAGGAAGCCTTCAAGGTGTGGCGCACCACCCCGGCCCCGCGCCGTGGCGAAGCCGTGCGCCTGTGCGGCGAAGCACTGCGCGCCAACAAGGATGCGCTGGGTTCGCTGGTTGCGCTGGAAATGGGCAAGAGCAAGCCGGAAGGCGACGGTGAAGTGCAGGAGATGATCGACATCGCCGACTTCGCCGTGGGCCAGAGCCGCATGCTGTACGGCTACACCATGCATTCCGAGCGCCCCGGCCACCGCATGTACGAGCAGTACCAGCCGCTGGGCCTGGTCGGCATCATCAGCGCGTTCAACTTCCCGGTCGCCGTGTGGGCATGGAACTCGTTCCTGGCCGCGATCTGCGGTGATGTGTGCCTGTGGAAGCCGTCCAACAAGACGCCGCTGACCGCCATCGCGTCCATGCGCATCTGCAACGAAGCNCTGCGTGGCGCCGGCTTCCCGGACATCTTCTTCCTGGTCAACGACGCCGACACCGAGCTGTCGCAGAAGCTGGTGGCCGACANGCGCGTNCCGCTGATCAGCTTCACCGGTTCGACCCAGGTCGGCCGCCAGGTCGCCGAAAAGGTTGCCCACCGCCTGGGCCGCTGCCTGCTGGAANTGGGCGGCAACAACGCCATCATCCTGGACGAGAGCGCGGACCTGAAGCTGGCCATCCCGGGCATCGTATTCGGTGCGGTCGGCACTGCCGGCCAGCGCTGCACCACCACGCGCCGCCTGATCGTGCACGAATCGATCTACGACAATGTGCTGGCCACGCTGGTCAAGGCGTACAAGCAGGTGGAGGGCAAGATCGGCGATCCGACCGATGCGGCCAACCTGATGGGCCCGCTCAACAGCGACAGCGCCGTGCAGCAGTTCCTGGCCTCGATCGAGAAGGCCAAGGCCAGCGGCGGCACCATCGAAACCGGCGGTACCCGCATCGACCGCGCCGGCAACTTCGTGCTGCCGGCCATTGTCACCGGGCTGAAGAACAGCGACGAAGTGGTGCAGCACGAAACCTTCGCGCCGATCCTGTACGTGATGAAGTACAGCACCCTGGACGAAGCCATCGACATGCAGAACGGCGTGCCGCAGGGCCTGTCCTCGTCGATCTTCACCCAGAACCTGAAGGTGGCCGAGCGTTTCCTGTCGGCAGCCGGTTCGGACTGCGGCATCGCCAACGTCAACATCGGCACCTCCGGTGCGGAAATCGGCGGCGCGTTCGGCGGCGAGAAGGACACCGGCGGTGGCCGTGAGTCCGGTTCGGATGCATGGAAGGTCTACATGCGCCGCCAGACCAACACCATCAACTACTCCGATTCGCTGCCGCTGGCCCAGGGCATCAAGTTCGACCTGTGATGGTTGAATGCCCCAGCCTGGATTACACCGGCCGCCGCGTACTGGTGGCCGGTGGCAGCAAAGGCATCGGCCGCGCGATGGCGCTGGCCTTTGCCGCTGCCGGTGCCCGTGTCTCGGTGTGCGCCCGCGGCGAACCCGGCCTGGCCGCACTGCGCGATGACGCCGCTGCCCAGGGACTGTCGCTGCACACCGCGGTGGCCGATCTTTCGCGCCNGGCCGATATCGAGCACTGGCTGGCCAGTGCCGCCGAGGCCCTCGGCGGTATCGATGTGCTNATCAACAACGCCACCGGCTACGGCATGACCGACGATGAAGCCGGCTGGGAAGCCAGCCTCGGCGTCGACCTGATGTCGGCGGTGCGTGCCTCCCGCCTCGCCCTGCCCTGGCTGAAGCAGTCGGCCGAGGCCTGCATCCTCAACCTGGCCTCGATCGCCGCCCAGCAGCCGCGCCCCGGCGCCGCCCCGTATGGCGCCGCCAAGGCCGCACTGATGCACTACACCACCTCGCAGGCGCTGGCGCTGGCCCCGCACCGGATCCGGGTGAATGCCATTGCCCCGGGCTCGATCGAATTCGAGGACGGGCTGTGGGCACGCCGGCGCGAGCAGGACCCCGACCTCTACCACGGCACCCTGGCCAAGATCCCGTTCGGGCGCTTCGGGCAGCCGCAGGAAATCGCCGATGCCGCCCTGTTCCTGTGCTCGCCGATGGCGCGGTGGATCACCGGGCATACCTTGAATGTCGATGGCGGCCAGGTCCTGATGGGATAAACCCGTCGCTGGCCCTATGATTCCCTTGTCCCACCTTCCCCCAGGAGCCGCATGAGCCTCCCGCCCCGCCAAACCAGCGCCATGGCCCTGATCAGCCTGATCGCCGGCATCCTCGGCTGGACCGCCCTTCCCTTCCTGGGCAGCGTGGTCGCCATCGTCACCGGGCACATGGCCCGCGCCGAAATCCGCCGCCGCCCGCTGGAACTGGAAGGCGATGGCCTGGCATTGGCCGGCCTGATCATGGGCTGGGTGGTAGTGATCGGCAGCCTGTTGGCGCTGCTGGCCATCGTGCTGTTCTTCGGCGGACTGGCCTGGTTCGTTTCCCTGCAATCGTGAGGTGCCCATGAGCGGATCGGACGCAACCGGACGTTTCAGCAACCGCGTAGCGGATTACGTCCGCTACCGTCCCGACTACCCACCGGCGCTGCTGGACTGGGTGCATGGCGAGATGGGCGTACCCACCGAAACGCTGGTCGCCGACATCGGCGCCGGCACCGGCATCTCCACACGCCTGTTCCTGGCCACCGGGCATCCGGTGATCGCGGTGGAACCCAACGCGCCGATGCGCGAGGCGGCCGAGAAGCTGCTGGCCGCCGAGTACCTGCGCCTGAAGCTGGTGGACGGCACCGCCGAAGCCACCACGCTGGCCGACGACAGCGTCGGCCTGGTCGCAGCGGCGCAGGCCTTCCACTGGTTCGACACGGATGCGGTGCGCACGGAATGGAAGCGCATCCTGCACCCGCAGGGCCTTGCGCTGGTGTTCTGGAACTCGCGCCTGCTTGACGCCTCGCCGTTCCTGGTCGGCTACGAACAGCTGCTGCTGGAGTTCGGCACCGATTACACCCAGGTGGCCGAGCGCTACCAGGACGACGATGCCATGCGCGCGTGGTTCGGCCCGGGCCTGCGCGGCACCGCCCGGTTCCCGAACGCGCAGTACATGGATGCCGAGGGCCTGCGTGGCCGCCTGCTGTCGTCGTCCTATGCCCCGCCGCCGGGTCACCCGCGCCACGCGCCCATGCTGGAGGCGCTGCAGCAGCTGTTCGATGCGCACGCGGTCGATGGCAAAATCGCTTTTGAATACCAAACCCGTGCCTTCATCGGCACGCTGGACTGACTGGACGCCATGTACTCGCTTGCCCGACCCTTCCTGTTTTCCCTGGACGCCGAACGCGCCCATGGCCTGGGCCTGAGTGCGCTGGACCTCGCCTACCGTACCGGCACCACGCCGCTGCTGGCACGCCGCCCGGCCCCGTTGCCGACCAACGTGTTCGGGCTGAACTTCCCCAACCCGGTCGGCCTGGGCGCCGGCCTGGACAAGAACGGCGAGCACATCGACGCGCTGTTCGCGCTGGGCTTCGGGTTCGTGGAAATCGGCACCATCACGCCGCGACCGCAGGAAGGCAATCCCAAGCCGCGCCTGTTCCGGCTGCCCGCCCACCAGGCGATCATCAACCGCATGGGCTTCAACAACCTCGGCGTGGATGCACTGGTGCGCAATGTTGAACGCGCGCAGCGCCGCAGCGGCCTGCTTGGCATCAACATCGGCAAGAACAAGGACACTCCCAACGAGCAGGCGTTCGACGATTACCAGCACTGCCTGCAGAAGGTGTACCCGCTGGCCGATTACATCACCGTCAACATCTCCTCGCCCAACACCGCCGGCCTGCGTGAACTGCAGGAAGAAACCGCGCTGCGCCAGCTGGTNTCGCAGCTGCGCGAAAGCCAGGAAGCGCTGGCGGCCAAGCATGGCAAGCGCGTTCCGATGCTGGTCAAGGTCGCCCCGGACCTGAGCGACCGCGACATCGATGCCGCAGCGCGCGTGCTGGGCGAATTGAAGGTGGACGGAGTGATCGCCACCAACACGACCATTGACCGCAGTTCGGTTGCCGCCGACCGGCATGCCAGCGAAGCCGGCGGCCTGTCCGGCGCGCCGCTGCTGGGCCAGTCCACCCTGGTGCTGCGCCGCCTGCGCGCGCGCCTGCCCGAATCCACCCCGTTGATCGGCGTCGGCGGCATCCTGTCCGGTGCCGATGCCGTGGCCAAGATGGCTGCTGGCGCCGCGCTGGTGCAGTGCTACAGCGGCCTGATCTTCCGCGGCCCGGCGCTGGTGCACGACTGCGTGGAGGCGATCCGCCGACGCCGCGAAGCACCGAGCCGTGGCGCGGTGGCCCCCCTATGAGTACTGCAATGCCTGCCTGGTCACTGACCGAAAACGCCTCACTGAAGGCCCTCAACACCTTCCACGTCGACGCGGTTGCCGAACAGCTGCTGGAGCTGCACGACGCTGCCCTGCTGCCCGATGTGCTGGCCCTGCCCCAGGTCGCCGGCCACCCGCTGCTGGTACTGGGCAGCGGCAGCAACGTGCTGATCGCCGACGACGTGCCCGGCACCGTACTGGTATTCGCCAACCGCTCCATCGAAGTGCTGGAACACCGCGCCGACCACACCGTGGTGCGTGCCGGCGCCGGCGTGAACTGGCATGGGCTGGTGATGTGGTCGCTGCAGAACGGCCTGTCCGGGCTGGAGAACCTGGCGCTGATTCCNGGCACNGCCGGTGCGGCCCCGATCCAGAACATCGGCGCCTATGGCGNGCAGGTCGATGAGTTCATCCAGGCGGTGGAAGCCTGGGACCGCCAGAACAACGAATGGGTGCGGCTGGACGCCGACGCGTGCGCCTTCAGCTACCGCGACAGCGTCTTCAAGCACGATGCGGACCGCTACCTGATCAGCGCCATCGAACTGCGCCTGCCCCTGTTGCATGACCTGCGCCTGGGCTATGCAGGCATTGCCGAGGAAATGCAGGCGATGGGCGTGGAGCTGCCGGTGGCCGCCGACGTGGCCAACGCGGTGATCGCCATCCGCCGGCGCAAGCTGCCCGACCCGGATGTGCTGGGCAATGCCGGCAGTTTCTTCAAGAACCCGGTACTGCCGCTGGAACAGGTGGAGGTGCTGCTGCAGCATTTCCCCGGGCTGCCGGTGTACCCGGCCGAGCAGGACGACCGGCGCAAGCTCTCGGCCGCCTGGATGATCGAAGCCTGCGGCTGGAAGGGCTTCCGCGAAGGCGATGCCGGCGTGGCGCCCCAGCATGCCCTGGTGCTGGTCAACCACGGCAACGCCACCGGTGCCGAACTGCTCGCGCTGGCCCGGCGCATTTCCGCCTCGGTGCTGGAGAAATTCGGCGTTCCCATCGAACCGGAGCCGCGCCTGATCGGCGCGCAGTGGTGACCGTCCAGCTTGCCCTTCCCGCGCCGACACCGATGCGTGCGGCGCTGCTCATGCTGGGCAGTACCCTGGCCTTCGGGTTGATGGCCGTGGCGATCCGCTATGCCACCCGCTACGTGCCCACCCAGGAAGTGGCGTTCTTCCGCAACGCGTTCGGCCTGCTGGCGCTGCTGCCGTTCCTGTTGCGCCCGGGCAGCTCGCCGTTCCGCACGACACAGTTGCCCCGCTATTTCGTGCGCAGCCTGATCGGGCTGGCCTCGATGCTCTGTGCGTTCTGGGCCATCGGCCACCTGCCGATGTCGCAGGCGATCTCGCTGTCGTACTCCACGCCCCTGTTCGTCACCATCGCGGCCGTGCTGTTCCTTGGCGAGAAAGTACGCGCGCGCCGTTGGGCGGCCGTGGTCTGTGGCTTCATCGGCGTGCTGATCATCGTTCGCCCCGGCGCCGACACGTTCAGCCCGGGCGTGCTGGTGGCGGTGCTGGCCGCCGTGCTCAGTTCGCTGGTTGCCATCCAGATCAAGCAGCTGACCCGCGTGGACGGGGCCGATACCGTGGTGTTCTACACCTACGTGTTCTGGGTNCCGCTGTCGCTGGTGCCTGCCCTGTTCGGCTGGGTCTGGCCCAGCGGCGTTGCGTGGGCCTGGCTGGCCGCTACCGGCGTGCTGGGCACGTTGGGCCAGCTGTTGTGGACCCGCGCGTTGCGGTTGGGCGAAGTCTCGGCGCTGACCCCGATCAGCTTCATGCAGCTGCCGCTGGTCAGCCTGCTGGGCTGGCTGCTGTTCAATGAAACGCTGGACCGCTGGACCGTCATCGGGGCGGGCATCATTCTTGCCGCCAATGCCTACATCGCACACCGCGAGGCGGTACTGGTGCGGCGCGCGGCATCCGAAGCCGCCACGGCCGGCGCCAAGCCGGGCGAGTAAGCACGGTCGACGAACCGCGCTACGCCACGGCAGCCCAACTGCGGGCAGCCGCGTCGATCACGTTGCCCGGCGCGAACTGCTCCTCCATGAAACGCAACGCCTGGCGGCGCTGGCTGGGCGGACGCGAGGCCGCACCCGGCTCCAGCAGCAGGTCGTGGAACTCCTGCAGGTCGTGCAGGATCCGCCAGTGGCGGTAGTACGCCAGCCGGACCGGATCCAACGCCACCGCGCCATAGCCTTCGCGGAACCGCGGCGGATCATCGCGTCCCCAGCGACCTCCCACCCCTGCGCCGACGAACATCAGGTCGCGCTCGCGCGGCGCCAGCACCATGTCGTCCCAGTCGATCAGGTGCAGCCCGCCATCGGCGCGCAGCAACAGGTTGCCGGCGTGCAGGTCGCCATGGCACAACCCCCGTGACCAGCGCTGCCCGGCAAGGCGCTCACGCAGCGCCATGCAGTGCTGCCAGACCTCGACCACCCGCGCCTGCCGCTGCCGCCAGACCCGCCGGTATTCCTCCGCCAGGGCATCGGGAATGGGCCAACGCTTATCACCGCGCTGCAGCCACGACCCCACCCGCTCCACCGCCGTGTCATCGTCGAACCCCGGTTGCGCAAGACCGGACGCCAACCGGACCGGCAACGCGGTGTCGTGCACCTGGCGCAACACCTGGCCCAGCCGGTGCCACTGCGCCTGCGACAGGGCCACTTCGAACCCCGACTCGCCCT
>Ga0055531_10002976_pt1 | contig 11011 bp, 11 predicted proteins | sample AraplaCvi_mCL_r2_FD_55008 | JGI IMG/M metagenome (GOLD analysis project Ga0055531, IMG submission 55008) | Arabidopsis root microbial communities from North Carolina, USA - plate scrape MF_Cvi_mCL_r2 | ecosystem: Host-associated > Plants > Roots > Endosphere | place: USA: North Carolina...
CCAGACCCGTGACCGTTATCACCGAGCCGCTCGATGCGGCTGACGGCGGGACCGACGCGGTCCACCGCGCCGGCAACCGTCTCCGAATAGGCGTCGAGAAGCGCGCCATCCTCGGGGACGGGAGGATTGATATCGATAAATCCCATGACAAGAACTCCGGAAAACACCTTCTCGGACAAGAGAAGGTCTTTGAAGGAGCTGATGTGGTGGGTTCGAAAGCCGGAAACAAGAACCCCGCTTTAGCCGGCTCAGCTCTCCGAAAAGATCGGGTCCTGGGTGAACATGCCGCCCTGGTAGACTGCGGCCGGGGATGTCGGTTCCGGGCGCCCCTTGGCGTCGAGCTCGGCACGGAAGCGTTCGGCATTGTCCTTCGGCTTCCAGCCGAGATAGGACGCGTGGGAATTGTCCCACCACTTGCTGTCATTGTCGGAAATGCCCCAGATGATCGGGCAGCCGAGCATCGGCGCGCGAAACACGCAGTCGATCAGGGATGCGAAGTCGTCATAGGACATCCAGCCCGACAGCATGCGGTGGTTGATCGGCTTCTCGAAACAGCTGCCGATCCGGACGAGGGCCGTCTCCTGACCGAATTTTTCGAAATACATCCGCGCCAGCGCCTCGCCGAAGCATTTCGACACGCCATAAAGCCCATCCGGCTTCATCGGAGCCTTGACGTCGATATGCTCGTCCTGGCGATAGAAGCCAACGACATGGTTGGAGCTGGCAAACAGGATCCGCGGCTGGCCATGGGCCCGCGCCGCCTCGTAGATGTTGTAGAGGCCGAGCAGGTTGGCATTGAGGATCTTGGAAAACTTGTCTTCCACGGAGATGCCGCCGAGATGCAGGATACCGTCGCAGCCTTCGACCAGCTTCATGACCGCATCCGGGTCGCCGAGGTCGCATGTGACGACTTCCTCGTTCGGACCGGGGGTGCCGAGATCGACGATATCGGAGAGCCGAAGCGTCTCGGCAAAACCGGCAAGGCGCGAGCGCATGGCGCGTCCGAGGCCGCCGCCGGCACCGGTGATCAAAAGTCTTTTCAAGAAATCATCCTCCGAAAGCGGTCTGTCGACCGCGGCAATCAATTCATCGGCCGGCCTGGCGGCCAACTTGTTCGTGACAAGGGTCGATACTTATCATACATGTTGAAGAAACACGGTCAATAAGTTGAAGCCGGTTTGGAGTGGTCACCCACTTGAGATATAGGTCGGCGCCATATTGTCATGCGCCGCCGAGCAGGGAGGAATGAAATGAGCGTTGAAACCAAACTCGATACCGGCAGGGGATCGAGAACGCTTGTTTCCCGCCTCGGAGAGACGTTGCGCCAGGCGATCGCGGCAGGGCAGTTTCCGCCGGGCTCGCGCCTGCCGAGCGAGGCGCAGCTGACCGAGGCGCATGGTGTCAGCCGCACCGTCGTGCGCGAGGCGATCGCATCGCTACGCGCCGACCGGCTGGTGGAGGCCCGCCAGGGCGCCGGCGTCTTCGTGCTGGAGCCTTCAGGCGCAGCACAGCCGGTTTTGCTGTCCCTTTCGAACATCGATCTTGCCCGCGTATCCTCGATGATCGAGCTCCTGGAGCTCCGGACCGCCGTCGAAGTCGAGGCAGCGGGCCTCGCCGCCCTTCGCCGTTCGCCCGCCCAGGAAGAGGTCATCCTCGACCGCCATTATGCGGTCCGGGCCTGTTTCGAGGCGGCAAAACCGACCAGCGAGGCCGATTTCGCGCTGCATCTGGCGATCGCCGAAGCGACCAACAATCCCCGCTTCCGCGAGTTCCTGACGATGATCGGCCGCAGCCTGATCCCGCGCGCAGCCCTGCGNCCGGACGATTCGGAGCCCGATCAGGCTGCTTATATCAAGCTGCTCGACGAAGAGCACAACGCCATCGTGGTGGCGATTTCCGATGGCGACGAAGACCGTGCCCGTGACGCCATGCGCCGGCATCTGAGGGGTGCGCAGCTGCGTTATCGCACCCTGCTTCGGGAGCTCCGCGAATCTGTAAGATGACTTGTTGACACAAGTCTGCGCAACCTGTACGACAATTTTTGTCTGGAGGAGACGCTTACAAAGGAAATCCGCATGATGACGCCTGAAGAAATCAAGGTCGCACTTGGTGCCGGCCTGCTGTCCTTTCCCGTCACCCATTTCGACAAGGAAGGCCAGTTCCAGCCGGAAAGCTATCGCCGCCATGTCGAGTGGCTGTCCGGCTTTGACGCACCGGTCCTGTTTGCCGCCGGCGGCACGGGCGAATTCTTCTCGCTGTCTCCCAACGAAGTTCCTGCAATCGTCTCCGCGGCCAAGGAAGCGGCCGGCAAGACCGCGATCGTCTCCGGTTGCGGTTTCGGCACCCATGTCGGCGTCGAAATGGCCCGCGCGGTCGAAAAGGCCGGCGCCGATGGCATCCTGCTGCTGCCGCATTATCTGATCGATGCGCCGCAGGAAGGCCTCTACCAGCATGTGAAGCGCATCTGCCAGTCGGTTGGCATAGGCGTCATGGTCTATAACCGCGACAACTCCATTCTCTCGGTCGATACGTTGAAGCGCCTCTGCGACGAGTGCCCCAACCTGGTCGGCTTCAAGGACGGCAGCGGCGATATCGGACTTGTCCGACAGATCACCGCGACGATGGGCGACCGGCTGATGTATCTCGGCGGCATGCCGACGGCCGAACTGTTCGCCGAAGCCTATCTCGGCGCCGGCTTCACCACCTATTCCTCGGCAGTCTTCAACTTCGTGCCGGGCCTCGCCGTTGAATTCTACAAGGCTCTGCGAGCCGGCAACCGTGCCCGCTGCGAAGAGATCCTCAAGGACTTCTTCTATCCCTTCATGGCGATCCGCAACCGCCGCAAGGGTTACGCTGTCGCCGCCATCAAGGCAGGCGTGCGCCTGCAGGGCTTCGATGCCGGCAAGGTGCGCCCGCCGCTCGACGACCTGACGGCGGAAGAAGAAGACATGCTTCTGAAGCTCATCGGCTCCCACAAGCGGTAACGCCATGAAGATCGTCTCGGTCCGCACACATCTTCTCGAACACAGGCTCGACGTCGCCTTCGAAAGCGCCTCGATGCGCTTCGATCGCCGTGCCCATGTGCTTGTCGAGATCGAGTGTGACGATGGCACGATCGGCTGGGGCGAATGCCTGGGCCCGGCCCGGCCGAATGCTGCCGTGGTCGCGACTTATGCGAATTGGCTGATCGGCGAAAACCCGCTCGAAACCGAAAAGATCTGGGCGCGGCTCTATAACGCGCTCCGCGACCAGGGCCAGCGCGGCCTTGCCGTCACCGCACTTTCGGGCATCGACATCGCGCTCTGGGACATCAAGGGCAAACATTTCGGCGTGCCTGTCTCGATCCTGCTCGGCGGTCGTTTCCGCGAGAGCGTCAAGGCCTATGCGACCGGCAGCTTCAAGCGCGACGGCGTCGACCGGGTCGAAGACAACGCAACGGATGTCGCCCGCTATTGGGACGAGGGGTTCCACGCCAGCAAGATCAAGATCGGTTTCGGCATCGAGGAAGATCTGCGCGTCATCCGTGCCGTGCGCGATGCCGTCGGCCCCGACATGCGCCTGATGGTCGATGCCAACCATGGTTATGACGCCATCGAGGCGATCAAGTTCGGGCAGGCGGCTGCGGAGCTCAATATCGATTGGTTCGAAGAACCCGTCGTGCCGGAACAGCTTGCCGCCTACCGCGAAGTCCGCGCCCGCCAGCCGATCCCGGTTGCCGGCGGCGAGACCTGGCACAGCCGCTGGGGCATGCGCGAGCCGGTGGAAACCCGCGCCGTCGATATTCTCCAGCCCGACCTTGCCGGCGTCGGCGGCTTTACCGAAGCCAAGCGCGTGCCGATCTGGCGGCTCTCCATGGCATCCGGGTCGTGCCGCATGTCTGGGGCACCGCCGTCCATATCGCCGCCGCCCTGCAGTTCATGGCGGCGATGATCCCGAGCCCGGTTCGCGTCAACCCGATCGAACCGATCCTCGAATTCGACCGTACCCACAATCCGTTCCGTCAGGCGGTGATCAAAACCCCGATCGAACACGAGCGCGGCGTTGTGCAGATTCCAGACGGCCCAGGGCTTGGAATCGAAATCAACCGCGATGCGCTCAAAGAATTCCGCATGGGAGACAACTGATGCTCGTCCGCACCCTTTCCGGCACCCCGCCCAAGACAAAGCTGCCCAAGGGCGCGGTAGATGCTCAGATGCACGCCTATCTGCCGGGCTACCCTTCCCTGCCCGGCGGCCCCGGCCTGCCGGCGGGAGACCTGCCGACGCCGGCCCAATACCTTGAATTCATGCGCTGGCTCGGCATCGACCGGGTGATCGTCACCCAGGGCAATGCGCAGCAGCGCGACAACTCCAATCTCAATGCCTGCCTTGCGGAATTCGGCTCGATCGCCCGCGGCGTCTGCGTCATCGACTCGACGACATCGGACGCCGAGCTGGAGCGCCTTTCCGCCGCCGGCAATGTCGGCGCCCGGATCATGGATCTGCCCGGCGGCGCGGTGAACCTCTCCGAACTCGAGGCCGTCGATGCCAGGGCCGCATCCCAAGGCTGGATGCTCGCCGTCCAGTTCGACGGGAGCAACATTCTCGATCACGAGGCACGGCTCGCAAAGCTGAAATCCCGCTGGGTCTTCGATCACCACGGAAAATTCTTCGCCGGCGTCACGCCCGACAGCGCCCAGATCGGCGCGGTCAAGCGGCTGATCGACGGCGGCAGATGCTGGTTCAAGTTTGCCGGCGTCTACGAATCCTCGAAAGCCGGCGGCCCGGATTACGCCGATGTCGCAGCCGTTGCCCGCGAGATCGCCAGATACGCGCCGGAACGCATCGTCTGGGGCACCAACTGGCCGCACAACCTTGCCCGCGAACAGGCCGATTATCCCGATGACGTGGCGCTCACCGATACCGTGCTGGGCTGGCTCCCGGACGACAAGGCGCGCCAGCTCGCGCTCGTGAAAAACCCCGAAGAGCTTTACGGCCTGTCCGCGCAATAAACGGCAGGGCGGCGGCTACGGGAGACGAATACCCAAACGACCGGCGCGTGGAGGCGCCGGCGAATAACGGAGGAGGACAATATGAAACTCACCAAAATGCTCGGCCTCGCCTTCGGCATCGCGCTCGCCGCGACCGCTGCCAATGCCCAGGTCACGCTCCGCTCGGCGGACATCCATCCGGACGGTTATCCGACCGTGGACGCGGTCAAATACATGGGCCAGCTCGTCTCCGAGCGCACCAACGGCCGCATCAAGATCCAGGTGATGAACAACTCGGTTCTCGGCCAGGAAAAGGACACGATCGAGCAGACCCGTTTCGGCGTCATCGACCTGAACCGCGTCAATGCCGCGCCGTTCAACAACCTGGTGCCGGAAACCACCGTTCTCGGCCTGCCCTTCCTGTTCCGCTCGACCGACCACATGCACAAGGTCGTCGATGGCCCGATCGGCGACCAGATCCTCGCCGCCTTCGAAAAGCACGGCCTGATCGGTCTCGCCTATTACGATTCCGGTGCGCGCTCCTTCTACACGACCAAGAAGCCGATCACCAAGCTTGCCGACCTGAAAGGCATGAAGATCCGCGTCCAGCAGTCCGACCTCTGGATCGCCATGATGCAGGCCTTCGGCGCCAATCCGACCCCGATGCCGATGGGCGAGGTCTATTCATCGCTCGAAACCGGCGTGGTCGATGGTGCTGAAAACAACTGGCCTTCCTATGAATCGGCCCGTCACTATGAAGTCGCCAAGAACTACACCCTGACCGAGCACTCGCTGAACCCTGAAATCCTCGTCATGTCGAAGATCTCCTGGGACAAGCTGACGCCGGAAGACCAGAAGATCGTCCGCCAGGCCGCCAAGGATTCCGTCGGCAAGATGCGCGAACTCTGGACCGCCCGCGAAAAGACCTCGGAAGCCAAGGTCCGCGCCGGCGGCGCCAATGTCATCAAGGTCAACAAGGACGAGTTCTCGGCCGTCATGAAGCCGGTCTACGACAAGTTCGTGACCGATCCGAAGCAGAAGGCACTGCTGGAACAGATCCAGGCGGTCAAGTAACTCAAAGAAACAAGGACCGGCCCTCCCACGAGGGCCGGTTTTTCATTTCCGGTGCCTGGGAGCGCTCGCCGGATCGAGGAGGACTGGGTCATGAGAAACTTCATGTTGGCCATCAAACCAATTCTGGGCGGGCTGAGCCGCCTATCGCTTTATATCGCCGGCCTTGGCATCATCGCCATGACCATCATCGTCGGCTGGCAGGTGTTCGGCCGCTACATCCTGAACGACTCGCCCAGCTGGTCCGAGCCGCTGTCGCTCTATCTGATGTCCTGGTTCATCATGCTCGGAGCCGCCGTCGGCGTGCGTGAGAGCGTTCATCTCGGGCTCGATATCGTCCGTTACGTCATGCCGCCGGTTGTCCAGAAGACCATGGATCTCATAAGCCTCGGCCTGATCGTGCTGTTCGGCATCGGCATGGCTTATTATTCGACGCTGCTCGCCATGGGTACATGGTCGGCGACTATCCCCGTTCTAGGTTGGCCCGGCGGGACGGACTTCTTCCCGATGATCGTCGGCGGCGCCATGATTTCCCTTTTCGCTCTTGAGCGCTTCGTCGACGTCGCAATCGGCGAGGAAGTGGCCGCCGACATTCTCGTGCAGGAGGCCGCGTGATGGCCTACGCCATTCTTTTCGGTTCGTTCACCCTCCTGATGCTGATCGGCATGCCGATCGCCTTCTGCCTCGGCATCGCGTCCTTCGCGACGGTCCTCTATATGGGCCTGCCGCCGATCGTCGTTTTCCAGCAGCTGAATTCCGGCATGAACGTCTTCGCCATGATGGCGATCCCGTTCTTCATTTTTGCGGGCGACCTGATGGTGCGCGGCGGTATTGCCCACAGGCTCATCCGTTTCGCGGCCGGCCTTGTCGGCCATATGCGCGGGGGGCTCGGCCAGGTCAACGTCGTCGCCTCGACATTGTTCGGCGGCATTTCCGGCTCGGCCGTGGCGGACGCATCGGCCGTTGGCGGGTTGATGATCCCGCAGATGGCCGCCCGCGGTTACGACAAGGATTATGCGGTGAACGTGACGGCCAACGCCGCCATCATCGCGCTGATGATCCCGCCTTCGCACAACATGATCCTCTATTCGATCGCAGCAGGCGGCAACGTCTCCGTGGCCGACCTCTTCACCGCCGGTATCATTCCCGGCCTGCTGCTCGCCGGGGCGCTGATGTTCACCGCCTGGTGGGTTGCCGTCAAACGCGGCTATCCGGCCGATCCCTTCCCGGGCTTTGCCCGCGTGGGATATTACCTGCTGGCCTCGCTGCCCGGCATCCTGCTGATCGCCATCATCTTCGGCGGCGTCCGCTCCGGCGTGTTCACGGCAACGGAGAGCTCCTGCATTGCCGTCCTCTACGCCTTCCTCGTTGCCATGCTCGTCTATCGGGAACTGAACTGGGAAGGTTTCGTCGAGGCTGTGATGGGCGCCGTGCGCACCACGGCGATGGTTCTGCTGGTCATCGGCACCGCCGCCTCGTTCGGCTGGCTGATGGCATTCCTGCAGGTCCAGACGCTGATCATCGCGGCGATCGGAGCGATCTCGGACAATCCGATTGTCGTGCTCCTGATGATCAACGTCATCCTGCTGGTGCTCGGCACGTTCATGGACATGGCGCCGATGGTCATCATATCGACGCCGATCCTGCTGCCCGTCGTCAAGGCCTTCGGCATCGATCCGGTCCATTTCGGCGTCATCATGATCCTCAACGCCGGCATCGGCCTCAACACGCCTCCGGTCGGAACCGTGCTCTTCGTCAGTTGCGCGGTCGGCGGCATCACGATACGTGAAGCGATGCGCACGATCTGGCCTTTCTTCGGAGCCAGCATCGCAGTATTGCTGCTCGTGACTTACATCCCATCCCTGTCGCTCTGGCTGCCAAGCATTTTCAGATAAGCGACCGAACAAGCTTTACCTGACGGTCCCGCTCCCTGGCGGGACCTTTCACATGAAAGGAGAGGTCCATGACCATCTACCAGAACCTGATCGCCGGCGAATGGGTCGGCTCAGACGCTTCGAAGAACATCAATCCGTCCGACACGAATGATGTCGTGGGCATGTATGCCCAGGGCAGCGCAGACGATGCCAAGCAGGCAATCGCAGCTGCCAAGGCTGCCTTCCCCGCCTGGGCGCGCTCCGGCATCCTGGAACGCCACGCGATCCTGAGAAAGACCTCCGACGAGATCCTTGCCCGCAAGGAAGAGCTCGGCGCGCTTCTCGCCCGCGAGGAAGGCAAGATCCTTCCCGAAGCGATCGGCGAAGTCACCCGCGCCGCCCAGATTTTTGATTTCTTCGCCGGCGAAGCCCTGCGGCTCACCGGCGAGATGGTGCCGTCCGCACGCCCGAACATCGGCGTCGAGATCACCCGCGAACCGCTCGGCGTCATCGGCATCATCACGCCCTGGAATTTCCCGATCGCCATTCCGGCCTGGAAGATCGCGCCGGCCCTCTGCTACGGCAACACGGTAGTCTTCAAGCCGGCCGACCTCGTGCCGGGCTGCGCATGGGCGATCGTCGATATTCTGCACCGCGCCGGCCTGCCCAAGGGCGTGCTCAACCTCGTCATGGGCCGCGGTTCGGTGGTCGGCCAGGCCATGCTCGAAAGCCCGGACCTCGCCGGCATCACGTTCACCGGTTCCACCGGCACCGGCAAGCGCGTGGCGCTCGCCTCGATCGAGCATAACCGCAAGTTCCAGCTCGAAATGGGCGGCAAGAACCCGATGGTCGTCCTCGATGACGCCGACCTTTCCGTCGCCGTCGAAGCGGCCGCCAATTCCGGCTTCTTCTCGACCGGCCAGCGTTGCACCGCCTCCTCGCGCCTGATCGTCACGGAAGGCATCCACGACAAGTTCGTTGCGGCCCTCACCGAAAGGCTGAAGACGCTCAATGTCGACAACGCCATGAAGGCCGGCAGCCATATCGGCCCGGTTGTCGACGACAAGCAGCTGAAGCAGGACACCGACTATATCGAGATCGGCAAAAACGAGGGCGCCAAGCTCGCCTTCGGCGGCGAACTCGTCAAGCGCGATACCCCCGGCTTCTACCTGCAGCCGACGCTGTTCACCGAAGCGACCAACCAGATGCGCATCTCCCGCGAGGAAATCTTCGGGCCGGTCGCATCGGTCATCCGTGCCAAGAACTACGAAGAAGCGCTGGCGATTGCCAACGACACGCCATTCGGCCTCTCCGCCGGCATCGCCACCACCAGCCTCAAGCATGCGACCCACTTCAAGCGCAATTCGGAGGCCGGCATGGTGATGGTCAACCTGCCGACGGCAGGCGTCGACTTCCACGTGCCGTTCGGCGGCCGCAAGGCTTCCTCCTTCGGTCCGCGCGAACAGGGCAAATATGCCGCCGAATTCTTCACCGTGGTGAAGACCGCCTACACGCTGGCCTAAACAAAAAAGGCGCTGCCATTTTCAAATGGCAGCGCCTCCAATTGATGAGCTGAGATAGATTACTCGGCGGCAGCGATGCTGGCGCGCTTCGGCAGCTTCCAGTTCGGCCGCGGGAAATGGCAGGTATAGCCATTCGGATAACGCTCCAGATAATCCTGGTGCTCCGGTTCCGCCTGCCAGAAATCGCCGACCGGCTCCACTTCCGTCACCACCTTGCCCGGCCACAGGCCCGATGCATTGACATCGGCGATCGTGTCTTCGGCGACGCGCTTCTGTTCGTCGTCCTCGTAATAGATCGCCGAGCGATAGCTCGTGCCGATATCGTTGCCCTGGCGGTTCTTGGTCGACGGATCGTGGATCTGGAAGAAGAATTCCAGAATATCCCGATAGCTGGTCTTGGCCGGATCGAAAACGATCTCGATCGCTTCGGCATGGGTACCGTGATTGCGGTAGGTCGCGTTCGGCACATCGCCGCCGCTATAGCCGACGCGGGTCGAAACCACGCCGGGCAGACGCCGGATCAGGTCCTGCATGCCCCAGAAACAGCCGCCAGCCAAAACGGCCCGTTCGGTAGACGTCGTCATGCTTTCCTCCTTCGGTTTTCGGATTTGCCTTAAAATGGCGATCCGACCGAAGAAATTCAATCCGCGCTCACCAACAACCAGATCGCCAACGATCTTGACTCGTGCAGTTCTCTGCAACCGCCATCACCGCCGGATGGCAAACTCGAAAACCTCTTCTTTCGGTTCGACGCCGAGGCCGGCACCGGTCGGCACCACATAGGTGCCCTCGCCCGAAGCCATGTCGCCCTTCGTATAGGTCAGGTTCCGGTCGAAGATGGAGTGCTGGTATTCGTGATAGGGCACGTTCTGCAGCGCCGACGAGGCCTGAAGGCTCGCCGCCATGAAGATGCCGACGCTGATCGAGGCATGCGGCATGATGTTCATGTGGAAGGCTTGCGCCATCTGGCCGATGCGGATGAATTCGGTAATGCCCGTATGGCCCATTTCAGGCTGCACGATGCTCATCGCCCGTTTCTCGAAACGGGGCCGGTATTCGTAGGTGGTACGCAATTCCTCGCCGAGCGCCAGCGGCACGCCGATGCCCGCCGCCACCCTTGCCTGACCTTCGAGGTTTTCGGGCTGAACCGGCGCTTCCGCAAAGTAGAGATTGTAAGGTTCGAGCCGCCGGATGATGCGGATTGCCTCGCCCGCCTCGAACTTCCAGTGCAGGTCGACCATCAGGTCGATATCCGGCCCGACCGCCTCGCGCAAAGCCGCCATTTCCTTGACGATATCCTCTTCGGACACCACAGCGGCGAACTTGATGCCCTTGTAGCCCTTGGCCACCCAATAAGCCGCGAGATCACAGCGTTCCTTCAGTGTCGCCTTCGGCAGACCGGAAACATAGGCGCGGATCGTATCGTGTCGCCGACCGCCCAGCAGTGTCGAGACGGGCACGTTCAGGTTCCTGCCGGTCAGATCCCAGAGGGCGATATCGACGCCCGCCAGCGCATCGAGATAATAGCCGCCGAAGAAACCGCGCACCCGCATCAGGTCGTAGAGGTCTTCATG
>Ga0055531_10002981_pt1 | contig 11000 bp, 10 predicted proteins | sample AraplaCvi_mCL_r2_FD_55008 | JGI IMG/M metagenome (GOLD analysis project Ga0055531, IMG submission 55008) | Arabidopsis root microbial communities from North Carolina, USA - plate scrape MF_Cvi_mCL_r2 | ecosystem: Host-associated > Plants > Roots > Endosphere | place: USA: North Carolina...
CGGCCAGGGCCAGGCCCGCGAGCAGGAGCCGCCAAGGCCGCTTGGCCCGGCCCTGGAACTTTGCGTCGATCATCGAAATCCTTCCTGCGCTTTCCTCGCCGGCGCGGATTCTATGTCCGCGGTCGGCCTCGTTCATGTCAGAGTAATTGACAATGGTAACGGTATCAATCGGCTCGCGAGCCGTCGCGCGTCCTTCGGCTCTCCAGCGCGATTCCAGGCGCCAAAACGCAAAACGCCCCCGGATCGAAATCCGGGGGCGTTCTGTTTAACTCTGACTATTGGCCTTTAGGCCGCGTTCTTGACCAGCGACTTGGTCAGGATGCCGATGGCGGCTTCGCGGTCGATGCGCTCGATGGCGGCGACTTCGCGGGCCATGCGGTCCAGGGCCGATTCATAGAGCTGGCGCTCGGAATAGGACTGTTCCGGCTGGTTCTCGGCGCGGTGCAGGTCGCGGACCACCTCGGCGATCGAGATCAGGTCGCCCGAGTTGATCTTGGCTTCGTATTCCTGGGCGCGGCGCGACCACATGGTGCGCTTCACGCGGGCGCGGCCCTTCAGGGTGGTCAGGGCCTGGCTGACGACATTGCCCTCGGCCAGCGGGCGCAGGCCCGCGGTCTTGGCCTTCTTGGTCGGCACGCGCAGGGTCATCTTCTCGTGGTCGAAGGTGATGATGTAGACCTCGAGCGACATTCCGGCCACTTCCTGGGTCTCGACGCCCTGGATGCTGCCCACGCCGTGCGCGGGATAAACGACGTGATCGCCGACCGAAAATTCCAGACCGCTCTTGCTCATTCGTTCGTCCTCAATAAGTTCGGGCCAAGCCCAAAACACCACGTCTCGAAACCATCCAAAGGGCGTCCCAAACGGCGACAAGGACCCATCCGCGAAATGCTTGCGGGGCCAGGACCGGTCAGGATTTGGAATAGTGCTTAAGTCACCCTTCGCCTTCGATCGGGCGCGCCGGTTTCCCGGCTGACATCGTCCACATGACGGCAGGCGCGAGCAATCGCGACCGTTACGTCGGAAGCGACAATATCATAAAATTCAGCTTGATGAAAGGCTTGCGACCTGTTTAGCCGCCCGATCCGAACGGATCAGGAGCCCTTGCCGGGCTTTTCGCTGAAATATTTCTCGAATTTACCGGTTTCCCGTTCGAACTGCTCGCGGTCGGCGGGGGGCGTGCCCTTGACCGTGATGTTCGGCCAGATCTTGGCGTATTCGGAATTGATCCGCAGCCACTTGCCGTCCGGCTCGTCCTCGGTGTCGGGCTTGATCGCGTCGATCGGGCATTCCGGCTCGCAGACGCCGCAGTCGATGCATTCGTCCGGATTGATGGCCAGGAAGTTCTCGCCCTCGTAGAAGCAGTCGACCGGGCACACCTCGACGCAGTCCATGAACTTACATTTGATGCAGGCGTCGGTAACGATGTAGGTCATCGAAGGCTCGGTGTATTCCGGGACTAGCGCGAGAGAGGCCGCGTTTTCGAAGCCAAGGGGCCGCTTGTCAATGCGGCTTGGCTGCGCGGAGGCCCAGGATTTCTCACACCGCCCCCGCCATCGACGCCCGGCGCCACCTTAAATAGGCGCGGATCCTTGGATACCGACGTTACGTTACCCTTTGTTATCGAAGCTCGGTCACAACCAAGCCGAGGAAAACAAACAAGAAGTCGACAACCCGACCCATGACGAGAGTCGCCGTGCGCACCCATGTCTCGACCACGCCTCCTGAGGCCAAGGCCGCGGGCGTCCAGATGGACGCCTTCGAGACGTTCGTGCGTCACGCCCCGTTCGCGGCGGCTTTGGTCGATGCGGGCTTTCGCCTGACGGCTGTCAGCCCCGACTGGGCCGACCACGGCCTCTCGCCGGGCCTGGTGATCGGCGACGACTTCCGCCGCGCCCTGGCCAGCCCCGAGGATGTCGACAGCCTGGAGCGCTGCGTGGCGTTCGGCGAGCCGTTCTCGCGCTACCGCTCCATCGCCCTCGACGGCGCCGAGCCGCGGATCTGGCGCACGGAGTTCGCCGCCACCCTCACGGAGACCGGCCGCACCCTGGCGGTGATCGTCACCGCCCGCGACGTCAGCGGCTACGCCGAGACCGCCCTGAAGGCCGAGCGCGACCAGCAGCGGCTGCGGATGGCGCTGGAGCTGGACGAGCTGATGGTCCGCGAATACGACCTGCGGACCGGCGAGATCTACTGCTCGGGCACCTCGCCGGAGCTGGAGAAGTGGTGCCTGTTCAAGAACGACCCGCTGGAGATCGTCCATCCCGACGACTATGAGCGGATCGCCGAAATGGTCCGGGCCCGCAAGGACGGCGAGGCCCAGGTCTTCGAATTCCGCCTCAACCGCGACGACGGCGTCGAGACCTGGGTGCGCTCGGTCGGGAAGAAGTTCCTGGGCGCCGACGGCAAGCCCGAGCGGCTGGTGAACCTGTTCAAGGACATCACCGACCGCCGCCGCCAGACCGAGGCCGTCGAGAACCTGGCCTTCCGGGACTCGCTGACCGGCCTGCCCAACCGCGCCTATTTCAATCGCAAGTTCCAGGAGGCCGTCGACGCCTCGGAGATGATGGGCGAGCTGTTCGGCCTGATCATGGTCGACGTCGACCACTTCAAGGACATCAACGACACCCTGGGCCATGACGCCGGCGACGCGTTGCTGAAACGGCTGGCCGAGATGCTGCACGCGGCGTTCCGGGCCGGCGACACCGTGGCCCGGCTGGGCGGCGACGAGTTCGCGGTGATCCTGCGCGGCCTGCATTCCGAGGCCGACATGATGCGGCCGGTCAACGCGCTGCAGGAGCTGCTGCGCCGGCCCATCGAGCACGGCGGCCGCAGCTTCTCGGTCAGCGCCAGCATCGGGGCGGCCCTGCACGGCGATCCCGACGCCGATCCCAGCCACATGATCAAGAACGCCGACATCGCGCTGTATCGGGCCAAGGACGAGGGCCGCAACCGCAGCGTCGTCTTCGATCCGTCGATGCGCTCGGCCCTGGAGCAGCGCATCGAGCTGCTGCGCGACGTGCGCGCGGCGATCACCGCCCGGGAGTTCGTGCTCTACTACCAGCCGGTGGTCGACCTGGCGTCCAACAGCGTCAGCGGCTTCGAGGCCCTGATGCGCTGGGACCACCCCGAGCAGGGCGTGCTGACGCCGGACCGCTTCATGGCCGCCTTCGAGGACCAGGACCTGTCGCTGAAGCTGGGCGACCTGGCGTTCGAGACCGCCCTGAAGCAGATGCGCGCCTGGCTGGACGACGGCGTCGAGTTCGGCCGCGTGGCGGTCAACATCTCGGCCGCCCAGTTCCGCAGCGGGCGCTTGGCGCAGGAAGTCCAGGATCGGCTCCACCGCTGGAACGTGCCGTGCGACCGGCTGACCATCGAGGTCACCGAGAACGTCTATATGGGCTGGGGCTCGGACATGGTCAGCGACACCGTCCGCCAGCTGCACCAGGCCGGGGTGATGATCGCCCTGGACGACTTCGGGACCGGCTACGCCAGCCTGGCCAACCTGCGCCAGTTCCCGATCGACCGGCTGAAGATCGACAAGTCCTTCGTCCAGAACGCCGAGGACGCCGCCATCGTCAAGGCGGTGATCACCCTGGGCAGCTCGATGGGCATGAAGGTGGTGGCCGAGGGCGTCGAGGACCAGGACCAGTTGGACGCCCTGGCCGACTACGGCTGCGACCAGATCCAGGGCTACCATTTCAGCCGGCCGATGCCGGCGGGCATGGTGCCGGGATACCTGGAGCGGTTCGGGCGGTAGCTCTCGCCACTTGCCCCCTACGGGTCGCTTCGCGACCGTCTTCCCCCAGAGGGGGAAGAGCCTTAGTGAAGGCGCTCCGCCCCCTATGGGGGCGGACCGACCGCGAAGCGGTCAGGTGGGGGCAAGCGGGTGCGCGACGGGCCCCGCGACCACGCGTCGCGCCCGGCTTTTACATCCTCTTCACCGCACCGCGCGAGCCTGCCGGTGCGATGAAGATAGTTCAGATCTCGACCGCGGCCGGCGGCGGACAGGCGGGCTTTTCCTTTCCGGGCGGCGTCGCGGCGGCGACCGCGGCGGTCAACGACGCCAGCGGCGCGACCCCGGTCGGCCGGCAGTTGGACGCCTATCACGCCCTGTCCNGCCGCTGGGCCGGGGCCGGCCACGGCGAGCGCGCCGCCCTGACCCACGCCCTGACCGAGTCGCCGTTCGCTAAAACCATCCAGACGGCCGTCAACACCTTCACCCGCGCCGCCTGGCCCGGCGCCGACGCCGCCCCGCCCGTACCACAGCAGCGGATGAAGGACGCCTTCGAGGGCCTGTCGGACGACCACCAGCAGATCATCGCCTCGCTGCAGGTCGGCGTGCCCGGCTCGCCGCCGCCGGCCAGCGTCGACGACTACCGCGCCCGCCTGCAGTCCGACCTCGAGGCGGCTCAGCCGCCGGCCGCGCCGACGGACACCGTCACCCTGTCGCCCGAAGCCCAGGCCCGCCTGGCCGGCGGGACGCCGGCCGAACCCCCTCCGTCGCCGGTCGCCCCCACGCCGGAAATGGCCCCGGCGATCAACGCCTACGCCAAGGCGGGGCGGTAGGGCCGGCGGGTTCTCCTCCCCGTGGGCAGGATTACAGCATAAGGATTCGCGCCGAAGAGGGCTGTCATCCCGGACAAGCCCGGCGTGAGCCGGGCGCAGATCCGGGACCGCCGGAAACTCTGAGTTTACGCCCCGGTCCCGGATCTTCGCGCTGCGCGCGCGTCCGGGATGACAGGCATTTTGATAGCCGTGCCCCCCGAGGGGAGCAAACCTACCCCTCCACCGCCTCGTACAGCTCGCGCGCCTCGGTCGCCGGGCCGCGTCGCTCGCCGAAGCCCAGCACGCGCACCGAGACGATGCGGCCGCCGATGGCGAACACCAGGGCGTCGCCGATGCGCAGGCCGCGCGAGGGCTTGTCGACGCGGCTCTCGACGCCCGTCCGGGTCAGGCGGATGCGGCCTTCCTCGACGAAGCGCCCGGCCAGGGAGCGGGTCTTGAAGAACCGCGCGCGCCACAGCCAGACGTCGGCGCGGCAGTGGCCGGGATCCTCGTCGTTCATGAGGCGGCCTTCGCGGCGGCGGCGGCCGGCTTGCGGCGGCGGGACTTGCGGCGCCGCGGCGGCGGCTCGGTCAGGCGGGCCAGGGCGGCGAACGGCGAGTCCGGGCGGGTCGTGACCTTGGGCTCGGGCCGCTGGGCCCCGCGCCGCTTCCACAGGATCGAATCGCCTTCCTTGGGCCGGATCGCGGGCGTGTAGTCCAGGGCCCGCAGCACGGCGGCGGCCTCGGCGGGGGTCCAGCCCAGGGTGTCGCGGGCCGCGTCGGTCAGCACCACGCCGCCCGGGCGCTGGCCCTCGCGCAGCAGGGCGTCCAGCCGCTCCAGCATCTCGACCGGCGCCAGGTGCTTGCCCACCAGCCGCAGGCCGTTGGCCGACAGAGCGCGGGCGTCGGGCGGCGGGCTGGGCGCGGCGGCCAGGCGCTCGCTCTGGCCGCGCCAGCCGCCCGGCGTCAGGGCGCGGGCCGCGGCCAGGGCCTCGGCGCGCAGCACCGACGGCAGGAACAGGCTGAACGCCCCGATCCGCACGCCCAGGGCCTTGAGGTTGCGCCGCTCGGCCTGGCTCATGGCCTTCAGGTCGGCCTCGACCGCGCGCTTGTCCAGCACCCCGCCGGCTTCCAGCAGGCGGTGGGCCAGGCCGCGCGGCAGGCCCTTCAGCTCGCCGCCGGACAGGGCCCGCTCCAGCTTGCGCAGGCCGGGCAACTTGCGGTCGACCTCGCCGGCCAGGAAGGCGTCCAGCCGCCGTTCGGCCCGCTCGCGCGCCGCCGCGTCGCCCAGTTCGCCCAGCAACCGGACGCGCGGATGCAGCAGGTCGCCGCCACCGCTTCCGGGAAGCCCCCGCACCGCTCCGGCCGCCTCGCCGTTCCACAGCACCGTCCCGTCCGGAGTCAGGGCGAAGGCGCCGTCCGGCTCGGCCGCCAGCTTGCCCAGGCGGCGGGCGATCTCGGGCGTGACGGCCCGCTGGGCGGTGTTGCGCAGCGCCTTTTCCTCCAGCGCGCTGGCGCCCTTTTCCTGGACGAAGGTGACGCCGGTCAGCCGGCCGACCACGTGGCCCTCGACCGTCACCGCCCCGTCGGCGCCGACCCCGGCCAGCATCGTCTCGCGGTCGCCCAGCTGGCGCATCAGCACGCTGGTGCGCCGGTCGATGAACCGGGCCATCAGCTTTTCGTGCAGGGTGTCGGACAGCCGGTCCTCCAGCTGCCGGGTCATGCCCTGCCACTGGACCGGGTTGTGCAGCCAGTCGCCGCGGTTGGCGATGTAGCTGAGGGTGCGCACGCCCGACAGGCGGGCGGCCAGGCTGTCGATCTCGCCGTCGGTGCGGTCCAGCGCCTTGAACTGGCCGGCGATCCAGTCCTCGGGCAGGCGCTTGCGCCCGGTGGTCAGGTCGTCGAACAGCGTGCGGACCATGCGCTGGTGGTCGTCGTCGGTGGTCTTGCGGAAGTCGGGGGTCTGGCAGACGTCCCACAGCCGGATCAGGGCCGAGCGGTCGGCCTTGCAGCGGGCGACCACGTCCTCCTGCTGGGCCAGCTTGCGCAGGGTGCGCTCGTCCAGCGCCTCCTCGGCCAGCTTCAGCCCGCCGCGCTGGGGCGGCTCGGCCAGAGACCGCAAAAGGCCCTGCAGGCTGCCGAAGTCCAGCCGGGCGTTGCGCCACTCCGCGCCCATCACCGGCTCGAACTGGTGGTTGACGACGCTCTCGACCAGGTCCTCGTCCATCTCCTCGCAGTCGCCGGTGACCCCGAACGTGCCGTCGCGGGTGTAGCGCCCGGCCCGGCCGGCGATCTGGCCCACCTCCTGCGGGTGCAGCCAGCGGGTGCGCCGGCCGTCGAACTTGCGCAGGCCGGCGAAGGCCACGTGGTCGACGTCCATGTTCAGGCCCATGCCGATGGCGTCGGTGGCTACCAGGAAGTCGACGTCTCCGGACTGGTAGAGCGCGACCTGGGCGTTGCGGGTGCGGGGGCTCAGGGAGCCCATGACCACCGCCGCCCCGCCCCTCTGCCGGCGGATCAGCTCGGCGATGGCGTAGACGGCGTCGGTCGAGAAGGCGACCACCGCCGAGCGGCGCGGCAGGCGGGTCAGCTTCTTGGAGCCGGAATAGGTCAGGGTCGAAAAGCGCTCGCGGCTGACGATCTCGGCGTCGGGCAGCAGGCGGCGCACCAGCGGGGCCATGGTCCCGGACCCCAGCAGCATGGTCTCGAACCTGCCCCGGGCGTGCAGCAGCCGGTGGGTGAAGATGTGGCCGCGCTCGGGATCGGCGCACAGCTGGATCTCGTCGATGGCCACGAACTCGACCTCGCGGCCCAGGGGCATGGCCTCGACCGTGCAGACGAAATAGGCCGCGCGCGGCGGGACGATCTTTTCCTCGCCGGTGATCAGGGCGACCGAGGCCTTGCCGCGCAGCTTGACGATCCGGTCGTAGATCTCGCGGGCCAGCAGGCGCAGCGGCAGGCCGATCATGCCCGAGGCGTGGCCCAGCATCCGCTCGACGGCCAGGTGGGTCTTGCCGGTGTTGGTGGGGCCCAGCACCGCCGTCAGCTTGGAAGGGGCCAGGCCTGTCGAACGGTCGCTCATGAGTCAAAGGTGGGATGGGAATCGCGGCGGGGCAAGCGGGGCGTGGAGCGGCTGGACGCCGCATCGGCGATCGGTCGGACGAGTGGGCAGGCTTGAGGCTCACCCCACCCAGGTATATACATGTACATACGGAGACGCGAATGGCCACGAGCAACAGCAAGACGTTCAGGAGCGGCAACAGCGAGGCGGTTCGGTTGCCGCGCGACATGGCCTTCGGCGCGGATGTGGAGCTGACCCTCGTGCGATCCGGGGACGTCCTGACGGTCTATCCGTCGCGGACTTCTGTCGCCGCCTTGGTTGAACGCCTCGCGGCCCTGCCGCGGCCGGCCGGGATCGAGGTTCGGGACGAAGAGCCGCTGGACGAGCGTCCCGGCCTTTGACCCATCTCCTCGACACCAACGTCGCCATCCATCTGCGCGACGGCGACCCGACCGTGAGCGCGAAGGTCGCGGCGCTGGAGGGCGCCGTCCTGCTGTCGATCATCTCGCGGGTCGAGCTGGAGGGCGGCGTCTATCGCGACCCGCAGGAGACGGGCGTCCGGCGGGCGCGACTGGACCTGATGCTGGACGCCCTGCCCGTGCTCGACTTCGGTCGCGAGGCCGCCGACGCCTACCGCGCGATCGTCGAGGCGGCCGGCTATTCCCGCCGCAAGATCCTGGATCGCATGATCGCCGCCCAGGCGCTGGTGCACCGCGCCGCGCTGGTCACCCGCAACGCGGCCGATTTTCAGGATATTCCGGGACTGGTCCTGGTCGCGTGGTGAACTGACGCACGGGATCGGGGCGGCTTGCCCTGGCCCCCGCGAAGCCTATGCTTCCCAGGCTGTCCTTGACGTCACCGACCGGAGGATCGAGCCGTGCAGAATTCCCGATGGAAGGCCGCCAACCCCGAGGTCCAGGCCGCGGTGCTCGACGAGAAGATCGCGGCGGTGATGCGGGCGATCGAGAAGGTGGACGCCGCCCTGATCGCCGACGAATACACGGTGTTCGCCGCCGCCCTGGCGCCCGAGCTGGTGGTCAACAATCCGGTCAACATCGTCGCCTCGCGCGCCGTGGTCGCCCAGCTGAACGCCGACGGCAAGATCAGCTACAGCCAGTACGAACGCCTGATCGAGCACGCCTCCCTGCGCGGCGACATGGTGCTGCTGATGGGCGAGGAGACGGTCGTGCCCAAGGGCCAGAACCCGCTGGCCGGCCAGACCGTGCGCCGCCGCTTCACCGAGCTGTGGCGACCCGACGGCGCGGCCTGGCTGCTGAGCGCCCGGCAGGCGACGGTGGTGCGGTAGCGGGCCTGGTCCGCGCCATCATCCGACCCCATTCACGCTTTCTCATCCCCTGACACGGGGGCGAGCATGAGACATCCCATTTGGGCGGCGACCGCCATGGCCTGCGCGGCGGCGGGTGCGACGACGGGCGCGGCGACGGCCCAGGTTCCGGCCGCCATCCCCTCGACCACCTACACGGCCCCGGCTCGCCTGGTCGACATCGACGGCGGTCGCAGGCTGAACCTGTTCTGCCAGGGCCACGGACCTGTCGTGCTGATGGAGACCGGCTTCAGCGACACCACCATGACCTGGCGCAAGGTGCAGGGGCAGATCGCGACCTTCGCCACTGCTTGTTCCTACGACCGCGCCGGCCTGGGCTTCAGCGACGCCGCCGACCACCCGTCCGACCTGGTGAACAACGCCGCCGATCTGGAGCGGCTGATCAAGGCCGCGGGGTTCGACAAGCCGGTGCTCGTCGGCCATTCGCTGGGCGGGCGCTATGTCAGCTACTACGCCCGCACCCATCCCGGCCAGGTCGCCGGCCTGGTGCTGGTCGATCCCGCGACCTTCGGCCAGCGTGAGAGCTATCAGAGATTCCTGGGTCCGGACGCCGTCGCCAAGCAGGACGCCGGCCGCCTGGAGCAGATCGCGCGCTATCGCCATTGCCTGGAGCTGGCCAAGGCCGGCCAGTTGGTTCCGGGACAGGCCGCCAACGCGTCCTGCCTGGACGATCCGCCGATTGAGGATCCGGTCCTGCACGCCGAGACCGACCGCCAGCTAGCCCGCGCCCAGACCCAGGCGGCCACCCTGTCGGAGTATCTTGGCTTCCACGGCGAGGCGCCCGCCGACCCGGCGCCGGACCAGGTCCAATGGCGCGCCGCGCCGCCATTGGCCAAGGTCCCGCCGGTGATCCTGCTCAGGCGCGTCTACGGCAAGCCAGCTTCGGTCAGCCAGGCGGCCTATGACGGGATCGTGGCCGACGCGGTCGCCGAGTTCGCCGAGCTGGCGCCAGCGCCGGCCGGCCGGATCGTGACCGTCGCCAACACCGGCCACCAGATCCAGCTCGACCAGCCGCAGGCCGTCATCGACGCCGTGCGCGAGGTGGTCGAACGGACGCGGAAGTAGGGTTCACCCCCTCCCCTACTTCTCGAACACCACCTTGCCGTCGACCACCGTCAGCACCGCGTCGACCTTGAGGATCTCCGGCGGGGCGATGGTCATCAGGTCCCGGCTGAACACCGTGACGTCGGCCTTCTTGCCCGCCTCCAGCGTGCCGCGGTCCTTTTCCGCGAAGGCGGCGTAGGCCGGGGCCCAGGTCAGCATGCGCAGGGCCTGGTCGCGGCTGACGGCCTCCTCCAGATGCCAGTCGGCGTTCGCGAAGCCGTCCAGGCTGTGGCGGTAGACGGCGGCGTAGAACTCGATGCGCGGGTCGCCGACCTCGACCGGGGCGTCCGAGCCGGCGGCGACCACCGCCCCGCTGTCCAGGAAGTCCTTCCAGCGATAGCCTTCGTGCAGCCGGCGCTCGCCCAGGCGGGCGGGGGCGAAATAGAGGTCGCCGATGGCGTGGCTGGGCTGCATCGAGGCGACCACCCCCAGCCTGGCGAAGCGCGGCAGGTCATCGTCGGCGACGATCTGGGCGTGCTCGATCCGCCAGCGAGCGGCGGCGTCGCCGGCCAGGCTCTGCTCGAACCAGTCCAGGGCCATGCGGTTGCCGCGGTCGCCGATGGCGTGCATGGCCACCTGGGCGCCGACCGCCTTGGCCTGCTTCATCAGCGCCAGGCCCTTGTCGCGCGGGGTCAGCTGCAGACCCAGCCCTTCGGCGTCGCTGTAGGGCTCGAGCAAGGCCGCGCCGCGCGAGCCCAAAGCGCCGTCCATGTAGAGCTTGATCCCGCGCACCCGGATCAGGCCGGTGGCGTCGGTCGACGGTCCCTTGGCCAGCACCTGGGCGGCGCCGCTGGGGTCCATGTAGTTGTCGACGCGCAGGCTGAACTTCTTCTCGGCCGCCAGCGCTTGGAGGATCGCCAGGTCCGGCGCCTCGACGCTCATATTGCCCAGGCCGGTCCAGCCGCGCGCGGCGTAGAGGGCGCCGGCCTTCTCCAGGGCCTGG
>Ga0055531_10002987_pt1 | contig 10990 bp, 8 predicted proteins | sample AraplaCvi_mCL_r2_FD_55008 | JGI IMG/M metagenome (GOLD analysis project Ga0055531, IMG submission 55008) | Arabidopsis root microbial communities from North Carolina, USA - plate scrape MF_Cvi_mCL_r2 | ecosystem: Host-associated > Plants > Roots > Endosphere | place: USA: North Carolina...
CCACCAATATCAAGAAAGGCGGCATAAACGGGGCAGGGTCCTCGACGGCCGCATAGGAAGCGCTGACCCCGAAGATCAGCACGGGGATTGCCAGCGGCAGGACGAGGATCGAGACCAGCAGCCCGCCGCGCGGCAGCGCCACCGCGACGGCCGCGCCGACCGCGCCGATAAAGGTCAACGCCGGCGTGCCGACCAGGAGCGTCAGCATGGTGGCGCCGATCGCCACCTCGTTCATGTTCATGAACAGGCCGAGCAGCGGCGAGGCGATCACCAGCGGCAGGCCGTTGCCGAGCCAGTGGGCGAGGCATTTCATCAGCACGGTCAGGACGAGCGGGTGTTCCTGCATCAGCAGCAAATCGAGCGATCCGTCCTCGCGATCGGTCTGGAACATCCGGTCGAGGCCGAGCAGGGCAGACAGCAGTGCGCCGATCCAGACGATTGCCGGGCCGATGCGGGAAAGAAGGTTGAGATCCGGCCCGACGCCGAACGGGATGACGGCGACGACGGTCATGAAGAAGAGGACGCCGATCAGGGCACCGCCGCCGGCGCGGACGGAAAGCTTGAGATCGCGGAGGAGCAGGGCGGTCATGGACAATCACTTGCAGTTTGGATGCCCATGCTAGATTTCGCCCATTGCTCTGAATTCGGGATCGGACTGAAGCTTCTTTATGCTATCTTCCCAGTGAGTATGGGTTGGAAGTAGGATAACGGAAGCTGCCTTGGTCACCAGGATAGGGCAGTTGCCGCCAATAGCCGATTCAATATCTCCCGTTTCGAGATAACGTTTCGATGTATAGAAGAAAATCCATCCTTCCCGCAGGGTCACAGTCCCCTCGTCGAGGATGATGCATTCTATCTGTGATGCATCGCCGGCTTTCTGCATCTGCTCGTAGGCGATCGCTCTTGCTGTTTCGAGACCGATCCGTATCACCATCTCTCCTCCGCCACGCCCGCAAACCCCGTCATCCGCAATTCCTTCCGTTCTCCAGCCCGAGCGGCTGGTGAGTCGCCGCCAGAACAATGCCACCGATGGCAAGATGCGCATTGATCAATCGCGTGAACACACCCTCCGCGCTCACGTCCAGCGCCGCGGTCGGCTCATCGAGGATCCACACCGGGCGATACGCGACCAGCAGCTTGGCGAACGCCATGCGGCGCTGCTGGCCGGCGGAGAGATAACCGAAGGGCAGGTGGATGATCCCCCCGAGGCCGACGGCGTCGGCGGCCTCGCCAGGGGAGATGCCCTCGCCGCCATCAACGTCGCCGAAAAACTCCTTCCAGAAGGAGAGGTTCTCCGACACCGTCAGTTCCGCCTTCATCGCGTTGCGATGGCCGAGATAGTGGCAGGCCTCGGCGGCGCGCATGCCCGATTCGGCCTTGTCCGAAATCCAGGTGACGCGGCCCGTTTCCGGGCGCAGCAATCCGGCGACGACCCGTAGCAGGGTCGATTTTCCCGACCCGTTGCGACCGGTAAGGACGAGGCTTTCACCGGCTCCGAGGGTAAAGGAGATATCCGTGAAAATCAGGTCTTCGCCGCGTCTTGCGCTCAGGTTTTCGGCGACAAGCCGCATGCTGGAGACCTTCATTAAGATTTTAATCATCGCGTTCCGAAAATTTATTCGGAATGGGCGCCAAGCGTCTGGAACCCTTCTTAGAAATTATCTATAAGCACTGCAACCACGCCAGCGGCCGGCGTGATTTCAATCTTCCGCCGGACCTGAAGATCGCAAAAAAAATCTTCTCGTGCGGACAGCGGAAATGGTCGTACCCGCATCCTGATGTGCATGAAGTGCATAGGCGTCCGCACGCGCGTGTTGGCTCTTTATCAGCGGGGTTTATTCCGTGGCTAAATCACTCGACAGCTTCAATTGTCGCTCCGTCCTTACCGTAGGCGGTAAGGACTATGTCTACTACAGCCTTCCGAAAGCCGAGCAGAATGGTCTGCCGGGCGTTTCGAAGCTGCCCTTCTCCATGAAGGTGCTGCTCGAAAACCTGCTGCGTTTCGAAGACGGTCAGTCGGTCACCAAGGAACAGATCCTCTCGGTTGCCGAGTGGCTGAACAACAAGGGCCTGACCGAGGCTGAAATCGCCTATCGTCCGGCCCGCGTGCTGATGCAGGACTTCACCGGCGTTCCGGCCGTCGTTGACCTCGCGGCCATGCGCGACGGCATCAAGGCTCTCGGCGGCGATCCGGAAAAGATCAACCCGCTCGTTCCGGTCGATCTCGTCATCGACCACTCCGTCATCGTCGATGAATTCGGCACACCGACGGCTTTCGCCAAGAACGTCGAGCTGGAATACCAGCGTAACGGCGAGCGCTATCGCTTCCTCAAGTGGGGCCAGCAGGCATTCAAGAATTTTCGCGTGGTCCCGCCCGGTACGGGCATCTGCCACCAGGTGAATTTCGAATATCTCGGCCAGACCGTCTGGACCAACGAGGAAGACGGCGAAGTGACCGCTTACCCGGATACCTGCGTCGGCACCGATTCGCACACCACGATGATCAACGGCCTTGGCGTTCTCGGCTGGGGCGTCGGCGGTATCGAAGCGGAAGCCTCGATGCTCGGCCAGCCGGTCTCCATGCTGCTGCCTGAGGTCATCGGCTTCAAGCTGACCGGCAAGCTCAAGGAAGGCGTCACCGCGACCGACCTCGTGCTCACCGTCGTACAGATGCTGCGCAAGAAGGGCGTCGTTTCCAAGTTCGTCGAATTCTTCGGCCCGGGCATGGACAACATGCCGGTCGCGGACCGCGCGACGATCGGCAACATGGGTCCGGAATACGGCGCGACCTGCGGCTTCTTCCCGGTCGATGCCGAAACCGTCAACTATCTCAACATGTCCGGCCGCACCAAGGAGCGCATCGCGCTCGTCGAAGCCTATTCGAAGGCGCAAGGCATGTGGCGTGACAATGACGGTTCCGACCTCGTCTTCACCGACACGCTCGAACTCGACCTTAACGACGTCGTCCCGTCGATGGCCGGCCCGAAGCGTCCGGAAGGCCGCATCCCGCTCGAAAAGATCGCTTCCGGTTTCGCCGGTTCGCTGGAAGGCGAATACAAGAAGCCCGGCCAGCTTTCCAACCGCTATGCGGTCGAAGGCACGGATTTCGATCTCGGCCATGGCGACGTGGCGATTGCCGCCATCACGTCGTGCACCAACACGTCCAATCCGTCGGTTCTGATCGCCGCCGGTCTGCTGGCCCGCAACGCGGTTGCCAAGGGCCTGAAGTCCGCTCCGTGGGTCAAGACGTCGCTGGCACCGGGATCACAGGTCGTCGGCGAATACCTCGCCAAGTCCGGCCTGCAGGAATCGCTTGACGCGCTTGGCTTCAACCTCGTCGGCTTCGGCTGCACGACCTGCATCGGCAATTCCGGCCCGCTGCCGGCGCCGATCTCCAAGACGATCAACGACAAGGGCCTCATCGTTTCGGGCGTGCTTTCGGGCAACCGTAACTTCGAAGGCCGTATCTCGCCGGATGTCCAGGCCAACTACCTCGCTTCGCCGCCGCTCGTCGTCGCTTACGCGCTCGCCGGCACGGTGCAGAAGGATCTGACCACCGAGCCTCTCGGCATCGGCAGCGACGGCAATCCTGTCTTCCTCAAGGACGTCTGGCCGACNTCNGCNGAAGTNCAGGAGTTCATCCAGAAATACGTCACCCGCGAATTGTTCGAATCCAAGTATGCGGACGTGTTCAAGGGCGATGCGAACTGGCAGGCNGTCCAGGTTCCGGCGGGCGAAACCTATGCGTGGGACGACAAGTCGACCTACGTGCAGAACCCGCCATACTTCGTTGGCATGGGCAAGAAGGGTGCNGGCCTGAAGAACATCAAGGGCGCCCGCGTCCTCGGTCTCTTCGGCGACAAGATCACCACCGACCACATTTCCCCGGCCGGTTCGATCAAGGCTGCTTCTCCGGCCGGTGCCTATCTTACGGAAAACGGCGTCGCCGTCGCGGACTTCAACCAGTACGGCACGCGCCGTGGCAACCATGAAGTCATGATGCGCGGCACCTTCGCCAACATCCGCATCCGCAACCACATGCTCGGCCCGAACGGCAAGGAAGGTGGCTACACCATCCACTATCCGTCCAAGGAAGAGATGTCGATCTATGACGCGGCCATGAAGTACAAGGACGAGGGCACCCCGCTCGTCATCTTCGCCGGCGTCGAATACGGCAACGGTTCGTCGCGCGACTGGGCCGCGAAGGGCACTAACCTTCTCGGCGTCAAGGCGGTCATCGCCCAGTCCTTCGAGCGTATCCACCGCTCGAACCTGGTCGGCATGGGCGTGGTTCCCTTCGTCTTCGAAGAGGGCACGACCTGGGCCTCGCTCGACCTCAAGGGTGATGAAACCGTCACCATCGAAGGCCTCGAAGGCGATATCAAGCCGCGCGAATGGAAGATCGCCAAGATCACCTATGGCGACGGCACGGTGAAGGAAATCAACATCCTTTGCCGCATCGATACGCTCGACGAGGTCACCTACATGAACAATGGCGGCATCCTGCAGACGGTTCTGCGCGATCTGGCTGCCTAAGTGACGAACGCCGCCCGCAGGCTTAGCCTGCGGGCCACCAATTTCTCCACGAGAGTTACGCTGCCCCTCACCCTAGCCCTCTCCCCGCACGCGGGGAGAGGGGACTTCAGAGTTTGCGGCTCGTACCTTCTCCCCGCGAGCGGGGAGAAGGTGCCGGCAGGCGGATGAGGGGCAGTTCCAACACATAAGGTCCCGTGCCTTGACCGTCGTCATCCTCACCGGAATGGCCGTCACCGTTTTCCTGACATCGCTGCTTTCGGGAATCTTCGGCATGGCGGGCGGACTGATCCTGCTCTGGGTGCTGCTTTTTCTCTTTCCCGTCGGCACCGCGATCGCCATCCACGGCGTCATCCAGATGGTATCGAACGGGTCGCGCGCCTGGTTTTCCCGCGCCTATATCGACTACCGCATTCTCGGTATCCTCTGCCTCGGTCTCGTCATCTCCAGCGTCATCCTGCTGATCGTCGACTACCAGCCGGACCTGATCGTCGTGTCGATCGCGATCGGGCTGATGCCGATCCTTGTCTGGATGCCGGTGTCGAAGCTGAGGCTCGATGCCTCGAAGCCGCTGCATGCGCTGGTCTGCGGGTTGATCGCCGGGGCGCTGACGGTCGGCGTCGGCGTGTCGGGGCCGACGATCGACATCTTCTTCATCCGCACCACGATGGACCGGCGCAAGGTGATCGCCACCAAGGCGGCGGTACAGGTCGCCTCGCATGCGACGAAGGTGGTGTTCTACTGGAATGCTGCCTCGCAGCTGCCGACCACCGAGTGGATCGCGGTGCTGGTGGCGGCGCCGGTTGCCATCCTCGGGGCGCGGGCGGGCAATGACATCCTGCAGAGGATGACCGACCAGAATTTCCGCGCCTGGACGCGCTGGATCGTCACCGGTGTCGGTGCCGTTTATTTTACTCAAGGGTTGCTCAAACTGATTTGACCCGGGTGCGTTTTTCGCAAAATTTGGCACCCGACGAAACGCATTCGGGAAACCGATCAATTATCCGCTCTTCACCCCTTCGTGACTTTCTCTTGAAGGTTCCCGGTGGTTACTTTCCGCCATCCAGTGCGTTAGGCCCTTGATCGCCGCGAGCAATCGTGGATAACAGTTGCCCTGATAAAAAGGTCTGCCACCCATGCCCTTTCGTTTTCGCTCCGTAATCCTCGTTGCGGGCCTGGTCTATGCCGGCGCCGCATTTGCGGGGGAGGTCAGGGCGCCGAAGGGCGTGATCGAGCTTTTCACGTCTCAAGGATGCTCCTCCTGTCCGCCGGCCGATGCCGCGCTGGGCGAGCTTGTGGCCCAGGGCGACATGGTCGTGCTCTCCTATCACGTCGATTACTGGAACTACCTCGGCTGGACCGACACGCTGAGCTCGAAGGAGAATACGGAGCGGCAATATGGTTATGCCAAGTCGCTCGGGCGCAGCGGCGTCTACACTCCCCAGGTCGTCATCAACGGCCGCGACCACGTCAAGGGCACCGATCTCGCCGTCATCAACGACAAGGTGAAGACGCTTAGCCAGAACGGCAAGGGGCTCGACGTTCCGGTCACCGCGGCGATGCGCGGCGACGAGATCGAGATCGAGATCGACGCCGGCAAGGGACAGGCGGACGTCGTCGTCGCCTATTTCACCAAACGCCAGCAGGTGGATGTCACCAAGGGCGAAAACAGCGGCAAGACAATGGAATACTGGCACGCCGTTTACGACGTGCAGTCGGTCGGCACATGGAACGGCCAGAGCATGAAGCTGACCTTGCCGGGCAAGCTGATGGGCAAGTCGAAGAAGGATGGCTGCGCGATCCTGCTGCAGGCGTCGGGGCCGGGCGGCGAGCCGGGCGCCATCCTCGGCGCCACCGTGCTGATGGCGGGCCGCAAGAAATACTGACCGCTGGCGCGGTTCAAAGCTTGACGACTGTCGTGATTGATTGTTGGCGGCCCGATCCAATAACATTGGGGGGCTGGGGGTAAGGGTCAATGCGACCAGACCGGGCCATATGGCGCAGAAAAACGGCGCCAACCAACGNCATCAATCTCGCTTCGAAATCGGGCGCTCTTTTGTTCGAAATGGGGCAAGAATAAAATCGTCCGGTTCACCGCCGGCGGGATTGCGGGGTTGATTTTTACCGCCTCTCGGGCACACTGTCATATCTCTGACATTTGACGATTTGGGAGTCTTGATGACAGATCAGCCGGATTTGCCGGGGGGACAGAGACCCCAGGACACAGCCGTTGTCGTCGATCTCAGTGATTATCGGCAAAACCGCGATCCAGCACCGGTCACCTTCCACCGGCGGGAACTCGATGCGATATTAAGGATTTACGGCCGCATGGTCGGCGAAGGAGAGTGGAAGGACTACGCGATCGATCACCTGAAGGATCGGGCGGTGTTCTCCATCTTCAAGCGCTCCGGCGAAGCGCCGCTTTTCCGGATCGAGAANGACCCGAAACTCGCCGCCAGGCAGGGNGCCTATTCGGTGATAAACACTCACGGGATGATCCTGAAGCGCGGCCACGAGCTGCCGCAGGTGCTGAAAGTGTTCGACAAGGTGCTGAAGCTGATCGACTGAGGCGGCCCGTTATCCGCCGATCCGCTATTCGGTAAACAGCGAGCCGGGATAGGCTGCCGGATCCGGATCGGTTTCATTGCCTTCGCCAAGGGTTGCCTGCATCAGCACCGTATCCTGCCATTTCCCGTGCTTGAAGCCGGTGCCTTTCAACGTGCCGGTCAGCTCGAAGCCGAGGCCGCGGTGGAGCGCCACGGAGGCCGGGCTCGCGCCGCCGATGACGGCGACCATCTGGCGAAAACCGAGCTTCTCGCACCGCACCAGCAGCTCTTTGAGCAGCGCCTTGCCAACGCCCTTGCCGCGCGCTTCGGGCGCGAGGTAAATCGAATCCTCGACCAGCCAGCGATAGGCGGGGCGGGTGCGGAAGGCCGACGCGTAGGCGTAACCGAGAAGCGTGCCGTCTTCCTGTTCCGCCGCGATATAGGGATAGCCCTTGGCCCGGATCGCCTCGAANCGGCCGGTCATCTCGNNCTCGTCCGGCGGNGTGATCTCGTAGCTTGCGGTGCCGTTCAGCACGCTGTCGCGATAGATTTCGGTGATNGTGGGAAGATCGGCGGGGGATGCGTCGCGCAGATGAAATGTCATTGATATTGAGGCCTTCNAANGAATGGCCAAGCCTATGCTGCGGCGCGAAGCGGGGCAACAAAAAAGGCGGCCCGGAGGCCGCCTTTTCCTGTTCGTATTCCTCGAATTAGTTGTTCCGGTTGCCCAGGAACTGCAGGAGGAACGTGAAGAGGTTGATGAAGTCGAGGTAGAGGGTCAGTGCACCCATGATGGCCTTGCGGCCAGCAACCGCGACGTCGTCGCCGTCAAAATACATTTCCTTGATCTTCTGCGTGTCGTAGGCGGTGAGGCCTGCGAAGATCAGAACGCCGATGACCGAGATCGCCCAGGCGAGCGGGGCGGAACCCAGGAAGATGTTGACGATCGAGGCGATGATCAGGCCGAACAGGCCCATGATCAGGAACGAACCCATGCCCGACAGGCTTCTCTTCGTCGTGTAGCCGTAAAGCGACAGCGCGCCGAAGGACGCAGCGGTGATGAAGAACGTCTGCACGATGCTCTGGGCGGTGTAGACCAGGAAGATCGACGACAGCGAGAGACCCATCAGAGCGGCATAGCCCCAGAAGGTGGCCTGTGCCGAGCTGACGCTCATCTTATGAACGCGGAAGCTCAGGAAGAACACCACTGCGAGCGGTGCGAGCATGACGACCCAGCGAAGCGGCGAACCGTAGATCGCAGCGCCAAGGCTGGTCAGCAGGATGCCGTTCGGAAGCCGGGCGACAGCTGCGGCTGCATCCGTCGTCGTTGCGAGGGCCGAGATACCATAGGCGGCGATACCGGTGATGGCCAAGCCGACAGCCATCAGGTTGTAGACCTTGAGCATATAGGCGCGCAGGCCTTCATCGATCATCGCGCCGGACTGGGCGCGACCCTGCGCCGCCCGGGTCTGGTAGTTGTTAAAGTCAGCCATTGTTTCCTCTTTAAGCTCCGGAATTATTCACGGTGTCGGGCCCCCTTTTTTACGGACCCAGGCGCCGCTGCGGAGCTCCAGCAAGCCTGCGCATAAATATGATGCGAGATCGCTTGACATACAAGAGGTGCGGCAAGCGAAAAACGCAAGCCATGGGCGCTATTTAGCAACCTATGGGACGCTCTGACGGGAATTTGATCCGTGAGTTAACGCAAAATACCACCTTCGCGCGAATTAGAGCTCGCGGAGCACCGGTGCGGCTTTCTGGCCCAATATCCGCCAGGTGCCGGCAAGGCCTATCCCGACCGTCAGGACCAGCGAAACGGCGAGTGTCAGCACCGCCACATCGGGCAGAAAGACCGATTGCAGCCGCATGATCCGGCTGACGATGAACCAGGCGGAGAGGCCTCCGGCGACGAGCGCAAAGAGCGCGGTCGCGGCACCGAGGATCAGGTATTCGTAGCTGAAGGCGCGCATCAGCATGCTGCGCGTGCCGCCGAGCGTCTTCAGGATCACCGCGTCATGGGTGCGCGCCCGGTTGCCGGCCGCAAGCGCGCCGGCGAGCACCAGCACGGAGGCGATCAGCGCAACCGCGGCCGCGGCCCGGATCGCCGTCGCAAGCTGGCCGACGAGCTGGTCGACGATGTCGATCGCGTCCTTCACTCTGACGCTGGTGATGGTCGGATAGGCGTTGGTGACAGCGCGCAGGATCGAGGCTTCCTGCGGGGCGGTGGCCTTGGGATCGCTCAGCGTCGCCAGCCAGGCATGCGGCGCGCCGCGGAAAGTGTTGGGCGAAAAGATCATCACGAAATTGATCGACAGCGATTCCCACTGCACCGTGCGGAAATTGGCGATGCGGGCGGTGATGTTGCGGCCGAGCACGTTGACGGTGACGGTGTCGCCGAGTTTCAGGCCGAGCTCGCCGGCCTCGTTCGCCGAGAAGGATACGAGCGGTTCGCCGGTATAGTTGTCGCCCCACCACTGGCCCGCTGTCAGCGCCGAGTTGGAAGGCAGCTTGTCCTCGTAGGTGATGCCGCGGTCGCCGCGCAGCACCCAGCGGCCGGCCGGCGGCACGCTCATCTGGGTCACGTCCTTACCGTTGAAGGCAAGAATTCGTCCGCGCAGCATCGGCACCTGGGTGATCGTACCCTCCGGCGCCTGCTGTTTCAGGATGTTGACGAAGCCTTCTCGCTCCGACCCCTGGATGTCCACGAAGAAGAAATTCGGGGCCTTTTCTGCGATGCTGCCGGTCAGCTGACGGCGCATGTTGCCGTCGATCAGGGCGAGCGTCACCAGCAGGGCAAGGCCCAGACCAAGCGACAGCACGACCGACGGCGTCAGCGCGCCGGGCCGGTGGATATTGCCGATCGCCAATCTCAGCGCCGGCGAGTTGACCCGCGGGCTTCTCCTGGCAAGGGCGGCGATCAGTGCCGCGACGAGGCGCAGCAATACGAAGGCACCGGCGACGGCGGCGAGGAAGACGGAGGCGATGAAGCGCTCTTCCGCCGAGACGATCGCAAGCGCCGCAAGGGCCGCGAGCGCCACACCCGCGGCGAGGAGATAGGGCCAGGAGGGAAGGCGCGTGTTGTCGAAACTCTGTTCGCGGAAGAGCGCGGTTGCCGGCACTTCGCGGGCATGGCCGAGCGGCAGGACGGCGAAGGCGAAGGTGATGAGGATGCCGAACAGGGCGGCCAGCGCCAGCGCCGACGGATAGAAGGTCACTTCCTTCGGAACCGGCAGCACGCCTTCCAGGAATTGCAGCGCCACGAAGGGCGAGATGGCGCCGATGACGAGACCGATCAGGATGCCGACGACCGCGAGCAGCATGATCTGGATCAGATAGATCATGGTCACCACCGAGGCAGGCGCCCCGAGGCATTTGAAGGTGGCGATCGTAGTGCGCTTGGCGTCGAGGAAGGCGCGCACCGCATTGGCGACGCCGACGCCGCCGACGATCAGGGCGGTGAGGCCGACCAGCGTCAGGAATTGCGAAAAGCGGTCGACGTTTTCAGTGAGCGAGGGTGCCGCGCGGTCGCTGGTGCGGATCGCCCAGCCGGCGCTCGGGAATTCNCGGTTGGCGCGGGCGGCGAGCGTCGAGCGGGTCGAAGGATCGTCGAGCCGGATCTTGTAGCCATGCTCGACGAGGCTGCCGGTGGTGATCAGGCCGGAGGCGGCGAGTGCCTCACGGCTGACGATCAGGCGGGGTGCAAAACCGAAACCTTCCGAAAGCGCGTCGGGCTCGGCGGTGATCGTGCCGCGCAGCGTTAGCCGGGCGTTGCCGAGCAGAAGCTGGTCACCGTCCTTGAGGCCGAGGCGTTCCAGCAGCAGCGGCGCCGCGAGCACGCCGAAAGTGTCTCCCTGCCGGGCAAGAAGATCGGGCAATGGCGCGGAAGGTTCGGCGCCGAAACTGCCATAGAG
>Ga0055531_10003047_pt1 | contig 10862 bp, 10 predicted proteins | sample AraplaCvi_mCL_r2_FD_55008 | JGI IMG/M metagenome (GOLD analysis project Ga0055531, IMG submission 55008) | Arabidopsis root microbial communities from North Carolina, USA - plate scrape MF_Cvi_mCL_r2 | ecosystem: Host-associated > Plants > Roots > Endosphere | place: USA: North Carolina...
AGTGCTATCATACCCGTTCAACAAGAGAGCTACGCGATGACCGAACACCTTACTCATTTTGACGCTGCCGGCCAGGCCCATATGGTCGATGTCGGCGCCAAGGCCGAAACCCACCGCATTGCCGTTGCCACCGGCAGTATCCGCATGAAGCCGGAAACGCTGGCGCTCATTCTATCGGGAACCGCCAAGAAAGGGGATGTACTTGGCATTGCCCGCATTGCGGCCATCATGGCGTCCAAGCGCACGGCCGACCTGGTGCCCCTGTGCCATCCCCTGGCCCTGACCCGCGTTGCCGTGGACTTTACCACCGATGAACCCGGCAGCACCGTCCATTGCCGCGCGCAGGTGGAAACCTACGGCAAGACCGGCGTCGAGATGGAAGCGCTGACGGCCGTGCAGGTCGGCCTGCTGACCGTGTACGACATGTGCAAGGCCGTCGACCGCGGCATGGTGATGACCGACATCCGCGTCACCGAAAAAGCGGGCGGCAAGTCCGGCGACTGGAAAGCCTGATGCGTAGGCGGTTAGTTTTCTTCGGATTATCGCCGCTTCCGCATCAAGATACTGCAAGCGCCAGCTAGCCACGCACATTGCATTCGCCAGCGAATCTAGAGCTTAATTCCTGTTCTTGTCCCACGCTTGTCCCAATAAGGAAGGCGTATGGCATCGTTCAGGCAAAGTATAGGTACATGGCAGGCCCGTGTACGTCGCAAAGGAGTTCCCGACGAGGTAAGGTCGTTTACAACTACGGCCGACGCGGTAGCATGGGCACGCGAGATTGAAACTGCCATGCACAAGGGAGCGCATTAAGACCTAACCAGCGCTCGCGACTGGCTGCTAAGCGATTTCCTGCTTCGGTACATGAGCGAGGTATCGCCAACCAACCGAAGTGAAAAGCAAGAGCGCGACTCCACATCGCTCATACTCCGTCAGCGTATGTCGTGATACAGCATGGCGGCGCTAAGCCCGGCAGTCGTTGCCGCATACAGAGGCGAACGATTGAAGACTGTATCGGCAGACACGATCATTCCTGAGTCAAGTATCCTTTCGAGTGCTATTAGTCGTGCTCACAGGGAGTGGGGCCTCCCTACACGAAATCCTTGCTTCTTTGTGCGGAAGTCTCAAGCACCGCAAGGATGAAACCGCGTTTTCACCGAAGATGAGAAGCAGAAAATTCTCGACGAACTGCGACCAATAAATCGTCGCACCCAAGGATGCGACCACTAGTGAGGTTAGCATTGGAAATCGCAATGCGTCGTGGCGAACTATTTGGAATGGCAGCATGTCGATCAGCAAGCACAAACGACATTTCTGCCAATGACGACGAGCGGCACTGCCCGCATGGTGTCAATGTCTTCGTCAGCATTTGAGATTTTGAAGGCACTTTCGAGGAGTGAAGCAGGTACGGTGCTTCCACTGTCTCATATGTTGGTCCACAAGTACTTCACACTGGCCTGTAAGCGCGCATTTTCATGACCTCAGCCACGCAGCTACAACAAAATTCGCTGAGAAACTTCCTAACGTCATTGATCTAGCATCGGTATCTGGGCACAAGGCCATTCAAAGCCCGAACGCTACTACCATCCTAAGGCAGAAGAACTTGCACGAAAGTTAGAGGAGCCCAACCATGAGTTAAGTTATCATTATGCAACATATTGTATCTCGACAACAACCAAAACATAGGACTAGGTATGACCCAACCAGAACCGTTTTTCACTGCTGATTTCGGGCCGGGCGGAAAGTTTGAATGGGGATCCCAACAAGAATTAACGTCGTGGATTTCAAGCCTTCAGAACAATTGGAGCTGGATCAACAAACCGAGAATCAAACTGAATCAGGCATGGTCCAAAATTAACCAGGCAGTCGGAAATCTTCAGGCGCATCTCCAAGCTGCGCAGCAATCTAGAAACCAGGGAAATACTGCAAGTGCCAACGCCAGTATTTCGCAAGCACAAACGGCAATTCAGGGCCTCATTTCAAACTCGCCTTGGTTGTTGACCAACAGCGCAAGAAAGTCATTTCTCGACGATCTTCGGCAGAACGGCGAAGAAAATCAGGCCGCGGTAATTGCGACGTACTGGATGAATCAAGGGCTTGAAGGAGTTGAACTTCAACTATTGGTGTCTGCAATTGTTCGTGCTGAACTCTTTGAACGAGCTGGCGAGAATCGCGTCCAACATGAAAGCAACGCACTCAAACACTTAGCTGGGGAGCTTCAAAGCGAACTAGTAGGCTATAAGGAAAGTCTGAGAGCTCAAGAGAACCATTTCGAAGACCTTCACAACAAACATCAAGTCGAAGCTGAACAACAGCAATCTCGATTCGATGCAGACCAGGAAGTCCGGAACGAATCGTGGGGGAAACAACTAGCTCAAACGCAAACGGAGCTACATAACCTGAAGGCGACTTATGATCAACACATGGCGCTGGCAGCACCGGTATCTTACTGGGAGACCAAGCGGAGAAAGCACGAAATCTGGTCGTATGTGAGCTTCGGTGTCACGTTCTTATGCATGGCCCTATTGGGACTGGTACTTCATTTCGAATTTAAGTCGATAGGTGATCAACATGCCGAAGCCTTAACGGCAAAGGCCGAAGTTCAGCAATCAACAGCTAACGGGACTTGGGCAGCGAAGACAGATGCGAATAAGATAGGCAATGCAGAGCAGGTTAAAACAGCAAATTCGGCAACTGTTGAAAAGAGTTCCCGAGTTAACGAGCCTATAGTTTCAAACCAAGCACCGATTACGTCGGCTGTGTTGGCTTCCACATCGACTTGGAAACTGGCTTCGCTAATCTTGCTTGCCACGTTAAGTTTTTGGTTCATTCGCCTCATGGTTCGGATCTTCCTGAGCAATCTGCATCTCGAAAATGATGCAGGCGAACGGGTCACGATGGCGAAGACTTATTTGGCAATGGTAAGGGATGGTGCACTTAACAAGGACAACAACATCACCACTATTCTTGCAGCGCTATTCCGTCCAACTGGGGACGGTATCGTGAAGGATGAGGGACTCCCACCTACGGCCATGGAATGGTTTACAAAGCTAGGTGGCAAGTAAGAGCCGCAAATCAAGGGCGGACCATCCCCCCTTTCTTTAAACTACGCATAGATTAATCACGTTGTTCAGAATTGACCGAACAGGTGGCGACACACTAGCTTGCCGAAACGTGAACGCTTTCGAGCTCGTTGCCACTTTTGACAGAGTGCGATTCTATTGTCATGCCATTTCCGAAGCAACGCTTTCATCGAAGGATACGGTGTTGAAAAATCTTGATTACCTGTGGATAACCCAGGTTGATAGTATTGCAATACATTAGGCATTACATTTGCCGCCGATGTTACTTTCATTGACCGCAGCACCATCTCTCATATATCGGAACTCTGCGATGAAACTTTTAGCCTTTAGAATCAAACATTTCCGTTCAATTTTGGACTCAGGTTGGGTTTCGTTTTCTCCAGATGGAATCACTGCTATTGTAGGCCAGAACGAAAGCGGAAAGTCTTCTGTTCTAGATGCGCTGTATTTCGCGCTTCACAATGATCCGATCAGTGAAGACGACATGCGTGTTCCTGGACCGCGTCCAGTAGTTCAGCTGAGTGTCGAATTAAATATGGAAGACGTTAAGCCTGGCCTAGAAAAGTACGACGCATCAGACATTACAAGGATCGCAAAGTATTTCAATTTAATTGAAAACAAGATTGAGATCGATTGCATCTGGGACGTAGAAAAGAAGAATGGCATAACCGAAATTGATCCGGGCGTGGCGCTATCAAAAAACTATTTCGACAAATATCAAAAGCTCTCTGCCGTTACAGCGAAAAGTGACAACGAAAAAAAGCCGTATCAATTAACAACCATCGGTACTGAAGCGGTTACGGGGGAAGTAGTTGAAGTTCCTAGTCAGTCAAAGATGGATCCAGATGATCTTGCGTCTCTCATTTGGAAATACCTCCCGCGAGGAGTGAGGTTTGATGATGCAAGTGGGCGATTACCATCCACTGTTTCAATTGATAATGATGGACGCCCAACTGGAGACGGCGCGCAAGCCGCTAATAATTTTTTGACGGTCGCAGACATAGACTTAAAAGCTTTGCTTCAGTCAGATCTACGCGAGCAAAAAAGCATTATAACCCGAGCAAACAATGCCATTAGCAAGGACTTCAATCAATTCTGGAGCCAAACAATTGGGAAAGACGGCAGACTCAGCTTTGTTTGCGAACTTGAAAACTATGGCAAGCATCATGGTGAACGAGCTGGCAGCCCACATTTAGTATTTTGGGTTTGCGACGGTCAAAATCGACTGTATCCAAAGCAAAGGAGCCAAGGTGTAAGTTGGTTTATTTCGTTCTACTTGCAGTTGAAAGCATCCGAAAAAAAGGGAATCAATCGGGTCTTTTTCCTCGATGAACCGGGGTCAAATCTTCATGCGAAAGCTCAGGCTGACGTTTTGAAGCTAATCAATCATCTTCGAAAGCACACCTCAACCGTTGTGTACAGCACCCACAGTCCACAAATGATTGAGTATGAAAAGCTGTACCGTGTGCATGCAGTACAGCGCGATGATGATAATGAAGATAGCCCATCGAAGATTATTAGCGCACATCAATTGGGAACTGCATCGAGTGATACTCTATCGCCGATCTTGGCGGCAATGGGTGTGGATCTCTCAAATCAGAACGTCGTTAGAAGGTCGAACAACGTTATTCTAGAAGAGATGAGCGGTTACTACTACTTGACCTCCTTCTGGCGTCTTGTTAATGAGGAGTCAGAAGTACACTTTATAGCTGCAACTGGAGCAGATAAAGTTGTCTCAATGGTTAACATGTTTCTTGGCTGGGGCCTCAATTTTATTGTAGTACTTGACGACGATAAGAAAGGCCGAGAAGTTATCCACCGTTTAAAGAAAACGGTGTACGGAGATCGCGATGACGAGGCACAGAAACAATTGTTCAGGCTGCGGGGCTGTGCTGGAATCGAGGATGCTTTAAGCCAAAATGACTTCTCAAGGTTTGTTCTGAAACGAGAATTAAATTATGAAGAATCAAACTCCGAACATATGAAGAAATCCGATTTATCAAAACCAGTTGCTGCGTTCCAGTTTGCTAATGCGGTGCGGGACAAGCTAATCACTTTCGAAATGCTCGATGCAGAGAGTCAAGAAAAGATCAGGGGGATTGTCGCGCTAATTCGAGACAACTTACGATAAGGTACGAGGCAAGTATTTAGTTGAGGCAATTAGCCTGATAACGTACACTCGCTACCGCGAATGGCGCAAAATTCTGTCCCACTTTGTCCCGCTTGTCGGGTATGGGCATTGGCACACAAAAGTCGCAATGGACCCTTACATTCAAAAGCAGCTGCATACCGGCAAAACCGGCGTCGAGATGGAAGCGCTGACGGCCGTGCAGGTCGGCCTGCTGACCGTGTACGACATGTGCAAGGCCGTCGACCGCGGCATGGTGATGACCGATATCCGCGTCACCGAAAAAGCGGGCGGCAAGTCCGGCGACTGGAAAGCCTGATGCTGCGCCGCGCGACAGTTGCCTTGTGCCTGGCCGCGCTGGCAGCCTGCGACAGCAATCACGAAGGGCGCAGCGACCGCAGCGTGATGGCCGACGTGGCGGACGCCGAATGGCACCGCAAAGACCTCAACGCCCACCTGGCGCGCTGGCTGGTAGTTGCCCCCTTGCCTTCAGGCCTGCTACAGGCGCAATTCGATCGCAGCTGGCAGCCACCAAACAAGATCAGCGGCGACCTTACCCTGCATAGCCGCCTGGTGTACACCATGTTGATCGGCTACGAAGCGACTGGCGATGCGCGCTACCTGGAAGTGGCAAGACACGGCACGGATTTCCTGCTCGCGTCTTTCCACGATCCCTTGCATGGCGGCTTCTTCCAGGTGGTCGATGCCGGAGGCAAGCCGGTCAGCATGGCCAAGAATACTTACGGCCACGCATTTGCGCTGCTGGCGCTCTCGCATGCTGCGCGCGTGACGGGCGAGCCGAAATACAAGGCGGCAGCCCTGGCTGCGTGGCAGGACATCCGCCGCAACCTGCGCGAACCAGGCGGCGGCCTGCGTGGCGGTGCACCGCGCGACTTTACGCCGAAGCTGGAAGCGCGGCACACGCAAAATCCCCTGATGCACATGTTCGAAGCCCTGCTGGCCCTAATCGATGCAACTGGGGACCAGCAAGTGGTGGCCGATGCGCGCGAACTGGGGGACTTCGTGTTGAACCAACTGATGGTTGGCCTGCCCGACGGCGGCGCCTATATCCCTGAGTGGTATGACGAACAGTGGAAGCCGCTCACCAGCGACGATGGTTTTACCGATCTCGGTCACCAGTTCGAATGGAGCCTCCTGCTGCGCAGCGCGGAGTCACGCGGCCTGCCGCCAATCTATGCCGACGTGGGAGACCGCCTGCTGAAATTCGCGGTGGCGAAAGGCTATGACGAACAGGATGGCGGCATCTTCAATCGCATGTCGGCCAGCGGCCACGTGGACCGCAGCAAGTTTTGGTGGCAGCAGGCAGAAGGCATGAAAGCCTTCCTGGCCGTGGCGCAGCGGCCGGACATGGCACGGCGCTACCGTGAAACGCTGGAACTGGTGGACAAGGAAATGATCGACCGCGACAACGGCGGCTGGCGTTTTGGTGCGAAAGAAACCTGTGCCGGCGGTTGCAGCAAGATACAGCCCGATCCATATCACCTGGTTGGCCTGGACTGGATGGTTCTATCGACAAAGCAATAGTTGGTGCGCGGCCTTATTGTACAATGGGCAATTGCTCATAAATAGACAATAACGACGATGGCGAGCGAAAACAAATTGCAGGAATACGCGTTTGAACAGATGAACCTGCAGGTTGGCGGGCGCATCCAGTTGATCACCCATCGCACGCTGCGGCCCATGCAGCATTTCTCGACCGTGATCGGCTGGGTCCGTGACGAGTACATGATCGTCAAGATCCCGATGGAGAACAATGGACCGATCGCCATTACGGAAGGCGACAAGCTGACTGTGCGCGTATTCTCCGGCGTGAATGTCTGTTCATTCTCGACTGTCGTGCAGCGCGTCTTCCTGCGGCCGTTGATGTACGCCCATGTGGCCTTCCCGAGCGAGATCCAGGGTACCAGCCTGCGTGCAGCCATGCGGGTGAAGGTAGAGATACCGGCCAAGATGTCGCGTGATGACGGCCACCATGCTTCGGTGTTCCTGGTGAACCTGAGCGTGTCCGGCGCGCTGATCGAATCCGCCCAGCCTTTGAGCCGCGAGGGTGAAACCGTGCAGTTGGACTTTACCCTGCTGGCGCCGCCGGATGACCGGCAAGTGCGTATCAATACTTCGGCGCTGGTGCGCAATGCCACGGTGGCGCAGTCGCAAAAAATGGATGGGCGGGATGTGTTCAGCTATGGCGTGCAATTTACCGGACTCGATCCGGCTCACTTCACCCTGCTGCAAAACCTGACGTACGAGGCCATGCTGGCTGACCGCCAGAAAATCGTTTGATCAAATAAAAAACCGGGCCGCAGCCCGGTTTTTTTCAGCTGGCAAGCCGATCAGGAAGCGGTGCTGTTCTTCTCAATTGCATTCTTCACAGCAACGTTGGTAGCGGTCGACTCGATTGTCCAGCGCATGGTGGTGTCGCCAACGACCACGTGTGGGGTGAAAGTAATGGTGGTGCCATCGATACCAGTACCAATCCCACTGGCTAAGGTCAGGGTGATCTTGCCATTGGTAACGCTGGCCGATGTAACTTCTTTGGTCGTTGTGAAGGCTGGAATGGAAGTCTCAGCGCCGGCGGCAGTGGTGTCGCAACCGTCGAGAGCATTGCCGGCTTCCTGGGCGCACACGGCGACAGCGGTTTTCAGCGAATCGATGGAAGCGATAGCGTTGGCTACTTTAGCCTTTGCAGTGTAGTCGGAGTAGGCTGGAATCGCCACGGCTGCCAGGATACCGATAATGGCGACGACGATCATCAGTTCGATCAGGGTAAAACCAGCTTGTGCTTGGCGTTTGATGAGGTTCACGGACTTCATTTGCTTTCCTTCGCGTAGGGGACTAAGAATTGATAGACACCTCAGTACTTGCAATCCGCGTGCCAGCTCTGCTTGCCAAAAGGCTTTCCTGATTGCCAATCTACCTGTTGAGTCGACAATTGAAGTCAGCCGCGGTAAGCAAAGGGGCGCACACTGCCAAAGGAGACTTTTGGACGTCGACTGAAGCGACAGCTATGCAACTCGCTTTTATCAGAGAACTAGCTGGTTCCGTCAAAAAGTGTCAATTCCCTCCTATTGAGCCGACAATTTTCGTCAGTTGCTGAGCAGACTTTGTCAGTCTGCTTTGCCGGTAGCTGATGTCGAAATTCTCGCGCTCCAATGAAAAATGCCACCCAGAGGGCGGCATTTTGATCAGACGCTGAATTTCTTCAGCTAACAGACCGATTAGGATGCGGTGCTGTTCTTGGTGACCGAGTTAGCAACAGCGGTATTGCCGATGTCGGTGGTAATGGTCCAGCGCATGGTGGTGTCGTTAGCATTCAACTTTGGTTCGAACTCAATTTTCTTGGTATCGATGTTAGTACCAATGCCAGAGGCCAGGGTCAGAGTGATCTTGCCGTTGGTAACAGTAGCCGAGGAAACTTCTTTGGTCGCGGTGAAGGCTGGAATGGAGGTTTCAGCGCCAGCAGCAGTAGTGTCGCAGCTATCCAGAACGCCGCCAGCTTCCTGGGCGCACATTGCAACAGCGGTTTTCAGGGAGTCGATGGAAGCGATAGCGTTGGCTACCTTAGCCTTGGCGGTGTAGTCGGAATAAGCTGGGATTGCTACGGCAGCCAAGATACCGATAATGGCCACAACGATCATCAGTTCGATCAGGGTGAAACCGGCTTGTGCTTGGCGCTTGATCATTTTGACGGATTTCATTTGCTTCTCCTCAGGTAAGAGACCACGAAATTGGGTACGACACATGAATACTTGCAATGGCTGTGCCAACCCAATTTAGGTGGATTTCTCCCGATTTCCGTCAAAAAATGCCAGTTCGCTCCTGTTGAGCTGACAATTTTGGTCAACGGCCGAGCAAACTTTGTCAGTCTGCGGCCTCCTAGTGAAAATACTTGTCAGCTGAAGTGGCATGCCTTACGGGTTCGCTTTGGTCGAACTTCGTGCGCCCAAAATGAAGAATGCCGCCCAGCTTGCACTGGGCGGCATTTGAGCTGAGGCTGAATTTTTTTCAGCCAACAGAACGATTAGGAAGCGGTGCTGTTCTTGGTGACCGAGTTGGCAACAGCGGTATTGCCGATGTCAGTGGTGATGGTCCAGCGCATGGTGGTGTCGTTAGCGTTCAGCTTTGGTTCGAACTCAATTTTCTTGGTATCGATGTTGGTACCAATGCCAGCGGCGAGGGTCAGAGTGATCTTGCCGTTGGCAACAGTAGCCGAGGTAACTTCTTTGGTCGGGGTGAAGGCTGGAATGGAGGTTTCAGCGCCAGCAGCAGTGGTGTCGCAGCTATCCAGAACGCCGCCAGCTTCCTGGGCGCACATTGCAACAGCGGTTTTCAGCGAGTCGATGGAAGCGATAGCGTTGGCTACTTTAGCCTTGGCGGTGTAGTCGGAGTAAGCTGGGATTGCTACGGCAGCCAAGATACCGATAATGGCCACAACGATCATCAGTTCGATCAGGGTGAAACCGGCTTGTGCTTGGCGCTTGATCATCTTCATGGATTTCATTTACTGCTCCTAAATAAGAAACTAAAAAAATCGGGTCTAACGCTTAGGTATAAGCAATCACCGTGCCAGCTCAATTTCCCAGCAAATTGGCCAGATTTCGGTCAAAAATTGTCAATCTGACATAGCTGAATGACGTTTTTGGTCAGCCGGGCCGCAAACTTTGTCAGTCTACGGTGTTGCTGCATGACAATTTTCGTCAACTAGCGCGGAAGGCCATCAGAATGCCGCTGAGGTCGAGGATGTCGCCGCCCTTCAATGGGTGCGGCTGGCGCGGCATCGGATCACCATTCAGCAGGGGCGATTTATCCCCTTCGACGTGGGCAACCGAGTACCCTTCGGGAGCGCGGGTAATTACCACCACTTGCACGCCAGGGCGGCCGAGGCTGGTGACGGCCTTTGTCAGGCTCAGGGTTTTGCCGGCGTTTGTGCCGTTCAGAACTTCTATATTGGCCAGCGGCAGTTCGGCGAACTGGGTGTTGGGTGCGGCGGCGGCGGCTGAAGCCGAGGGCGGAGCCGGCATGGCCGGGATGGTAGCGGCGGCGGCGGCCAGTGGACGGATGCCGTCGCTGACGAATTCGAGGTGGTACTTGGCCATCTTGATCACGTCCTTATGCTGCAGGAAGTGCTTGCCAATGCGGTGGCCGTTCACAAATGTTCCATTTGTGCTTTGCAGGTCTTCCAGGAAGGAATCGTCCAGGATGGTGGTGATGAGGGCGTGTTCGCCGCTCACGGCCCCGTGGTTCAGGACAATGTCGTTATGCTTATGGCGGCCGACGGTCATGCGCTCCTTGGTGAGCTGCACCGTCTGCTCAATTACACCTTCTCGCATCACGAGTAGTTTTGCCAAATCGATATCCTCCGGGTAAACAAAAACGGGGAGCCGAAGCTCCCCGTTATCATACAGCTACTATTACAGCATTGCCTTCAACAGGCGACCCATTTCGGATGGGTTTTTGGTGACTTTGATGCCGCAGGCTTCCATGATTTCCAGTTTGGCTTGCGCGGTGTCGGCGCCGCCGGAGATCAGCGCGCCGGCGTGGCCCATGCGCTTGCCTGGAGGAGCGGTGACACCGGCGATGAAGCCAACCACTGGCTTCTTCATGTTGTCCTTGATCCAACGGGCTGCGTTGGCTTC